>Ga0209812_10000010_pt1 | contig 165890 bp, 144 predicted proteins | sample JI71714BDNA_FD_187502 | JGI IMG/M metagenome (GOLD analysis project Ga0209812, IMG submission 187502) | Wastewater effluent complex algal communities from Wisconsin, to seasonally profile nutrient transformation and Carbon sequestration -... | ecosystem: Engineered > WWTP > Effluent > Algae... | reverse complement strand
AAGGAAGAAGGAAGAAGGAAGAAGGAAGAAGGAAGAAGGAAGAAGGAAGAAGGAAGAAGGAAGAAGGAAGAAGGAAGAAGGAAGAAGGAAGAAGGAAGAAGGAAGAAGGAAGAAGGAAGAAGGAAGTATCGGCCATGAAAGAAACTGGGTTTTTCTGCCCGATATGTTTAATGATAATTAGGGATTAATCCACCCGGTTTCTGAGTAAAAACCCTTGGGAACCTTCCTTTGTGCCTCCGTGCCTTTGTGGTTAATTCCTCAAAAATCTTCATCATTACCTATTCCCCAGTGGCTAGATATATGGAAAGAGAATTAGGGCTTAAGAAACCCGGTTTCTGAATAAAAACCCTTGGAAACCTTCCTTTGTGCCTCCGTGCCTTTGTGTTTAAATCCTGAAAAATCTTCCCCCATTACCTATTCCCCATTACCCATTACCCATTACCTATTCCCCATTACCTATTCCCCAGTGATTCGGGAGTCATCTGGGCAGGGAAAAGATAAATAATACCGGAAATAATAGTAAGAGCAACGGATAGCCAAAACGCGATTAAACTAGCTATTTGCCAAGTTTCAGGAAGAGGAGCCATCAGAAGCGCGATCGCGCTCATTTGACTCACTGTTTTTAATTTACCCCAAAAATTTGCGCCGGAGATCGTGGTTTGATTCACCCGCCAACCCGCGATCGTTAACTCGCGAGCTAAAATGACAAAAACTCCCCAAGCCGGAATTTGCCCTAATTCCACAAAACATAATAAAGGAGCAAATACTAATAACTTATCCACTAAAGGATCAAGAAACTTACCTAAATCTGTAATTTGATTTAATTTACGAGCTAGATAACCATCTAACCAATCCGTTGCCGCGACAATGAGAAAAATACCTAAACAAATCCAACGAGATTGGAAAGTAGGGTGATGTAACCCAATTAGCAGAAAAGGAACCCCAAGTAAACGAGAAAATGTAATGGTATTAGGTAGATTCATAAACCCAAAATTAACCGTCATTATTTTCACGAATTATACCAAATGTTATGCGCTGAATACAAAAAAAAACGGTTTCTTGAAAAAACCGGGTTTTTCCCATGTTTATCGGATAAAAAAGTCTTTAACAAGCACCGTTTTTCTTAAAGACTACCCAGAAAGTTTTGAGCAATAAAAAGAGGTCATAAAAAACCGACCACTTCTGCTGATAATCAAGATCCATCTGCACAATTTCTTCAAAATCTTTCACCTTAGAACGACCATTAACTTGCCATTCTCCAGTAATACCCGGTTTGACATTTAATCGTTTCCAATGATGATCATTATAATGGAGAACTTCATCCAGAGTAGGTGGACGAGTTCCCACTAAACTCATCTCCCCCTTAAGGACATTCCAAAATTGGGGAAATTCATCAAGACTGGTGGCGCGTAAAAAACGACCAACAGGAGTAATACGCGGATCATTTTTATTCTTGAAAATATAACCATTGGCTTCATTTTTTACCAAATGCTTCAGATTTTCAGCACCTACCACCATAGAGCGGAACTTCCACATTTGGAAAGTCTTTCCGTTTAAACCACAGCGAGTTTGACTATAAAAAATCGGACCGGGGTTATCAAACAACATCACGATCGCGATAGGAAGCAAAATAATTGCCGTAATGATTAACCCAACTAAAGCACCCAGTATATCAATTAACCGTTTAAGTGGACTTCTCACAGAGGGATGGACTGAGACAAGGGTTCTTTCGTAACTGTCTTTGACAACAACTAACGAAGGCTTAGGGGAAATCAGGGCTCTGACATTTTCCGACAACATTTGATTTTTCACGTTGTTCTCGGTAGATAACTATTACGTTGAGTATAAAAGTTATCTTTAGGATCTAAGTAAATTTTCGGATAACTTTACAGAATCTTTAAAAATAAGTAAAGATTCTGTAAAGTTGATTTCTGTAATTTTCCACAAATTGATTGTCACCCCACCGAGAATCCGCTTAATTACCTCCTTTACCTTCTATTATGGCAAATTTCTATAAGTCTTTCCTAGACAGACACATAAGATAATGTTTAACAAGGGTGAAAAAGGGGTGAATGACTTTTTGGGATTTGGGGTGGCGCGGCACAGCTCCCAGCCATAAAAAAACTTAGGAGCTCTAATTTCGGAGATTAGCAGCCCCTAAGTTGGAAATGTTAAGTTTTCCTGATTTTAGAGGGACACCGCTTAGAGGGCACCTAAGTAGGACAACCCAAGGATCACACCCGCGCCCAGAATATGACCAAAACTGGTGGTTCCTAAAACGGCACCTACACCAAAACCACCAAATAAATTAGAGGAAGGCATTGCGGGCCCGACACTGGGTTGTTGGATCGTTAATTTGCCAAACGCGATCGCGACAATGTTAGAAATGATCATAACGATCGCGACAGTGGGGCTCCATTCGATGGTGTGGGGTACAACAGCCAGTAATGTTGAGGTCAACACTTGCTTTTCTCCTTAAATACTTGTTATGTGTGACCTTATACAAAAAATTGTCACCCCTCGCTACAAATTGTATTAATAGTTAACATTTCCCCAACAAACCCCTCCTGTGCATTGCCCCATCCTAGGGCGACTAGATATAACGCGATCGGTAATGGTAAACTAACCAGAAAGTCAAAACTGTGAGATATGTATAAGAATCTGAAAAATCTTATCCCCTTCCTATTGGCGACACTGGGAGTCCTTACTTGGTCAACTCAGGAGGCCTTTTCCCATCATAAAAGCTTTATTCCTATACAAAATAATAGTTATGGAAATATCCTTAGTGATGACGGTAAATGTCTCACCTCTGGAGAAATGTCCTCCACGAAAAAGTCCGCGGTTTGGTTAGAAACCTGTATTCCCGCGTCCCAGTCTCGCGCTGGCAATCAAAAATGGACTTATGATGAACCGACAGGAAGTTTACGCAATTTAATCACAAAGCAATGTTTAGATATTAATCCTCAAACCAAAGAAGTAATTTTAAATCAGTGTAATGGCACTCCTCAACAAGACTGGCATCGCGACAATGATGATCAGAATGACTTTATTACCAATGACACAGGGGGGTGTTTAGAAAGGTTACTAGGTTCAGAAAAATATCCTCTGAAACTTGGAGTTTGCGATGTCAATAATAGTCATCAGCAGTTCTATATTCAACATTAATCAAAGACGACAATCGATCTCTCAAAAAAACTCCTGTTTTTTCTCGTAGTTTCACCCCAAAAACACGAAGATTTTACTCTAAGAAGCTGGACTTGTATTGTGATATTGGGATTGATTTATACTTAACCCTTGACAAGGAACTAAAAATATGTTTACATAAAAAATTGGGTGAATCCTCACAAAAAAATAAATGGAAATAACAGATCAAATAACAGACCCATTGAAACCTACTTTTAATCATCTGGATGCCCTCTTAGCCTTGAGAGGAATCGCGTGTTTAATAGTAGTCATTTTTCATTGTAGTATTCCCCAAAAATCCATCATTTATCAAAACTATGATTTTAGTTGGGTTTTACTGGGTGATGGACAAGTCGCGGTTTGGATATTTTTCTGTTTATCCGGTTATTTAATGGGCAAAGCGTTTTATACCCAACGCTATGAGGCTAACCGATCGGGATTTACCCAATTTATCATTAATCGTGCTTTAAGAATTTTTCCCCTTTACTATTTTTCTGTTCTGATTTTATCTATTTTCGTTTATCCCGAAATTTTTCAAGTCGAAAATTGGGGCAAATTACTGAGAATTTGTACTTTTACTTATACCTTTCCTTTGCCAATAGTATCAAATCTCGATACCCCCTTTAATCCTGTACTTTGGTCCCTTTCTACCGAAGTGCAATTTTATCTAATAGTTCCCTTTATTTATACAGCATTTCGATACTTTTTAGTCACGAAAAAGAAAATAATATTGACGGTAATCGTCCTTGTATTCATGGGATTTTTCTTGAGATTAGCCGCATTTATCACTCGCCCTATTCACACATCTTTAATTTTAAATCTTGATGTATTCCTCATGGGTTTTCTGATAAATGCCTGGTTTCAATGTAATAAAAAACTCATGGATTTAAACCTTGTTACCCTCTCGGCAAAAATCCGAAAAAAACTCAACCTTAAACTCATATCAGTAAGTTTGCTAATCATATTTTACTTAGTCACATCCTATCATGGATATTATGCCGAATTATGGAATGTTCAGCCCCGTCCGGGTTTGATGGGAGAAAGTATTTTTAGAACAATGACGAGTTTCTTTATCTGGCCTACCTTAACTGCCATTTTAACAACCTTATTTATTTATGCTTTTGAATCAAGCACCGTTTACAATGATTATTATAAAAACCGCAAACTTTCCTTACAAACCTGTTTAGAAAACCCCTTAAGAATCTTAGAAATAATGGGTGTATTATCCTATGGTATCTATCTTTGGCATCTACCAATTAGAGACAAAGTAAGTCCAATGTTTCCCTCGACAACCCCCCTTGATACCTTTTATCAAAGACTCCTCGCCACCCTAATTCTCTCCACGATATTAGCAACCGTTACCTATTATATAGTGGAACTTCCCACCTCTCGCAAAAAAAAGTATAGTCCTATATTCTCTCACCAAAAAGAAATTTTTAATTACGAGTTAAGTCATACTAAATAATACGCGATCGCGCTCTATATCTTCCTAATAAAATCAGGCAATGGAAATCATAAATAGTACCCAAAAAATAGTTAATAAAGTCGATGCCCTACTAGCCCTCCGAGGTTTAGCTTGCTTGGCCGTCGTAATGTTTCATTGTATCATCCCCAGAAAAATACTTATTTATCAAAATTATGACTTCACCTGGTTATTTGTCAGTGATGGTATTATCGCGGTGTGGATATTTTTTTGTCTTTCTGGTTACTTAATGGGGAAAGCCTTTTATACCCAACGCTATACAATTGATATCTCAGGAGTTAAACAATTTATTTTAAATCGCGCTTTAAGAATATGCCCCCTTTATTATTTTTCCATTTTGATTTTAGGGATCTTTGTTTATCCCAGCGTATTACGGATGGAAAACTGGGGAGATTTAAGCAGAATTTGTCTATTTTTAACAGCCTTTCCTATTCCCCTGTTTGCTAACTTGAACTGGTTTAACCCCGTACTTTGGTCTCTTTCAACCGAAGTGCAATTTTATTTACTTGTTCCTTTTATTTATAGCATTTTTAAACCGAGATTAGTCACAAAAAGACAGGTTATTATTACTACTATTTTACTGATAATGATTGTTTTTCTGCTCAGATGTGCCGCCTTTGTTACTCACCCTTTACATACAGCATTAGTCCTCAATCTTGATGTCTTTCTTTGTGGCTTTTTTGTAAATGCTTGGTTCGATATCAAGACAAAAAATCAGAAAATTTTTAGTGTGAGCACACCTCCCCAAAATCCCAAGAAATTAAAAATTATCGCGATTATTATCTTGATCATATTTTACTTAGTCACAGCCCATCACGGCTACCATAATGAAATGTGGAACTATCCACCACCCCGCCCTGGGATGTTAGGAGCAACATTTTTTAGAACGGCATTAGGTTATTATGTATGGCCTGTATTAACCGCGATCATTACTTCATTTTTTATCTATGCTTTTGAGTGTGAAGAAATGCACAATAATGATGGGATAAAAAATCAAAAATTGTCGGTTAAAGCCTGCCGAGATAATCCTGGGAGACTACTGGAAATTATGGGAGTATTATCCTACGGTGTTTATCTTTGGCATTTACCAATTATGGATAAAGTTATGCAGATTTTATCAATTAAAAATCCATTGGATATCTCTTTTCAGTTATATTGGCAAAAGCTTTTAATAACTTTGTTGTTTTCTATCATTCTTTCTACGGTTACTTATTATTTAGTCGAACTCCCCGCAACCCAATATAAAAAGTATCGTCGAACTAATGCTCTGTAGGTTGGGTTGAGTAGCTGCATATTTTGGGTTGAATGACTTATTCTTGACTCAACCCAACCTACTTTATCTGTTATTTTCTGGCGTTTTTTCTTTTCTAAATCTTTCTTGTACCGCCTCGTGAATTTCTTGCCATTCTTCCTCTGTCATATCACAAATTTTTTCGGTTTTAAACCCTTCTAATATAAATTCTAAACGGGCTTGATATTTGCGTTTTTTTTCTTTCTCTACTAAGTCTTTAAAATACTCATTGACATTTTCATAACCTTCGTTAACTACCTGTTCCTCGATATACTTACCCAAAGAGTCAGGTAAAGAAATATGAAAAATTTTCATAAAATTAACTACTTTGTCTAAATGATTATTATAATAATGCCATATTTGTGCCGTTTTTGAGTCTTGGCTGAAATCCTATATTTATATTATGAGGAGTGATTTTTTATGTCTGTTCCCCATGACGCGATAGCCTGAGTGCGTTCGGCGTTCGCGTAGCTATCGTTTTTATTCCGGGTATTAGCTCTAAGGAAAAAGGCTTTTATGTAGATTTTTTGTGTACTTCTTCGATCGGAAAACCTAGAAAGTTTTCAGATCGAAGAAGTGGGTGATATTTTGCGGGTGATAATGGTAAACAACTAAAAGTCATTTCAGGTAAGGAAGTCTATAAGAGCATTGATGTTTATGAAGTTTACAGGTCCGATTTTTTTAATCAATATTCTGTCAATGATAAATCTTTAAAAGATCAATTTCTCATCGGTGCAGAGTTAATCTGGTTTTGGTTCGTCTCCAAAACTTGGTTATCTTTTCGTATTCTTCCGTGTTTATTAATTTATTATTTTCTGCCTTTTTAGGTTTAGCTTGGTATTATGGAATTTTGACAATAGCCTTAACCGCGATTGCGCTGCGCGCCAGCTGCGCTAACGGGCAAAGTCCTGATTTTTTCGGAGTGAAATTACCCCCGGAAATGGCGAAAACATTATCAGAAATAGGTCAAGGAATGGGGGGTTGCTCTGTCTGGTTAATTGTGAGTGTATTCTTAAGCTTTTTCCCTGCGACTCCTATCATTAATCGCGCTGCTTTTCTCAAAAAATACATGGGACAAAAGATGGGAAGGAAAATCAATCAGAGCCAAAATTCGTCGTCGCGCGATTGGGCGGAGCCCAAGCTCCGCTAACGCGACTTTAAATGCCGTTTTAGAGAATGAGAATTATGAGAAAGTAACAGTATTATCTCATAGTTTTGGAGTCACAATTAATTAGTACAGATATTTTAGGAGACTACACTCCGGCAAAAGAGATAAACTATATCACTTTAGGATGAATTTTAAAATTTCTCTCTTATAAAGCTGAATGGATAGAAGAAGAAATCGAGAAATGTTTCAAGAATGAGAAAGTTATCAAATGGATTGATTTGTACTCTGATCAAGATTTGTTTGGGGCAAAAAATCCCTTACCAAAAGGTATTAACTAACCCAAATTGCAAACTCATAAAAATACAATTAAATACTCATTATTACTAGAGCAACTTAGTGGCAAAAGTGGTCTGGCTTTTTTCGCCGCGGAAAATGTCTTAAAAACCTTGGTACAGTAACTTTTTTGGCAGGAAAAAGGAATGGTTAACAGTTAACCATTCCCTCCTATACCCATCAAGACTTTAACTGTTTTCGAGGTCAAACCAATAGGAGAATTGGTCTTTGCTCCCGTTAACCTAAATTCCTATTAGGGATTGAAACACACCCTTACTCCTCATCCCATAATGGCTGGGTATAACCAAGTTCAAGTGCTGCATTCTTCTCAGAATTGGTTAAGTCTTCCCAGTATTTATCATCAGACTCAGGAGGATCAGTATCTTCTTGCCAGCTATCCTCATCCCAACCTAGCACCATCCAGAGTCTTTGCTCTGCGCTGTTCATATCTGTCCAATTCAAGTCATCCCACGCCGAACTTGGATCACCTTCAACGTCACGAATATTTGCCATTGATTACCTCTTAAAAATGATGAAAGTTTATCTTAGTCTGGACTCGCCGTTGGTGGAAAAGACCACGATCGCGCCCCTAAATAAAACCATAGCATCTCACCCACTATTCGGAAAAGTAGCACTTTATCCTTATCAGGTAGTATACCCCCCTTAACAATTAAGATGAAGGATGAAGGATCAAGGGAAGAAAGAATGAACCACAAAGGCCGACTAGGACACAAAGGAAGAGGGATGAAGGATGAAGGAAATGTCCCCATACCTAATATCAAGTCCGGTGCATCATTAAATATTGAGTCGGGGCGGGTTTACGAGATATTTTGCTTCTAGTTAAGATATTGGCAAACCCGCCCCTAGGGTTATTAGGTATATTTAACCGGACTTGATATAACTCCTTGAAAGGGCACGGCTAAGAGGGTTAAAGTCCGATATTTTCTCCGAAAAATTAACTTTCTCCTAAATAAGCCTTACGCACTGTCTCATTAGATTGTAACTCTCTGGCTGTACCTGTTAAGACAACTTCTCCCGTTTGAATTACATATCCCTGATGGGCAATACTTAAGGCCATCCGTGCATTTTGTTCCACTAATAAAACCGTCATTCCTTGACTATTAATATCGCGGATAATCGTGAAAATTTGACTCACTAACATGGGGGCTAATCCCATACTCGGTTCATCTAATAATAACAAACGGGGACGTGACATTAAAGCACGCCCGATCGCGAGCATTTGTTGTTCACCGCCACTGAGAGTTCCGCTTTTTTGATTAAATCGTTCTTGCAGACGGGGAAACAAATGTAAAACCTTCTCTAAATCCGATTTAATTCCCAAAGTATCCTTACGCAGATAAGCCCCCATTTCCAGATTTTCAAATACCGTCATCCGAGGAAAAACTAATCGCCCTTCGGGACTTTGGGAAATACCCAAACGCACGATCGCCTCCGTGGAGAGAGACTCAATAGATTTTCCTTCAAATAAAATTTGACCTTGACGGGGACGTAATAACCCTTGAATCGTGCGAAGGGTAGTTGTTTTCCCAGCACCATTACTCCCAATTAAAGTAACAATTTCCCCCTCATCAACCTTTAAGGAAATCCCTTTGAGGGCGTGAATATTGCCGTAATAAGTATGAATGTCTTGAACTTCTAGCATAACAACATATATCAGGTAACATAAAAAAAAGGAGCTTTTGGCTCCCTCTGATATTAGCTGAAATTACCACAAAAATTAAGCATTTTTGGGTTTACGCTTAGTCGCGACTAAAGAACTTACACCTAAAGCCATTCCTAACATAGTCATGGGTTCAGGTACTGGTTCTGTCCCGGGTGGTAATGTCATCTCATAATTACCATTGTGAGAGATGCCATCATCCCCCGCGGTTAAACCAGACGGGGCTGCTTGAAAACTGTAGAGGTAGCTAGTTTTTCCACCGTATGCAACCTTAACCACTTCACTCATCTGAATGGGAGAGTTTGCTTTGCCTTGAGCTCGGTATTGGGAAATCCCACCAGCAAGTTGGGGACCTAGAGCCGCGAGCAAGAGGCTTGTAGCATTGTAGTGACCTGCCAACCCAATTTTGACGACGCTATTGGGAGAGTCTTGGTTAATATATGAAATGTTAGGATCGCTAAATCTTTGGAAACCCGCATTCGCCAAAAAAGTATTGTAAGCTAAAGCTGCTATGCTTTGGCCTAGAGAGCTTGTGAAAAGATCGCCATATCCATTAGCCACTAAGTTAGCCCTAAACCAAGTTGTTGCCAGATTCGCAGCCCCGTATTCAGTGCTATCGCCAGAACTCGTGTTAAACCAGTCAGCGTAAGTCAAACTGCTTAAGACAATGGGAGTTCCCAATATTTGACCCGTTAAGCTGCTGGGTGTGATGTTATTCTTGAACGCGCTTAGAGTCTTGTAGTTTGCTGTTTCACTATTGGCAAACAGTTCCACGTTGCCCCCAGGGTTCCCCGCGTCACCTTGTAATACAGTGGATAGAGGGGCGGAATTTTGGAGAACGGTTTTACTACCCGATTGTTGATAAATATAGTAGTCAGTACCCGCGACTCCAGATACACTAGGGTTTGTTAAAGATCCCGCGAAAGAAGGGGCCGCCACGATCGCGCTGACTGTCACAACAGAAGCACTAAGGGTGAGTCTCTTAAGGGTATTTAACATGGCAGATGCTTCTCCAAAGTTTATTTACTTACTAAAAGTTGTTTGACCATCCCTCTACTAACTTATCTCAGTTATTACTGTGATCTCGTCATTACTGAAAGGGGGTGCTGTTTTCTGCAATTTCACAGGAAATTAGATTATCACCCGATCAAGGTCCTAAGTAGAATTAATTGGGGAGCTTTTATCTAAATCCTGAACTCTGACAAGCTCTCTGTGAAATCGCTATATTTAGCTTAATGCCAAAGACATACCGTGGACAATAGGTATTTGTAAAGCTTCTGTAAAGATTTGCCGATTTTATGTAAAGAGTTGATGAAGTTACCCATTTTCCATCTCTTTCCCTTCACAATAATTCACAGGTCCTCTGGGTTATCTTTACCCAAATAGGCTTCGATCACTTTGGGATCGGAACGCACTTCTGCCGGACTTCCCTCGGCAATTTTCATCCCATATTCCATCACACTGACGCGATCGCTAATTCCCATCACCACTTTCATATCATGTTCAATCAACAAAATAGTTAACCCTAATTCCTCTCGAATTTGTTGAATAAATCGAGTTAAATCTGCGGTTTCATTAGGATTCATCCCCGCTGTAGGTTCATCTAATAATAAAATTTCTGGTTCCGACGCGAGGGCTCTGGCAATTTCTAATCGCCGTTGATCGCCATAGGACAAATTTTTCGCTAATTCCATTGCTTTAGAAACCCCCAACCCGACAAAATCTAACATTTTCAATGCCGTTTGTTTAGCTTGACGTTCTTCAAAAATAACCGATTTGGGACGCAGTATAGCCCCTAACAATCCCGCCTTTAAACGGCAATGTCTTCCTACCATAATATTATCTAAAACCGTCATATTATTAAATAAACGAATATTTTGGAAAGTTCTCGCGATGCCTAAACTGGTTAGGCGATCAGGTTTCGATCCGGTAATATCCTGATGATTTAACCATAAATAACCGGAGGTGGGTTTATAAATCCCGGTTAACATATTAAAAAAGGTAGTTTTGCCAGCACCATTAGGACCAATCAAACTGGCAATTATTCCTTTTTCCAAGGTAAAACTAACTTGATTAACCGCGGTTAAACCGCCAAATCTCATGGTTAATTCTCTCGCTTCTAATAATGGCATAACTTTCGGTGATTGGTGATTAGGGATATTATAACCCAAGTGGCTTCTTACGAGAAGCCACCGGGTTTCTCCATATGTTGTTAATCAATAACTCTCAATTTTTATCAGAAACCCGCGACAAACAAATCCGTGAAATCTGTGCAATCCTTTTAATCCGTGTTCCGAGGTTGTTTTTGGTATTTATAAATATTTAATGACTAATTCCATTAACCAAAGATTCCTCACTATTTTCAGCATCTTTCGCGTGTAATTCTGCTTGGTGTACGCGATCAGGGACTAACCCTTCCGGTCGAACAATCATCATTATAACAAGAGTTAGGCCAAAGAGAAACAGACGCATTTGTAAGGGATCTAAACTGGTTGCCAGAAAGTCTTTTAATTGCGGATTATCAATATTGGGCAAAACGGAAGTATTGAGAATACCCTTGAGCACTTGTGCTAATTGGGGTAAATAAAGGCGATCGGCGGAAGTGATAATAATTCCCCCTAAAATTACCCCTACCATATTTCCTAAACCTCCTAAAATTACCATACAGAGGATAATTACTGATACAGAAAAATCAAAGACACTGGGAAATATTGCACTGACATAGGCTGCGAAAAATGCACCCGCGAACCCGGAAAAAGTAGCCCCCATTGAGAAGGCTAATAATTTGGTTTTAACGAGATTTATTCCCATTGCACTCGCGGCTAATTCATCTTCGCGCATGGCTTCCCAAGCCCTTCCTAAACGGGAATCTCTTAGTCGCGAAATCATAAAGTACGCGCCGACAACGAGAAGGATAATTAAGTAATACCAGGGGAAGTAATTACTGGAGGTGAAAACTCCTATAAAGGGCAGCCAAGGGCGATTAATAGGGTTAATTCCGGCTTCTCCTCCGGTAAGATTTAGGGGTTTTTCGCATCCTATTAAACAAAGTGTTAATTGGGGATTTCCGGTAAGGGAAGCAATGATTTTTGAGATGGGTTCGTCAATCCGAACATTGGTGAGGTTTCTAAAGACAACGGGGATAATTTCTCCAAATCCTAATGTAACGATCGCGAGATAATCCCCTCTGAGTCTTAAGGTAGGAGCCCCTAGAATAATTCCTGATATCGCGGCGACTAACGCGGCTATGGGTAAAGCGGACCAAAAATCTAAGTTAATATTAAGATGAGATGATGCTAATAATCCTGTTGTATAAGCACCAATGGCAAAAAACGCGGCATAACCTAAGTCTAATAATCCCCCAAATCCCACGGGAATATTTAACCCTAATGCTAACATGACAAAAATGGCAATTTGTACCGATGTCGCGATCCAATTCGTTTGGGTAATTTGATCGATAAAGGGGAAAATTATTAAAATAAACGCGATCGTAATTAGGTTAGCTTGTTGACGTTTTTGCGGTGGGAGTCCCTGAATTGCCCCCATAACACTACCCGCCAAGGTGGTAATTAATAAAGCTGTCAAACCTTGAAATAAGGTATCCAGAAAAGGGACTGGAGTTTGGCCGGAAAGAGGGTGAATTAATACTCCTTCAAGGATAGTCGCGACTAACACCAAAATCCCTAAAGTAAGACTTGTCAATGAGCCGGTTATTGTCCCATTTTTCGGAGTATATACTCGTAATTCTTGACAACGGTTATGACTGGAAACAGTCCCCAATAACCAACCGATAATCACTCCACTCCATCCACCAAAAATTAAAATGGTAAGGGACGCGATCGCGCCGAGGAGGATATTCGCCTTTAATTCTTTAATCAATGTGTTAACAATCATAGCTAATCGGTAATGGGTAATAGGTAATGGTGGATGACGGATTACTTAGACTTTTTCTTGTACATTTTCACCTAATAAACCACCCGGACGAAATGCCAAAATAATCACCAAAACCGCAAAAACCCAGGCATTCGTCCAACGACTTGATAAATATTGATCGCTCAAAGCCGATAATAAACCAATTAAAACCCCTCCTAACATCGCGCCAATAATATTACCAATCCCTCCTAAAACTGCCGCGGTAAACGCTCTTAATCCCGCGGTAAATCCCATTGTAAAAACAATCGTATTATTATATAATCCCACCAATAAGCCCGCGGAACCCGCGAGAACACCACCAATTAAGAAAGTTAAGGCAATAATTTGATCAACATTAATACCCATAATTTTCGCGGCTTCTCGATTTTGAGCCGTGGCTCGCATCGCTTTCCCCAGACGAGTATATTGCACAAAAAGATGAAGTCCGATCATTAAACTCACCGCGATAATTAAAACTATTAAATCCTTGGTAGTAAAGACAATATTACTTTGAATCCCAAAGGCTTTGAGAATATCCACACGGGGTAATAAATCAGGAAAATTTTTCGGAGACGCGGAATTAGAACCCATAATGGGAAAAATGGATTTTAAACCACCCCAAAATAAGCCGAAATTCTGGAAAATAAATGAAACCCCGATCGCGGAGATCAGAGGTGCTAATCTCGGAGCATTTCTTAAGGGACGATAGGCATATTTTTCCGTTAAAATATTTAATCCTGCACAAAATCCCGCACTGACGATTAAAGCCAAAAACATCACAGGAATCGCGATACTTAAAGAGGCACTATCCTGTAAACCAAAGGCACCGATGATCGTCAAGGAAGCAAAAGCCCCTAACATATATAAGTCACCGTGAGCAAAATTAATTAACTCGATAATCCCATAAACCATTGTATAGCCTAGGGCAATAATCGCGATTAAAGCACCATTGACTAAACCGACTAATATTTGTTGGATTAAGAGTTCAGGCCGCTGGGCGATTTCTCCGATAATTCGAGGTAAATCAAAACCCGCGATCGGGCCTAATAATAAAATTACATACACAACCACAATATACAACAGAATACTTTGCCACTTTTTCATGGTAATAGGTAATGGGGAATCGGGAATCGGGAATCGGTAATAGGTAATGGGGAATCGGGAATCGGGAATCGGGAATCGGTAATAGGTAATGGGGAATCGGGAATCGGGAATCGGGAATCGGTGAGATATTAGGTATTAGGTATCATGTTGTAGGTATTAGGTTTGAGCTATTAGGTTTGGGTTTTGAGGTTTGAGGTTTCAAATTTTCACCTACCACCAATTCCCCATTACCCATTACCAATTACCAATTACCAATTCCCCATTACCAATTCCCCATTACCAATTCCCCATTACCAATTCCCCATTACCAATTCCCCATTACCAATTACCCATTACCTGTTAATTAGCCTTTAAAACTTCGACAAATTCCCATTTACCATTCTTGACAACATTACCAGAAAGAGTAGTTAAAGTGGTGTCACCATTCGTATCAAAACTCCAAGTACCCAGAACACCGTTATAGTCTTTTGTACCTAAAACAGCATCTCGGATCGCGGCGCGATCGTTTTTACACACCTTATTAATGGCATTGACAATAACTTTCGCAGATTCGTAACCATAAGCCGCGTAAGCTTCCGGTTCAGAATTGAACTTTTTCTTATAACTTTCATACCAAGTTTGTCCTACCCCTTGTAGTTGGTTCGCGGGAACACCACCAAAAGTCGCGTAAACCCCTTCAGCATCTTTACCCGCGGCATCAATAAAGGCTTTTTCATAGATACCATCGGGACCCATAAATTTCACTTGTTCGGGTGTCATGCCGACATTTCTCATGTCTTTTACTAATTGCCCCCCATTATTTTGAGTAATACCACCAAAGTAAATTAAATCTGGTCCTAAATCTTTAATTTTGGTCATTAAAGCTTTATAGTCGCTGGCTTTGGAGTCAATCCCTTCTCTACCTACAACTTGTAGCCCAAGCTCTTTTGCTTTCGCTTCAAAAACGTCCGCGAGTCCTTTACCATAGAGTTCTTGATCATCAAGAATAAAGACTTTTTGCACACCTAATGTTTTTGCCCAATTAGCCCCAGCCGAGCCTTGTAAATCATCCGCGGGTACGACACGGGTATAGTTACGTTGTTTATTAGGATAATATTTGTCCGGTTCTCCGGGTTCTCCTTTTCCTGGTTTGGTTAAACCCGGATAGGTATTCGCGGGACTCACCATCACTAAGTTTGCCTGGTTGAGGATGGGAATGGAAAGTTTCGCTGCTCCAGAGTTAAAGTGCCCCACCACCCCGACTACATTACCATCGGCGACAGCTTTATTCGCGTTAGAGGTGACTTGTGCCGGTTCCCATTTCCCTGCCGCGGCTGTCGCGTCGTCGTAGGATTCAAATTGAAGGGTAATTTTACCTTCACAGGCTTTGGAGTTGGCTTCGTCAAGGACTTGTTTGATACCGTTGACAATGGCTTGACTTTGACCGATCGAACTCCCTGTCATGGGCAGACTGGAGACAATTTTGACTGTATTGGGATCTGCGGGTTTGTTGGCAACTACCGGAGAGGCTGATGTTGTGGGGGACGCCCCAGAATTATTGGGACTTGCGGTATTGTTGCCTTGTGGGCTTTTACAACTGATACAAAGGGAAACCAGGCCCAGCGCTAATAGGATTTTCTGTAAGCCTGGGCGGGGTATCGCGGACTTTTTCCCTGATGTCTTGATGTTTTTCATCGTTTTTTTCCTTGGTTGTTTGTTTATGGGCATTTTGAACAGGTTGGTTTTATAAACTCCGAGGAGTCTTCGCCTGAATGTGCCATCATATCTTAAACCAAAGATTAAATTTTTGAGAACATCTTGTCAATTAATCCCAAATATGTTATAGTTTCTTGGACTTAAAATGGTTAAAAACCATAAAATCATCCGCGTTGTCAGAGAAACAGGGTTTCTAGGCAAGGCATCATAAAATCACCCCATTTCTCAAAGAAACCCGGTTTCTAGGTAACGTCTCATAAAATCACCCCCGTTGTCAGAGAACGCGGCTTTCTGTTGTTAATTGGGGTGAATAAACCCGCGTTCTAGGTGACAATAAAAGCACCCGATTTCTGGCTTGAAACCGGGTGTGTTTTGTTAATTGGGAATGGAAATTAAATAACTTGACTATTGGCTTGGTAGTTTCGCCCATAAGTGGCGGAAGGCCGGCAAGATGCCTGCACTACTTTATTAATTTTTCATTCCTTGGGGTGAAGAAACCCCCTTAGAGGGTTAAGAAGAAGTCGCGGCTCGCTTTTTACCCTTTCCATCTTCTGCACTAAAGTCTTCATAATAGGAACGTTCTGTATTAACATCCCATAAGTCATGGTGGGAACCTAACAGATTTTCCGCGGCTAACATACCTGTTAGCATGGAGTGATCTTGATTATTGTAGCGGTGCATTCCGTTTCTCCCTACGGTTTGTAGGTTCTCAAATTGCTCTACAAACCCTTGGATCACTTGTAAATGTTTGCGATATTCACTGTCGTAAACTGGATAAGCTTTTAGTTGTCGAATCACTACCCCATCTTCGACATCAACGGCTTTTGCTAACCCTAATTTCTCAATTTCAACCGTAGCTAATTTAATTAATTCAGTATCGGACATTTCCCAAAGTTCATCTCCTACACTACAGAAATATTCCATCCCTAAACAGGTTTTATTGAGGTCGGGGAGCATTTCTGGACTCCAATTTTTGAAGTTTTGAATCCGTCCAACTTTGACTTCTGGTGTATGGATATAAATCCAGTTATCGGGGAATAAATCTTTGGTGTTAATGATGATGGATACAATGAGAAAATCTCGATAGTTTAGCCCTTTGGCAGCTGCTACTACCTCCGCTGGGGGTAAGGGTTCCATCCACTTAATTAAGGCGGAAACTGGCATACTGGAAATTACGCGATCGGCTGTGTATTCTACCTGTTTTCCCTCGTTTTCAGTGATAACACTGATGATGCGATTACCCTGACGTTTTAACTTAGTAACACTTGTATTTAGAAGGACTTTCCCCCCTTTATCTTCTATTTTTTCTGTAAAGCGTTCCCACATCATTCCGGGGCCTAAGCGGGGATAGTCAAACTCTTTAATTAAGGTTTTGGTATCGTTACTGCCAAAAAGGGCATTAATAACCGCGGTAGTAAGAGATAATCCTTTAATGCGTTGAGCCGCCCAGTCCGCTTGAATTTCATTACAGGGAATACCCCAGACTTTTTCGGTATATGTTTTAAAGAAGGTTTTGTAAAGACGTTCTCCAAAACGATTCGTCACCCACTCTTCAAAAGTTTTTTCATTGGGAATGGGAGAAACTTTGGCTTTGAGATAACTTAAAACAATGAGAAGACTTTCCCAAATGCCTAAATTAGTGAGGGTATTAAAGACATCTAGGGGATAATTAAAAAAGCGACCACCATAATAAATTCGTGACAACCGTGGCACTTTAATAAAGTCATCGGAGAGGACTTCTAGCCACAGTTTTTGTACTTCATCGACTTTGGTATAAAAGCGATGACCTCCTATATCAAAACGGTAGCCTTTATAAATTTCTGTCCGGGCAATACCACCTACTTTGTTATCTTGTTCGATGACAAGGGGTAATGTACCTTGTTTAACAAGTTCATAGGCGGCGGTTAAACCTGCAGGACCGGCTCCAATAATAATAACGGGGTAATGCTCCAAGGATTTTACCTCTTACTTTGTTGTTTTTTCAAGGAAACTTGGGGGATTGGTCAAAAAGACTTATCCCCCGATATACTATTATCGCAGAATTTGAGATATTTGTTTCGCGACTCTTACTGCACTGATACGAAGGAACTAACTTTGGGAAGCCAGTGATTGAGTGAATAGTACCGAATCAGAGCCACGACAAATCCTAAGCCACTATACATATAATATAGCCAGTGCCAAGGCAACGCTTTCAGGGTAAAAATTAAACCCCGTTTCTCATAAAAGAACTTATACACTGGGAAATTGAGAGCTAATAATAGGAGGCAACAGAGGAGGGTAATTCCCAAACATCCGATCCACCAAAAGGTTCCGATTAGAGATAATATAAGAGTATAGACACTCAGTACACTCAAACGACTGTTGAGTTGGATATTGAGGTCATTGTTGAAGCGGTGTCGATCGCGTAATAGTAATTCTGTCCAAGGAAGTGCCCGATAGAAAAAGTCGGCTTTAATCATCGAAACGGGTTTCCATATCTTTAAATGCTTGACTTGTATGTTTTTACACAAGCGAATCCGATAACCCGTCTCCTTGAGGCGATAACCTAATTCAATATCCTCGATCATTGCCCCTTTATAACCTTCATTAAATCCACCCATCGCCAGGAAAATGTCCCGTCTAACCGCACCACAAGCCCCCCAAAATGTAGAGGCTTCTTCGCTGGAATGTTGATGAACGTAATGATGTAATAAATTCCGATACTGAGATAGGAAATTAGACGCTCCGGGTGTATCGTCATAGGAACCAATTAGTGCCGCCAGATGGGGTTCTTTCTCAAAGACTCCCGCGATCGAACTAATCGTGTCTGGATAGATCGCGACATCTGCATCGGTAAAAAATAGGATGTCCCCCTGGGCTACCCTGGCTCCTAAATTCCTTGCGCGTGCTGGACCTCCACATTCGGGAATTCTAATTACTTTGGCTCCATAGTCATTCGCCAAACGCCAAGATCCATCACTATCCCCGTCCGCAACAACAATAATTTCTAAGGGACGCGGTTTGGTCGCGGCTAACTTAGATAAACACGAGTGGAAGTAGGGTCCAGCATTATGAACTGGAATAATCACGGAAACTGTTAATGGTGTGTTATAAGTCATTTCTAAAATTCTCTTTTGGAGTCCTTCAATAGTAGATACCGTTTCATCAAGCTGTTGATATCGCCTCCATATCTTTCCCCCTAAAGGCTTCCATTGACACATTGACTTTAAGACCACATCTTCATTTTAATGTTGATATGGGATCTTAATCGGTTCCTCATTCATAATCTAGTATAAACTCTTCGTCACTCGTGGGAGAGATCTTTCTCACATCTTTATCAAATCTTTAAGAATCTCTGTGATTTTAACCCAATTGTAAAATTTTCGTAAAGACGCTTAACTCATTAATTTCTTTATCGTCATATAACGATGGGTCTGAGGAGGTCTAGTTATGGCAATGGGGTTGTACCGGAAAACTGGCGATGTTACAGCCGATCGCGCCATAATGGAGATGGAGCGGGGTGAGTACAATCAAAATTTGGGAGCTCGCGACTTCTGGGCCTGCGTCAGTTAAATGGAGAAAGTTTTGGGGAGCGCGATGAGGTTTTTCTGGAGTAGTAATAATTTTTATGATTCTGGCTCCCGACGAGTTACTATTGTTAGACCGAGGAGCGATTCAATCGTTGTGAAAGGGAACATCTCATTTTCTTAAATTGGCAGTGCACTGGAGCGTCTCGCTCCCTATTAGATCCCTAGAAAGCTAGACGCTCTGATGCTCCGCACAGGCTACGCCAACCCACTACAGTTTTTTTTGGGACCTTGAGATGCTCCCGTTGTGAAATCTCATGGCGACGGTGTGACTTGTTTTTCGACACCATGACAAGGAAGTGAATTTATGATGAAAAGTCCCATCCGTCAACAGTATCAAATTGCCTAAACAATGTCAGTGGCTAGTGATAAATAGCAACGGAAAAGAAACCCAGTTTTGGGCTTGTTTCGTTCTAATGAGAAACGAACAAGTCATGGAAAAACCAAGTTTCTTTGGCTAAAACAATAGCTGGACACCCAAATAGAGAAAGGAAGGAAAACAAAGCGCGATGGGGCCTTTGACGATGGGAAACGATCAAAACGCGATGGGGATTTCCCTCACCCGTCCAAGACCCCATCGAACAATGATACCCTAGAGTGAGACAGCTTGGGAGGAGTAAAAACTCAGATAACTACATTGACAGTGGGGTATTTGTGATACAATATAAGCTTTAGGCTTGAGGTTTAAGGTTTCAGGTGTTGTAAATTGTGCATCCACCACCCACCACCTAACACCTAACACCTAACACCTAACACTTTCCTTTTTGGTCACGTTGAACAAAATGTCGAGCGCAGTCCCCACCTAAAATCGAAGATTTAGGTGGGGTTAGCGAGACAAACAAATAAAGTACGAAGTTCCGATTATCTTTATTCTTTGGGTGTTTCTTGATTCGGGACATATTCTATTAATTTCTCAAGGGGAGCTTGCGCCCCTACGCTAATAATAGCATAACTTCCTGACCAAAACTGAGGCTTATCACCCCAATAAAATTTTGATAAATGTTGGGAAAACTCGGAACGTAATCGACGAGATGTAACAGTTTTAATATTATTGATTAACTTAGATGGTTCTACAGAAGGATGTGTTTCCAACAAAATATGCACATGGTCTGCTTCACCACCCAACTCAATTAATTCGCCTTCCCATTTAATTAATAATTCTCTAATGAGATGCTCCATTCTTTTGAGGATCTCGTTCGTTAATGACTTAGGACGAAACTTAGTGACTAAAACAACAGGGAAAATTAGACGGAAAGAACTATTACATTGTACGGTTTTTTAGATTTGGCATATCACGAAAATATTTGAGAGCTATATTGACACCTAAATAAATAAGCGCTACCATAAATATATAGCCCATAAGAGGTTAACGTCAATGAAATCAAAAAGAGGTAAAAGCAAAACTAAAAAAGCTAATGGCGCAGCCCTCCTAGGGACTGATGTGTGGCTTATGGTTGTTAATCAACAGCAAAAAGAAATGATGTTGATGACAATAGATGAATACCGTAAATACCTTTTACCTTTAGTATTGATTGTTAACGCACAATGGGTTAAGTTAAGTTCTTTAAGCAGTAACGAACGGATAAATGCGGTGGAAAAAATGATTCATTCCACCGAAAAGAATCCTAATCCTAAGCATCTTTATTATCAGCAAATTGTTAGTAAATACCCGTCTCATCTCAAATTTCCTAGTTATTTAAGACGAGGGGCAATAGCTGATGCTATTGGCATTGTTTCTAGCTTTCAGACTCGTTACCGTTCTTGGCAGTCTGGAGATAGGAAAAAAAGGACATCTAAGCCACCGAGACTAACAGTAAAATGCCATCAATACCCGACTTTATATAAAGGTCAACAAGTTTTGTATGCTAAGGATTATCAAACTTGTGATTTAAAGGTTTGGTCGGGAAGCGATTGGATTTGGCTCGAAAATATCTCAATAAAAACTCATGGAACTAACCGACATTTAGTTAACGGCAATCAATTGATGTCACCAGAATTAGTGGTGAGTAAGAAGAAATGTCAGTTATCCATGCCGGTCAAAATTAAACCAATAAAAAGAGAGGATACCAAATATGTATGTTCGGTTGAGTTAGGCATAAATAATGCTGCTACTGCTTCTATTGTTGGTAGTGACGGTACTGTAAAGGCACGGAAATTTATCAATCATGCTAGAGACATAGACCGTCGGAACAAAGGAAGAATGATGATAGCAAAAAAATCAAAACAAACCTGTAATTTAACAGGTCAAAAGTTATCCAAAGGTTTTTGTCGAGGTCTTTACCGCAAATCATCTCATCAAAATTTAGAGATGGCTAGAACTGTAGCCAAGCAGATTATAGAGTTTGCTTCTGCTCATGGTGTATCAGTAATTGTGATTGAGAATTTAGCAGGCTGGAAGGCAAAAGCCGGAAAAAAAGGCTCATTGATGAAACAGAAATTTCATCTATGGTGTCACCGCAAAATTGTCGAACTATTAACTGATAAATGGTCAGAATTGGGTGGTAAAGTTCAGACAATTAACCCTAAATATACCCGTGCTTATGCTTTTGATGGTAGTGGTAAGGTTAGACGTAGTAAAACCAATTATTCCCTAGGGAAATTCCCAAACGGAAAACAATATAATTGCGACTTAAATGCTAGTTACAACATCGGTGCTAGATATTGGTACTGTTTATTTGTTGGGGATAAAACTTTTTCTAGGGTGTACGACAGCGAAAGTTCTGACGGCACATTGAGAACGCCAATTGTCCTGGGAACGTTAAGAAATCTTTGTGTTTCTTAGCGCACGAATCCCTACCTATAATCTTCGATTATAGGTAGGGTGCGTTCAAGCATCATTAGGTCATTATTAATCGGACTTACCAAAAAATGTCTTATGTCTCCTTCCTTCCTATCGCGTTCCCCCCTTATTCCCTCTAACGTATTCCCACCTACCTCTAAACTTAAAATGATGGAAATATTTGGCAATTATGAAGAACTACCCTTTACAGAGGAATATCTAATTATTGGATTTTCTCCGAGTTCAGTTCCCCTCAAACAAAGATGGCGTAATAATGGCTTATCGGCGGATTTTCTCGCGGACTACTTAATTACCTTCTTTCCCAGTCGTGAAGAGGAACCCGAAAGTATAGAAAGACAACATGAAATCAAAGGCGCGGTGAGTTATATCGCCAATGAGTTATTAGAGAACGCGATGAAGTTTAATGATGAAAAAACAGATTATCCTATCAGTATTAGACTACAACTAGACACCGAGCGCATGGTGTTTACGATTACAAATAGTATCCCCAAAGAAAATGTGCCATCTTTTCAAAGTTATATTAAGGAGTTAACAACCTCCGATCCGGGTGAGTTGTATATTCATAAATTAGAGAAAAATGCTGACGATGAAAACTGTACCTCTTCAGGTTTAGGGTTACTGACGATGATCCTTGACTACATGGCGATACTCGGATGGAAGTTTGAAACCGTAGAAGGGACTGAAGAAATCATCACCGTGACGACAATGGTGCAACTGACAGTATAGGCTATTTAGAAAGACTAATAATTTGGAGTTTTGGGGTTATGGAAATTCAAAGAATTGAAGAAATTAAAACCGACGATTATCGCATCTGGTATGATCCAGAAACAAAAAGGGTTATTTGTCAAGGATCTCTACGACTAAGTGGCATGGAAGAATATGCACCCATTGTGGAATTACTCAACGCGGTGCTGGAGCGAGACAAGCCCTACATTATATTGAACTTGCAACAGTTAGAATTTCTCAATAGTTCGGGTATTAGTATGCTGTCTAAATTTGTGATCAATGTCCGCCAGAAAGGGGACATTGAAATGAGCATCCAAGGATCTCAAACAATTCCTTGGCAAGGGAAGTCCTTAAAAAACTTGTTGCGTCTGATGCCTTCGCTAAAATTGGAGTTAAATTAAAGGCCTGTAAATGTTATCTTGATTATAGGTATCTCAGTGTTTTTACGGAGATACCTATACCAAAAATAACATAAAAGTTGGCTGAGTCCCACCGCCAACCCCCCCAAGGCAATGCAGGAAAAACAACCCTCCCAAGAACAACTCCTTTTAGAGCTAGAAAAACTGCGCCAGCAAGTGGAAGTATTACAACAGGAAAAAGCTGATCTGGAGATATTGTTGGAAACAACAACTCTTCATGCTGATGCAGTTCAGGCTTTATTACAAGAGTCAAATCAAAAACTGCAAGGGGAAATTCTGGAACGACAACGAACCCAAGTCGTGCTGGAGTCTCTTTTAACTAAGGTGAGTGGGGATAAGGCCGACTTAGAAATCATTTTAGAAATGACTACTGCCCATAGCGATACCCTGGAAGATTGGTTGCGAAATCAATGTATTCGCGATCCACTCACCGGACTATTTAACCGACGTTACATGGAAGAATTTCTGAATCGGGAACTCTACCATGCTCAAGTTCATGAACGTCCCCTGGGTATAATTATGGGTGATATCGATCACTTTAAGCAGTTTAATGATACCTTTGGCCATGAGGCCGGTGACATTGTTCTCAAAGAAGTTAGTCTAGTTTTGGAGAAATATACTAATAATAGAGGAATTGCTTGTCGCTATGGAGGGGAGGAGTTAATTTTGATTTTACCGGAAACGAGACTGGAGGATACTTGGAAACACGCGGAACTTCTCCGCGAAGAGGTGAAAGAGTTACAGGTTTCCTATCAGAAATGCACTCTGGGACGTATTACACTCTCTTTAGGTATCGCGGGTTTTCCTGAACATGGTCAAACCAGTAATCAGATTATTTTATTAGCTGATACGGCTCTCTATCAGGCTAAATCTCAAGGGCGCGATCGCGTGGTTATTGCGGATGTTTAATTTCTGGACAATAGGGGTTTAATTCAGAAAACAATGTTAAATAACATCAGACAATTAAGGGGTATATCCCAGGGCGATGCAGGAAGAACTATTATCCAAAGAACAACTCCTGATCGAGATTGCTAGACTCCGCCAAAAAGTGGAAGAGCTCCAGCAGGAAAAAACGGATCTGGAAATCTTGTTAGAAATGACCACCGAACACTCGGATTCCGTTGAAGCCGATTTGTATGCACAAACTTTGGAAGCTACCCAGAAGAGTGAAAAACGATTAAGACAATTTCTGGAAGCTTTGCCCGTGGGCATTGCTGTTTTGGATCGTACGGGTGAAATGACTTACACTAATCAAAGAGCTCAGGAGTTACTGGGGAAAGGTTTTGTCCCTAAGGCTTCCGCGGAACTTTTACCCGAAGTTTATCAAGCTTATTTGGCGGGTACGAATCAACTTTATCCTGTGGAAAAGCAACCTATTCTTCGCGCCCTTAAAGGTGAAATTAGTACGGTGGATGATATGGAAATTCATCACCGCGATCGTGTTGTTCCTATTGAAGTTTGGGGTACTCCTATTTTTGATGAGCGGGGTAATGTTTCTCACGCGATCGCGGCCTTTCAAGATATTACTGAACGCAAACACGCGGAAACGGAACGTCAAAATTTAATTAAACAATTAACGGAAAGTAAGGAAAGTTTAGAAAAATCTTTAGATTTTGAATTCCAATTAACAGATGCCTATGGGCGATTTGTTCCCCATGAATTCCTCTATTTCCTTGGCTATGAGAGTATTCTTGAGGTCAAATTAGGGGATCATGTGAGTCAACAAATGTCAGTCATGTTTGCCGATATTCGAGATTTTACCACCATCTCAGAACGCATGAATCCTGAAGATAATTTTAAATTCATTAATGCTTATTTGAGTCGTATGGAACCTTGTATTATTGAAAATAATGGATTTGTTGATAAATATATTGGTGATGCGATTATGGCTTTATTTAATAGTGCTAATGAGGCTGTTAACGGTGGAATTGCTATGTTAGAAGCTTTAAAAAATTACAATTCCTCCCGTCAAGAATTAGGATTTGAACCCATAAAAATCGGTATCGGAATTAATACAGGTACATTAATGTTAGGGACTGTAGGCGGCAATAATCACATGACAAGTACGGTGATCAGTGATGCTGTCAATTTAGCCTCTCGTCTGGAAGGATTAACAAAGGAGTATGGAGTCCCTTTATTAATTTCTCATCATACCTTTGAGGACTTAGTTAATCCTCAAAATTATCACATTCGTATGATTGATCAAGTACAAGTTAAAGGCAAATCGGAATTAGTAACCGTTTATGAAGTTTTTGATGCGGATGAAACCGAAATTTTAGACAAGAAACTTCAAACTTTGCCTAAATATGAAGAGGCGATGCTTTTATATCAGCAAAAGTCTTTTCGACAGGCGGCTCTTCTTTTTCAGGAGTGTCTTCTTCTTAATCCTTCCGATGAGGTGGCTAAAATTTATCTCGCTCGCTGTCAAAATTAATTAAGGAAGAAGGAAGAAGGAAGAAGGATGAAGGAAGAAGGATGAAGGAAGAGGGAAGAAGGAAGAAGGAAGAAGGAAGAAGGATGAAGGAAGAAGGATGAAGGAAGAGGGAAGAAGGATGAAGGAAGAAGGATGAAGGAAGAAGGATGAAGGATGAAGGAAGAAGGAAGAAGGATGAAGGATGAAGGAAGAAGGATGAAGGATGAAGGAAGAAGGATGAAGGATGAAGGATGAAGGAAGAAGGAAGAAGGATGAAGGATGAAGGATGAAGGAAGAAGGATGAAGGATGAGGTAAGCAACCACAAAGGCACAAAGGCACAAAGGCAAGAAGAAAGAGGGTTAACTATTACCGATTACCGATTACCGATTACCGATTACCTAATCCCCAATCCCTGAATTGTTGTATAATAAAAAATTTGTATCTTGGGATGAAATAACAATGACAATTTTTACTGGGCATTTCCGACAACGGGTATTTCTTAAACATTCTCTCCTGCAATTTCTCGGTTTATTCTGTGTTTGCTGTTTTCTCATTATTAGTTGTGGACGTAGTACCTCTGTTAATTCCCCTAATAGCAATACTGATGCCAGTCGCGTTACTATCGGCACAACTTTAAAAATTCGTACTATTGATCCGGCTGATGCTTATGAAACTCTTTCGGCACAGTTATTCTATAATTTAGGCGATCGCCTTTATGCTTATCAGTCGGGTTCTACTAAATTAATTCCCCAATTAGCGACGGCATTACCTAAAATTAGTGATGATGGTTTAACTTATACTATCCCTATTCGTCAAGGGGTAAGTTTCCATGATGGTACGGTTTTTAATGCCGCGGCTATGGTTTTTTCTTTAGATAGATTTATTAAAAATAGTGGTCGTCCTTCTTTTCTTTTAGGGGATCTGGTTGATTCTGTTAAAGCTACGGGTGACTATGAATTAACGATTAAATTAAAGAAACCTTTTGCCGCGTTTACTTCTTTGTTGACATTCCCCAATTTATGTGCTATATCACCGAAGGTTTATGAAATTGGTGATGGTAAATTTAAACCGGATACTTTTGTGGGAACGGGTCCTTATCAGTTAACAAAATATGGGAGTGATTCTCTTAAGTTAGATGTTTTTGATAAGTATTGGGGAGAAAAACCGGCTAATCCTGGGGTTAATTTACAATTGTTATCTAGCCCGGTTAATTTGTTTAATTCTTTTCGCACGGGGGCGGTTGATGTGGCTTATTTATCCCTTGATCCTGAGCAAATTCGCAATTTAGAAAAAGGGGCTAAAGAGGAAAAATGGCACGCGATCGCGTCTCAAAGTAATACGGTAAGTTATATGGTTTTGAATCAGAAATCAAAACCTTTAGATCAGTTAGAAGTGAGACAGGCGATCGCGTTAATGATTGATCGTCCTTTAATGAATGAACGGGTATTATTAGGCCAAGCATTACCATTATATAGTCTTGTGCCAACTACGTTTTCGGAACTCTATCAACCTGTATTTAAAGACAAATATGGTGATGCTAATTTTGCCAAAGCTAAGGAACTTTTAACGAAAGCTGGATTTTCGCCAACGAATCCGGCAAAAGTGGAAATATGGTATCCAACGGGATCGGGAAGACGTGCCTTAGTCGCCCAATTATTAAAGGCACTCGCGAAGAGACATTTAGAGGGTTTATTACAAATAGAAATTCAAACCGTGGAATCGGCTACCCTTTATAAAGATATCGAAAAAGGTGTTTATCAGTCTGTATTAGTGGATTGGTACGCGGACTTTTTTGACGCGGATAATTACATTCAACCCTTTTTAGAATGTACAAAAGCTTCTGTGACTGGGGGCTGTGAAAAGGGCGCGAGTCAAGGGCAAGGTTCGTTTTTTTATAGTGAAAAAGCGAATCAATTAATTGATAAAGAAAGACAGGAAATTAACCGGAAAAAACGTCAAGAGATTTTTGCCCAATTACAAACAATATTAGCGGATGAAGTCCCCTATATTCCTTTATGGCAAGATCGGGATTATACTTTTAGCCAAAAGACGGTTACTGGGGTGATTTTAGAACCGACTCAATCTTTCCTTTTTTCTCCTATTCGTAAACAATAATTATGAGCGCGATCGCGTGTTTTTGCATGGTTTAGATGAATTTATTTAACCGCAGATAAACGCAGATGAACACAGATGTACGCCAAGCCTTCCCAACGGTTCGACAGTTTTTTTTTGACTATAGCATTTCTCTATCGACTGAGGCCGACAGAGAAATGCTATATTACGCGACACGACGTACTGGATAGTCATTATATTTTTGCTGTAATTGTCTCATGTGATTAAACAATTTCCAACAGTATTCCTCTGGTAAACCACAAGTGATCGCGCCGCGTAAAACTACATTAAAATACCAATCATTAGGTGCTAATTCTTGGGGTAATTTATCAATTACGGAATAAGTCCGCACCTTCTCATAAATTTGTCCTCGACAAGATACTTTAATGGATTCTTGGTTATATCCCTTTTCTCGTTCGTCTAAAGGAGCACTCAAATACCCCGGAAGCTGATATAAGACTCCTTCTACTGAGGCTTTGGGATCTTTGACTATATCTAATACCCCACATTGACGCAGGGAGGAATATCCGTAAAAGACTAAACGATATCCCTTCAGGGTTCCAGGTCCGATGACATAGGAATGAGTGTTTTCGCCCAGCGATCGCTTTAAATCCACTGGACACATACAAGAGCCATAGGCAAAATAGTAAAACATCGCTCTGGTTTAATACTTAAAAACTCGGTTTTATTCGGATCAAACTATTCTCTTTCTCATTATCTACTAAAATCCTATGAGATAACCGTAGTTTTGAATACAATTTAGAAATAAAAAGATTTCTTTTAGATTTAATTTAGAGCAAGTGAGGGTAAGAAGCAAGGGGGAAGGGGAGTAAAATCCCCTTTTTTATTGAATTTTTAATTTTTTAGGGGTTCTTCGCGTAAGAATGTACCCTTTTGATTGGTACGATAGACCCAAGATTGGCTACCGTCGGATAGGACTACGCGCCAGCCTTCCACAATGACTTGAGCGCAAACTTCGTTAGTGCGAGGAATTCCTAAACACGCGTTAGGCCATTGTTGACGGTTAAAGGAGGTAATCTTAATATTTTCGAGCTTATTTGCGGTTTGCTGCGCGACGACTTGGCGAATCTTGAGCGCGATCGCGGGTGGTAATACTTCTGATTCATTAATACTGACTAAACCCCATTCTTTACCTAAAGAGTTGAAACGAATCCCTGTATGCTCAGATTGGATGACATCGGCTCTCGCGATCGCCCGTTGGATCATAGTGGGATAAAATTCCATGATCAGAATTCCCGTTATGACTAAAGCCAACATAAAGGGACTCGGATGTTTTTCCGATAGTGCTTGGCCCATATTTCGGGGTTCTTGAGGATGTTTTTTCATAATTGAGCCTCGTGATTAAATCGTAATACCTCTCCTGAAAAAGAAGTGGGATATTAATGGGTACTAAAGCAGCTACAGTCATTGAGACGCAAATTCCCTACAATAAGGTTCCTTTTTTTGACATCTCGTCAGATATTAAGTAGGAACATCTTTCTCTGAATGAGGGGATGTGACATTTTTCAAATTGTCCACCCTATTGTGTCATGGGATTTCGCGATCGGCGAAAACCTTAATAATTAACTTATAATTGGGAGATACTGAAGATGGATATTTTGCTAGATAGTGGTAGTTCATTACAGCAACGGGACTATACCTTAATTATTGATCAAAGTGAAAGCATGGGAATTGTAGAAGAGGGAGGCAAAACTCGCTGGGAACTGATACAGGATGCCACCCTCGCGTTAGCGACACAATGCGAACAATTTGACCCCGATGGACTAACTATTTATCTCTTTGCTAATCACTTTACTCGTTATGACAAGGTAACATCTACGATTGTTCCTAAGATATTTGAGGAAAATCAACCTTCGGGAAAAACCTATTTAACTCCTGTATTAAAACACGCGACGGATAGTTATTTTATGCGTCGGGCGACGGGATATTCTCAATTGAATGGCGAAACTATTATTGTGATCACCGCGGGGGAAGTGATGAGTCCCCAAGGGCTTAAAGATGTGATTATTAATGCCGCGAATCAATTACAACGGGATGAAGAAATGGCAATTTCTTTGATTCAAGTGGGCGATAATCCCCAAGTAACACAATTTTTCCGGGTTTTAGATAATGAATTGCAACAAGAGGGGGCAAAATTTGATATTTGCGATACCTTAACACTGGCAAATATGGCGACAATATCTTTGACAGATGTACTACTTAATGCTATTATAGATTAAGGGGGATCAGTGGGCTGAAATTTTAGCGGAAAATCTACGGGTATAAACTAAAATTATCCGTGGGTTCTTCTTCCTGTTCCCAGGCAATCAATAGAGCTAAGAAATCAAGAGAGCGCAAAAATAATAAAGAGGGTTCCACTACGTTCTAAAATTTAATTACTTTATGAAATTAAATTACCGATTTTTTCAACCGGCAATCTCCTTTCTTAATACCCTCAATTACCCCAAAAAGTTTATCCTCATTAGCTTAGTTTTTGCCCTGCCATTAGTCTTAATGATTTCGGTAATTTTTGCGGATATTAATAGTCGCATTGCTTTTATCCAAAAAGAAATCTATGGGACTGAATACCTGCGCCCTCTACGAAAATTACGGGAGTCTTTTTCTCAACGTCAATTATTAAATTATCGTTGTCCAAAAAACTTAGACTACGATTATTATTTACCGGAAATCAAAGTAAAAATAGAAGAAGATTTTAAAATCTTAGCCCAAACAAATCAAAAGCTAGGACATTTCCTTAATACACAAACACTCTATGAAGAAATATATGAAGATTGGCAAACTTTTAAAAATAATTGTCCTGATTGGAGTCCCGAAACTTATGATTATTTTTATCGTTATCTTCTCCTAGATGTTAATCACTTAAGTAGTTATATTGGGGATCGCTCTAATTTAATTTTAGATTCGGAATTAGATACTTATTATTTAGTTGATCTTTCTTTGAATAAACTACCAAAACTTCAAATGATTTTATCTAAAATTAGATTAGTTTTTGATAAAATCAAGCGTCAAAATTTTATCGCAGAAGAAAAAAATGAGTTGATTTTTTTCTTGGGGGAATTAAAAGAAATGAATCAGGAATTAGCTCTGAAGATCGCGGAAAACTTTTATCAACAAGATACTGTTACTACGAAATTTATTGAAGAGTTAAAATATAGTAATAATCAAATTAATGAATTTGTCAAAAAAATCTATAATTTGAACTTTACACAAGCATCTATTCCCCTCTATATAGATTTGCTAGAGCGCAATCTTAATATGAGTTTTGAAATTTGGGATCATGCTATTAATGACTTGGATATTTTACTGCAAAAGAGAAGTAAGAAGATGCAGATTCAACGGATAATAATCATTTTTTTGATATTAATTATTATCGGAATCATTATTTATCTATTTATGGCTTTTTATATGGGTGTTATGCAAACGGTGTCGGCTCTTGAGGATGCTTCAAAAAAGATGGCACTGGGTAAAATGAATGATACTATTATGTTAGATAATAAAGATGAATTAGGACAAGTGGTGCGCTCTTTTAATAATATCGCGATCGCGTTGATCCAAGCTAAGGATGAGATTATCCGATTAAATGAGCAACTGAAATCGGAAAATGTACGCATGAGTGCGGAATTAGATGTCACACGTCAACTTCAGTATATGTTATTACCAAAAGAGCCTGATCTTCAGGGATTTAAGGATTTAGAAATTGCGGGATTTATGGAATCGGCAAATGAAGTCGGAGGGGATTATTATGACGTAATTTCTGGAGATAATTCTATTAAAATTGGTATTGGTGATGTCACGGGACATGGTTTAGAAAGTGGCGTTTTAATGATTATGGCACAAACCGCGGTGCGGACACTCCTTGCCAATGATGAAAAAGATCCAGTCCAATTTTTATCTGCTTTAAATCATGCTATTTATCATAATTTACACCGGATGAATAGTGATAAAAATATGAGTTTAGCTATCCTAGATTATCATAATAATAAATTGACAATTACGGGTCAACATGAAACAATTATTGTTATGCGTGCTTACGGTGAATTGGAATTAATTGATACTATTGATTTAGGTTTTCCCATCGGGCTGGAAGAAAATATTACGGCTTTTTTGGCACAATTTTCGGTGCAGTTAAATATCGGAGATGTCGTTGTCTTATACACTGATGGCATTACGGAAGCTGAAAATAATAATAAGGTTTTATATGGTATTGAGCGATTAATTAATGTTATTAAAAAAGAGTATCAGCAAACCGCGATCGCGATTTGTCAAGCTATTATTGATGATGTGCGACGACATATTGGGAGTCACACCGTCTATGATGATATTACTTTGGTAGTGCTCAAACAAAAATAAGCCGTAATAACTTAAATTGTGTTATAACAAAATCACCTCAATTTCAGGAACGATCGCGCTGATGTCTGTACCCGATATTAAAAGTTTACTGCCCAAAACACCGGCAACTTTACCCCTGCGTACTGTCTTAATTGTCCCCTTTGTGTTGCAAATTTTCGCCGCGGTGGGGCTAACGGGATGGTTATCTTTTCGTAATAGTCAGTCGGCGGTGAATGATCTCGCGAGTCAATTGCGCTCGGAAGTCGCGTCTCGCATTCAACAAAATATTAAGAATTATCTGGATATCCCCCTGGCAATTAATCGTATGAATAGCAACGCGGTTAACTTAAATCAGTTAAATGTACAAGATATGGCGAGTGTGACTCGATATTTTTGGCATCAAAGAAATTTGTTTGATAGTGTTACTATGACATCGACTTTTGTGGGAACTCCGGGGGGGGAATTTACGGGAATTGGTTTTCAAACTGATGGCTCTTGGAAAATTGGTCGATCGGGTAAAACCACTAAAGGAAATTTTTATGCTTATTCTCTTGATACCGAGGGAAATCCCGCGACTTTATTAACTCAGGGTAAAGCTTATGATCCTCGTAAACGCCCCTGGTATCAAGGCGCGATCGACGCGAGAAAACCCTATTGGAGTGATATTTATATTGATTTTAATGATCCTAAGTTAACGATTACTCTGAGTCAACCAGTTTATAGTCAAACGGGACAGTTAAACGCGGTGGTTGGTGTTGATTTTGTCCTGACACAAATTGGGGAGTTTTTACAATCTTTGAAAGTCGGGAAATCTGGGAAAACTTTTATTATGGAGCGTTCGGGTTTATTAGTCGCAACTTCTACTTCCCAACAAACTTATCAGCTTAATCAAAAAACGGTAAAAAGATTCAAAGCAGAAGATTTTGAGACTCCGTTAATTCACGAGACAGCGGCCTATTTACATAAATATTTTGGTAAATTAACTAATATTAAAAATAGTCAACAGTTAGATTTTTTCATCGGAGACGATCGCGTGTTTTTACAAGTCCTTCCTTTTTCTGATGGTAAGGGTTTAGATTGGTTAATTGTGGTAGTAGTGCCGGAAAAGGATTTTATGGAGCAAATTGACTCTAATACTCGCACCACAATTTTATTATGTGTTGCGGCTTTAATTGTCGCGATCGTTATTGGCATTGTTACCGCGCAATTAATCGCGATTCCCATTTTTCAATTGAATAAATCAGCCCACGCGATCGCGTCGGGAAAATTCGATCAAAAAGTCAATAATAAAAACATTAAAGAATTAAATCTATTATCTCAGTCATTTAATCAAATGGCGCAACAATTACAAGCCTATTTCACTGACTTAGAAATGAAAAACGCTGAGTTAAAACGTCTCGATAAACTCAAAGATCAATTCTTAGCTAATACCTCCCACGAACTTCGTACACCCTTAAATGGCATAATTGGGATTGCCGAATCATTAATAGATGGAGTTACGGGAAAACTCCCCCAAACTACCATTTCTAACTTAGCCATGATCGTATCAAGTGGGCGACGTTTATCAAATTTAGTCAATGACATTCTCGACTTTTCCCAACTGCGACAAAAACATATTGAATTGCAACGAAAACCCCTGGCAATGCGAGAAATAGTCGAAGTCGTGCTTACCATGAGTCGTAGCACTCTCGGCAAAAAGAAATTAGAGTTAATTAATAAGATTTCCCCTGAGTTACCCCCCGTTTATGCCGATGAAAACAGAGTACAACAAATTTTATATAATCTCATTGGCAATGGGATAAAATTTACCGAAAAAGGGAAAATAGAAATCACCGGGGAAATCATAGTTGATCAAGAAAATAATAATATCGAAGCCCAAGATATTCCACATTCCACCTATTTAGCCATTTCTATTATTGATACAGGAATAGGCATTCCTCAAGATAAATTTGACCGAATTTTTGAATCATTTGAACAAGGAGATGGCTCCACGGCTAGAGAATACGGAGGCACAGGATTAGGGTTAACTGTCACTAAACAATTAGTCGAATTACATCGCGGTAAAATTACCCTAAAATCTACCGAAGGTGTCGGATCAACCTTTACTTTTACTTTACCAATTTCTCAGGGATTAGCCGAAACTAACATCGATCAATCATTCTCGGTTAGTCATCAACCTTTCATCATTTCTGAAGATAGTAATGAAATTTCCTTAGATGAGTCTTTGCTTTTACCTGAGGAGCATGACAATAAGAAGTTAACTATTTTAATTGTCGATGATGAACCGATCAATTTGCAAGTAATTTCTAATCATCTTTATTTGCAAAATTATCAGGTGATTCAAGCGGTAAATGGTTTAGAAGCTTTAGCTCTGTTGGAAAAAGAAGTTAAACCGGATCTGATTTTATTAGATATAATGATGCCTCGGATGACGGGCTATGAAGTATGTCAAAAAATCCGAAAAAAGTATCATCTTGATGAATTACCCATTTTGATGTTAACTGCCAAAAATCAGGTACAGGATTTAGTTGTGGGTTTAGGTGTAGGGGCTAATGATTATTTAACTAAACCCATTTCTAAACCGGAACTTTTAGCCAGAATAAAAACGCAAATTCAATTATGTAATTTAGAAAGTTTACGAACTTTATCGGAAAGCTATCGAGAAAAAGTGAATGAATTAGAAAGAACATTGTTAGAATTACAACGCACTCAGGCTCAACTTATTCACGCGGAAAAAATGTCTAGTTTAGGGCAGTTAGTCGCGGGTGTTGCCCATGAAATCAATAATCCTATTACGTTTATTGATGGAAATTTAATTCACGCGAAAAATTATACGGAATATCTCTTAACTGTTTTAGATTCCTATCATAATTATTCCGATTCTCACCAACTAGAGATTCCTGAAGATATTGATCTCGATGAAATAGAATATATTAAGGAAGATTTACCTCAATTAATTTCATCTATGCAGAATGGAGCGGATCGCATTAGTCAAATTGTCCAAGCATTGCGTAATTTTTCCCGACTGGATGAATCGGATTTTAAACGAGTAGATATTCACGGTGGCATTGATAGTACCTTATTAATTTTAACTACTTCACTGGAAAAAATTACCGTGATCAAAGATTATGGTCAATTAGCGAAAGTAAAATGTTATCCGGCGGAATTAAATCAGGTATTTATGAATATTATTACTAATGGGATTGATGCTTTATCTCTGCATCCGACAACGGAGACACCTACCCTAAAAATTTGTACAAAAATGAGAGACAGTAAGAAAGTTGAAATTAGAATAATAGATAATGGTCAAGGTATTCCCCCAGAAATAACAGATAAGATATTTGACCCATTTTTTACGACAAAACCTGTCGGTAAGGGTACTGGATTAGGATTATCTATGAGTTATCAAATTATTGTTCAGAAACATCGGGGCACCTTGGAATGTATTTCGAGGTTAGGACATGGAGCAGAATTTGTGATTACGATTCCTGTCGAATAATATCGTATTTTTAGATCGGTAAGGGGCGGGTTCATTAACGGCTGAACTCGCCCCTAGGATGGGGGAAAAAATATCACCGGAGATGATATTAAAGAGTAGGAGTCGCGGGTCTTATGGGGGGTACAGAGGAACCATAACGGACACGACAACCAAGATTAAAAACACTCGCGCTACATTCTAAAGGCACAATTTGATTTTCTGACATAGCACTACAACTGATATAATGATCATCATTTGTATCCTTGAGCATACACTCAATTGGTTGATAACCAGCCCTCGCCGCCCAACTGTTCATTCCTAGAACGGCTACCCAATGAGGCCAGAAAAAAATCAGGAGACCCAATGCTGCAATGATCGCACCAACTAATCCCAGTCTTACCTTCCAATTGCTGAGGATCGTTCCTATTTTGGTTTTCATGGATTCTAGGGGGGAAGGGGATAACTGTGTTGGTTCTTGTTGAGATTCCGACATACCATTTCTCCTGAATCTTAATTTAAAATTTATTATACATCAAAAACAACTACTCACGATCGCGCCCTAGCCAATCAGTTTCGCCCTCCATGACATCTGATGGTAAATTCATTAATATTTTGACAATTTGATCGAGTTATATACAACAGTTTAACATTCTTTTCATTAAACAAGAATGTAAGACAAATACTCGTCGTCCTGAAATGCGATTTTCCTGAATAATCCAGGTCAATTCATTAATTTCTAATAGTCCAGTTAAGAGGGGAAGATGACCTCTGGGGGCTTGGAGATTAAAAATAAGATCATAATAGTCTAACCACCCGGTATCATCTAATTGATAAGATGAATTATTCAAATTAATAAGATTGGGGCGATGCCAACCGACGCGATCGCCAAAAAGCAGGGTCATTTTTTCATCATACTTGCCCCTGGCTCCTAAACTTGTATAAATTTCGTTTTGAACACTAAAGCCAAAACGTCCGTGACTATATGTTACCCATAATTTATCTATGGTGCGTAAATCTTCACAGGGAATATTACTAATATCTTCTAATCTTAACCATCCTTCTTTTTCTCGATTGGCAATGATTAAAGTCATTCGCGCTGTTTCTTTATCGGCTTCTTGCCATTTTCCCGCGGCTAAAAGTTTTTCTAAGGGACGATAATTAACACCTATTGCAGAGGGCAATGGTGCATAGGGAATGAGTTTCTTTTTACCGCTTTCTTTTGCCATTGCCCAGAGTAAATCCCAGGCAATTCTTTGCACAAATCCTTTTTCGTTCGTCAGCACTTCCAGCAGAAAAATTACGCCTTCCTCTCCATATTTTATCGATTCTTTTAAGGCTTTTAATTGAACGGATTTATTATCATGTTTTAATCGTTTTTTTAATCCAGAAATCCCACCTAAAACGGCACTATTAAGGAGGGGATTTTTGCCCCCTATGACAGCATCATAGGGGCGAGGATCGTTAGGGTTGCTGATCATACTCTTGGCTTAGGGGAAATGGGTGAGATTTTATAAGGCTTTTACCATGTTCGGGAACCCTCGTAAGGGCTAATCTCTTCTTATTTTAACAAAATCTGACCCGGATGATATTAATGCGCGATCGTGTTTCATTTAAGATTTTAAGAGGGTTGGGTGTCCAAAATCAACAGAAAAGCTAGTCTGGGGGGTGAGTCCCCTCCAGGTGTGCAGGAGGGGTAATGATCAGACAATTTTGATTGCTTCTGGGGACATGACTCGCTCAAACTGAATCAAATTTGGCTTAATATAGAAAAATGATGTTACTCTAAAAGGCATTTTTAGGGTAAAAAATTGATTGATTTTCAAGGGAGACTAGAATGGTGTCGCAATTACCTGATCCTCAGTTGTTAACAAAAGCTGAAGCAATGGTGACTCAGTTTGAACAATCAAAAGTCCCCGGAATTTGGCCGGGTTTGCAGAAAAAACAAGTGATTCAAGAAATGCGATCGCGTCTCCATGAGCCTTGGCAAGTGAATCAAGGACGACAACCCTTTTGCGGGCCGGCTTCGATTTTATTTGAATTAATTCGACATAATCCTTCTTATTATATCGAAATTTGTCAAAATCTTTTTCTGATCGGTGGTTTTCATACCCAATTTAGTCGCTGGCTTTCGGCTTCAGATAAGTTGCGCTCAAATACGGGTGATGTAAAAATGCCCCAAGGGGATTGGATGCTATTATCCACTTGGCGAGATGCCGAAAATCTTATTTTTCCAGTCGATCCCACGGCACCGGATGTGATTCGTAATATTAGTGGGATGACGAAATCTTGGGAAATGGTGGGATGGGTACGCGAAATTTTAGGCTATCGTAAAGCTGAGTATCATCATGCTTATTTTACGGGAGATTTAGAAGCTTTACAAAAAGCGAATGATGCCATTAAATCCGGTGGAGTCGCGTTTGCTTTAATTAATGCTGATGGGATGTTAAGTGATAAGAAACCTCTTGTTTCTTTTCCGAATCATTGGGTAACAATTTTAGGTAATATTGTGATTCAACCCGGACAAAAGGAAAAAAAAGTTAGTTTTGATATTTACACTTGGGCTCGACAAATGCACGTTTCTTTAGGGGAGAGTGATTTTAAGAAGCATCTTTGGGGTATTGTTACGGGTGTTTGAAAAAATAATTATGAAGGAAGAAGGAAGAGGGAAGAAGGAAGAGGGAAGAGGGAAGAGGGAAGAGGGAAGAAGTAATGAAGCACAAAAGCACTCTTGAGGCCAAGAGCTACAATGGCGTGTTGGGGAACCCATGCCCGTAAATGTTAAAGAGAATGGCACTTTAGTGCCTACTAAAAACCTACAGATTTATGCTCAAAAAACTACGGTTAGAAAACTTTAAAAACTTCAAGAATGCCGAACTCCATCTCGGCCCATTTACTATTTTAATCGGAGCCAATGCCTCTGGAAAAAGTAACATCCGAGATGCCCTGCGATTTTTACACGGAATTTCTCGCGGCTATAACCTCGCCGAAATTATGGGGGAAAAATATGTAGAAGGCGGTGTTTTGCAATGGCGTGGCATTCGGGGAGGAACGCGAGAAGCTGGTTTTCAAGGTGAAAATTTTGCTTTAGAAGTGACATTTACCATTGACTACCAAAATCAGCCACGAGACACCACTTATCGCATTTACGTTTATCCGGGTAAAGCCAATAGCGCTCCGCGTGCTTGTGCAGAAATTTTGCAGATAGAAGGGTTTAAAGATTCAGTTTTTGAATCTCAACATTTTATGGAAATAACAGAGGAAATATTACGGGTAAGAGCTTATGGAGAAGATTTTTATTACGAACCTATCCATAGTTATCAACCTGTCATTTCACAAATTATTTCTAAAGATTTTCCTCAAGTTTTTCCACCCGATAAACTTGCCGTCATTCGAGAAATTGCCCAAAAATCTTTAGAGGCTCTCAATGATATGCGATTTCTGGATCTCAATCCAGACGCGATGCGTTTACCATCTTTCCCTGGACAGACTATTTTAGGCGATCGCGGCGAAAACCTCTCCTCAACACTTCTTGATATTTGTCAAAACCCCGAAAAAAAAGAAACCCTGCTAGAGTGGATACAGGAACTAACCCCAATGGATGCCAAAGATTTTGAGTTTCCTACTGATTTCACTGGCAAAACTTTACTTACTTTAGTTGAAGAAAACGGACAAAAAATATCGGCAAATAGTGCCTCAGATGGAACCCTGCGTTTTCTAGCAATGATAGCAGCTTTACTGGGTTCAGAGCCTGCCAAAATTTACTTTTTTGAAGAACTAGATAACGGCATTCACCCCACACGCTTACACCTTTTAAGTCAACTTATTGAACTCGTATCTCAAGGAAAAACCCAAGTTATTGCTACTACCCATTCTTCACAATTGCTCAGACTTATCAGCCCCCAAACCTTAGAATCAGTCTCATTAACCTATCGCGTAGAAAATCGACCCGATTCCCAAATTATCCGGGTTTTAGATATTCCTAATGCCCCGGAAGTTCTGGCAAAACAAAATTTAGCCCACCTGCACGAGTCCGCGTGGTTAGAAAATGTGATGGAATTTATCAGTGATGAGGTGGAAAGATGAGGGTTTTAGTAATTCCAGAAGATTTCCGCAAAGACCAATATATGCTCAAACCCATCATCACCGCAATGATGGAATTTATAGGCAAACCTCGCGCTAAAGTAATGATTTGTCAAGATCCGCTTTTGGGAGGAATCAACGAAGCATTAAAATGGGAAAATATTGAAAGTATTATCAATCAGTATCCGATGGTTGACCTGTTTCTGCTTTGTGTAGATAGGGATGGAAAAGAAGGTCGAAAATCGGCACTGGATAAAATTGAAAACCAAGCTGGTAATATTCTAGGAGATCGCCAGTTATTACTGGCTGAAAATGCTTGGCAAGAAATCGAAGTCTGGGTTTTAGCTGGGCCAGGATTTACCAAAAGAGTATAATTGGCACGAGATTCGCCAAGAAATTAACCCTAAAGAAACCTATTTTTTGCCCTTCGCCCAACAGCAAAATCTCTTAGATGCGCCCGGAGAAGGACGCAAACCACTCGCGGAAGAAGCGGCGCGGCGCTATGCTCGTATTCGCCAACTTTGCCCAGAAGATATTTTTCGCTTAGAAACTCGAATCAAGACTGGGATCGGAGGGGAATAGGGAGATCCCCCTTTGCGCGGAAAATGGGGGGAACCGCGGAAAAAGGCCGGAATCTCAAAAGCCCCCGAAATGCCGGGATTGGGGGATCTCTTCTGCGTGGGTGCTATGCCCCATCCGCGGCTCGAATCAAAGCCTCTGCTAAACCGTTGATCCGGGCGCGATCGCGCTAGGGTTCGCGGAGTCTTATTTCTCTATCGAATGGCGCAAACCTGTATCAAACCGGAAATCTGGAAAAAAAATTAAGGTAAATGTGACGACCTGTACCAAAACAGCTATAATAGACGATTGGGCAGAATTTAGCAAAAAATTTTGCCATTCTAATCGTTATAACGTAAATTCATAAAGTGAGGGGAAAGAATGACCCAAGTTGTAATTGGGGAAAATGAAGGGATTGAGTCAGCCCTGCGTCGGTTTAAACGTCAAGTTTCTAAAGCGGGTATTATTCCTGATGTAAGGAAGCATCTCCATTTTGAAACGCCTCTGGAAAAGCGCAAGCGCAAGGCGATCGCGAGACGGACGAAACGCCGTTTCCAGCGCTCTAACTAAACCAATGGTTTCATCGGGTAGTAAGGACGGTTGTCCTTACTATTAATTTTTCACAGGTTTGACTCGGGACTTCGAGAGCATATTCGATCTAATATCTGCGTTTAGGAGCGGTTTCATTAATCACCCCCTCACAAGTTCTAAAGAAGTTTCAACTTGAGAATATTCCGCAGATATGGGCAATGGATGAGGCGAATAAGCTTCAACATCCATCAATTTTTTAAGTCTTTCAAAAATCAAAACTTCAGCCTCATCCTGATCCGTTAACTTATCATAAAAATAAGGATCAGAAAACCATTCCTCAAAAGCAAATTCTAATAACCCATTGGCTGATAAATGCAATCGCCAATACTGAGACATTCTACTATCAACAACTTCAAACAAAGGCGCAGGATTTTGCATGGGATAATAGGTGTAACTATCATCACAGATATAGTACCAGAGATTACCCTCAAATGTATAAAACGCATAAACAACATATTCCTTACCGATGGTTAAAGGAAAATCTGTTTCTGGCGTGTAATAAAACTCCGGTTTGAGATAACTTTCTGGGAGTCTATTTCCTCTATTCGTAATGCAACGAATTATCATCAGTTTCCTCCCTTGAGATTTTGGGGTGATTTTTGGGGATAAGTACGCTTAAATTTAAACTCAACAGTTTCACCTGTCTTATTATTTCTAAACCAATGGACTTCAACAACTGCTCCATCAATAATTACAGTCTGGGTACTAGCCATTTTCGCCCAATCTCCGGGTTCACCACCATAAACAGCAACCAGTCTGGGAGCATCTCCCAACGGTTTTTGAACACCTCCTAAAATTCGTTTACCAAGACTGGCTTTAGCATCTTGCAAAAGCAGTTTTTCTGGTAAATTTTTGGGTTCTTCATCGGGAATTGCACCTTGAGTCACACTATATCATCCTTTCCGTCTTTATGTCAATCTGTCCCTGAGTAACTTTTTAGACAATTTCAAATTCCCACCCATGACTAGGTTGAAAATTATGGGTAAAATGATCGACAATATTGGTATCACTCAATTCCAGATTATAAAAATCAATAAAATCATCATCAAAATGAGGCCCCGCGTGCCAAGTTCCTACTTCTAATTTCACAAAGCAATTCCCCGGAATTTTAAACGCGATTAACTCTTCTACGGAGGGTTCATTTCCTTGAGAAGGAGGGGCCAGCGCGATTAACCAACTTTTGCCTTCTAATGAGCCTAAACATTGAGTACATTTGACATGACGCGTAATACAGTGAAATTTGCGTCCTTGTTGCTTTAAACGCATAATATAAAATCGTGGAATCCCATTATTTAATAGTAATTTTGCATCTTCGTTATCGAAAATTTTATCATCTTTTGATGGAAAAATAACCTGCCCATAGGGTGCAATTTTTTCTGGTGTCACCCATTCTGCTTTTAGTTGTTTAAGAGTAATAATTTTACTCACAGTCTTATCCTTATGATGATCTAGGGTTAGGGTATATAGTAATTCCTAATAAGAATGAAACAGGTAGGTTGGGTTGAACGGTAGTGAAACCCAACTTTTATGACTGATGGGAAGTTCCCACTTTAATTGGAATTACTATATGTAAGAGTTTATCATAAAATCAACCCATTAATCAACCCGGTTTCTATGCTCTAAGACAATTTGCCATAATCACAAAATTGTCATGATCAGAAACTGGGTTATTTTTTCTCAAGGGTTGAGAAAGTTAGTGCTTAAGTAGATTGATACTGAAAACCATTCGCTTCCGCATAACGATTTAAGAATCGCATGACTCGTTCAAATGCTGATTCTGTTTCTACTTCAAAGAAACATTCGACTCGCGATAAGCTCTCATCTTCAGTAAAGAAAAATTTGACCCCATTGGGTGTCACTTGAATATCCCCTTCGTCGTCTCGTAATAAAAGGTTATTGATTTGCTTTCTGTAAGCACGGAGACGTTCGATCGCGTGGAGATTTTTAAAGATTAAAACCACAATGTTAATCGCGGAATCCCGACGTTTGCGTAAGCTTACTCCGCTAATTTCTTCGTCGAGTCCGTCGATAAACTGGACTGAAATTGTCATAAATCACCGTCCTTTTGACGTTGTGATTCATTATAACATTTTTGGGGATCGCTCTTACCTTATTGTAACAATTCTTAAGGAATAAAGTTGTGTTAGGTTATAGGTGCAAAACGGAAACCCAAAACTTAACACCTCATCCCTAACACCTGAGTGGGATTAGGCGCGATCGTGTTTCATCCGTTGCACCTCCTCTAAACTTAATCCCGTAGTTTTACTAATAGTTTCTTCATTTAAAACACCTAACAACCGTTTAGCGATTTCCACAGAATTATCTTTGACTGCTCTTCTGATAGCATTGCGCTGATCATGGATATAAATTTCTCGTCTTTCCAAATCGTCCAACTCTTCACGATTCATTGTGGCTTGATTGGCAATTTCAAAGGCTTTCTGAAGTTCGGGAACATTCCCCATATTTTCGGGGACTAGCTCTAAATTTCTAGCATTTTTCAGAAAATAAATCCATTTATCCGTGAGACTTTCTAACTGCTCTAAGGGCTTGTCAAATTTGGGTAACTCCACAAAGACTAACTCTAGATCCTCCGTCAAATAATCTACCAAAAAATCCTTTTCTTTGAGGATAAAACGGTTAATGACACGATCTAAATGGGGGAACATTTCAAAATCAGTAATCGTTAAAGCAATCACCGGATTTAACAAAGTATAATCTTCCCCTGTCTCCAATTGAATTGAATAAGCTTTTGACGCGTTATACAAAATGCGTTTTTCAAATCCTTCGACGTTGAGGACTTGCATCTCGATAATTACCGTTTTATCCCCTGTGATTTTCGCCTTAACATCTAAGTAAGTATCCTTGATACCACGAATACGAGGCACTTGATAGGGGTTAACTATTTCTAAGTCAATAATGACAGATTTTCCTTCATAAAGCATCCCATTGAGAAAACTAATGAGAATTTCTTTACTTTGTTCGGAGCCAAATATTTTCTTAAAGGCAAAATCGGTTTTAGGATTGATAAATCGCATAGAGTTACCTCCACTTCTAAGTAATAGGTAAGAAACCGGGTTTCTGGAGAGGGGAAAAATGAGCGGGTATAACTCGGTAAGAAACCCGGTTTCTATGAAGCAACTACCCATTTATATGATAATATCACAAAAATCCGAAAAAAAAGATATTTTTCCTTCCCTTTTTCCCAAAATAGATTATAATAGAAAATAAAACTATTTTATAAGTGAGTTTGGACTATGAAACGCATTGTCCTGATCGCGGGTTTTGAATCTTTTAATGCTGATTTATACCGCAAAGCGGCACAAGAGGCGACTTCTCGTTGCCCTGATTTGGATATACAGGTGTTTAGCGATCGCGCCCTTACTCGCGAACCGGAAACGGTGGCGGCTGTCTTGAAAAATGCTGATGTCTTTTTTGCCAGTCTCATCTTTGATTACGATCAAGTAATGTGGTTAAGGGAAAGGGTGCAAAATATCCCGACTCGTCTGATTTTTGAGTCGGCTTTAGAATTAATGAGTTTAACGCAAATTGGCAATTTTAAAATCGGTGATAAACCGAAAGGAATGCCAAAACCCGTTAAATTTATTCTCGATAAATTTAGCAATGGACGCGAAGAAGATAAACTCGCGGGATATATCAGTTTTTTGAAGATTGGGCCTAAATTATTAAAGTTTATCCCTGTCCAAAAAGTTCAAGATTTACGCAATTGGTTGATTATTTATGGTTATTGGAATGCGGGGGGAAGCGAAAATGTTTCCTCGATGTTTTGGACAATAGCTGAAAAATATTTAGGCTTAAAAGTAGGTGATATTCCTGCGGTGATCGAAACTCCTAATATGGGGTTATTACATCCTGATTATCAAGGTTATTTTGCATCACCGAAACAATACTTAGACTGGTATTATCAAAAAAAATCACCATCAAACAATACCAATACCCCTGTTGTTGGTATTTTACTCTATCGCAAGCACGTTGTGACAAAACAACCTTATATTCCCCAATTAATTCGCTATTTTGAACAAGGTGGAATTATCCCTTTACCCATTTTTATTAATGGTGTCGAAGGCCATGTCGCGGTGCGAGATTGGATGACAACAAGTTATGAAACTCAACAAAGAAATCAAGGTAATTTTGAAACAATTTCTCTCTCCAAAGAGGCTGTAGAAGTTGATGCAATTATATCAACGATTGGGTTTCCTTTAGTGGGAGGGCCGGCAGGATCAATGGAAGGAGGGCGACAAATAGACATTGCTAAGAAGATTTTGAGCGCGAAAAATGTCCCTTATTTAGTTTCTGCACCTCTGTTAATTCAAGATATTTATTCATGGACTCGACAAGGTATTGGCGGTTTACAAAGTGTCGTTTTATATGCTTTACCCGAATTAGATGGCGCGATCGATCCCGTTCCTCTGGGGGGGTTAGTGGGTGAAGAGATTTATCTCATTCCTGAACGCGTAAAACGCTTAATTAACCGCGTAAAAAATTGGATTAAATTACGCAAAATTCCACCTGTTGAGCGCAAAATTGCCATTATTTTATATGGGTTTCCACCCGGTTATGGGGCAACAGGAACCGCGGCCTTATTAAATGTACCGCGATCGCTCCTTAAACTTCTACAATCTCTCAAAAAAGAAGGTTATCATGTAGGAGAATTACCCGAAGATGGCGAAACATTAATTCAGCGAGTTAAAGAAGCGGATGAAATCGTCAAAATAGACTCATCGGAAGATCCCCAAAAGAGTCATAACGGACATAACCCAACAATGGTTAATGTAAAAACCCTAGAAAAATGGTTGGGTTATCTCTTCACAAGTCGCATCGAAAAACAATGGAAATCCTTAACAGACTTTGGCATTAAAACCTATGGGGATGATTTGCATATTGGCGGCATCAAATTAGGTAATATTTGGATAGGAGTACAACCTCCATTAGGAATTTCTGGCGATCCCATGCGCTTAATGTTTGAACGAGATTTGACTCCCCATCCTCAATATACCGCGTTTTATAAATGGTTACAAAATGAATTTCAAGCCGATACGATTATTCACTTTGGAATGCACGGGACTGTGGAATGGTTGCCCGGATCACCATTAGGAAATACGGGTTATTCTTGGTCTGATATTTTATTAGGGAATATCCCTAATCTCTATATCTATGCGGCGAATAACCCCTCGGAATCAATGTTAGCAAAACGACGGGGTTATGGTGTCTTAATTTCCCATAATGTTCCACCCTATGGGCGGGCGGGTTTGTATAAAGAATTAGTGACATTACGGGATTTAATTAGTGAATATCGAGAAGATCCCCAGAAAAATTATGCTCTAAAAGATGCCATTTCTCAGAAAATTGTCGATACAGGGTTAGAAGCCGATTGTCCTTTTGAAGACGCGAAAAAATTAGGGATTGAATTTACACCCGAAAATATGCGTTTGTTTAGTGCCGATGCTTTTAATCATTACTTAGTCAAATTATATGACTATTTGCAAGTGGTAGAAAGTCGTCTCTTTTCATCGGGTTTACATACTTTGGGCAATCCACCTAATCCAGAAGAAATGATGGCTTATCTTAAAGCCTATTTTGGTGAGCAATTATCCGATACAGAAATTAACGCGATCGTTTTTGACGAAACGGCTCCCAGACGCGAAGAAAAGGAGAATCAAGTTTGGCAAGACGCGTTAGAAATTAAAGGTTTATTGATGCAAACAACCGATGAATTAACCAATCTTTTGCGAGGGTTAAATGGGGAGTATATTTTACCCGCACCGGGCGGAGATTTATTACGCGATGGCCCCGGAGTTTTACCCACTGGCCGTAATATTCACGCGTTAGATCCCTATCGAATGCCATCTCCTGCGGCTTATGAAAGGGGACGCGAAATTGCTAAGAAAATTCTGCAACAACATTTACAAGAAAATCATCGTTATCCTGAGACAGTCGCGGTGATGTTATGGGGTTTAGACGCGATTAAAACTCGTGGTGAATCTCTGGGAATTTTGTTAGAATTAGTAGGGGCTGAACCTATTAAAGAGGGTACGGGACGTATTGTGCGTTATGAGTTAAAACCCTTAGAAGAAGTAGGGCATCCACGCGTTGATATTTTGGCGAATTTATCGGGGATTTTCCGTGATAGTTTTGTCAATATTATTGAGTTATTGGATGATTTATTTTATCGTGCCGCGGAAGCAAATGAACCCGAAGAACAGAATTTTATTCGCAAACACGCGATCGCGCTAAAATCTCAAGGTGTAGAGAATACTTCGGCGAGATTATTTTCTAATCCCGCGGGTGATTTTGGTTCATTAGTTAATGATCAAGTGGTTGATGGCAATTGGGAATCTAGTGAGGAATTGGGGAAAACGTGGGAAAGCCGTAATAGTTTTAGTTATGGCCGAAATGATAAGGGGAAAGCCCGGCCAGAGATTTTAAAAGAGTTATTGAAAGGGTGCGATCGCGTGGTGCAAGAGATAGATTCCGTGGAATATGGATTAACGGATATTCAAGAATATTACGCGAATACAGGAGGGTTAAAAAGAGCCGCGGAAAAACAAGGGGGTAAAAAAATTAAGGCAAGTTTTATCGAAAGTTTTTCTAAGGATACAACACCGAGAAATTTAGAAGATTTATTGCGATTAGAATATCGCACAAAGTTATTAAATCCTAAATGGGCTGTGGCAATGGCAAATCAAGGAGCTGGGGGAGCTTATGAAATTTCACAACGGATGACAGCTTTAATCGGATGGGGGGGAACAGTTGATTTTCAAGATGCTTGGGTGTACGATCAATCAGCAGAAACCTACGCGTTAGATCCCGAAATGTCCGCGAAGTTAAGAAAAGCAAATCCTGAAGCTTTTCGTAATATTATCGGACGGATGTTAGAAGCCCATGGACGCGGTTTTTGGCAACCGGATCAAGATACATTACAAAAGTTACAGTCCTTGTATAATTTAACGGAGGATGAACTGGAAGGTGTCACCGTTTCCTAAAGTTAAAACCGGGTTTCTCACGTCATCTATCGCGTCAAATAACGATTTTTTAGAAACCCTTTTCCTGCCTAAGTATCAATGGTTAAACTAGAAAGAAAAGGAAAAATTATGAAATTTTTGATTACAATTTTTGCGGATGAGGATGGGATGTTTATTGCGGAATGTCCTTCTATTCCTGGTTGTGTCAGTCAAGGCAAAACTGAAGCAGAAGCAGAGCAAAATATTAAAGAAGCCATCAAAGAGTGTTTGGAAGTGAGAGCAGAAAAAGGAATGTCTTTAATGGTAATAACTCGTGAAGTGGAGGTATTAGTCTAATGGCTCCCGTTCCCATATTAAAGCCTAAAGAGGTCATAAGAACATTTGAAAAATTAGGTTGGGAAGTAGTACGACAGAGAGGAATTCATATGATTCTTACAAAAGCCGGACAGAAGCGCGACACTCTCAGTACCTAACCATTCTGATGTTGCTCGTGGTACATTGCGAAGTTGAATTGCTATAGCCGGAGTAACAGTAGAGGATTTTTGCGAGGCATTATATAATTAAAAATATCAGCCTTGAAAAAGTCATGGACTGTTTGAAGATGAATGTTTCACCAGACGCGATCGCGTCTTTCTGTAAGGGTAGAAAAATTTATGTATGATTGAAGAGCAAGAATTTCTCTATGAGTTTGTCGATAACGCGAAACAACGCTCACTATTGAAACAGGGTTATGAATCTACAAACAAATGAGAAACCGGTGTCTTCTTCAATTAATAATCTAAACCTGGTTTCTTTGTTTTCCCTTTAAGCTGTTACGGTTTAAAAGTCCAGTAGCACAGGCATCTTGCCTGTGCAGTACAAGCAGGAGGCTTGTCCTACTTTATGTGGTTTAAATGCCTAGAGGCTTACTTCCTTTTCGCAGCATTTTTCATCTAAATTTTCGATAATTGTGCTATGGTATACATTTTTTTAGGGTGACATTCTGGCAAGATAGAGTATCATAGAATAAAATTTCTCTCTCATAATGTTCTGATTATTGAATTTATATGAAACCTAGAATTATTGTCTGTGGTTTAGGCCGCACCGGTTATAAAATTTTTAGTTTGTTGCGACAACAAGGCGCGATCGTGACAGGAATTAGCGATCGCTCTCTTAAAGGAGAAGGCTCCGATGTGGTTGTGGGAAATTTACAAGCAGCATCGACATTATTATCCGCGGGAATCCAACGGGCGGATGCTCTCGTCATTACGGGCAATGATGATACAATTAATTTAGCCGTTTTGATGCAAGCGCGGATTTTAAATCCGAAAATTCGCATCATTAATCGTCTTTTTAATATGAGTTTAGGTGAACGTCTTGATCGCACTTTGGCTGAACATACTACCATGAGTGTATCTTCCCTCGCCGCCCCAGTTTTTGCCTTTAGTGCTCTCGGAAATGTCGCGATCGGACAATTGAATTTATCTAACCAAACTTGGCCAATTCACGAAGAATATATTAATGAAATTCACCCTTGGAAAGGTCGTAAATTAAGCGATCTATGGGACGATCCTAGCAGAATGTTTATTTACTATTTACCCGTTAATAGTAAAATTGATCTCATTTCCGCGGTTCTCTCTCAACGACAATTACAAATAGGCGATCGCTTAATTATTGCCACCCAACCAACGGTAATAAGCAACAAGGAAACAATCCCCGAAAAAATCTTAAAATTTATTACTAATTTGCGCCGTTTTAAGCAACAAAGTCAAGCCGCGTTCGCGGTGACGATGACACTGGGAATAATGATTTTTCTAGCCACATTTACATATATATTTGTCGAAAAAGATTTATCAATTATTGATGCCCTCTATTTTTCCGTAGGAATGATGACAGGAGCGGGAGGGAATGAACAAGTTGTCGAAAAAGCCCCTGATAGCATTAAATTATTTACCGTTTTAATGATGTTAGCAGGAACAGGAATTATCGGAATTTGTTATGCTTTATTGAATGATTATGTATTAGGAAGTCGTTTTACAGAATATTGGGATGTGGCAAGAGTACCTCCCAAAAATCATTATATTGTCTGTGGATTAGGAGGAATTGGGATACAAACAGCAAAACAACTTCAAGAAAATGGTTGTGAAGTAGTTGTCATTGAAAAAGATCCAAATAGTCGTTTTTTAAGTACCGCGAGATCCTTGAAAATTCCTGTGATTCAAGGGGATGCTAGTTTTGCCGCGACTCTGGAATCAGCTAATATCAAAACCGCCGCGGCACTCTTAGCAGTAACTAGCGATGATATGACTAATTTAGAAATAGCTTTGAGCGCCAAAGGATTCGCACCAAAATTAGCCGCGATCGTCCGAAATCAAGACTCCCATTTAGGTTTAATGGTGCAACAAGTTTTTGAATTTGATGTCGTATTAAGTCCCACAGAATTAGCTGCACCCGCGTTCGCGGCGGCCGCTTTAGGTGGTAGAATTTTAGGCAGTGGCATCACGGCCGATAGCCTTTGGGTTGCCCTAGCAACTTTAATTACTCCGAGTCATCCTTTCTGTGGCCAACGCCTAGAAGATGCCGCGAGAATCGCGGATTTTGCCCCCTTATATGTAGAAACCCAAAATCAAACAATTCACGGTTGGGATTTATTGAAAATTTCCCTCTGCCCAGGGGATGTTTTATATTTAACAATGCCCGCCAATCGCCTCGATCAATTATGGCGCACTACTGCTAATGAATTAGTCAAAAATAAAAATTAAGAACCCTTGACAGAGTGCAGCATTACTAATAAAATAACCTAAGTAAGTTGGGTTGAACCAAGTGAAACCCAACACCATTACTATCACAATACTTTTTCAAATTAGGTAGGATAAAGTTATGCCTAAGTAGGTTGGGTTGAACGAAGTGAAACCCAACACAATCACTGTAACTTCTTGGAGATGCTCCCCAACCCAACATATAGGAAAACCAACAGATTCGTTGGGTTTCGCTACCCTCAACCCAACCTACAAAAAATCACTAAGTAGGTTGGGTTGAACGAAGTGAAACCCAACACAATCACTCTAATAATAGTTGTTCAAATTTGTACAAAGAAAAACCCAGAAGAAACCAGGTTTCTCGATCAAACACGATCGCGCTCTGGTAACAAAATAGCAAAAACAGGGTTTTTTCCATCTAACTAGCCACTGAAGAGATCATAATATTATACAGGAGTATTAATGTAGAAATGATAGTCACTTTAACAACAATTGCAATGGCAGCACAATCATTATTTATCGCGTATCCACCTCCCAATCACCAAACCACATCCGATCGCGTTTTTTTCTTAGGTACAGCACCTCAAAATGGGGATGTTTTAATTAATGGCAAAGTAATTGAGCGTAGTGCATCGGGTCATTTTGCCCCTAGTTTCCCCTTAGAAATTGGCGAAAATATCTTTACCGTAAAATATCAAAATCAAGAAGTACAAATAAAAGTAAATCGGCAGTTAGAAAAACAAGAAATACCCGTGGGAATAGCCTTTGCTAAAAACTCTTTAACACCGGCAGTAGATACGGCAAAATTACCCGGAGAATTAATTTGTTTTAACGCGGTTGCCCCCCCTAACGCGACTGTCTCCGTACAATTAGCCGGCCAAATTATCCCTTTACAACCTCGCACTTTAGTCGATTTACCTGATAATAAAGCTGTTTTAGTGGGTAGTAACTCTCCTTCTCAAAGTACGATCATGCCCTATCAAGGCTGTGCCAAAACTCCCATTGTGAAAGAAGGTTTAAATCTGGGAAAACCTCGATTTCAATTAACATTAAATGGGCAAAGAATTAGTCAGGAAGGAATGGGTAATATTTCGATCCTTTCTCCCATAGAATTTGAAGTCGCGGAAGTGATCGCAGACACGGGAACTACGCGGAGTGGTGCTAGTACCGATTTTTCTCGTTTAACACCCCTTCCCAAAGGCACAAAAGCATCTATTATCGGGCGAGAAGGGGAATGGTTACAATTAGATTATGGCGCTTGGATTAAAGCTTCTGAAGTTCGTATTATTAAAGATTCTGTACCGCCAAAATCTATTATCCGCTCGGTACGATCGCGTCAAGTTTCAGGAGCGACAGAAATTTTATTTCCCTTACAAATGCCCGTACCTGTCGCGATTAAAGAAGGGGAAAAAACCTTGACTTTGACCTTATATAATACCACAGCCCAAACAGATATTATCCGTTTTGACGATGATCCCTTAATCTCGCGTTTAGATTGGGAACAAATAGCACCCTCACAAGTGCAATATACCTTTAATCTCAAATCCCCTCAACAATGGGGTTATAAATTGAGATATGAAGGTACGACTTTAGTTTTATCTTTACGTCATGCACCCTTAGAAAAAAGGGGAGAAAAACCCTTATCAGGGATGAAAATTCTGCTCGATCCTGGGCATGGTGGTCCCGAAGATAAAGGTGGAGTCAGCCCTACTGGTTATCGAGAAAAAACTGTTACTTTAATTGTCTCTAAATTAGTCCGAGATGAGTTAATTAAACGTGGTGCTACAGTGATAATGACACGGGAAGAAGATGTTGATTTAGACTTACCGCCCAGAGTCGCGATGATTCAAAAAGAAGAACCCACGATCGCGCTTTCTATTCATTATAACGCGTTACCTGATCATGGTGACGCGATCAAAACAAAAGGGTTAGGCACTTTTTGGTATCATCCCCAAGCCCATAGTTTAGCTATGTTTTTACATAATTATTTAGTGAAAACATTAAATCGTCCTTCCTACGGCGTATATTGGGATAATTTAGCCTTAACTCGTCCCGCCGTTGCCCCTTCGGTTTTATTAGAATTAGGGTTTATGATTAATCCTGAAGAATTTGAATGGATTATTAATCCTCAAGAGCAAAAAAAATTAGCAGACGCGATCGCGCAAGGGATTACCGAATGGCTTAATCAAGTGCAATAGCGAGCTGACTCCGATAACTTTTTGGCACTCTTGGAAAAATTACGCCGCGACGCAAAATAGGAACACGCGATCGCGGTAATCCCTAGTAAATACCCATCTGGCTCGTCCCCTAAAAATGAAATAAAAATGAAGACAAAATGAAGAAAAAACGTGAAAAAAAATAGGAATTACCTCTTGATTTATAGAAACAGTTATGGTAAAGTTAGAATATTTTGAAAGGGAGTAGCTACTGCTGACAAAAAAGCAGTTTTCTGAATCAACATACTGGCAAATAGCCTGGTTCAGAGGTCAAGTGTTGAGATTCTGTGAACAGAAACAGATCAAGAAAAAACTTGAAAGCGAGACTTTCACTAAGTTCACTACTGAGGTGAGCTTGGTGAAGTCTATGCACTTTCGTCAAGCTCCCTCAGAAAAGAGGTAAATATTCTGAGGAGTTTGAGAGAATGTTACAGGCATTTACAGCGGCATTATTACTAATTACGATTTCTGAATTAGGCGATAAAACTTTTTTTATCGCGGTAGTGATGTCAATGCGTTATCCCCGTCGCTTAGTCTTGCTGGGGGTGGTGTTAGCATTAGCATCAATGACGATTTTATCAGTGTTATTAGGTAAAGCAGTTTCCTTTCTTCCTCAACAGTATATTCACTATGCGGAAATCCTATTTTTTCTAGGGTTTGGTGTGAAATTACTCTTTGACGCGTGGAAAATGCCAGCTAATGCGGAAGAGGAAATTGTGGATGAAGCGAAAAGTGCCGTTGAACAAAGTGAGAAAAACTTACAAAATAATAACAAAGATTTTGCTATTATTTTAGAGACTTTTATTCTGACATTTTTAGCAGAATGGGGCGATCGCACCCAAATCGCGACTATTGCCTTAGCTGCATCAAATAACCCCTTTGGAGTGACAATAGGCGCGATCGTCGGACATACAATTTGTGCCTTAATTGCCGTCTTAGGGGGTAAACTAATAGCCGGACGAATTTCGGAAAAAACAATTACTTTTATCGGCGGTGGTTTATTCATTCTCTTTGGAGTTGTCGCGATTTTTAATCCCAAGTAATTTACCTTGATCAAGTAGGGCAAGAAAAGCGCGATCGCGCTTTCTTTTCCCCTATCTTCTCTCTTTTCCCTCTCCTACTTGTCAATAACAGGAATAAAGGAAAAGTGGATTGGATTTTTTTTTCCTACTTTTTCTCTGGTATTTATTAGCTAAATTATCCTGTTGACAGATCAAAAATCTGAGCTATAATGAATAAAGGAATTAGCCAGAAACCAGGAGGGTTTACCAAAAATAGTCATTTTAGCTAATCGTCTTCCACCCGAAACCTGGTTTCTTGGGTTATTATGTCTAAGTTCTGTATAATCTCAATGGATCTAATATTGGGTAATCTTGAGTAGAGGAAAAACATGAATACTCTCAAAGAAAAAATAGTCGATAAACTCGAAATAATGCCGGAAATCGACCTTCAAGAAATACTAGATTTTGTTGAGTTTTTAGCGTGGCGAAAGATGAATAGCTCTAAATCTTTATCATCTGATGAAGTATTCAACTGGCCACAAGAAAAGGAAGAAGATGAGTTAGTTCATTATGTGGATGGAGTATTAGTTGTGAAATCCCCCTCAAAAGAAACTAGAATTAACCAAGATTTAGAGACATCTGTCAATGATGTACGCGAAGAAAGATTAAGGAGATTAGCCTCTTGGTAAAAGTCTTATTTGACACATCAATAATTGTGGCGGCACTTGTCGAAGATCATCCCAATCATCTGAGATGTTTTCCTTGGTTACAGCAAGTAAAATCTGAGGAAATTCAAGGGTTTATCTGAACTCATACTATCGCGGAAGTTTATGCTGTACTAACGGGTTTACCTCGCCGCCCTCGCATTAGTCCTAGATTAGCACAGCGTTTGTTAACAGAAAATTTTAATAACTTTAATCCGGTTGTTTTGACGGCGGAAGATTATCAAATTGTGATCACAACAATGGTTAATTTGAATCTTTCCGGGGGTGGGATATATGATGCTTTAATTGCACAATCCGCGATGAAGGTAGAGGTTGATATTTTGTTAACTCTCAATCCCAAGGATTTTATGCGATTGGGCGAAGAGATCGCGCAGTTAGTACAAGTGCCACAATAATACGATCGCGCTTTCCTTTGCCCTATCTTCTCTCTTTTCCCTCTCCTACTTGTCAATAGCAGGAATAAAGGAAAAGTGAAGGAGCGCGATCGGCTAATAGCACAAAAAAGATGCTTATAGAGCATTATTTTCTCTAGTCAATCAAAACCGCTCATTCCCTCCAATTAAGCAAGCGCTAATTCTAATTCATATTGTAAAACGAGAAATTCATCAGCTTTTAAAATTGCCATAGCATATTCATAACCGTGGTGATCAGAAAATTCTACTAAATATTCACAGTGTTGAGTTTTATCATAGACTTCAACAATAACACCTACTAACCCCATAGGGAGAGAAGAAATAGATTGATATTCAGGTTCAGCCAGAGTTAATCGCTCAAAAGGAATAGACTTGAGCAAAGCAACAGTAGCTAATAATGGAACGCGGTTCATATTATTTAATAAATGCTGAAACTAGACGGGGATTAGGATTTTCTACAGTAATTTCCCAGAGGGTACGGAGTTCAAGTCCATTGATATCTGGTATTGTCCAATCTACCTTAAAAAGTTGATTTTATGCCGTGGGAATCTGTTGGATAACTTCACCTTCGATCGCGGCTCTTTGAATAAGATAACGCAAAAGATGAGGATTGTCTCTAGTGATGCCCAAAGCGGATTGAAAGACTCTGGCTTTATGCTTACCTGTGGAATGTTCTGGGTTTAAACAGTAGTTAGTAAGTTTTTGTAGAGGGATCTCCCCTTGATCACCATTAGGCAGTTTCACAGTATTTTAGTTTCATAATATAGATAACATTTTATTTTCCTATCACATTAATGCTGTTTTGTAATTAGCGATCGCGCTTTCCTTTGCCCTATCTTCTCTCTTTTCCCTCTCCTACTTGTCAATAGCAGGAATAAAGGAAAAGTGAAGGAGCGCGATCGCGATCTAATAAATCTAAACAGCCATAAACTGCACAGGTAAGTCAGTTGTATTCTCAAACCGGAAATTCAATCGTTCAAACCCAATTACCTTACCCTGTTTATCTTTCATCAGTAATAGTTCCTCATCTGCTTCTTCAGCAATAAACTCGTGACTGGGATCATCAAACCAAACTGTCAGTGTTTTCCCTTCCTGATCGTAGTAAATTTTTACCGCGTCCATACAATTTCTCCTCTTTTAATTTTGTCGGTTCGATAAGCTGTAATGATAAATCCTTCTCCATTTAAGTGTCTGGCGACAACGCACACAAAATATGGAGGATCTGATTTGTAATAAAGATATACCTCTGGATCAGAGAGACTCCGACGGACTTCCATTGGCTCCTGTAGAACTTGTTTGACAACATCTTCCTGCCCTGCCATGATAGAATGCTTGAGTGTTACTATTTTAGCCCAATAAGAAGGCGTTGTTCTCACTTTGACTTTGACGGGGGTCAATATCTCAAAGTAAGGGGGTTCGATCAGTAGTTCAGATGTATCCATATTGCAGTATTTTTAACTTTTTTATCCTTCCCGAAGAATTTTTTTCGAGCCAATTTTTGAGATAACCAGTCCCATGACTAGGATTTAGTATAGCAATATTTTATGATAACAAAGAAGAACGCGATCGCGCTTTCTTTTCTCCTATCTTCTCGATAGCCTGTATCATCAAGGACAAAAAGAGGAACGCGATCGTGTCCCTCCGAAAGGAGAATGATAGATTAAAGCACTTGAATAATGGTAGAAATTGGGATAAAAAGCGAAAGCTCATTATCGACTAAAGGAAGAAAACCATACTTCAAATAAAACTGTTTAACATCCTCATTTTTGGCATCAACGATCACAGCAAATATTCCCACCTCAGAAGAGAGGCGAATCGCTTTTTCAAAGCCATTAATTAACAGTTTTTTACCAAGTCCTCTTCCTTGCATTGAGAGAGAAACCGCAAATCTACCAAGACGCATAGCAGGTACTTGATAGCGAGGTAAGCCTCTCCGATAATTTTCGGGAAGAGACTCCCGTTTAATTTCTGCCATACTGACAGAATAATAGCCAGCAACTTCCCCATTTCCTCCTTCGGAAATAGCCACAACACTTTTAGCAATACCTCGGCGATCATTTTGACGGGCATATTTTTTTAGGTACTCATTTAACTCTGGTACTCCACAATCAAAATTCTCTCTACCTAGACTGTAATCATCGATCGGTAAAAAAATCCATTTCATAGATCACCACTTCCCGTATTCTTCCTGATACTCTTTAATCGCGGCTTTCAGTGCTTCATTAGGTGGAGGTGGGTTTTCTATCGCGGATGCAAAAATTTCCCAGTCCCGATCTGATAAAACAATTTGTTCGGGCTCAGGTGGTGTCTGTGCAGCTAAATTGAGCGCGGCTTCTAGGAGATATTCATTGAGAGTTTGAAATCGCATCGCGGCCGCTTTTTCTATAGTTTCTTTTTCCGCTTGGCTCAGACTTATTTCAATTTTGATAAGGGGGGTATCGGTGGTGGTTGACATAGTTGTATCACCTTAGAGCAATTGCTTGATTTCATTCTAGCACAAGACTAATAAAATGAGTGAAATTGGCACTCTCCCCTATCTTCTCTCTTTTCCCTGTCTCATACTTGTCAATAGCAGGAATAAAGGAAAAGTGAAGGAGCGCGATCGCTTAAATCAGAATGTTAAATAATTCATTAATCAAAATCTTTCCCGCTGACACGATAATCAATCATCTAGGCAAAAAAACATTCCATAATTTACCCCTTTCCGTACTTTTCCTGATACTCTTTAATGGCTGATTTTCGTGCTTCATTGCGCTCCGGTGGGTTTTCGATCGCGGAGGCAAAAATCTCCCAGTCGCGATCGCTCAATATAATTTTCTCTACTTCTAGAGGTAGCTATTTTGCTACATTTAGTGCTACTTATAGCAAATACTCGTTCAGACTCAAGCCCTTTGCTGTGGCGGCTTTTGCGAGAATTTCTTTGTGTTCTTTGTTGAGGGTTATCTGTACTTTTGTTTGGGTATCGCTTGTGGAAATCGTTTTGTTACAAAAGAGTGATTAGTGACTAATTTTTAGTTTTATTTATGCTCTGAGGTTTAAGAGTTATAGTGTTGGCTTGTTGCCGTTTGGTGATAGACTGTTTTGAAAAATCTCTTGTAGCAAAGACTCTTTCAAGCTTATACTAAAGTTATGATCAAGTCAATCAGTCTCAGCTAAAAGATACTTTCTCAATCATCGTTCAGTATTGGAGGTCAAAAAATGGGGGGAATTTCAGAGACAAGCCGTTTGCAAGGACGAGTGACAAAAATTCTTAGTGACAAAAGAGGCGGATTCATTTCACCAGATGATAAAAGTGATGACCTTTATTTTATCGCTTCACAAGTTGAAGAGGATAAATTTGAAACTTTGAAGCGGGGAGATGTCGTTACTTTTACTGTTGGCAAAGGCAAGGATGGCCAGCTAGTTTTTGCTAATAAAGTAGAATTAGTTCGCACAGAAGAGACTAATAAGAATTATACAACAGAAACTCGCTTTTCTGGTCATGTAAAAAAAGTTTTTCCCAACAGGCAATCCGGTTATATTACACTTGAGGGTAGCACTCAAGACCTCTATTTTCTTGCCAAGCAAGTAGAAGAGAATAAAATTGAAACTCTTAAAGCGGGGGATGCAGTTACCTTTACTATTGGTGAGAGCAAAGATGGGAGACGATTTGCCAATAAAATCCAGCTTATTGATGTTGAGCAAATAGATGAAAATGATTATCCTGATGAGTCTATCCCAAAGCCTATTACCTGTGATGAACTTAAAAACCAAATAATTGAGCAATTTAAGCGAATAGTACATACGACTAATTCAAGTGAATTTGAAGACTTGATTTTTTTGTTACTGAGAAGTTTTGGCATCCATTCTCTTTATCAATATGACAAAAGAAACCAAGCTGGTAGAGCTGATGGATTTTTCATTATTGGCAACCTTGCCGTAATGTATGATTGCACCCTGAGACCAGATTTTGAAGAATATAAAAAAGACCAAATAGAAAACTATATTAATAAGCTTGAACAGGCTCAGTTGACATTTGACATTAGAGCTTCAGACGGTGCAAAAAGGAAAAAAACGCTGAGAATTGATGGCAAAAGCAAACAAGTTTGGATTATTACGATAGATCAAACGCGAGAAATTAGTGATTACGGGAATATTAAAGTTAAGGAAGTTTCTGTAAATCATCTTATTTGGCTACTTCAAGAGAGATTAAACCGAGATGTGATAGAAGAAGACGATTTCGCCCTTAATCTACTATCTCGTATAGAAAAAGTCATTCCTGGTTAAAGCAGTTTTGCATTTTAACTAAGGTGGGCAAAAGCCCACCCGAAAAATCATTACGCGCCCACAGATTCCTTAGCCGCGTACATCACCTCAACCGTAATTTGCCCGATATTTCGCTCACGAGCAAACTTCTCCGTATTCCGCTTAATCTTACCCCGCACAAACCCAGGAATCTTATTTAATTCCCCTTGCGCTTCCTTCGTCCAATTCATATCAGAATCAGCCGAAATCCCCTTAGTAATCACTTCCTTTGTATCGTGGCCACCAAAGATTTCTAATAAGTGATCTTCCATTCCCAAGGTAAAGGAATTATACACCAAATCCGTAATCTGATTCGTTCCTTCATAACCCATAAACGGCTTATAACCGATGGGGAAATTCTGAATATGAATGGGGGCCGCGATCACTCCACAAGGAATATCTAAACGTTTACCCACATGACGCTCCATTTGTGTGCCAAAAATCGCGGAAGGCTCCACGCGCGCGATCGCGTCACCAATCGCCCCATGATCATCAGTAATAATCACCTCATCGCAATATTCGCTCACCTCTTGACGAAACCAATCAGCATCATGCTTACAATAAGTACCCGCCCAAACCACATGAATACCCATCTCACGAGCCAAAATTTTCGTCATCGCGGCCGCGTGGGTATTATCCCCAAAAACCACCGCCTTTTTACCCGTTAAATTCTGACAGTCAATCGAACGAGAAAACCAAGCCGCTTGCGACACATAAAGAGTTTGATTATTGATATAATCATCATAATCAACCTCCGCACCCATGCCATTAATCAATCCTTGAATCTTGCGGATACAACGAGCCGTTTCTACCACACCCATCGGCGTGATATCCACATAAGGCATCCCAAATTCTTCTTCTAAATACTTAGCCGTCATTAACCCTAATTCCCGATAAGGAACCAAGTTAAACCAAGCGCGAGGTAAATTTTTCAAATTCTGCACAGACGCGCCTTCGGGAATCACTTCATTAACTTTAATTCCCAAATCTGCCATCAGACGTTTTAACTCAGTGCAGTCATGTTGATTATGGAAACCTAGCGTCGAAATCCCAATAATATTAACAGAAGGTTTTTCCGTTTTTCCTTCTGGTAATTCCCCTTTGCGACGCGCTTTACTCAGATAAAATTCAACGATTTGATGCAAGGTTCGATCCGCGGCTTGTAATTCATTAAACCGATAATGATTAACATCCGCGAGCATCACATCACCCTTCGCGTCTAACTGAGCACGCTCTACGAAATTATGCAAATCTTCTTGTAAAATACTAGAGGTACAAGTAGGTGTTAAAACGATTAAATCCGGGTGTTCTTCCGCATCCTTACGGACAATATTATCAACTACCTTTTCTTGAGAACCGCGAGCGAGAACATTGCGATCAACTACACTCGCAGTCACCGGGGTGAAATCCCGTTCCCGCTCCAACATCGATCGCATCACGTTAAAATAGTCATCACCTAGAGGTGCGTGCATGATCGCGTGGACATTTTTAAAGGAACTAGCAACGCGAAGAGTACCAATATGGGCCGGGCCTGCATACATCCAGTAAGCTAATTTCATGTGCAATTCTCCCTATACGAGATGAAAGTTACCCAAAAGGGCGATATTTCGTGATTTTTGGGGTCGTTTTTTATTGTTGCAGACTTGCATCCCTTCGCGGGAATCTCTTTTCAAGTTTTCCTCACAAAGTTCAAGTGCAGCACCATTTTTACTACTTAGTTTTTAGTTTATAACTAAAACAACACCAATGTTGTTTTAGTTTAATAATTCTTAATGATTTGTCAACTTTCTTAGGAATTGGCTGTTATACACAAATAGAGAGAAAAGTCAATAAATTATAGGATAGGTATAGCAACCCCCTGGTTAGGACATTCTTAATTGCTGAAACCCTTCATTTTATTTTATTGCTTCTTCCTTCTTCCTTCTTCCTTCTTCCCTCTTCCTTCTGCTATATAATGAAAAAAATTAGCTATTCAAAGGAGATCGCGATGCCCACCAAACAGGATTGGGAATGGTTAGCCGCGGGTTCTGAATATCAAGCCGCGATCGTGGTTCAACAACTATTAGAAAATGGTAATTTTAACGAAGCGACAGAAGGCCTTTATGTATTAATTGAATCAATGGGAAAATCGAAGAGATTAGCTTTAACCAGTCAATTAACTCGTTTAATGGCTCCTATTCTCAAATGGAAATGTCAACCGGAAAAACGGAGTTATAGTTGGAGTATAACTATTCGTTCAGCCCGTCAAGAAATCGCGGATATTCAAGAAGAAGTACCCAGTCTCAATCGGGATTTTATTAATTCTGTTTGGGATAAATCCTTAAAAAGAGCCAGAAAAGATGCCCAGGATGAAATGGGGAAAAAATGTGATTTAGAATCTCTTTCTTGGACAGAAGTTTTTGATGAAAAATATAGTTTATTTGATGATGAAGATGAGGATAATTAGATTGCCACATTAATTAATAAAATTCGTGGTGTTATTTATGGACAAAATTCATGTCAAAAGAGCCAAATCGAAACATTTATTAGTCTGTGATGGATGGGTGATGATGGAGTTTTTTCAGAATATAACCACAAAGGCACAGAGGCACAGAGGAAAGAAAAGAGATAGAGAAAACCCGTAGAAAACAGTAAACTTTCCTAAATAGGAAAAATTCACCCTTTATTTCCTCCCATGCCTTTGTGGTTCCTTTTATTCTCTAATAGTAAAATATTCTGGTGAAAAAATATCTCCTAAAGATTGACATTGTGCTTCTAATAATTCCTTAATTCCTGTTTCTGCTAAGTCTAACATTTGATTGAGTTGCCTACGAGAAAAGCTTTTGTCTTCGGCTGTTCCCTGAAGTTCAATAATATCTAATTTTTCATTCATTACTACATTAAAATCAACTTCTGCTGCGACATCTTCAGTATAGTTTAAATCTAAAAATGACTCTCCTTCTAATAGTCCAATAGAAACGGCCGCGACTTGATGAATCAGAGGCGATCGCGCTAATTCTCCCTTCTGCACCAAAGTATTCAAAGCATCAGCAAGGGCAACAAATCCCCCCGTAATAGAAGTGGTACGAGTTCCCGCGTCAGCTTGCAAAACATCGCAGTCAATAATAATAGTACGTTCCCCTAATAACTGCATATCCAAACAAGAGCGTAAACTTCTCCCGATTAAGCGTTGAATTTCCTGAGTGCGTCCCGATAATTTTAATAATTCCCTTTCGTGACGTTGAGGGGTAGCCCCAGGTAACATTCGATATTCCGCGGTTAACCAACCTAACCCCGTATTTGTTAAAAATTTAGGGACTCCAGACTGGATTGTAACAGTACAAAGAACATGAGTATCACCACTTTTGGCTAATACTGAAGCCGCGGAAAACTTCGTAAAACCTCGCTCAAAAAAAATCGGACGTAATTGCGTCGCACCGCGATCATCAGGACGTTTCCATGACATAGTAAATTAGGGATTGGGGAATGGGTAATGGGTAATAGGTAATCGGTAATGGATAATGGGTGATTTTACCATGATCTATGAGAAGTTAGTGATTAATCGCGTTTAAAATATCCTGTTGTACTTTTTCAGGAGTTTGATCGCCATTAATCGTTAAAAGACGCCTGCAATAATCATAATACTCGACAAGGGGAATCGTGCGCTCATGGTATAAATTAATCCGACGTGACACGATCTCCGGTTGATCATCCTGCCGCCCCCTCGCGAAGGAACGACTAATTAACACAGATTCCGGCACTTTTAACCAAATTGCCCAGGTTAAATGTTGTTGTAAATCATCTAATAAAAAATCTAACTCCTCCGCTTGAAACGCGGTGCGTGGATAACCATCTAATAACCAACCCTTACTGACATCTTCCATCAGAAGTCGCTCACGGATATACTCGATCATCGTCGGATCGGGTATCAGTTCCCCTTTTTCCACATAAGACTTCGCCTCTTCACCCAGGGGAGTCTGAAACGCGATCGCGTCGCGTAAAATATCCCCCGTCGAGATCCCAGGAATATCTAAATATTTACATAATAACTGGGCCTGAGTTCCCTTACCCGCACCGGGCCCACCTAAAATAACGAATCTCACAGCACTTTACTCCTAATTCCCGTGATACCTAAAAACTTTAGCCCATCAGTTCACCAAATTTCAACTTTTCATGTTACAATGTCAATAATTCTTTGAAGTTAACAATATGAGCCAAAGACTGAAAAGTTGGGAGTCTCCCCGACACCGAGGGAGAAACAACAAAGGAAAAGGCGGCGCGGCGCGATTCAGACAAGTCAAAAAGCAACAGCAAACTCTCCGCAAACTCTTAAAAGCACAAAACACCCAGAAAAATGAGAACCGTGGTTCTCATTTTTCTTTTTTATACCCTTTGACTGATGCAGAAACCACCTTCTTTCCTTTAACAAAAATTTACAAATCCCAAATTTAATCAGGGATCGGGTAGGGATTCGAGATATTGCAAAAAGTTAAATAACTCTTCATCGGAAAGCAACTGACGGGATAACTTACCATATCGCGTCTGTAAAAATTCCCGCCCTTGTTTGGTATTCCATCCCAAACGCTTCAAATGGACATCGGTTTTCGCGATCGCGTCGGAATGATCCACCGGTTGACTCACTAACCCCTCTTCTTCCACCACACTTTTTGCTAATGTGGTCTCTACAGTTAAAGAACTCCTTGAGGTGGGATCTTCACTCACACTTTCCATAGAGCTGGGCTTATCTACAGAAGAATCATAACTCGCGGTGAGCCACGCGTCCGAGTCCATTTCTTTTAAGGGTGATGATATAGTCCCAGAAGTAACAGAGGTATCCTCATAAATAGGTTTTGGGGTTGGAGTTTCCCCAAATTGAGGAACCGATTTCGGTTTGACTTCCTTCTGGGGAGGGGGTGAAACAGGAGTCGAAATAGAAGGCAAAGTTCGACGAGATAGGGATGTCGGAGGAGGAGAGACAGAAGGAGGAGAAGACAAAGCCTCTGATTGAGTCGCAGGAGAAGTTAAACCTTTCCAACCAAACCAAGACAACGATCGCGCTCTGGAGGCATCTTCGGCACTTTCCACCGTATCCCCCGCCCCTAAAGCCGTCGCGACTACTACCCCATCGAGTAACACAAGGGAGCGCACCACAAATTTACCGTTATGCACCGTGACAAATTCCGAAATTAAACAGCCCGTCGGATAAATCGCGCGAAATTGTTCCAACATAAGAAATTTATTACCCTACATTGTCCAAGAAATCATTGATTATGAGAGCACCTCTTGAAACTACAATAGATCAAGGTTAGTCATCCGCGTGGCTTTCTGAGCCACTGACTCTCCCATATCGGCTCTTTGAGTTTATGCTCCTTGAGTTTGGGTGTTGTGTTTAGCATCAAGGGAATTATGACGCGATAAACTTACGACGAGTTTAACGTCCTTGTCCTAAATTTGATCCACTGTCGTGATAAATCCACATCGAAACATACTCATTAAGATGTGGTTATCCTGTAGAGTAAGTCAAGGCTTCTCTTGATTAAGCAGTCGTGTTGAGTCCCGTCAGCAGTCGTGATGGTTTGCATAATGCTATTCTCTTTAAGCAATTTTACCAGTCATTGTTCCAGCATCCACCCGACTTGTGATAATTGACGGACTCACAACACCAACGGCTTAATCTCAAAATGCTTGACGATGGACACATCATCCTTCCTCCTCCGTTAAGGCATTTCGGGTGTCGCCCCTTTGGGCCTTGATCGTGGCTGTTTTATCTTCGTTAAAACCGCGATCGGACACAGGCGGAAAAGGACTCTCCAAGAGCCAATGACAACGGGAAATTGCTCTTTTCTCTTGTCTAGTTCTTCTCTTTTAGGCATTTTCTCTGCTTAATGCCTTCATAATTTGAGAAATTTTGTCTCAAAAATCTCAAATTACCCCGGATGGAGACAGAGGGAAAAGAGCGCGACTAACTCAACCCAAAAAATTCAGTAGAAACTAGAGGATTAATCGCTACATGGAATTTTCAATCGCGGCACTATTGGCTAATTTCACAGATGAGAAATTAGTGGCTCCTAAAGCCTTAGAGAAAAAACTGGATTGTAATGATCCTATCACTCAAGCTAAATTACAAATAGCTTTGGATGCCTTAGAAAAAATTGGCATTTTAGTGAAGGATAAGGGTCGTTATCGTCGTGTTGTTGAAGAGGATGTGGTAGAAGCTAAACTTCGTTGTTCCAGTAAGGGGTTTTGTTTTGCCATTCAAGATACCGAAGGTTCCGAAGATGTTTATATTCGCGAAAGTCATCTTAGTACCGCGTGGAATGGCGATCGCGTTTTAGTAAAAATCATTAAAGAAGGAAGTCGTCGTCGTTCACCCGAAGGGGAAGTACAACTGATTTTAGAACGGGCTAATCCTTCGGTTTTAGCTCGTGTCAAACAAGTGATGACCCCCAATGGACGAGTCAGTTATCGTGCCGTCCCTTTAGACGATCGCTTATTATTTGAATTAGATTTAATCTCTAATGAAATTGATTTAGAGAACGCGATCGATCACTTAGTCCATGTGGAAGTATTTCGCTATCCATTAGGAAATAATCGTCCCCTTGGTAGAGTAGTACAAATCTTGGGTTCCGATGCCGAAACCGCCAATGATTTAGACATTGTATGTTGTAAACATGATTTACCTCGTTCTTTCTCCCATACCGTTTTAACGGCAACAGAAACAGCCATTCCTAAATTTAAAAAGACCGATCTAAAAAAACGATTAGACTTACGTCATCTCTTGACACTTACTTTTTGGCAAGATGTCCCAGAAGGGATCAAAACCGATGAAAAGGAAATCCCAGAAACCGCAAGTTTACATCCCTATTTTGAAAACTCGTTCACCCTAGAAACATTGGAATCAGGAGATATACGCATCGGTGTTCATATTATTGATGCCACGGAGTATATTCCACCGGAATCACCTATTGATCGGGAAGCCCGCAAACGTGCTTCTACTGTACATTTAGGCAAAAAGATTGTTCCTATTATTCCCGAAATTATTATACGCGATCGCTGTTCTTTAGTGCCGCAACAGGAACGCATTGCCATTAGCATTCTCCTCACTATTAATGGAGAAGGAGAAGTATTAGAGTTTGAGATTGAACCCAGTTTAATTCAAGTTGATCGTCAAATCAATTATGAAGAAGCGGAAGCGATTTTACATGGTCATCCCTCCGATCTAACTCCTATTATACAACAACTTTCGGAGGTGAGTCAAGCACTGCGAAGTCAACGGATGAAACGCGGTTCTTTTGAGTTAACCTTGCCCGATAGTATTTCTCATTATGATGATGAGGGAGAATTAGGCGTGTTTGTCATCAAAACAACCCTTCCGGTACAATCCATGATTGCCGAATTGATTGTCTTAGCCAATCACGCGATCGCGTCTCATTTTCAAGCATTGGGAGTCCCCGGAATTTACCGAGTCCAAAGTACCCCAGACATAGAAGATGTCATAGAATTAGTAAAATTATCAACCAATTTAGGTTGTGATTTATACTTAGAAAACGAAGAGGAAATCAAACCGATTGATTTTCAACGATTTACCCTAGAGTTTCCTAATTCTAAACAGGAAAGGGTATTGAATTATTTATTTGAGGATATTTTAAAGCCCCCCTCCTATAGTACCTCTCCCAAGCCTCATTTTGGTTTAGCCTTAGAAACGGGTTATCTTCATTGCACTTCCCCTCTCTCACGTTATGTAGATTTATTGAATTTGCGTGTCTTGAAAATGATCTTTGAAGAGGGACGCGATCGGCGCACTACCCGTGTCAAGGAACGAGTTAATTTACATCATTCTTCCTGTCACGATCAAATCAATTGGAATGTCCTACCCCCAGAAATTCAACATGAATTTGAAAGCGATTTTGCCGCGAGTGTCGTCCATTTAAGTGAACGCGATCGAGTCGCCCATGATGCCGAACATGACTTAATCGGACTACAAAAAACCGGACTAATGAAGGAAAGAATTGGTTTAGTATTCCAAGGATTAATTACCGGAGTACAATCCTATGGTTTCTTTGTCGAATTAGAAATCGATCAAGGAGAAGAAATAGTCCGCGTCGAAGGACTCGTTCATGTTTCTTCTCTCAAAGATGACTGGTATGAGTTTCGCTCTCGTCAACAAACGTTAGTCGGCCGCAAAAATCGTAATCAATATCGCTTAGGCGATCATGTCGAAGTACAAGTCAAGAGTGTTGATTATTACCGTCAACAAATCGATTTAGTCGCGGTGAGTGCCGGCAGTCAATCATTTGATGAGCCAGAAGAATAGGTAATAGGTAATAGGTAATAGGTAATGGGTAATGGGTAATAGGAAGACGGAAGACGGAAGACGGTTAACAATTAACAATTAACAATTAACAATTGATAATTATTAATTCCCCATTACCGATTCCCCATTACCGATTCCCCATTACCGATTCCCCATTACCGATTCCCCATTACCGATTCCCCATTACCGATTCCCCATTACCGATTCCCCATTACCGATTCCCCATTACCGATTCCATGCAAAAACCATTAATTATCGGCGTATCAGGTGCATCAGGATTAATCTATGCAGTGAGAACTTTAAAATATCTCCTGCTAGGAGGCTATACAATAGAATTAGTCGCGTCAAAATCGAGTTATATGGTATGGCAAAGCGAAAGTAATATCAAAATGCCATCCGAACCCCAACAACAAGAACAATTTTGGCGGCAACAAGCAGAAGTTTTTACAGGAGGAAAACTGCGTTGTCATCCCTGGCAAGATGTCGGCGCGAATATTGCCAGCGGCTCCTTTCGCACATTAGGAATGATGATTATCCCTTGTAGTATGAGTACAGTGGGGAAACTCGCGGGGGGATTAAGTTCTGATTTACTAGAACGTGCAGCCGATGTACAATTAAAAGAAGGGCGTAAATTAGTCATCGTTCCCCGTGAAACCCCATTTAGTTTAATTCATCTGCGAAATTTAACAACTTTAGCAGAAGCAGGGGCGAGAATTGTGCCCGCGATTCCCGCGTGGTATCATAATCCTCAAACTATAGAAGATTTAGTCGATTTTGTTGTGGCTCGATCCCTTGATCAATTTAATATAGATTGTGTCCCCCTGAAACGCTGGAAAGAGGAAGACTAGACATAAAAGAGTTATAAATTATCAATTATAAATCATCAATTATAAATCAACCAATACATCTTTTCCCTCCTCCTTCTTCCCTCTTCCTCTGCGCCCTCTGTGCCTTTGTGGTTCATTAATTCTTCCTTCTTCCTTCTTAATTATGCGAAACCTGATATTACTGATTATTTTAGGACTATTGGCAGCAATGGTGGTACAAAATCTCTCACCGTCATTACCCTTAGTGTTTTTAGGAACGCGATCGCGTTCCTTGCCCTTATCTATCTGGATTTTTCTGAGTTTCCTTTTAGGAGTTATCACCGCATTCACGATCGCGAGACTTTTCCAATTATCCCATTATCTCACAGAACAAGAAAAAGATCAAGAAATAGAAGATGATCGTCTTGACAATAACATCCCCGAAGAGAGAAAAACGACATCCACTAGAATCCAAAACCCTAGAGAAACCGTATATCAATCATCCTTTACAAATCCTCAAGGAGTATCTCCCCAAACCATTATTCCTCCCCCACCTTCACCGCCCAAAACCGAAACCAAAACCGAAACCAAAACCGCGATCAATACAAAAGTTTCTCCTGTCTCCTCTTCTAATGAGGAAGAAGATGATGATTGGAGCGCAGATGACACCAGTCTCAAATCCTCTCAGACAAATGAGAATTGGGAAACAGAGGAGGCCGTCACCCCCTCAACAGCAAAAACCAATGTAAATCAACCCCTGAAAGATTACGAAGTTAAACAAGAACCTAAAACCCAATCTTGGTCAGGTTCAAGTTATTCTTTTGGTTATCGTGATGGCCAAAATTCCCGTATCGGAAAATCAGAATCAGTCTATGATGCAGATTATCGTGTTATAATACCTCCCTTTCGTCAACCCCCTCTACGGGAAAATGATGAAACTTCGGACTCCCTTAAAGGGAATAATGATGAAGACTGGGGATTAGATTTAGATGATGATGAGGATAAACCACCTCACAAAAAACCTTAGTCTTGAAAAAGAAGGAAGAAGGAAGAAGGAAGAAGGAAGAAGGAAGAAGGAAGAAGGAAGAAGGAAGTTGACAGTTGACAGTTGACAGTTGACAGTTGATAATTTAGGACTTACACACGGTGTAAATTACGCGATTCCCTTGAGCGACAAGCTCAAACCCTTATGCGGCCCTTGCAGTGCGTAAGTCAATTAATTGATAATTGTCAACTGTCAACTGTCAACTGTCAACTGTCAATTACCCATTCCCCATTCCCCATTCCCCATTCCCCATTACCTATTACCTAATTAAAAAAGGAGAAAAAATTGTTAAAAGGAGTCAATCTTTATCTTATCGGTATGATGGGTTCTGGTAAAACAACCATCGGAAAATTATTAGCAAAAAAACTCGGTTATTATTTCTTTGATACTGATGATTTAATTGTCAAAGCATCAGGAAAATCTATTTCTGAGATTTTTGAAAAAGAAGGTGAAGACGCGTTTCGTGAATTAGAAACCCAGGTTTTATCAGAAATATCCGCCTATAAAAATTTAGTAATTGCGACAGGAGGCGGTATCGTCATCCGACGGAAAAATTGGAGCTATTTACATCATGGAGTCATTCTTTGGTTAGATGTTCCCGTGGCAGAACTTTATCACCGTTTAAAGGAAGATAATACTCGACCTTTATTACAAGAGCCCGATCCCTTAGAGAAATTAAAGACGATTTTGCAAACGCGAGAATCTCTTTATCAACAAGCCGATGTCAGATTAACCATTAGTAAAAGAGAAACTCCTGAGATTATCGCCCAAAGCGCGATCCGAGAAATTGAGAAAAACCTCAAACCTAAAGAAAAAGGAAATGATCACAATTAAATCATAAAAAAAATCCTCTCCTGATACCCCTTAATCGCACCTGTATGTAGGAACTGAGCAGAACAGCACTAGACAATAGGATGTCCAAAATGTTATCTATAAAGAAGGGATTAACCCACCCCAAGAGTCAAAGACACCAAATTGTTTACCATCACTAGGGCCTCTCAATCAGAACCCAAGATGCGTGAACAAGATAAATAATAAGGGAGGAAATCTCCAACAGTGCCACACAAACCAGTTCAGTCAAATCTACCAGCACTGGAGGAGTCTGGAATTGGGAAAACTCTCAACCCCGACTCTATCCTTGAGACAGTAAATCAACACAGTAGCGCGAAATTTCGCTTATTTGTCGAATATATGCCCATTGCTGTAGCAATGGTTGACTGTGAGATGCGTTATCTTGCGGGTTCTCGACGTTGGCACAAAGAATGGGGGTTTGATAACACGGATCTGAGCGGTCATTTTCTCTATCAAATTTTCCCCAATCTTTCCCCTCTATGGCAGAAAAATGCCCAAGAATGTTTAACAGGAAGAGGCAAAAGCTGTGAGTGGGTGGAGAGTTCATTCATAGTGTCTTCACACAATGGCCAAAATATTATTAAATCGGTCAAATGGGGACTGCAACCTTGGTTTAATGATGATGGCAGTACAATTGGTGGTTTAATTTGTACGACTGAATTAACCAAAAATGAGTTAGAAAATGCTTTAGAACTTACCCAATTAGCTATTGATAAAGCCGCTGATTCCGTTTTTTGGATCACTAGCGATGGAAGTTTTTATTATATTAATGAGGCTGCTTTTCGTTCCTTGAATTATAGTCGCAAAGAGTTATTAACTCTTACGATTTTTGATATTAATCTTGACCTAAAAATATCAGAATGGTTAGAACATTGGCAAAAAGTAAAAGAAGAAGGTTCCTTAACTTTTGAAGCCCGTCATCTACGGAAAAATGGTGAGATATTTCCTGTAGAATTTACCGTCAATTATTTAGAATTTAATGGGATTGAATATCATTGTGCATTTGCCCATGATATTTCGCAACGGAAAAAAGCACAGGCCGCGTTAATTGATGCCAAAGAACAATTAGAAGCTGTTTTAAATGCTGTCCCTGGATTCGTTTCTTGGGTTAATTCTGACTTTCGTTATTTGGGAGTAAATCGTCATTTAGCCAATGCTTATAATTTAGCCTCGGAAGAGTTTATTGATCAAGAAATTGGTTTTTTAGAGACCAGTCCTTATTTTAATGAATTGGTTTATGATTTTTTATCCTCCTCAGAATGGACAACATCCAGAGAAGTGACAACAACGGTAAAAGGGAAACCTCGTACTTATTTAATAGCAGCCCAAAAGTATCATCAAGGACGTGCCGCGGTGTTTGTGGGGTTAGATATTACCGAACGTGAACAAATGGAAAAAGCTTTACGTCTTTCTGAAGAAAAGTATCGGACTTTAACCCATAATTTCCCTAATGGTGCTGTGATTTTATTTGATCCAAATTTATGTTATACTTTGGCGGAAGGAACGGAATTAGAAAAAATTGGATTATCAAAAAAATTAATGGAAGGAAAGACGCTTTTTGATGTTTTTCCTTTAGAAATTGCCGAGCAAATTTATCCCTATTATCAAGAAGCGTTTGCGGGTTATGCTAGAGTTTGGGAACTGGAGTATCTACAACAAATTTATCTTTGTTATACATTACCATTGCAAAATGAATATGGCGATGTTTTTGCGGGAATGATGATGATCCAAAATATTACAGAACGCAAAAGCGCGATGGTTGCTTTACAGGAATCCGAGGAAAAATTGCGACAAAAAGCTATGGAATTAGAGCAGACTTTATTGGAGTTAAAACGGACTCAAACTCAATTAATTCAGCGGGAAAAAATGTCTGCGTTAGGTCAATTAGTTGCGGGGGTTGCCCACGAAATTAATAATCCTGTGAATTTTATTTCTGGTAATTTGACTCACGCGAGTAATTATATTAAGGATTTATTGGAATTAATTGATTTATATAAACAATATTATCCTCATCCTATTGAGGAGATTACTGACAAATTAGAAGACACTGGTTTGGAATTTTTGAGGAAAGATTTACCTAAGTTATTAGATTCTATGAAATTTGGTTCTGATCGCATTCGAGAAGTGGTGCGATCGCTGCGTTTATTTTCTCGCACAGATGAATCAGAAATGAAAGTTGTAGATATTCAGGAAGGGATAGAAAGTACCTTATTAATTTTACAAAATCGCTTGCAAGCGAAAGGGGGAAGACCCGGAATTAGTTTGATTAAAGAGTATGGTAATTTACCGCGTGTTCATTGTTACGCGTCCCAGTTAAATCAAGTATTTATGCACTTGTTAAATTATACCATTGATGAATTAGAAGAGTCGTTTGTAGGCAGTAAATGGATTTCTGATGATGAACAACCTATCCTGCGTATTCGTACTGATGTGGAAGGGAATACCATTGCTATTTCTATTCAAAATAATGGTCAAGGAATGACGGAAGAAGTGCGTCAGACAATTTTTGAACCTCCGGTATTAAGAAATGAGTTGACAACGGGAAAAGAAAGGGGATTAGGGTTATCAATTTCTTATCATTTGATCGTAGAAAAACAAGGTGGAGAGTTACAGTGTTTATCGGAATTAGGTCATGGTACGGAGTTTATTATTAAAATTCCTTTGGTGATTGAGGAGCGGTGATTGGGGAGCGGTGATTGGGGATAAGTGATTGGGGATAAGTGATTGGGGAGCGGGAGATCGGAAAAAAAATGACTCTTCATCCCTTAGATTAGTTAAAAATCTATGGGAATTTCTGCTATTACCGATTACCGATTGCCGATTACCCAATCCCCAATCCCCAATCCCCAATTTCCTATTATTGGCCTAAGGGGGGATAAGGTAAAGTGCGAGGAGGCATTGTCATTACGGAAGTATCAAAAGGATTCATCATATCGGGAGTGCGAATGATGGGATCGCTAGACACTTGCCGTTGCATCATTTCTCGATAAAAACCGTGTAATCTACTGCCATCGCGCTCGATTTCCCGTTCAGGAAACGCGATAATTCCTGATGGAGAACCTATCCCTAATATATCAGCCGCAGGGCGAAATACCTCAGTCCCTTGGAAATAGTCCCCAGAAGCTTTAAACAACTTTTCATTAAATTGATCGGAAACGGGATTAAAAATATAAGGTTCAGCTTGGGCAATTTTAGCAAAACCGAACAGGGTAGAAGCGACTAGCAAACATCCACTTAGGCTTTTCCAGTGTAAACGCATAATCTTAAGCCTCAAAATTGATTCCGCTTCTACTATACACTGGAGATTGGCTTTTTATCTGAAAACGGTTTTGTCATTATGACTGAAGTTTACTCCCAAACAGGATTATCTGATTCTCTCACGATAGCTTCGCTGAACCCGAAGGGCATCGCGCCCTTAACAACGGTACGTCAAAAACTGATCAGTTTAATTTGTGAATTTGCCTATCGAGAAGGAGATTTTGTCCTTTCTTCTGGCCAACGTAGTTCTTATTATATTAATTGTAAGTTGGTGACACTTCACCCCATTGGTGCTCTAGCAACAGGACGATTATTGTTATCTCGTCTTCCTGAAAATACCCAAGCTGTCGCGGGTTTAACTTTAGGTGCTGATCCTATTGTATCCGCGGTGAGTGTGGTTTCTGCATTAGAAAATCGTCCTATTCCTGGTTTAATTGTGAGAAAAGAAACAAAGGGACATGGTACGATGGCTTATATTGAGGGGCCGCAATTACCAGAAGGTTCTAATGTGGTTGTTTTGGAAGATGTGGTGACAACGGGTTCTTCTGCATTAAAGGCCGTCGAACGTTTACGGGATGCTGGTTATACGGTTAATCGAGTGATTTCTTTGGTGGATAGACAGCAAGGGGGTGCGGAGTTATACGCGGCTTCTGGGTTACATTTTGAGGCGTTATTTACGATCGCGGATCTGCAAGAATGGCTCGCGTCGAACAAGTAATATGAGATATTGAGTTAATACCGACTCCCATAAGGTGAAAAAAAACAGGAGCATCCCATTTTGATAAATTGGTATTGGGAGCTAAAGACGCGCTTAAATCCCTAGAGATACAGTTTTTTTTGACATTGGGATGCTCCCCTGTTTTTGCCTTAAGAATCACAAGGCGCGATCGGTTTGCGAAGCCTCATTCGTGGGTGTTGCTCCCAGGAAACCTACCCTTTTCCCAAACACAGCAGAGATATTAGAATGGATTGATCAGTTCCCTGATTATTCGGGCAAAAACAAAGCTCCTGATAAGCCAGAAGGAACAAGTTTCGGCGAACTCAGCATCATTGAAGAATTTAATAAATCGTGTAAACGCTTCCCAATGAGTGAAGTGTGGACACGGCAGTGCCGTGTCCCTACGGTTTGGCTTAACCCAGTTGGGCTGGGGAATAACCCAAGTATTGTTTTATACATTGGAGCAAAGTGAGACACGGATTGGAATGATTCCACAAATTACACGGATTAAAATCTGTGGAATCCGTGTAATCTCTGTAATCCGTGTCTCGATTTTTGCGGAATATACGCAGAAAAACGAGATATTAGGTATAAAAATATACCCGTATTACGAAGAGAAAGAGATTGACGCGATCGCGCACCCCGGATTCGGGGCTGATCGCGTCTTGGTTGTCTCGCCTCATTGTTGTCTGACTCATAATCACTGCCGACACTTTTACCACATAAGCACTTTTACCACATAAGCACTTCCGACACTTCCATCAGGTAGATAAGTTAATCATCTGTACCTCAACCATCCTTGCGTGAGGATCTTTAGACAGTCTGAATGTGATTCCATCTTTTAATTCAATAGCCTGCCCTGGCTGTCCTGGCTGAGGACTAGGTGCAACCGGATTACCAACAGAAGAAGTTAACGAAGTTAGATTTTGATTGATGAGTAACCATTTTCCCTCAAAAAAGACAAAGTAGGCTTGAGGGGTTTTATCGGCTGTTTCACCTGGAAAGATATTATCGAAAGCGTGCCATTTAAACAGAGAGAGATTATTGTAAACAACTAACTGACTATCTAAAGTCCACTGGCCAGGACGACTTTCTTTTCGCAACCTTAAAATAGGTATGCTGCCTTTGGGTTTTGCCCCACAAAATGGACACTTGACCTTGTTCGTGTCGTGTAAAATAAACCAATGGCTGGGACAATAACTATTTTGGCATGGAAAAAACATATTCCAGGTTTTAACAAGCCCACGCTCCCATTCAATGGCTGCTGGTCGCTCGTTAGGGGAGTGTAAGCCGTTGATAAATGCTCTCTGAAATAACTTGCTTAAGTCTGGCCCAACAAGGACACTAGATAGTATTTGCAAATCTTGAGGTCTATTTGAAGGGTCAGTAGGATGTTCGATGAATAGTGCCTTTGACCCCATTTCCAAGCGCTCCTGCTCTTCCGCAGAAGCGGCCGGATATGTTTTGGGACCTTCAAGGGGATGCCTGCCAACTAAATACTGGTATATCAGGACAGCTAAAGCGTGTTGATCGGTGACAGCGGATGGATGCTTGCGGTTGGGGTCGTTGAGAGGAAGATGAATAGTTGCAAGGACTTCCGGTGCTATATATCCCCTGGTTCCCAACACATCTGGGGGAAACAAACCCGGAACTACTAATGAATCAATATCAATCACAAGACATTGCCCAGAAGTGGGATCGATCAACACATTTTTATTAGACAAATCAGAATGAGCTAGTCCAGCAAGGTGCAAACGCTTAACAGTGCGTGCTAGGCGAATACAAATTTGAAAATAATTAATCCATGAACCCCGTTCAGCTTCAGCAAGCATTGAGCGAAGTTTCGGTCTGACAAACCATGTGCTTTCTTTTTCTTTACCCGCTAAGTTACCAGCGCTAAAAAAGTAGTTAGCTGGATAAGCTGGTGTAATGATGCCTAACTGCGGTTGTACCACGATTCCCGTCGGCCAGCAAAATAGCTGCTTAAAATATTCGCCATTTTGATCAATTGTCGGATTGTAGCTACCTAAAATTTTTTCTAAACGATCGCGCCGATTAGGATCTGAACCAGCACTCCGATCTTTGTAGAAGCAAATGACCGATGATTTATCGGCGGTCAAGTACACCTGCTTCATCCCACCTTCGCCGATAGGAGTGGGAATGTATTCAACACTACTGCCGTCTGCAAGGGTTGCTGTAGCCATTAATTAGACCTCCTCTCGGTAAAGAACAACTAAGGTGCGATCGTCGAATGAACCTCTCCGGTAGTAAGAATCAAGCCAAATCTGTAACTTCTCTTCAGGAGGCTTATCCTTACACTCGTCACACATTGGTTCACCATCGGCCCCAGCCCACAATAGTGCTGGAGAAGCAACTACATCTTGGGGGGAAACGCCCAATTCTTTGGCGTAAGCATCAACGTAGTTAATTTTTACTTCTTTAGTCCCATCTGCTGTGATGACTTTTTCTGGGACTTGAAATTTTGATTTTGCCTCTTTTACACTAGGAAGACTCCCTAAATGTGTGTTTCTTAATTTTTCATTAATTTCTGACTCATTGAGTTTGGGTATTTCAATAACTTGATTGAGAACCAAGTCACCATACAATGCCAAGATTCCAGGTTCATTGGGGAAGTAATCATCAGCTACGCCATCTGTCATCACCATCAAAGCCTTTAAATTACCAGGAAAAACAAAAGTTTTTTTGATTAGGTTTTCTCTGTCTATCTTTTTCTTAGATGTGAGAAACTCGGTTTGACCTGCGAACTGTCCACTGTCTGGCTTGCCCAACAGCCTCAGCGTTCCCTCTTTAGAAATGGCTGCTAACATCCCATCTCCAACTTGGCAAGTTAGCACCAAACTATATTGGGTTTCTCCAACATTGATAGTGGTGTGGACTGCGAGGAGTAACGTTGCTGATAAGTCTTTGATATCGAGTTCTCTATTTTCCAGACTTTTATAGTAAGGGACAAGCTGACTACAATCTTTGGCTTTTTTCTTAACCGCGTCGTAAGCAACTTTCATTGCTTGGTGTAAGGCATTTTGTACAGAGTCTATATCTTCTCCAGTAAAAGTCCAATCTGGCTTTCGCCCAAGAGCAGCCTGTAACTCTTCTTTTGTTTCTCGTGCTTTTATTTCGATAGCTTTGAGCTTTTCTGTCAAATGAGCGACTGCTTCTCGGCAAGAAACCTTAGCGCCTACACGGGAGAATTTTTTGGAACCAGCACCATCGGATACTGCGATAATAGTCCAATCACCGCTATTAGCAAACTCGAACCAGTCATCACAATTAGTGCCATTATGTTTGTGCATTTTTCCTCGCACTCTTGCACCAATTAGTTTTAAGCCATCTGTTGTCGGATGGGATGTACAGTAAGATTCATCGTGCTTATCTGGTTCGTCTTCTGGCACGGGAATGTACTTCCATTGAGCAACAGGGGGTGAAGCAATTTCTGCTTCAGGATCGGGTTTATTTTCAGGTTCGGGAGACTGAGGACTCTGATTTTGAGAGGGGGCAGACTTTTGCTCGGGAGGTTTGTACGTTGGAATTGGAGGGTTGTTGCTGATGGATATCTGTTGTGTTTGTGAAGATACCTTGTCTTCCTGATCGGCAGTATTGGACTGATCGGAATTTGTTTTAGGCACAGAATCTTCAACTTTATCCAATGAGCCATCCTTCAAAGGGAGGGTATCTCTCTCTATTTTCTTGTCGAGTTCGTCGATCTTCTTTTCATAGTCTTTCGATGATTTAGAATCTTTGCTGTCAGGCAACTCAGGCCCTTGGGGTGACTGCGAGGATAAGGCTTTATGAATCGCCTCGCAGACCGCGGGTTTTAAGTAATTCTTTACGATTTCATGCCAAGAATTTTTTAACTTCTCTAGTTCGATATCGCTCGATGTCACCATAGACTCCAAAAAAGTAGTCCATAGCTCGTGTATCTTTTTTTCTGCTTCTTCTAATTTCGCACTTGTCTGACCAATACCTAGTCTATAATTCAAAGAACGTCTGCAAAGTTCAAGTAATTTCTCACCGATTTCGCCAATAAGCTCTTGATAATTAGGAGCTTTTTCAAATTCTTTCCATCTTGATTTTAATTTTTCCGATTCTGGTTCAAGATATAGTTTCCAGCAAACTGCTTGAATCAACTTTTCTAATTCAGAGTCTTGCTCCGGCATACATACTCCTTATTTTCTGCGATTAATTAGTGCATTTTTTAATCAAATCGAGATTTATGACTGCTCCCAATTATGGTCGGGAGCAGCAAAAAATTTTAAGGTATGATAGTAATCACGTTCGGTGGTGGGGGCAGATTGATTGGCTGGTTATCTGCCGTTACTTGAGCAACACTTTGAGATGTTTGCTTAATTGACTGACTCACCCATTTGAAGAAGGCTTTTAAGTCATCTGGCTGAAGGCTTTTCAGTTTGACAACGATTTCGGTAATCTGTTTGAGCGTATACTCATCTGCGCCATCCCCAGCCGCACAAGCAATAATATTAGCTGGCTTTTTCTGCTTTAGTTCGGTTGCTGCCTGTTGCCAATTGTCAGTTGGCTGACCATCAGTCATCAGAAACACCAAAGGCTTCCAATCACCTTTTTGATTTTCACTGGCTTTTTGGACTTCTTTGTCCATGCACTGTGCTAAACGTTTGAGTGCCGCACCCAGAGAAGTTCCGCCACCTGCAACAAGAGTGGGTTCTTGAAACGCCATCAGTTCCGTCAGAGGGCTAATTTGTTTAGCTGTACTTTCAAACGTAATAACTGAAAGGTAAGCTGTTTCTATCGCATAGGGTTCGCTCTTCAGTTCAGCAACCAACGCTTTAACTCCTTGATTAACTGCCTGAATTGGTTCGCCAGACATGGAACCAGAGCAATCTAATACAAGATAGACAGGTAAACGACGTGATGACATTATTGTTCTCCTTTGATAAACGGGCAAATTTTTTGGTGATTCAAGCACCGGCAGTGGTGAGAGATTGATTTCCGGATTCTCTGCCACTAACAGAAATTTTGAGTTACATAAACTTCGTTTCGTTCTAGAGATACGGCTACACCTATTCCCTCCTTATCGTAAGTTGATGTAAGAATATTCTTTCGGTGTCCTGAACTGGACATCCAGCCACTAACCGTTGATTTGGCAATTTCACTTTGGCTCATCCAGTGATATTGAGGTACACCGTTGTAATAAGTTACCGAATGGTACAAAGTCCTCATAAAGATGTTTTCAGCCAAACCATAAGTGTGGTAGTTGCCATAGTCTTTACGAGAATTATAACCTACTATGCTTCCCCTATCTGTAGGAGTTTTTCCTTCGGGAGTTTCGTGACTGAAGAAGTTTCTTTGAGCCATATCTTTGCTGTGTCCTCTAGCTATATCCGATAATTTTAGATCAACAATTAATGGACGTAAACCATGTTTTATCCTTTCCTGATTAACTAATTCATGGATTTGCCGTTCTAAAGCAGAAATAGAGATTAAGATTTGATTAGGTTTTTTCATTCTCCGGCTCTGCTAAATGTCAAAAAGTGCTTGACTACAGAAACTTTTCTTGGCCATTGATTAGGGTTGCTTGTAAAAAAAAATATTTATTACTAAGCGGTCTTAACCTCAATCCATAAAGACGCAGTTATCGGGAATTTCATGTCCTTTTTCAGTATTGTTTTTTGTTTGGTCTTTTTATCTTCATACTCAATCTTTCCACCTGTCAAGCAAATTGTAGCTGCCTCCTGAGCAAATCCCTGTATGTAGATATGTGCTTTATCTGAACTACCAACGACAACAGGTTGCGCTCCCAAGGCAATGGTACTTTCCTCTTTCGGCCCCCAATGGACAACTAACCACACTTCTCTAGCTAACTCCTCGACTAGCGCGATCGCTAAACCAATGAAGAAACCTAAAATCGCAGCACCGAGCAACCTAGCAACAGTATTTCCGAATGTAATAGACACCAGCAAAAAACCAAAGACACCAACTGCACCTCCTAACCCTCCGCCCAGCAGTGCTCGATTTAATTTCAGGTTAGGCACGAAAAACGCCATACCCCCACCGAGCAAGGAACCCAAAATTGTCCAAGCAATGATTCTGCCTATAACTTCCAAGGCTGACAAACTCGGTACAGCAGTGTAAAGCAGTTGACCCGCAACTCCTGATGCAAAACCAACCACAAGACCCCCTATAGTGCCAAAAATACCCTCGCGTACTGTTAAGAGCCGACGGTGTAGATAGCGGTTTTGACCTATGATCAGGGCTAAACCAGTCCCTAATGCCAAAATTGCCGTCCAACCACCGATGCGTAGCAGAGAGTATGTTGGAGAGGATTTGCTGACGGGAGTGGCATCGCGTGTAACAATATCGCGTTCGTAGATTGCTTTCTCAGCCTTCTGAAAGGCTTGTTCAAAACTGCCAACGCTTGCTAGGAAAACTAAAGATTGGTCTCCGGTGATTTGACCTAAAAGCTTCATATCGGCATCATTAGTAGCGACAGCCACAATGCGAATGCCTTGACTTTTAGCAGATTGTCCCGCATCTAAGGCTAACTGTGAATTGTTAGGTTGACCATCGGTAAACACAAGGATACTGCGATCGCGTACTGTAGCAGTACGCAATTCGTCCACCGCGGCTTTTAGCCCGCGATCCATTGCGGTTCCTCCTTTTGCGGTCAAAGCATCGATCGATTGTTCGAGAGTTCCCAGATTATCAGTCAGTGGCGCAGCCACATAGGGTGTACTGTCAAATCCCACTACAGCAATCCTGTCTCTGGATAAGTTAGATAAATTAGACTCATTGCGACGTTGAACAAACTGTTTCGCGGCTGACTTTACTTCCTGTAGCTTGGTACCAGTCATGCTTGACGAAGTATCGATAAGCATGGATACGGCGTGCGCCGGTGGTGGCGGCGGCGGCGGGAGTGTTGTAGCATTGAGGAATAATTCGCCCAGCATAGCACCAATCAAACATCCAACAGCGGCAAACAGGCCAAAGATCAGAGGCTTTGTTAAACGATTGAATAAAGCAAACACTTGAAATCTCTCTTGCTAAGTGGTTGGGTAAATAATGTCAAAAAAGAAACATGGTTTCTAGTTGAGCTTTAGCGCAGATAGTAGGGGCTAAAATCAAGCCCAACTACGAACTGTTTGAAAGTTATCAATGATTATAGTTACCTACTTAAATGATTATGGGTAAACTTCAATCACAATTTAGTTGTTTTCGGGACAAAGGATCATTATTAGGAAAACATAATCCACTAGGTAAATGATCTGGCGCATAACGGGTCAAGTTAGGGTCACGCAGTCCTGTTTCCAGAAAAGCTGTAATATCATCAATCTGATTTTCTTTCAGGTTTAGTGGTCGAAACGTGCTACTGAGATTTCCTGAATATTTTGCTGCCAAATTCTGGGGTTCTCCACGATTGAAATACTCAACCACCTCTCGCAGAGTGTTAAAGGATGCTCCATGCCCGTAGGGAGAGCTATCTGCTAGGTTGTAAAGTTGGGGAACTTTAAATTTAAAGTCATCAATCGCTTCTTTAGTAACTACCCCTCTGCCTAAATTCAGCCCCCGCAGATCGTCGGGGTGATCGGCAAATCCCAGTGCATGAAATTCAGTCCGGGCTAAGTTGGGTCCTGTATGGCACTTAACACAAGAGGAACTAAAAAATACTATAGCTCCCCTTAATTCCTCTGCTGACATAGCATTTTCACTGCCCTTTAACCAGTTCTGAAAAGGAGCTTGATTAGTAAGGAGAGTCCGATTGTAAGCCGCGATCGCGAAACCAGCCCTCTTTAAATCTTCTAGCTCGGCACTGACATAGGGACGGTCTGGAAATGCCTTAGCAAATAATTCTTGATATTCTGGTATAGTCGCGATCGCGGCTGTTCCCATCTGGTGAACATTAAGTCCTTCGATCGCTTGGGTTTCTAAACCTTGAAGCTTAAATCGATTAACATCAAATTCTTGAATTATAGGCTCTTTTGCATTTATACCAGTTACTCCGGCTCGGCCATCCCAAGGTACTACCTCTTGATAGGCACTATTAAGTACAGAAGGTACAAGAATATCCAGCTTATCAATTTCCGTTGGAGGTGTATCAGGATCTCTATGCCTAGATTTATTAGCTCCTAAACCTCCCACTCCTAGTCCCTGTGCTAAGTTTGAACGGAATCCGGCTTCTGCAAAATGACAGGTGGCACAGCTTCCTTGTTGCCAATGCTTAGGGTTTATAGGATTAATTGTCAGAGCAGTTTCATGGAATAGTAGTTGTCCTAGTCGCACTTTTTCAGGTGTCAGTGGGTTCTGCGGATCGGCAGGAATCTTATCTAAATCCGATGCCAGAGGCAAGATAAAATACTCAAGCCCCCGATTATACGGTGCGACCCGTTTTACCAATTCTTTCAGCCTAGAACTCAGGAATGGAATGTCATTAGCATCATCTCCTGACTGACTTTGGGCATAGGCAAAACCTGTGCCTCCCATTGCTAAGAAAAAAGTTATCCCGATAATCAAGAAAAACTTTTTAAACTTTTTAAGTAAACAGATGTCTTTACATCTTGGTGTCGTTGTGTTTGAGTCGTTATTCATTTTTATAATGTCAGGAAGAAGTAGTTAATACCCATTATTTGACAGCTTAAATAAATTGACAAGTTCAGAGCAGTATTGGGCTAAAGAAACCCCCAAAAGCTGTCGATAGTTCTGACTTGCTTCATCGCTCACTAAAAAGTCAACTAAAGGTTGTTCACCAGAATTATTTAGTATTTCTAACTCCTGTGCTGCCATTCGCAGAGCATGACCGGATGACATACTAATCCATTGCCCATCAGTGTCTCTAAAATCAGTAATCTTCCAGCCTTTGCTCTCATAATTCTCTGTTTCCGAATTTTCCATTTTATGTTCTGGAATAGGAACAATAACTGGCCAACTTGTTCCTAGATATCTACCAATATCTCGCAGCCGAACATTCAATCTGAATAATTGATATTTAGTTGGTGCATTTGCGGGAGTTTTTTGCCAATTTTCTAATCCTAAGTCTGCTGATGTTACAGGTTCTCCAACTTTTCTCATTAAAGACAAGTCTTGAACTTGGAAAGAATTAGAAGAGGGAAGTTTATTCAATGTCTCTGCATAGACTGAATGACTGTTGCTTAGACTAAATATTATAATCAATAACAAGACAAAACAACTTTTCACTATTACTCGCTCCATTTGTTGTTATTTCTCTTCAGATATCTTATTAGAACGTCTCAAAGTCTTGGTTAAAACTGCATTAAGGGCATCTCGATCAACAGCGTTTACATTAACCCTACGAACCACATATCTTCGACGATTTTGTGGATTAAACACAATCAAGTCAATCACAGGAATCCTCTTTGCTTGAAAAAATACACCCTGAGCATCTGCTAATAAATTTTCTTGTGTTTCAGGTGTCATATTGATTCTAGGTAGATTACCACCGTTACTTGCAGCAGTCCTGAACATCGCAACTAAATTTCCAGGTGTAAAATTATGTGTTTGTCCATTCTGATCAACAACACCTTGAGCTATACCATTATTTGCCTCGGATGGAGTACCTGTATCGTCCGAGATTTGCCCAAGGAGAACTGGACTATTAGTTCTCAAAGGAAATTCTACAGGTGTATCTTCAGGCATTGCAGATAGCATCGCTATTGCCTGGTGGTAAGAATTGAGAAGATTGCTCCTCTCTTGAGTGGGATTTGGTTCTCCATTTTCTTGATTGCGATCGCTGGGAGTGGCTTGTAATTGAGCCTGAGAAATTGATTCAGGAAACAGAGGTAGTGATAGTGCCAGTACACCCAAAAGTCCCAACAATTTGAATACTTTGATTTGATGTTTCATTATCAGATATTTCCTCTTTCTCTTTGTCTATTCTCCTATGTATTCTGCTCCAAAGTCCGGTTAAGGACTGAATTAACTGCATCTCTGCAAACAGCATTGGCATTAGCATTACGCACTACAAAAATTCTATTTGTTTGCTTGCAGTGGACAATTAAATCAATTCTAGGGATTCTCCTTGCTTGCCAAAATTTCCTACTAGCATCAGCAACTAAGATGTGTTGCGCTTCCGGTGTAATTGCTAAATTACCGCCGTTGCGTGCCTCAATAGCAAACATAGATCTAAGGAACGGGGAAACAAACTTTTCCCCTGCCCCAGAGCGATTGACATATCCCACCGCGTCATAACAAGTTCTCGTTTTTAGTTCTTCCCCATCTTGTAACTGTCCAATCCGAACTGGGTAATTAGTGCCTAAATCAAATCGGAGAGGAATATCTTCAGGCAAGACTGCTACTGCTTCTTCTGCTTGATAGATTGAATTAAGAAGACTACTATCAGCCAATTGCACTGGTTCCTGTTGTAAATAATCTAAGCCCAGATCATGGGGAGTTTTAACTCCATCAATAAAACCTTGGTCAATCAGACTTTGATATTTTCCACTTGTTGCATTTAACGGTTGAGAAAATAAAACTGACAGTGAGAACACAAGCAGTGCAATTCCCACAATTAAAGAGCTTCCCAGTAGCTTTTTCATCTGATACCTCCCTATTCAGGATATTTTATAGCTTTTAGAATTCCTCGAATTCCTGAAACATACCATATGAAATCATCGGTTTCTTCGTCTCAAACTGCGGTTAAAGACTGCATTAAGAGCATCTCTACAAACGGCATTGGCAACAACATTGCGAACAACAACTCTTCTATTGGTGCGAGGATTGCGAACTATTAAGTCGATTACGGGAATTCTTTTAGCCTGGAAAACCCCACCGCTAGCATCAGCGACCAAAATTTGCTGTGCTTCGGGTGTCATGCTTATCTGACCACCGTTTCGGGACTCATCAGTAAATATGCCACGTAATCCGCCTGGATCAAAAGTTTCGCGCTGGCCATTGGGTGTCACAAAACCATCAATTATATTACCACTGGCTTGGGGGGGAGTCCCTGGATCATTTGGTATCCGACCCATTCCAATCGGGCTGTTAGTTCCGGCAGGGAACTCCAGAGGTATATCTTCAGGCATGACAGCTACTGCTTGTTCAGCTTGATGAATAGCAGCCATAAGTTTGTCATCTGCTGCTAACTGAACAGGCTCCTGTTGTAAATAGTCGAGTCCCACTTCTTGGGGTGTTACAACAGCATCAACTATGCCTAGTGCTATTAATTTTTGGTACTTAGCATCTATAGCCTCTGATGGTCGAGCGAATACAACTGATAAGCAAAAGGCTATTACTGCTAGGCTCAACAAACCTAAGATTCCAAATAATTTTAGCTTTTTCATGGAATGTACTCCTCTTTTTATTTCGATTTGATGATTGTTGCTATGTTTGAGACCGGAAGTTAATAGAGTGTAAAACTCAGCTGCTATTTAGCGATCTAACAAAGTGTCCTAAACAACGATTTTTAGAGAAGGGTTTCAAAATCAGACGTTTTTGCGTTGACTGATTGAGGACAGTCAGAGTTATCTGATCACTCTCAGGAAATTTACCATTGTATTGTAAGCTTTCTTGGAGAAAATCCTCGACTGTTTTCACATTCCAACCGAAGTATTTATCACTTCCAATTTTAAAACCAATAACTCTGTAATTCGGGTCTCCCTCCACAGGGAATTCCAGTATTTCATTGGGGTTCATGGCTTTTAGTTTGGAGATGGCATTATCAATTTCGTTAATGGTAGGAGGTGGGGGTGCTAACGTTATCGGAGGAGAAGAGCCTGTCATATCTCCTGGTTTCCTATTAGACGTTCCATTTTGTGACACCGCATAGATTCCAGCTACTAATAAGGTTAAAATACCTCCAACTACTAAAATAACTAGCCAGGATGGTTTTTGCTGATTTGGAGTCCCTGCCGTAGAATTAGGTCCTGCTGAAGATGAGCTACTCTGCCCACCAGTTGTACACTGGTTACTTGAAATCAATCCTAGTGCTAAAGCCCAAGATTCTACTACCCATTGCGCGGCAGTTTCATCTGTGCTTCGCTTATCATGTAATTCCTTTTTAAAGCTGTCTAACTGCGCCTGGGTTAATTCCTTTCCCTTTAATTGCAGCATTTTAGCTGGAATCTTCTCTTTAATGGCTCCAACTATAATGTCGATATCTCCAGTGTGTTTCCCCAACAGCTCGTCGGCCAGCATTGCCGAACAACGATTAGCATCGTCATACAGAGAAGGGTGTTCTTCAATTATCCTACATAAAGCCTCCCGCACCAAGTTGTTCACAATTTCTTCCCTACCATATAAAGTTATTTTTCAACAATCAAATAAATTACTGATCGTCTATTCAACGCCCTACATTTCTCCGTTAGGTGCTTAGGCGAAATTCATTGTATATTTGTCACCCAAGTTTATTAAAGTTTCCGACACAGAACTCACCAGATGAGCAAAATTTTCATAAGCATCTCTTTTTAACTAATGGACTTGCCTTCACATTTACTGTTCCATATTTCACCTCTAATAAAAACTGTTCTGCTTTTACTTTAAGTTTTTCACCCTCTAATATTAGGTCATCAATAGTGAGGGTTTCGGATGCGATCGCGCCATCATTCCACATCCAACAGAGCCAACAAATCCTGACCACTTTCGCCCATCTGCTGCGCGTACTGCAAAATTTTCTGCATTGCCAGCGGGGAAGGGATCGTTCGTCCGTTCTCCCAACGGTTCAGGGTAGAGAACACTACGCCGAGTTGGGCGGCAAACTGCTCTTGAGTTAGTCTGGTTTTTTGTCTAACTTCGCGAATAAATCTGCCGATATGGGGTTGTTTTTTCAACATGAATGTCTTTATGTGCCAGACAGACCCAATCTTGCCATAGCTGAGGCTATAGCAATGTGACCAGAATCAGTCTTATCCGTGATCTTGGTAACTGCACCAGAGTCCCAGTTCCCCTCACTCTCCAAAACTCTTGTCACGGATTTTACGGATTCCACAGATTACACGGAGAGCGAAAATATGAGCATCCGTGTTAAGGAGTGAAATCTTTCGCTCTCCGTGACTGTTTTTTCGTTAGTTTCGGTGTTGTTGGGGTGTTTGAGAAGCCTCTGCGCGATAGCCTTCTGCTCAAGCGCAGCTATCGCGTTGCCTTCAACAGCTTATCGCGACACTTCGGCCGTACCCATTTACGGGAAGTAACAACAAAGAGGAGCAGATATCCGCGCTTTTATAGGTTTTGACGCAGTAACACGATCGCGCCTTCTTCCTTCCTTCTAAGTAATACGCGATCGTTTACGACTGCTTCCCCAGAAGCGAAACACATCGCGCATTTATCCCAAAATCACAAAAATTGTTTGTCCGATCAACGCGATCGTATTCTCACCCATTGTTTGAAATTTTTCCACTCTCCAACCGACTCTAACCCCCCCATCCCCAGGGCTGTTTCATTCTCAAATTTTTGGAATAAGGGAGGAGAGGGAGGCTTACAAGGGTAGGTTTTTTTCTAAAACCCTGATGCAGTAAGCGTTTTGCCTCATGGGGAAGCGAATCGCCCAAATATTTACCCAGTCTGGAAGTCAGGATTTTTCTACCCGAAAAACCTACCCTTGTGAGCAGAGGGGGGGAATAAACTCCTTGATGCCAGTCTAAACCACCATTTACCTTCCCCAAATCTTCCCCAAAATTTCCCATAAAACATACCAAGTTCGGCTAATTCTGCTGGTTCTATCGTAGGGAAACGGCACTGCCGTGTCCCTACTGTGGGGAAACGGCACTGCCATGTCCCTACTGTGGGGATTTTCAACGGAGAGGGTGGGATTTGAACCCACGATGATCTTGCAACCATAGCGGATTTCGAGTCCGCCGCATTCAACCGCTCTGCCACCTCTCCAAGATTTGACTTGAGCAAAACTCATTATAACTTACCCGGATAACTTTTGTCAAGCACTATGGCCAAGAAATTAAATTTTCGTCGGATTCTAGGGTAGGCCGAAACCCGTCCTCGGGGGTCCACTCGATCGCGCCATCTTGTGACGTTAAGTATATGAGAGTTTTCGCGACTCGCAAACGTCTTTCAGTTTCGGCATCGATCGCGTTTCCCGATGCGATCGCTATTTCCGGTTGAATCACACTAATAAATTCTGGACTTAAAGGGATACCACTCCACAAGATCACCTTAATATCTTTAATATTTCCATTGAGGGCTAAAGTGTTTTGGGCATTAATAGGAAGATCCCCCACTAATAACCATTTTTTATTATCTATCTGAAATTGTACCACAGGAGCATCGGAGTTAATCACATTCACTTGCAGACTATCGAGAGCAATTGTCTGGTTTTCCTGTAAAGGAGTATAGATCCCTTGACGTACTTTTAAGGTCTTTAAAAAAGTTTGATTACTATTATAATAAGCCTGTTGACTTGAGGGAATATCATAGAAATTTTGAATCGGTAATTGTCCAATCAAATTTGACCAACCCGCACTTAATCCTAAACGAGTATGAGTCGCGATCGCGTATTTAATTTGATTAACCCCTTCTTGGGCTAAAAAGGGAAAAACTGTATAGGTGACATCATTTTCTATGCCACTATTAATTAAGGTAATCTCTCCTCGCTTATTACTCACTAATACGGGTTCTTTGGTATTAGCTAATATTGTCACCTTAAATGTCGATATTTGATATTTCCACGCGGGTAAAACTATAATACAAATGGCAATAATTAGGGCGAATGGAACCAGGGGTAAACCTTTTTGAGGTTTAACTTTTTGTTTCTGAGTTTTGGCGGCTTCCCGTTGTTGTTCTCGAAAAGTCCCTATACCCCAAACTACAATAAATAAACTATATAAAGCAATTTCTTGAATGAGAGAAACTGTCCCGACATTAACACGATTTCCGGGTAGGTTGGCGAAATAATCGGCAAGTTTAATTAATCCGTGAGTCGGATAGTATAATAAAGAAGATACTGCTTTTCCTAATGGCGGAACCAACAAAGACGCGATCGCGGTAATAAATCCCCCAATACTAATAATCGTAATCAAAACTGAGGCCAGAATATTAGTAATAATACAATAGGGAAGTAAACAATTAAACACCGCGGCTAATCTTGGCAGAGTCCAGATAGATGCCGCAATGGGGATCGCGATTAGAGACGCGATCGGTGTTGGTAAAAAGTCCAATATTTTCATCAACGGTGGAGCCGTTACCACTAACCCTAATGTGGCTAAAAAACTTAATTGAAATCCTAAATCTTGTATCCATAAAGGATTAATTAATAATAAAACTGTTGCCGCTAAAAGTAATGCCCCTAAGGGTTTAATTTGTCGTTCTAAAACAATGGCAATTAAGGTTAAAACTCCCATAAACGCGGCTCTTACGATGGAAGGTTCTAATCCCGTTAAGCCTAAAAGAATGATTAATGAAGTAATCCCTAATGTAAATTTTATCGTTTTGGAAAACCTTTTTGTTAAGGCAAGCACGACTCCTAATATTAATGATACTTGGGTTCCCGAAGCCGCGATCGCGTGGGCTAATCCTGCTAACACAAAGGTATCTTTTATATTATACGGTAAATCGATCGCCTGTTTCCCTAGCGCGATCGCGCTCACTAACGCGCCCTCTGGAATACCTAACCCTTGAATAATCGGTTTAACAATGCGACGACGGATAGAAAAAAAACTCAGAGGCGGTGATTCTCCTGTCTCATTTCCGGCAATTTTACGAGCACTAAAACCCGCAAAAATACCCTCATTTTCCAAAAACTCTTTAAAATCAAAACCCCCAGGATTTTTACGTTTTTGTGGTGCATATAACTTACCCGTAATTCCCACCGTAGCACCCGGATATAAACCCGTACCCTGTAACAAAGGTGCGGTTACATAAATCTTACCCGTTACAGGTTTATTAACATTAGCCGGTCCCTTAATCCCATTAATTTCATTAACGTGCTTTGCTTCTAAAATAAATTGTATTTTTCCGGCACGAGTGAGGCGAGGGGTACTTTCTATCTCACCATAAACCGTTATCAAAGTGTTTTGATAATTTTGCTGATCTAATAGTTTACTAATATCATTATCATCGGGGACGGGAATACGATATTGAAAATAAATACTGGCTAAAAATCCGATAATTCCCGCGCTGATCCACAGCCATTTGTTGAAAAATGAATAAGGTAAAAAGAAAAATGGTGATGGGGGTAACGTGTTATTATGATCCTGAGTGCGTTGTCGTCTCGGTTTCGGTTTTGTTTTAATTAAAATCGGGAAAAGAATAGCCGCCAATACTCCTAATCCTAAGAGTACATATCCCCCCCAATTAATTTGTCCTACCATTAACCCTATGATGTAGGCTAAACATAAAACTACACCGCTAACTTGATTCATAATAGAAGAAAGAAGGAAGAAGGAAGAAGGAAGAAGGAAGAAGGAAGAAGGAAGAGGGGGAAGAGAGGGAAGAGGGGGAAGAAGTTTTTTGCGCTCGTGTTTTAAATGGAAAGACCTAATTTTAAGCCTAATGCTGCATGAATAAATAATAGAACTAATGCAACACTTCCCAAATAAGCATGAATGGTGCGAAGGGTTCCTTTATCGTTACCAAAACCCGCGGATAGTACACCATTTGTCGCGAGTAATATTAACACAACTGAACCCGTCCAAAAGTGAGGACTTTCTAAAATGGGTTGTTTTTGCATGACTAAGGATAACAAACCACCTGTATAGCCTAACGCGAGAAATAAAAACATTAATGGCGCGGCTTTTCGGTGATCGGTACGACTTTTTGTAGCCACTTCTTCATCGGTAGATGTTCGTGCGCGCCATCCGCTAATTCCCACAAATGTACCCATCGCAAAAATGACTATTCCCATCATTAAAGGGTGTCCCCAATGGGTAATTGGTTCGGGTATTCCCATATTGCGAAATATATTCGCGATCGGTTCTAATATATCCTTGAGATTTGTCATTGCTTTAAGACTCCTTGACTGAGATTAAACTATCGCAATCCTATTTCAATTGTAATATTTTTGTAGGGGCAATCCCCCCGTGGTTGCCCCGATCAGGGGTAGGCACGGGGGCTCTACCCCTACTTTTTACCACAACCTATTTAGGATTGCTATATATAGTTAACACGGATTCCCATAATGTGAAAAAAAACAGGGTTTCTGGGATCGCGTGATGAACCATCATTATAAATAAAAATGGTATTTTAGGCAAGGGATATGGGGAAATTAGTCATAATGATGATAATTTCTTGACAAGAAATAGACAGGGGAGCATCTCCTAATTATAAATTGGTAGTGGGAGCGGAGATCTCCCTAGCCCGATCCAGCCTTCGCGAGACGTTTGTGCTACGCACAGGCTACGCCAAGCCACTACAGTTTTTTTGGGGACCTTGAGATGCTCCCAATAGACAGTCTGTAGGTTGGGTTGAGTACATCAGGCTCTTGTTAATAGAAAAAATGGTACTACTCAACCCAACCTACATTATTTCTATAGTTGTAGGTTGGGTTGATCATAAGATAAATGTAATTTAGGAGAGACTTAATTACATCAACCCAACCAGGAAAAATTAGGCTTTAATGCCTGCACTCAAGGGAAAACCTAATTTTTCTCTTTGCTCCAAATAGCTTTGTGCCACCCGTCGTGCTAAATTACGAATCCTGCCAATATAACGCGTGCGTTCGGTGACAGCAATAACGCCTCTAGCATCAAGTAAATTAAAGGAATGAGAACATTTGAGAACATAATCTAAACTGGGCAAAACTAACCCATTTTTAATAAGTTGTTCGGCTTCTTCTTCATATAAACCAAACAATTTAAACAACAATTCTGGATTAGATGCCTCGAAATTATAGGTACAATGTTCTATTTCTCCCTGAAGATGAACATCACCATAATGAATGCTATCTGTCCAGTTAATTTTAGTAATTGCATCGACTTCTTGCAGATACATGGCTAATCTTTCTAAGCCATAAGTAATCTCAATAGAAACGGGACGACAATCAATACTTCCACATTGTTGAAAGTAGGTAAATTGAGTAATTTCCATCCCATCTAACCAGACTTCCCAACCGACTCCCCAGGCTCCTAATGTTGGAGATTCCCAGTTATCTTCGACAAAGCGAATATCATGATCATCGGGGTTAATTCCTAATGCTCTTAAGGAGTCAAGATAGAGTTCTTGAATATTATTTGGAGAGGGTTTAATCAGGACTTGATATTGATAGTAATGTTGAAAACGATTGGGATTTTCTCCATAACGGCCATCGGTAGGGCGGCGACAGGGTTCTACATAGGCAACGGCCCAAGGCTCCGGTCCGATCGCTCTTAAGAATGTATGGGGGCTCATGGTTCCCGCGCCTTTCTCAATATCATAAGGTTGAGCGATCAGACAACCGCGATCGCTCCAGAATTGATGCAAAGTGATAATAAGAGATTGAAAGTTCACTGGTTTCTCAATTATGAAAAAGTCTCGATCTTCATTTAAGCATGATTAGTGCTTAATGATCAAATTAGTTATATCAAGTTAACGCTCCGAATTAAAATTCATTACACGATTCGCTAACCAAAGATAACCTAAAACTCCCAGCAATTCCGCCGCGATCGTGTGAATAATTGCTAAGAGAGAAATAATATCAAGAGACGTTATCACCTGAAGAGGTACTAAAGCATTAGATTGAATTGAAACACCTCGGACGGGTATTACCATCACTTTTACCATCAAAACCCAAATGTAAATAAGACTAGAAATACCTAAACAAACCATTCCTCCTAAATTAACAATTAAACCGGTTTTTAAGTCTTGAATTACTTCCCGTCGAGGGGGCCGTCGTTGTGTATCTCGTAATTTTGGCGGCAGTTTTTTGATCCGCGTCCACCAAAAAATCGAAAATCCTAACCCAAGTAAAGAAAGAAAACCTAACCCCCAACCTACGCCAAAATTTACCGCGGATTGATAAGGATTGATTTTATTGTTTATTACCAGAATCACGAAAGAGATACTGGGAATAATTCCTAAAATTAGTTGTGAGACAAAGCAAATTCTACTCACGAAGTTTACCTCACGCGCGAGAAATTCGATACTGGGGATGGGAGAATCAAAGTCGAAGTCTTGCATTTTATTTAACCTGTTTCATGGTTTGGTCAAATTATATCGTACAATAGCTCAGAGCGCGATAGCCTGAGTGCTACGCACACGCGACCCCAACGGATCAAGCGCAGCTATCGCGTCTTTTCTCGCGTATTTAATAAAGTAGTGCAGGCTTCCAGCCTGTTTCAGGAGCCAGGGCTCGACGACAAACCAAATACTCAAGTTATTTAATTTCCATTCCTTATCTTTACAATAAATTAATCCTCACTTAATCAAAAAAACACAGACTCCTTGACAAATGTGACTAGCCTATGATAGACTAAGTTTGAGTTTATCTTACATTTACAAAAACACTAAAAAAATGATAAAAAATATTGAAATTAATAATTTCAGATGTTTTGAGAACACCAAAATAGCTGATTTTGAGAAAATCAATTTAATTGGCGGTAAAAATAATGCTGGTAAAACGGCATTACTGGAGGCATTACTATTAAATGACTCGCCGCAAGCTCAAAGTGCGGTAACACTCCAAAACATTAGACGTCAATCTAAAGAGATATTAAAATCTATACCGAATAGAGCCTGGGATAATTTATTTTTCAACCAAAATAAAGACCAAAAAATCGAACTAATTAGTGAAAATAATGCGGGATCTAAAAGGTATATTGAGATATCTGTAGAGCAGTCTATCAACAAAGATTTTTTTGATGAAGATGATGAAGACTCAAGTAAAATACTTGATTTTTTCTCGAAAAATCCAACAATTGTCTCGACTTTAAATTTCGGAGTAAAAGATGATGAACATAAAGATTTATTGAGATCATCTGTGCTCGCGAGTTCAAGAGGATTGATAGCTCATGGGGTTCCCGATCCCACTGATACAGCTATTATTCCATCTTTTTTGAGAACCTCTAATGAAGATTTAAAAAATGCCTATGACAGAGCACGTTTAGATTATAAAGATGGAGAAATATTGAAAGCATTTCAAATTTTAGATCCTTCGATTCAAGGTGTTGATGGTTTATTTGATACATTGTATTTAACAAGAGAAAATCAAGGTCGTTTACCTTTATCTTTATTTGGTGATGCTATTAATAGAATTGCTGACATTATTTTAAAGTTGATCAATAACGATCATAAAATTTTACTGATCGATGAAATAGAGAACGGCATTCATTATACAAATCAAAGAGATTTTTGGAAAACTTTATTTAGATTAGCTGTAGAATTAGATACACAAATTTTTGCAACCACTCATAGTTTAGAGATGATTGAAGCCTTTGCTGATGTGGGATTGGGCAACTATGAAGGCTGTGCAAATTATCGGGGTTTAGGGGCTTATTTTGAAATGTCAAAAAGACCAAAAACTAATAAAATTGTCGCGATCAAACGGGACTTAGAAACATTAAATTATGCCCTGGAACGGGGAAAAGGAGTACGCGGTGAGTAATATTTTAATTGTGGAAAGTAAAAATGATAAAATATTTATGGAAGCACTCATTAATGAATTAAATTATAATATACAAGTTGATGCTCCAATTTGTATTGATGATTATGAGTGTTTGAATGGATTAAGTAAAGAATCTTTAACGGGTGCTCTCAAAGAGTTAAAAGCGGAAATTCAAAAACGAGATATTCAAAAAGTCGGTATTATTATTGATATAGATAATGATACACCAGAGGAAAGAATTAACTTTGTTAATGATAGCATTAATAATGTATTTCACAATGAGGAAAAATTATTAACTACAGGAATATTTTTGGACATTCCTATAGAAGATGGAGAGTCTCTCAAGTTGACTTGCTATTTTACTAATGTTGATGGAAAAGGGGAATTAGAAACTGTCTTAAAATCCATCAAAGCGAAAGACTCAATCTATGCTGACTGTTTGGATAGTTGGAAATTGTGCATAGAAAATCAGGGCAAAAAAATAAACCAAAAAGAATTTGATAAGTTTTGGATAAGTACCTATCTCAAATTTGATACTTGTTCTAAGAAAGAAAAAGGACGTTCCGAAAAAAAGTGTAGTATGGCTGGATTTGATTACATAATGACAGAAAAAAGACAAATTTGGGATTTTTCTCATCCTATTCTTGAGGATTTAAAAAACTTTTTAAAGCTTTTCCGTGATTGATAATTTTCCCTAATATAGCGCGTCTAAATGAATTGTGAAATCTTGTAGGGGCAATCCAGAAGTGGTTGCCCCGCTCCCCCCCCAACCCCCCGCGCGCAGGGGGCAAGGAGGGTAGGCACAGGGGCACTACCCCTACCCGTTCATAACTCCTGACGGTTTGCTATATATAAGGGTGTACTATAACACCCCTATATATTCTCACTCTCAACAATTAAACAACAGAGTTAAATTCCCCTTAACCCCGGATGAATATCCACCTCTAACAATTCACCCAGTTTTAATAAAGGATAATTTTTCTGATAAACCGAGAAAAATTCTGAGTGGCTTTCTCCTAATTTTTCTGGCTCTTTCTCCTCTATTATTGATGTCAAAGACAAAGAAAGTAGATGTTTATGCAAAAAGATAAAATACACCTCTTGCGCCTTATCTAAGACTAAACCGAGATTTAATTTCTTGCCTAATGTGATTAATCGTTGTAATTTTTCCACCCCTTCTTCTAATACCTTCATCTTCTTTTTATCTAATTCTTCCGATGTGATATCATTGAGAATTACGTTTAAAGAGCGCACCACTAACCGTTCTAAAGTAGGTCGCACTTCAGGATGATTAATTCGACAACGTAAATTACTGGCTTCTGTCGCGATCGCCTCTAACTCTACTAAAGAATTAATCCCCAAATAACCCTCACTACTTTCTGACTCTAACCCCCGTGCCGCGTTTAAACAACGATGACTTAAAGCCACCTCTGCTGCCACTTGTAACTCCACTGGGACAGGTAATTCATCACGATAAAATGCCATCATTATCCCGTAATTATCCCGATATACTTGCGTATATAATTGGTCTAAACGGGTCAGAGTTTCTTGACTTAATAAACTCATAATGCGATGACGTTCTTCGGCAAATAAATCCCGTAAACTGAAGGATTGATCGCCAAAAATTCGCACCATTTCTAAGATGGCATGAGCCGCGGAGCCTTCTGGCAAAGTGTTAAATAATCGCTCTTTTAATAATGTATAAGAACGACGACCCCCAAAGGGTTGAATACAACTATGGAAATCCCAACCTCCTAAATGTAATACCGCAAAAACTAACAATTGGCTTTCGCGGGTAATTTCCGAAGTTAATTCTACTTGTCCTACGGCTAGGGTAAGGGACCCCATTCGCTGCATTTGATAATCAATTTGTTTCGCTTCATAACAATAAACCGTCTGTTCGCGTTTATAGTTGGTAAAGAGAGAACTAATGGCATAATGCGCTGCGACTTGTTTCAAACTAATTTGATTAGTTATCACTAATTGACGATAGACTTCCGCACCATTTTTGAATAAGTCAACATTACTGGAGGCCAATTGTAAACGGGTAATGAACTCTTTTTCTAAAGGCACTCCTGCGACATCACCCGCTAATTCCATCGCCCTTGCTGCATAACGTAAAATTTGCACTCCTTCAGGGCGTGAAATTTCTTCAAAAAACCAACCGCAACTGGTAAACATTAACAAGCTGTGACGCTGCATTTCTAATAAACGTAGCGCGTCCACTTTTTCCAGTTTTTTCAGTTCATGGTTTTGATGTTTTGCCAAAAATTTGTTAATATTGGCCGTGGATCGATCGCGTATCACCTCAATATAATTATCACGGGCTTCCCAGGGATCTCGGAAAAATTTCCGACCATTTTCTTGATAAATAGGAATAAGCCGATCGCGTAACCAATTCAAAGAATCTCGCAAAGGCCGCCGCCATTCTTGATGCCAACCACCACCACTAGCGCAACCACAATTCTCTTGCCAACGATCAACCCCATGAGAACAACTCCACGCGGTGACAGGCTTTAATTCTACTTCCCACGTAGGAGGATTTAAACTGAGATAATGGGCAAAATTTGTCACATTCCAACCGCGTTTGGGAAACTCTTCGGTAAACGCGTAAGCTAAACATTTTTCCGTGGCCCCTTTATGATGACCAAATGTTTCCCCATCCGTCGCGACGGAAATTAATTGGGATTGACGATGATCTCCCCTTACCGCTTGGCTAATACGTCCGGCAAAATGATCAGAACTACTCAGGACATCATTAAAACCCATATCGCGTGAAATCGGTCCATCATAGAAAAAGATATCAATATAAGGGATATTTCCATTGATCGGAAAATCACCATTATTCCTGTGATGAAAACTCAAAGGATCACTCCCCTGGAGAGTCCTTTTCAGATAACAACGATAGGGACGAGTCGAATCAATTTGACTCCCTCCCACTTCATGCCATTGGGGATCTAAATTATCTTCAGTGGGGAATGGACGACACCTTTCAGCTTGAGAGGGTGCTAGAATAATAAAGCGAATCCCTGCCGCGACTAATGCTTCCAAAGTAGCATAATCGACCGCGGTTTCTGCCAACCACATTCCTTCAGGATCGCGACCAAAACGGGAACGAAAATCCGCGATACCCCAGCGAATTTGGGTGATTTTATCCCGTTTATTTGCCAAAGGCATGATGATGTGATTATAAACTTGCGCGATCGCGTTACCATGTCCATCGAGACGTTGACAACTTTTCCGATCAGCTTCGAGAATGCGTTGATAAACGGATTGATCATAACGCTCTAGCCAATTCATCAAAGTCGGGCCAATATTAAAACTAAGATACTCGTAATTATTAACGATTCCCATCACTTCAGCGCGATCGTTTAATACCCGGGCATAAGCATTAGGACGATAACATTCATGGTGTATCCGTTCATTCCAATCATGGTAAGGAGAGGCACTAGGTTGTCGCTCAATCGCATCTAAATAGGGATTTTCACGCGGTGGTTGATAAAAATGACCATGAACGGTGACAAAAACCCCTGTTTTCGTTTTCGTTGAGTCGGAAACCCGCGTATCAGGAATAAATTGTAATGAAGACTGAGAAACTATTTCTAAAAGAGAAGTCATGCGATCGTATCCTCACAAAGACAACAAAAAAATCAACAATTTACGAGAAAGAACAAAACCACCAACCCGCGCATTTTCAATTCCTGTAATGTGATGTACTTAAGGGTGGCAACAGAGAAAGGAGTCTATGGTGACAGACTGAATGCTGAAGTTTCACATTTAGGATTCTAAAAGCCTTTCTCTGAGTCCTATGGGAAAACTACGAAAAATTTAAGATTTGGTCAAAATAATTGCTGTTATGTCATAATAAGTGACAGTTTTAGATAATTTCGGGTTCTGTATTAATGCAAAAGCACCCGAAAAAACCTACAATCTATAAAACTTACGCTCTCAGTCGGTTCCTGTACCAAAAATGCTAAGTCTGACGTGAAAAATCTAGTTTCTTTGGTGACAGTGCGTAAGTATTGATCAAAAAGCTTAAAATTTAACAATGAAGCTCAATACAAACACAATTATCTCAGCACTGTTGGTGTTTCTGCCCATATCCGTAGCAGCCCACTTTTTAGACTGGGGATCATCAATAGTTTTTATCACCTCCGCCCTTGCCATTATCCCCCTCGCGGCATGGATGGGAACCGCGACTGAAGAAATCTCGGTAGTCCTTGGCCCCAATTTAGGAGGCTTACTTAACGCGACTTTTGGCAATGCCACAGAATTGATTATTGGTATTGTTGCGCTCAACGCGGGACTGATTGATGTCGTCAAGGCCAGTATTACAGGTTCCATTATCGGGAACTTATTATTGGTGATGGGATTATCTATGTTTTTAGGGGGGTTACGCTTTAAAGAGCAAGAATTTCCACCCGTTGTGGCGCGTTTGAATGCCTCCGCGATGAATCTCGCGGTGATCGCGATTTTATTACCAACGGCCGTCAATGTCACCTCCCCTGGCATTCCCGAACCCACTATGCAAAAATTGTCTAGTGCCGTCGCGATCGTTTTAATGGTGGTTTATGTTTTGACCCTTCTTTTTTCTATGAAAACTCATACTTATCTCTATGATGTCGCGATCGTAGAGGAAGAAGAGGAAGAAAATCAAGAAAATACCCCTCATAAGCCTAATATATTGCTATGGGTTGGAGTCCTCTTAGCTGCAACCTTAGCCGTCGCAGTAGAGTCAGAATTATTAGTCGATACCTTAGAAGAGGCCACCGCGAGTTTAGGTTTAACCGCGTTGTTTACGGGGGTGATTTTAGTCCCCATTATTGGTAACGCGGCAGAACACGCGACCGCGGTTACAGTCGCGATGAAAAATAAAATGGATTTATCGGTTTCCGTCGCGGTGGGATCTAGTTTACAAATTGCCTTATTTGTCGCACCTGTTTTAGTGCTGGTGGGGTTAATTTTGGGTCAACCAATGGATTTAAACTTTAATCCCTTTGAACTGATCGCGGTCGCGGTATCTGTGTTTATTGCTAATTCTATTAGTTCCGATGGCAAGTCCAACTGGTTAGAAGGGATTCTCCTCTTAGCGGCTTATACCGTTTTAGGATTTGCCTTTTACTTCCATCCTGTCTCTTAGAAGGAAGAAGGAAGAAGGAAGAAGGAAGAAGGAAGAAGGCCCTTTGCCTCGGCGTGGAAAGAAGGATAAAGTGAAGAAGGTGTTAAGTTATAGGTCTTAGGTGAAAAACTGAAACGGAAAGCTTAACACCTCTTTCCCCTCAAACCCAAAACCTCAAACCTCAAATCTAACATCTAACACCTTGAGAGGGCTTGCCTTGCCTGTGTGAACATGAGACATCATGGAGTAGGGGTTCCAAGCCCTGATCCCCTACCGGATTTAGGGAAGTACACTTAAAGTTATGGGTGAGTATTTAATCGCGTATCTTGTCCCAAAAATCTTTTGGGCCCCGCACAGCCAGCGCGTGTGCGAAGCGTGTGCGAAGCGTGCGCGTAGGGCAAAGCACTCAGAGCTTATCGCCCAAAAAAGATAAACCCCTAGTTAGATGGAAGCAGTGCAAGTTATAGTGAACTTGGACGAGAATTCTGAAATCAGCGTTATGTGGCTGCTGTGAGTTATTGCCTCAATCCCAAATGCCCAAATCCTTCCGATCCGTCCAATGCTGACGGCTCAACTTGTCGTTCTTGCGGCTCGGAACTTCTGTTGCAAGGTCGTTATCGGCTCGTAGCTCCCCTTGGTGGGGGTGGCTTTGGTAAGACTTATGAAATCGAGGACCTCAAAAAGGGAACTCGTGAAGTTTTAAAAGTCCTTCTCAAATCTCATCCCAAAGCTGTATCCCTGTTTAAACAAGAAGCTGATGTTTTAAGTCGGTTACATCATCCGGGTATTCCCAGAGTTGACACCGATGGTTATTTTACGTTTAGTCCTGCTAATGCCAAAGAGGTCTATCACTGTTTAGTGATGGAGAAGATTGAGGGTGCAAATTTGCAAGATTGGCTGAAAAGTCGTGGTAAGCCAATTACCCAGGACCAATGTTTGGATTGGTTAAAACAATTAACGGAAATATTGGATCAGGTTCACCGTCTCCAATATTTTCACCGCGATATTAAGCCCCAAAATATTATGTGTAAGCCCAATGGTCAATTGGTATTGATTGACTTTGGGACTGCGCGGGAAGTCTCCAAAACTTACATGGTGAAGGTTGATCAGGGGCAGAATATTACGGGTATTGTTTCTCCGGGTTATACCCCTCAAGAACAAACTCAGGGAAAGGCTGTACCTCAATCGGATTTCTTTGCTTTGGGGCGCACGTTTATCTTTTTATTGACAGGGAAACCGCCAACGGCTTTCCCTGAAAATCCGCGCACGGGTAAGTTAATGTGGCGTAAGGCGGCACCGCATATTCAGTCTCAAGTCGCGGATGTCATTGATTATTTGATGGCCCCATTTCCTGGGAATCGTCCTCAAAATCCCCAGATGATTATGCAGTGTTTGGCGGAAATTGATTTGAATGCGGGCCCCTCTACGACTGATATTCCCACTAGCCCTAATTTAAGATCCCCAGACTCAACCAAATCTACTCAGGCGGGCAGCAAATCGAGTACGGGTAATCGTACTGATGTTAAAGATGGTAAGAAAACGGGTTATCGTCGCACTACTGAATTTGATTGGAAGCCCGTTTTTTTGGCGGGAGGCGCGGTTTTATTGCTGGGTTTAACGGGCAGTCAAATTTATGGTGTGATGCGCTATAGTGCTTTTCCGACTAATCCCATCTGGTTGATCAACAGTTCGTCTAGTCTGCAATTTTTACAACAAACTTTTAATGATTCAGCTCCGATCCGCTCGATGGTTTTAAGTCCTAAAGGCAATACTTTGATTACCGCCAGCGATCAAAGCATTAAAATCTGGAATCCCAAAACGGGTCAAGTTCTTCAGACATTACCCGGTTCAGATGGGGGGCGATCGATCGCGTTAAGTCCTAATGGCAATATTTTAGTCAGTAGTCATAAAGATAAACGAGTGATGCTCTGGGATCTCCAGAATGTTCAGAAACCCATCAGAATGTTCACACTAAAGGACCATCAAGGTCCGGTTAATGCTGTCGAGATTAGTCCGAAGTATCCATATATTTTTAGTGCAGGTGAAGATAAGAATATTATTGTTTGGAATCAGAAAACAGGCACTAAACTCCGTGTTATTCCTGGTACTAAGGCTACCATTAATGCCCTGGCAATTAGTCGTGATAGTCAAGTGTTGGTGAGTGGAAGTGAAGATAAAATTTTGCGTTGGTGGAATCTCTCCAAATGGCAAAGTATTCGCGCGATCAAAGCCCATGAAGGCCCCATTTATTCCCTCGCAATTTATGGTAATTTCTTGGTCAGTAGTGGTGGCGATAATAAAATTAAACTCTGGAATCTCCAAACTGGGAAACCCATATATACCGTCGAGAGTAGTTCCGTGAAATCTCTGGCTTTTAGTCGTGATGGTCAAACTTTGGTCAGTGGTGGTGATACCCTTCAAGTTTGGAAATTAAAAAATGGGAAACTCCAACTTGTTAATACTCTTTTAGCTCATCCTCAAGTCATTACCCAAGTAGCTATCAGTCGTGATTCTAAAAGCATTATTAGCGTCAGTCTGGATCAAACCATCAAAATTTGGCAAATGCCCTAATCTATTTTATGTTTTTGATTTTTTATATGGGGGAGAGAAAATATTTATCCTCAAATGTTAAATTTTAAATTTTAAATCAGTTTGGACTATACAAGGCGAGATCCCATTGCTTACACTGGGTATGTTGAATTAGGATTTTTGCCATGAGTTCCTCATCCACTGCCAAATCGACTACCAAAGGTCGTCTTGTTTGGAACCATTCTACCCACATCGACGGTTTAATCCCCATTTTAGAACGATTAACCCATTATCAAGGCATTCAAACTATTACTCCGGGTGTTATTGGTCAAGTTAAAGGTCATATTCCCCGTTTAACTTTGAGAATTTCTGTACCTATTCGTGGTGGTTTCAAAGTCATTGCTAGACAAGGTAAAACTGTACAAGAGGTTTTTATATTAACCCATCTTAGTCAAGGTGATTTGGAAAGCGCGATCGCGCTGGCCCTAGCTAAATAATCATTCATATTTTTGTTTGTAATAAGCTCTGGAGGGCTTATTACAAATTTTAGATAGGGGATTTAGGGTTAACCCAAAACTCAATTACTCGGATTTTCTCTTAAGACTTTTTTGACAATTTTTCTTCCGCGAATAATGCCCGTGCTTTCACCGCGAATGTCACATCTTTCTTGACAATTTCCCCTAATTGTGTTAATAATTCTCCTAACCAATGGGGCTCCTTATCCACAACCGCGATCGCCAATCCTTCTAAAGCAACAACAGAGGCATAACGCACCACCCATTCGGGATCTGTCGTAGATTGTAATAGCGTTTGATAAGCTTGTAATTGGGCTGGAGAAATCTTTTGCGAGGGTAATAAATCCCAATGGATAGATCCCAAACCCTTCGCCGCGGCTCGACGCACACTCAAGGCAAAATCATTAATTGTGGCATCGAGTAAAATGTCTAAACCTCGCGGATCTCCTATTGCCGCGATCGCTCGTACCGCCCAGGAGCGAGCTCCATAATTATAACTATCTAATTTTAGCAGTGGTTCTACCGCGGGAGTCCCAATCTTTACTAATCCATCAATCGCCGCGATCGCGGCTCCGGGATTATTATATGCAAGCACCTTAATTAAAATAGGAATAGCCGCCTCATCTTTACTCTCGGCTAAATTTTGCACAGCTTCTAAAAGACATTGTGCCGAATCCGCCTCTTCAACCGCACGAATTAATTGATCAATACTCATAGTAAATTTTAAATTCCATATATAGAAGGAAGAAGGAAGAAGGAAGTTGACAGTTGACAGTTGACAGTTGACAGTTGACCGTTGACCGTTGATAATTTAGGACTTACACACGGTGTAAATTACGCCATTCCCTTGAGCGACAAGCTCAAACCCTTATGCTGCCCTTGCAGTGCGTAAGTCAATTAATTGATAATTGTCAACTGTCAACTGTCAACTGTCAACTGTCAATTACCCATTACCCATTCCCCAATCCCCAATCCCCAATCCCCAATCTTATAACAAACTATCCATGAGAGTCATTACTTGAATCGTATCCTCAGACAAAGAGAGAGAGTTTTTTCGTTTTAAATCATATTCTAACAAACCCTTAAGAGCAATTAATTTAATACTATTTTCCGCGAGAGTTTCTGAAATAGCTTTGGCACTTGGCAAATAGCCGATCGCGCCTAAATCAATTAACGCGGATCGACGTAACTGTAAATCATTGCCCTGTAACGCGTCAACTAATTTTTCCCCATAAAGTCTATCACCCGTTAATTGATAAAGAGCGCGTGCAGAAGCATATTGTATCCGTTCCACAAAATGCTCTAAAAAAGGTTTAATCACCGCGATCGCATCAAGGGCGTGTAAACTGCCTAAAGCTTCAATAATAGCTTCATAAGGCTGAACCAGATGAGGTTTACCCGGTACTCGTACCGCGGCATCTACCCCCCCCTCTAATAATTGCATTAAAGCCGGAATACAACTAGAATCACCGATCATTTCTAAGGCTTGACACGCGGCTTCTCGCACATAAAAATCGGAATTACTTAAACTATCAATTAAACTGGACACTGCCCGTTTATCCTGTAATTTTCCCAGAGCGCGGGCGGCGTTTCTTTGAAGAGAAGAATCTCTCGTTTCGATTTTAGTTGTATCTTCTTCTAATGCCGCGATTAAAGCATCAATAGCAGCGGTTTCTTTAACCCTAAATCTGCCTAACCACCAGGCGGCATAATAACGAAGACTATAATCATTGCCCCGTAAATTCCGTATCGCCTGTTCCACAGTTAAAGAGTTACTGCTATCATCCGTTGATAACTCCTCTGATTCTAAATAATCCATAGGTCTGAGATAATAGGTGTTATATAATAGCAATATCTTCGCCTTTGTAGGTTGGGTTGAGTCGCGAAACCCAACGAATATGTTGGGTTGAGTATATAGCGGTTCTCACAAAGATGGAGTAGGCCAAAACCCAGTGTTGTCAAGCGTTTCAAGTTTAAATGAATACCTCATCTATCCCATAAGTGCTATATGTTGGGTTTCGTACCTCAACCCAACCTACGAATTAAGATTTTTTTAATTGGGGCTGCGATATTATTGAACAATAACTTCGCCCCAATTGTACCTTGTGGGGTGGGATTTCTCCTCGAATACCTTGGTGGTAGCTATTGAAAAATCCCTTCCCCAAAATCCCGACAGGGTTTTATGGGGGTGGTTGGGAACCGCGATCGCGTGTAAGGGTTACATCCACTAGGTATCAATAGGAAAAAATAGGATAAGCATCCTGCTTGTCACCATAAAGTAGGATAAGCATCCTGCTTGTCACCATAAAGTAGGATAAGCATCCTGCTTGTTACCATGCTTCGGACTTTTCTACTAGGAATTAAAAATGCGTAACAGCTTATCAGGTGCTAGAAAATAGAACCTAATGCTATTTGTTTAAACACAGGAATTGCTAATAGCTTACAATTAATTACTAACTTTCGATATTAGCAATTAACTATTAGCTATTAGCAATACCAAGAAAATGTTAATCAATTATTCGTGAGATTCAGAAGCAGATTCTGCGCCATTGTTCAAGGAAACAATGTTCACAATACGGCCGCCAAGGCGACTAATGCGACGCATTTCTTCATTCATTCGACCATAAGGCACTGTAATGAAAGTGCTGCTACTGGAGCGAATCTGATAACCCGTTTTATCCGTTTCATCATTTTGATGAAGACCCACTACTTCATAGCGGAAGCAGCGACCTGCCGAAGGCGAACTACCCGTTTTAGCTACAAATTGACCCAACATTGCCTTTTTTTGACTCCGTAATAATGAGAGTTATTGGCTCAATAATTGCCGACTTATTGACCGTCTTTTTTGATCAAAAAACTCACTTAAATAGGAGTAATGCTGGCAATTTTACCACCTAAGCGTTGAATTTTTTGCATACGGCTAGAGAGTTCTTCAAAAGGCACAATAATGGCACTACTGCTACGACGGACACTGGGATACCCAGGAGTACGGATACCAGAAACTTCCACACGGAAGAGACGATTACTCGATTTCCCGTAGGAGGCCGAACCACCGAAACCACTGCCAGGAGTCACACCTTGCGTGGAAGGACGATAAGCCCAACCTTCATTAGCTCCCGAGGGGCCAACCACCGCGCTCGCGGTATTGCTTCCCAATTCCTTCGCTAAACGAGAATTGTTCCCTTCTAATTGAGCGCGATCACTGTTGGCATAACCGCGATATAAGCGGAAAATCCGGGTAAAACCAGCAATTTTTTGACCCCGTTGAGTGTCAAAACCGCGATAGTAAGGCACAATATTATCGCCGAAGCTTTCTTGATACTCCACAGAATCAATGTAGGAGTCAATATCAGCTTCGTAGCCCTCGTTTTGATATAAATCCAAGTGGAAAATCACTTCAGATTCATCATAGGGGGCGCGACCCAATAAGTGCTTATAATTAAGCTCAATCAACCGAGTCTGGAAGCTGTTATAGAAAAACTTGTTCTTGTACAACTCAGACTTGGCAACGGCGCGCACAAATTCCCGTACCGTTAAATTACCATCACGCAACAAAGACTCTGCGCTAGTAAGGCGCTCGGACTTCATTAAATAGTCATTCCCTAAGACATGACGATAAACGGCATGAATTACCGCGTCCACATCTTCACGTGTGTAATTGGGACGCAATTCAACTCTGGGAGAATCGCTAAAAGCGGACGTTCCCAGTCTGGATGCTGCTGTCGTAATCGCCACCAGAAACTCTCCTCAACTAACAACAAATTCAAGCCTTTTTGCCTAACCTTGGGAAACCCGTTTCTCTTTTATCTGAAACTGGATTTCTCACCCTCTATTTTACCACTTGTTCTTGAATTTAATATTATGAAAATTTCAACTGAGAAACCCAAGTTCTCTAAGTAAAAAACTTTTTCCGACTTTTCGGATTGGTTCCCCTTAGGCGACAGAGATATTCATTACCTTACTTCCCGTCCGATTAATACGCGCCAAGGGGCTGGAAAGTTGCTCGTCAGGTACTAAAAAGTCCGTAGTTGTTCGGCGAATTTGCGGTGATCCGGCGGTTGCCCCTTCCATCACGGTTACTCGGTAGAACTTTTCCCGGTTCCCCCCACAAGTTCCTGACATCGCGTTTCCCGTGGCAGGCGTGTAAATCGCGGCTGATAAATTCCGGGCTAATTCCCTCGTTAAGCGACCTTGTTTTTGGTTCTGAGCGCGATCGCTATTGGCATAACCGCGATATAATTGAAACATTCGGTTAAATCCAACCGTTCTGTGTCCTTTTTGAGTCTCGAAACTCCGATAAGAAGGGACTATGCTCTCGCCAAAATTTTCTTGATATTCCACTGAGTCAATGTAAGAATTAATCTCAGCTTCATAACCCTCTGAATTATAGAGATCGACGTGATAGGCAATCTCTGATTCATCCTAAGCCGCACGACCCAAAAAATGTTTATAATTTAATTCGATGAGTCCGACTTGAGAATTGGGATAAAAGAACTTTTGCCGATAAGTCTCTGATAACCCCAGCGCTCTGACAAAATCGCGCACCGTAATTTGACCTTGCTGAAGCAACGATTCAGCACTCTTCACCCGTTCACTTGACATTAAATACTCATTGCCAAACACCTGACGATAAGCGACGCAAATCACAGCCTCCGCGTCTTCTTGTGTCCAGTTGGGGCGTAGCTCAACCTGTTCTGAGTCTTCAAAGGCGGCAATGTTTAACCGTCCGGCTTCATTTATGCCCGCCATTTTTTTACCTACTTTCAAAAGAGTAATCTTCAAAAAAAAATACTTGGCTTACTTTTGAGGACGGAAGATTTTTCTTGAGGACGGAAGATTTTTCTGGCAGATAAGCCCGGTGAGGTAAACTGCTGCCAACCCATTAGCTAACAGCAGCTTACCTTTCCGGGCTTCAAAACTCTAAACTAGCTCAGAGCGTTGATCGCGTAGTCGAGGTAGGAGTTGGCTTCAACAGCCGCGTCGCCACTTAAACCATGATTGGCTTTGATGTACTTCAGAGCTTCAACATACCAGCTAGGAGACAATTCAAAGGTACGGTTGATTTCGTCAACACCAGCAATCAGGTACTCATCGAGAGGGCCGGTACCACCAGCAACCAAACAATAAGTAACGATACGCAGGTAGTAACCGATGTCGCGGGCGCACTTGTCTTTACCGGTTTGGGTAGAGGCATAGTTGTTGCCTTGCATTTGGGTGGTGTAAGGGAACTTGTTGTACACCGATTGGGCAGCGCCATCAACTAAGCGTTGGGCATTGGCCGTCAAAGCACGCGCGGCTTCTAAGCCAGAGGTTGCTTGACGGAAACGACCGAAAGCCACTTGCAGTTCAGTGCTGCTGAGGAAACGGCCTTGAGAATCGGCGGCGGCGACGGCTTCGGTTAATGGAGTTTTCATCGTTGAGGATTTCCCTAAATGTTTTGCCAAGTTTTCTACACATCGGCACAGTAGAGAAGCGTTTCTTTTTTTAGAACTCTTGCTTCTTTACAACTGCCTTTGAACAAAAGAAGAAATGAAAGAAAAAATTGAGGCTGACTAATTGCAGACTCAATACTAGCCTACTGCAGAGGCCGCACGATCAAAGTAGCTTCCGATTTCAGAAACCAGAGCACTACAATCGCCACGGGTGACGCCGTTGGTATCGCTAACGATCGCGATCGCAGCTTCTTTCATCTTTTGAACACCAGTTGCTACAGAAGCGCCGGGAACGCCCAGAGCTAAATATGTTTCACGCAGACCGTTTAAGCAACGATCATCTAAGACGGTGGCATCACCCGCGAAGGTTGCATAGGTGACATAGCGTAAGATGATTTCCATGTCGCGTAAGCAAGCAGCCATACGACGGTTGGTGTAAGCATTGCCACCAGGAGCAATTAACTGGGGCTGTTCTGCAAACAGAGAACGAGCCGCGTTAGCAACGATGGTGGACGCGTTTCCGGTGATGCGGTTGACTGCATCTAGACGCTTGTTGCTTTCTTTGACCAGGTTGTTCAGGGCATCCAGTTGACTCGCGGAGAGATATTCTCCACGAGTATCGGCTTGAGAAACTACCTTGGTGAATGCGTCAAACATGAATGAACTCTCCTAGTTGACTTGCTTGATTTAGGTTGCGGTTTAGAAGGACTCAGTTTAAGCCACTCAGTTAATCCCACTCAGGTTGCTAGACAACCCACGAGGATAACCTACAGACTTTCACAACACTGTTCTGACCCCTCTTCTCAGAGTTTGTGGTCTGACCCCGTGGATACCACCACAGGACTCAACACTGACTCTGAGAATTATGATAAAATTTTACACGGGTGATCAGAATTCGTAAATTTATCTCAGTGTGTTTTTTAACTTTTGTCTGTCATCTTTACCCCTCTGATAAATTTTATACAATGTTGTTGCACTTTTGTTTGTTACAAATTATTTATTACAAAATGTGATGTCTGCCTTTCCCTCCCGACCGATTCCATCGACTCTAAATCCTTTTAAATCAAGCTTTCTAGCTTGTCCCCCCCCCTCGGCAAACCCCGGAAAAATTTGTCCTCCCCCCCCCCATACCCATGACCCCCTCGAACTTTTGTAATCTTTCTTTACATTGCCCCTTCTCTTCCACCTGATACTTTGTCCCTTTTTTTGATCCTTAGAGTTCTTCCTGGGCTTTATTACATTTTGTAACAAAGCTTAACGTCACGGATTTTACACCAATTAGGGATATTATGCAATTCTTTTTTTGATTGTAGGAAATGACCACGATTTTTGGGTAAATGGCTAAGAAATTGCTAACTTTGATATATAGGGTTTTTTTCTTGTCACAAAAACTTCTGGCTAGTCAATTCAACCCAAATCGGGTGTCACCCTAACCATAAGGTTTTCCGACTGGTCACGTTTTTTAACTTATTACCATCAATCTCCAAATCTCCACCATGCAGTCTGCAAAAACCCCGCGTTATTGGCACACACTCGAAGTTAACAAGTCTCTCCAGCTATTAGAGAGCGATCGCGACTCAGGATTAACCAACGCCGAAGTCAGATCTCGTGTAGAGCAGTATGGCCCCAACGAGATAGAAGAAACAGGAGGCCGTAGTACCTGGACAATCCTGTTAGATCAGTTCAAAAACATCATGTTATTGATGCTGATCGGAGTCGCGATCATCTCAGGAATATTAGATCTAGTGGATCTACGCTCTGGAGAATTAACGGCAAATCAATTGCCCTTTAAAGATACCCTCGCGATACTCTTAATCGTTATTCTCAACGGTGTTTTAGGATTTCTCCAAGAAGTAAGAGCCGAAAAAGCCTTATCTGCACTAAAAAAACTAGCTTCCCCTCTAGTGCGAGTCATCCGCGAGAGTAAAATACTAGAAATCCCCTCCAAAGAATTAGTACCTGGGGATGTCATCTTGCTAGAAGCGGGAGTGCAGATAGCCGCGGATGGACGAATCATAGAAGAGTCCAACTTACAAATACGAGAAGCCGCCTTAACGGGGGAAGCCCAAGCCGTCGAGAAAGATGCCCTCAACATACTCCCAGAAGATGCACCCCTCGGCGATCGCGTCAATATGGTATTTCAGGGAACAGAAGTCGTAAAAGGAAGAGGTAAAATCCTAGTTACCGGAACCGGAATGGAAACCGAACTAGGGAAAATTGCCACCCTGATCCAGTCCGTGGAAGACGAGGAAACGCCCCTACAACAACGGATGGGACAATTAGGAAATGTCCTTGTTACGGGTTCCTTAGTATTAGTAGCCCTCGTTGTCATCGGGGGAATGATCAATGTCGGGCGTTGGGACTTAGATCGATTTCGCGAACTCTTAGAAGTCTCCTTAAGTATGGCCGTCGCGGTTGTTCCCGAAGGCTTACCCGCGGTGATTACCGTGACATTAGCCCTCGGTACTCAACGGATGGTGAAGCGTAATGCCTTAATTCGTAAACTCCCCGCGGTAGAAACCTTGGGATCAGTCACAACCATCTGTTCGGATAAAACAGGTACATTGACTCAAAATAAAATGATTGTGCAGTTACTCGCCACGGGCAACCACATCATTAATATAGATGGAGAAGGTTACGCGCCCATTGGGACATTTACCGATCGCGATACCCAAAAACCCATCTCTGATTTAGAACTTTATCCCGAACTCGAATCACTCCTCGTCGCGTCAGTCGTCTGTAATGATGCCTTCCTCCAAAAGGAAAATAACGAATGGACAATTTTAGGAGATCCCACAGAGGGAGCATTACTCTCCCTAGGAGGTAAAGCAGGCATTTACCGAGAACAACAGATCAATATATTACCGCGTTGTCGAGAGTTTCCCTTTTCTTCCGAACGTAAACGCATGAGTGTTTTATGTCAATTATCGGGAACCCATCGCCAATGGGCCGTACCTCTTAACTCCGACACTTCAGCTTATGTGATGTTTACCAAGGGTTCCCCAGAATTAACCTTAGAGCGTTGTAGCCTTCTCGTCCAAGGCAAAGAGATTATCCCCATCACATCCGAACAACGTCAAACCATTCTCGAACAAAATAACCGAATGGCAAATCAAGGTTTACGCGTCCTTGGGTTAGCCTATCGGGGTTGGGATCAATTACCCCCCGAAGGCTCAGAAGAGGAGAGCGAAAGGGAGTTAATTTGGTTAGGTTTAGTGGGAATGCTAGATGCACCTCGGCCAGAAGTACGTCTTGCGGTGAAACGCTGTCGAGACGCGGGTATTCGCCCAGTAATGATTACAGGAGATCATCAATTAACCGCGAAGGCGATCGCGTATGATTTAGGTATTGCCGTAGAAGGGGATCTCGTTTTAACCGGACAAGAATTAGAAAAACTCACCCAACGCCAATTAGAAGAGGAAGTCGATCATGTCAGTGTTTATGCGCGGGTTTCACCAGAGCATAAATTACGAATTGTCCAAGCCTTACAGAGTCGTAATCAATTTGTCGCGATGACAGGGGATGGAGTCAATGATGCCCCCGCGTTGCGTCAAGCGGATATTGGTATCGCGATGGGTATTACGGGTACGGATGTCAGTAAAGAAGCCTCTGACATGGTGTTGTTAGATGATAATTTTGCCACCATAGTCAAAGCCGTGGAAGAGGGGCGGGTAGTTTATACCAATATTCGCCGCTTTATTAAATATATTCTCGGTTCTAACATTGGGGAAGTATTGGTGATAGCCGCGGCGCCGATTCTTGGGTTAGGGGGAGTTCCCCTCTCGCCTCTGCAAATTCTCTGGATGAATTTAGTCACTGATGGGGTGCCCGCGTTAGCCCTCGCGGTGGAACCCGCGGAACCGAATGTCATGAAACGTCGGCCTTTTAGTCCCCGTGAGAGTATATTTGCTCGCGGTTTGGGGCTTTATATGGTGCGAATTGGTATTGTTTTTGCTATTCTCACGATCGCGATGATGAGTTGGGCCTATAGTTATACCCATGCTCCTCAATTCGTGGGCGATCCCGATTCTTGGAAAACAATGGTATTTACGACGCTTTGTTTAGCTCAAATGGGACACGCGATCGCGATTCGTTCTAATACCCAACTTACGGTAGAATTAAACCCCATGACAAACCCCTACGTTTGGGGCGCGGTGATCGTGACAACAGCTTTACAATTAATGTTAGTTTATGTCCCGCCCTTACGAAGTTTTTTTGGGACTCATATCCTTGATGGGTTAGAGTTATTGGTTTGTGTTGGGTTTAGTTTATTAATGTTTGTCTGGATTGAGATGGAGAAACTTGTTATCCGCTTTTTCCGCACCAAAAAAAGTTAGCTTTTAACTTCTAGGGAAGAAGGAAGAAGGAAGAAGGAAGAAGGAAGAAGGAAGAAGGAAGAAGGAAGAAGGAAGAAGGAAGAAGGAAGAAGGAAGAATTAATTAAACACAAAGGCACGAAGACATAAAGGAAGACGTCCCCATTCCCTATTCCCTCTAGGGAAGAAGGAAGAAGGAAGAATTAATCAAACACAAAGGCACGAAGACACAAAGGAAGACTTTCCCATTCCCTATTCCCCATTCCCTATTCCCCATTCCCCATTGCCTATTGCCTATTCCCCATTCCCCATTCCCTATTCCCCATTCACTGACTCGTTTATGTTTCTGAAGACTCTCCGCCTCCGACAATTTCGTAATTATCAAGAACAAAAAGTGGTATTTGAAGCACCCAAAACTATTTTGGTGGGGAATAACGCTCAAGGGAAATCGAATTTGTTGGAGGCGGTGGAGTTACTTTCTACTTTGAAAAGTCATCGGGCGAATCGTGATCGTGAATTGATTTTAGAGACTCAATCTATTGCCCATATTGAAGGCACTTTAGAACGCATCACAGGTATTATTGATTTAAGCTTAACCCTTCGCAGTCAAGGCCGTCGTACCGTTTTTATTAATGGCAATTCTCCACACCGGAATGTGGATTTTTTAAGTGTTTTAAATGTGGTGGAATTTTCCAGTTTTGATTTAGATTTAGTCCGAGGCGCACCCGAAGAAAGACGTAATTGGATCGATCGCCTCGTGATTCAAATAGAACCCATTTATGCAAATATTTTATATGAATATAATAAAGTGCTTCGTCAACGGAATGCTCTTTTAAGAACCGAAAAAAACCTAGTTCCTATAAGTGTAAATACCCAGTCACCCGTCACCAATAACCAATCTTCTTTCTCCCAATTAGCCCTTTGGGATGCACAGTTAGTCGCCACAGGGACAAGAGTCATTCGCCGACGCGATCGTATCCTGAAACGCTTAATTCCCCTAGCTCAAAATTGGCATCACGCGATTAGTGGAAGTCAAGAAAATTTAGACATAGAATATATAGCAAATGTTAGTATTACCGATAAAACATTACCCCTCTCCCCTGAAATAGTCCAAGAGACTTTTTTTGAGAAAATCAAAGACAAGGCGATCGCGCAACAATATCAAGGTACAACATTAGTGGGACCTCACCGAGACGATATCGCGTTTACCATCAACAAAACCCCCGCCCGTCAATACGCGTCCCAAGGACAACAACGCACCCTCGTTTTAGCCCTAAAATTAGCCGAATTACAACTAATAGAAGAAGTGATAGGCGAACCGCCCTTATTATTACTCGATGATGTCTTAGCCGAACTCGATATTAACCGTCAAACTCAACTATTAGAGGTCATTCAAGATCGTTTTCAAACTCTAATTACCACTACCCATCTGAGTGCTTTTGATGCCCAATGGTTACGCGAAACGCAAGTTTTATCCGTTCATTCTGGCAAAATCTTAGAATTTTAAATCTCTCCCAAGGAAACCGGGTTTTTTCTGGTGAAAAAACCCGGTTTCTCTCCCAAACAATACCTTCGCCATTTCTTTGTAGGTTGGGTTGAGGTACGTTCCCGTAGGGTGCGCTACGCGCAAAACCCAACGCATTTCTTGGGTAACAGCCTCAACCCAACAACCATAAAAATCGTTTTTTAGGTTTGGCGAAGGTATTGTCCCAAGGAAAGCGGGTTTTTTCACCAAAATACCTCCTTCAAACCCTCAATCTTCCTTAAAAAACCCAGTTTCTTTAGTCCGACTATACCTGTAATTTATTGACAAATTACCTGAACTGTGGTAAGCAGAAAAAAAAATGAACAAAATGAGACAGAAAATGGAAATCCAAGATAAAATTAATGTTAATTTTGATAACAAATTACCGTCGGAATAGAAACTCAACCTATGAAACGTTACCTTTCGCGCCTGATCGCCCTCGTATTAGTAGCCGTCATCGGCTTAGTAGGTTGTTCCAATGCACCGGGCAGTCTTAGTGGGAACTATGGTGAAGATACCTTAGCCTTAGTTAGCAGCTTACGCACTGCCATTAACCTCCCTGATGGAACTCCAGAAAAATCCGCAGCCCAAGCCGATGCCCGTCAACGCATTAATGATTTCGCGGGGCGCTACCGTCGCGATCCAGCCTTGACAAAGTTGACCTCATTTACTACAATGCGAACCGCGTTAAATTCCATTGCTGCTCATTATACATCCTATCCTAACCGTCCCGTTCCTGAAAAATTGAAGAAGCGTTTGGAACAAGAATTTCAACAGGTAGAAGCTGCCCTGAGCCGAGGAGCCTAGTTATGTAATGGGTAATAGGTAATGGGTAATAGGTAATTGGGAATTGGGAATTGGGAATTGGGAATTGGGAATTGTCAATGATTAATTAATGGTTAATTTTCAATAGACTTTATACTACCTGAAGCGTTAGCCATGAGCTATCAAAATATAACGAAAGGCAACGCGATCCATCCCATTAATCATTACCCAAGACTCATTACCCAATACTCATTACCTCTGGCCAAATTGACTCCTTAAATTTGCGAAAATTTTACCTCAAATGACATCATTAACCCAACGCGTATTTTCTTCGATTAGTTTGGCTTTAATTATGGGAATAAACCCATTTTTTCGCACTCCTCCGAGTCAAGCGCAAACTTTAGCTTATTGTCATTTATCCCCCCAAGAAATCGCGCGCAAAGAAAACTTACGTCAAGGCGCGTTATCGGGTAAGAAAGAAGACCAACGGGCTTATTTTAAAGTTTTAACTGAACACGCGATTATGGTTGGGGAATGTCGGCGCAGAACTTGGCCACAAACTCAAGCGATATGGTTACGTTTATATCCCTGTGATGTACAACCAGGGGCAATCGATCGCATTTTAGATAATATTGCCAATAAAGGCTATAATCAGGTTTATTTAGAAGTTTTTTATGATGGTCAAGTTTTATTACCAAAGGCAAATAATCCCACCCCTTGGCCATCGGTAATCAAAACCCCAGGATATGAAAAGGTTGATCTGTTAGATACAGCTATTAAGAAAGGGCGACAACGGGGTTTTAAAATGTATGCTTGGTTCTTTACCATGAATTTTGGTTATCATTATTCTCTGCGAGAAGACAGAAAACAAGTATTAGCCAGAAATGGTAAAGGTCAAACAACACTAGATGCTATTAGTGAAGCGAGTTTAAATGAAGATTTCGCGGATGCTGCCAATCAGGTTTTTGTTGATCCTTATAATGCCCAAGCACGACAGGATTATTTAGTTTTAGTGAATGAGGTTTTAAAGCGATATCCCGCGGGGATGTTATTTGATTATGTGCGTTATTTGCGTGGGTTAGGGGGGGATTCTGTCGCGAGTAATGTCAAACATTTATGGATTTATGGGGACGCGGCACAACAGGCACTTTTACAACGGGCAACTAATGAAAAAGGGCGATATTTGATTGGGCAGTATTTAAAGCAGGGATATGTGACATTAACGGATGTGCAAACGATCGCGAAACTCTATCCCAAGGAAAAAGAACCTCTTTGGCAGGGGAAAATTCCTACACCTGTTAAACCTGATAAGGATGCCAAAGCTAAAGCTGATGAAAAAGATGATAAAAAGAAGTCTCCTGAAGGGAAAAAAGATCCCACAGGAAAAATGATTCCTCAAAAGGATAAAAAGGATAAACCGGAAGAGAAAAAGGAACCATTACCCGATCCCGAAGTATTAACTAAGGAACTTTGGCTATTTTCTGTTAATCACGCGAGACAAGGAATTATTGATTTTCTCTCAGTCGTAACACAACCCGCGATTAGTATGGGGCTACCTGTAGGCGGGGTATTTTTTCCCCTAGGAAATCAAACGGTAAATGAGGGGGGATTTGATTCCAGATTACAACCTTGGGATAAGTTTCCCGCTTCTGTGCAATTTCATCCGATGGCCTATGGTAGTTGTGGGGATGTTAGTTGTGTTTTGCCACAGATCGATCGCGTCTTGAAGATGGGGCCACAGGGGATAGAGGTAATTCCTGCTATTTCGGGAGTATGGGGGCAAAAAGTAAGGACTCATCAGTCCTTAGAAGAACAAATGATGGGAATACAAAACGCGTTTCCTTCTTTACCCGGAGTGAGTCATTTTGCCTATGCTTGGCAAGAACCACAAGAGGAACGTCAGCGTCAAATCTGTCGTTTACAACCCCGATAATTTCTCATTTTTATAGCAGAAGGAAGAAGGAAGAAGGAAGAAGGAAGAAGGAAGAAGGAAGAAGGAAGAAGGAAGAAGGAAGAAGGAAGAAGGAAGAAGGAAGAAGGAAGAAGGAAGAAGGAAGAAGGAAGAAGGAATAAAATCAAGGGTTTCGGCCATTAAGATAAGAATGTCCTAACCGTCGAAGTTGCTATATCTATCTGTCTTTTGCCCTTTAATTTATTATTTATTTCTTATACCAGTAGGGACACGGCAGTGCCGTGTCCCTACCCATCAGCCAAAATTAAAGTGCATAACATGGATAGAGGGCTGCGGAAAAACAATTAGACGCGATCGACTTATAAGGTTCACCCTGTCGATAATTAATGGCCAAACGGGACCAAAGAGATTCTTTGAGATTTTTTCTTAACAATTTCAGAGATTCCTTACTGTAAGTGGTAGGATAAACTACAAAACTTTCACCAAAATTATCCCAAATACAAGGTACTTTTGTGAGTGCTAAGACTTCATCAACAGATTTGAATTTCACAGCAGGGCCACTCCAATAATATTGTCCTTCATAATGAAAGATAGACAAACCTGCTTTGAACATATCTATACAAAATTGACGATGATTTGGGTTTGTATAAACAGTCAAAATTTGATCATGACTTTCTATATATGGGGAAAAAGTAGTGTTCATAGATGATAAATCACCAAAACTAACGAGAATTAGTCAAAAACTTCACAGTCCCTTAGGGAGTCTTTTTTTTCGCTTTTTTCAGCACAAAGGCCTAGACTCCAAGTGTTCTTCGTAATCTGTATCAAGTCGGGTAAAACCATCCCTTATCAAGGAGAGGTTTTCTCAGCTTATTTCAGAACTTTTTTTCTATGCTCCTATTAAAACTCAACCTCTCTTTATCTGACTGCTACTTTCGATACATTCTTAACAATTCTTTACAATTGAGTTAACGCTTTTCCGTTTCCCGATTCCACGGTTATTTGTGATAAATAAACTAATTATATTTTCTTAATCTTTTGAAGGAGGTAGGTAGTAGGCATTTCTACCCCCAATAAGGTCAAAGGTAGGCATTAGCCTGCACTAAAATAGTTTTTGGAGATGTCTATAGCACTACACTTTGCACAAACCCTTGATTTTATTGCATTTTCCTTCTTTTTATCCTCAGCGACTCTTCATGAGGGAAGTCGAAGGGCATTCTTCCTTCTGCTATAGCAGATGTGAGGGGGAATCATTCGGATAATAATTTGCGAATCCTTCCCCCGACAAATACGGGATGCTCCCGACAGGATTGGCCATGCTAAAACTAACTAAATTGCTCCTTCACTTCCAAATTAAACAAAGTTTGTAATGTCTGCATAGCCTGACGTCTTGCCTCGATATCCTGTTGGGCTCTTAATTGTACCATCGGATCGTGGAGAATTTTATTGACAATGCCTCTGGTTAATGCCTCAATTACTTCTTGATGTTTTTCGGCAAATTCAGAGCCTAAACGTGATAAAGCTTTCTCTAATTCCTGTTCTCTAATGGATTCGATCTTATCCCGTAAACAACTAATAGTCGGCACGGTTTCTAAACTTTGCCACCAGACACTAAAAGAATCAACTTCTTCTTCTAATAGCACTTCCGCTTCCGCTGCCATCTTGCGACGACTTTCGTAATTTTGGGCAACTACCGCTTTTAAGTCATCCACATTAAAGGCTTTGACTGTTGTCATTCCATTAACATCTGAATCGACATTTCGGGGAACGGAAATGTCGAATAACATTAATGATTGATTGGCATCTAAAACGGCTTCTAGTTTAGCTCTGTTGAGTAAGGGTTCTGTGGAAGAGGTACTGGTAAAAACGATGTCTGATTCCTTGATTACGGTCATCATTTCTGACAGTAACTTGATCTTGATTTGGGCATCAGGGAATGCTTTTGCTAATTCTTCCGCTCTGCCTTTGGAACGGTTAAGAATGGTAATATCGTGAGCCCCTTTGGCTAATAAATGTTGCACTAATAAGCGCGACATTTTCCCAGCCCCTAAAATTGAAATGCGATAGGGTTCTAAATTTTGTACTTTTATTTGGGCTAATTCGACGGCCGCGGAACTAATCGAAACGGCTCCGGTTCCGATACTGGTTTCGGTACGGACGCGTTTACCCGCGGTCAATGCTTGTTTAAATAGACGGTTCAGGATCGAACCAATTCCTTTATATTGTTGACCTAATTTATGGGTTTGTTTGACTTGGGCTAAAATTTGCCCTTCTCCTAAGACTAAACTATCTAAACCCGCGGAAACTCGCATCAGGTGCATTACCGCGTCTTCGTGGAGTAAGGTGAATAAATGGGGTCGTAATGTGGGTAGGGGTAATTTACTGGTTTCTGCTAAAAATTGGGTTACTTCCCGCACTCCGGGTTCCGCTTCTTTGGCGACAAAATAAATCTCTAAACGGTTACAAGTGCTGAGTATTGTTACTTCTTCGATGTGGGGATAACTGAGTAAATGCGCGATCGCGCTTTCCAGTTGAGGTTCTGGAATGCTCAGTTTTTCGCGGACTTCCACGGGAGCAGTTTTGTGACTAAGACCTATAACGACAATATTCATTTCCTATGTGTTAATTGCTAATTGCTTTGTTAATGATGATTGCAGATTGGGAAGAAGGAAGAAGGAAGAAGGAAGAAGGAAGAAGGAAGAAGGAAGAAGGAAGAGACAAGAGACAAGAGACAAGAGACAAGAGGCAAGAGGCAAGAGGCAAGAAGCAAGAAGGAAGGAAGGAAGCAGAAAAGTATCCTAGTCTCTCTATTACCAATTACCAATTACCAATTACCAATTACCAATTACCAATTACCAATTACCAATTACCAATTACCAATTACCCATTACCTATTCCCTATTCCCTATTCCCTAAGAATTACCGTAATTGCAAGGATTTGGCCTTGGCGTGATCAAAGATGTGAATGGTGTCAACAAAGCGAGCGGTAGAAGACTGAGAAGAAATGACCAAGCTTTGAGTCCGAGCACCACCACCAAAGAAGCGTACACCTTCCATCAAAGTACCGGGTGTAATACCACAAGCGGCAAACAATACAGTGTTACCACCTGCTAACTCTTCGGCATTGTAAACGCGATCGGGATCATCAATTCCCATTTCCTTGAGTCGGGCAATATTGCTTTCTTTACTTTCACCAATTAGACCAGTTTTTACTACCGCGGGATCGTAAATCAGTTGGCCTTGGAAGTGACCACCTAAACAACGCATCGCGGCCGCGGAAATTACGCCTTCGGGTGCAGCACCAATACCCATTAACGCGTGAATATTTGTTCCCGAAAAAGCACAGGAAATCGCCGCGGAAACGTCTCCATCACTGATTAAACGAACGCGAGCACCTGCTTGACGAATTTCAGCAATTAACTCTTTGTGACGGGGACGATCCATGACGACAACGACTAATTCCTCTACGCTACGGTTCATACATTCCGCGAGGATGTTCAGGTTTTGTGTCGGGGTTTTACGAATATCGACATGATTTTTGGCAACCGCAGGGGCAGCCAGTTTATTCATATAGAAGTCAGGGGCCTTGAACAGTCCACCTTTTTCGGCAATAGCTAATACTGCCATGGAACCATTTTGACCGTAGGCCACTAAGTTTGTCCCTTCGCAAGGGTCAACCGCGATGTCAATTTCGAGCAATTCATCAGGATTACAGAAGTCTTTGGCATCTGGCTGAGTACAAATTCCCACTTCTTCGCCAATGTACAGCATGGGGGCTTCGTCACGTTCCCCTTCGCCGATGACAATCCGGCCTCTCATGTGAATTTTATTCATCCGCTCCCGCATGGCTTCTACCGCCACATGATCCGCTTCGTTTTTCTCGCCTTTGCCCATCAAACGAGCAGACGCGATCGCGGCTTGCTCTACTACTTCAATAATCTCTAATTCAATTACATTATTCACTGATATCTATCCTCTTAAGTATGTCTTGTGTGCCTTATGTTCTATGGCACTCCCAATTTTTCAGTCTATCAGACACCGGGAACTCCTTTACTATTTCTACCCCTTCTCTTTTTGTTAAGTTTTACTGCTTTCTTTTTTCAAAATAATTGCAAATCAAAAAGATAATAACTAATGGAATGATTGATCGCCAAAGGACGGATTCAGCTTATCCTAGAGATAAGGGGCTCGCGTTCGTCCCCTTGGGACATTGACCATTCTCATCTAATACAAGTAGGTTATGGGTAGCGTTCAAATCATCACCGATGCGGAATTCGAAAAGGAAGTCCTCCAAGTGGAGTCTCCTGTTTTAGTCTATTTTTGGGCTCCTTGGTGTGGGCCTTGTAAGTTGGTGTCCCCTTCCATTGACGCGATCGCGTCTCAGTATGCCGATCGCGTCAAGGTTGTGAAAATGGAAATTGATCCCAACCCCGCGACAACAAAAAAATATCAAGTAGAAGGAGTTCCGGCTGTGAGGCTATTAAAGAAGCAAGAGGTAATTCTATCCCATGAGGGAGCCATTACCAAGCCGAAATTAATCGCGCTGTTAGAGGAAAAACTTTAAAGGAAATGGGTAATAGGTAATGGGTAATGGAACCACCTATTACCTATGACTTATGTTAAGTTTTCCAGACTAAATCATCCTGAACAAGTTCATTAATAACTGGTCATTTTTGTTTGGCTCACTTAAAATTTAAACTATAGCAATCCTCTTTCAGTCCTAAGGGTCCCTGTCTGGGGGACTCCCTGACAAGATACACTACGTTTTTCATCAATACTAAAATCCCATCTCACATTATCTTATGCAATTTGCCCATCGTTTAACACCTTTACACAGGAATGTTTTTGCTGATATGGATCAGGCGAAAACCCTCGCGAGATCCACAGGTAAAGAAATTATTGATTTATCTTTGGGATCTTCTGATTTACCGACTGCCCCTGATGTGATTGACGCGATCCGAAATTCTTTATCCGATCCTTCTAGTCACGGTTATTTACTGTTTAATGGGACAAAAAATTTCCGTGAAGCCTGTGGAATTTGGTATCAACAAAAATTTGGGATTACGGTTGATCCAGAAACGGAAATTTTACCTTTAATTGGCTCTCAAGAGGGAACCGCTCATCTACCTTTAGCTATCTTAAATCCTGGGGATTTTGCCTTATTACTCGATCCGGGTTATCCTTCCCACGCGGGGGGAGTCTATTTAGCGGGGGGTCAAATTTATGGAATGCCCTTGTTAGAACAAAATGGATTTTTACCCATTTTTGAGGATATTCCTAGTCAGATTTTATCACAATCAAAACTGATGGTTTTGAGTTATCCTCATAATCCTACTGCCGCGATCGCGCCTCTTTCTTTCTTCCAAAAGGCGGTAAAATTCTGTCAAGACAATAATCTGGTATTAGTCCACGATTTCCCCTATGTGGATTTAATGTATCAGGACTCGTTACCCCCTTCTATTTTACAAGCTGACCCCGAAAAAACGGTTTCTATTGAATTTTTCACCCTGTCTAAATCCTATAATATGGGAGGTTTTCGGGTGGGTTATGCCATCGGAAATCGGGAATTAATCAAAGCCTTAAAACAGATCAAAGCCGTTGTCGATTTTAATCAATATCGAGGTATCTTTGAAGGCGCGATCGTTGCCTTAACAGGTTCCCAAGACAGTGTAAAAAACACCGTAGCAACCTATCGGCGACGTCGAGATGCCTTTATTAAAGCCTTACATAACATTGGTTGGGAAGTCGCGACACCCCCCGCGACAATGTATGTTTGGACAAAATTACCCCAACAATGGCAGGGAACTTCTGTTCAATTTTGTAGTGAATTAGTGCAGAAAACAGGAGTCGCTGCATCTCCGGGTTCAGGGTTTGGAAAATGTGGCGAAGGATATATTAGATTTGCCCTCGTCCATGAACCGGAAATTTTAGAAAAAGCCGTGGCAAAAATCGCGCAATTTTTAGCACAATAGGTTTGAAGACCGGGCGGTTGAAACCGCGTCTACACAGACGTTTGCGCTGCGCGCAAGCTGCGCTAACGCGTAGCGTGCGCGTAGCGCGAAACCCGCCTCCGCGGGTTGAATTTTGGGTTTGAAGACCGGGCGGTTGAAACCGCGTCTACACAGACGTTTGCGCTGCGCGCAAGCTGCGCTAACGCGTAGCGTGCGCGTAGCGCGAAACCCGCCTCCGCGGGTTGAATTTCTTCAGTAGGGGCGAATGGCATTCGCCCAATCAATCTCATCTTTGTTTGTGTAGGGGCGAATGGCATTCGCCCAATCAATCTTAAAGTAGTGCAGGCTAAGGCCTGCTTTCCGGCCCTGGGGCGAAACTACCAACCAAATACTCAAGTTATTTGATTTCCATTCCTTATAATTTGAGAATGTCAACCTAAATAAATACGAGATATTATGACTGTGATTACTCGCGTCCCTGATGTAGTTTTCAAGACTCGCGTCCGCGATGAGTTTGTCGCCGGACCAAATCCCTATCGTTGGCAAGATCGCACCACCCAAGAAATTTTTGCCGGGAAAAGAGTAGTGCTTTTTGCCCTCCCAGGAGCCTTTACACCAACGTGCTCTTCCACTCATCTCCCTCGCTATGAAGAACTCTATGAAGAATTTAAAGCACAGGGCATTGATCAAATCATTTGTTTATCAGTAAATGATGCCTTTGTGATGTTCCAGTGGGGCAAACAGCAAGGTGCAAAAAATGTGTTTTTGCTGCCCGATGGTAATGGTGAATTTACTCGCAAGATGGGGATGTTGGTTGATAAATCTAATATCGGCTTTGGGATGCGCTCTTGGCGTTACTCGATGATTGTCAACGACGGTGTGATTGAAAAAATGTTTGTCGAACCCCAGTTTGGTGATAATTGTCCCGTCGATCCCTTTGAAGTTTCTGATGCAGATACCGCGCTGGCTTACCTCAAGGGCATTCCGCGTGGGAAAGATCACGCGTCTCCGAGGGAATTTGTCGGCTAAGTTGGCACAGCCTTTCGCCCAGAAAAATATCTATCTGTGTAAATCCCCATCTGCGTTAATCTGCGTTTAGGAGCGGTTAAAAAAAACAGATTAGATGGCAGGGGCGGGTTCACCCACCAATTTTCCTACCAACAAATAACCTCCATAAACCCGCCCCCACCCCACCGATAACTTTGGGGCGGGTTTTTATCATTTATCGGTGTTTGTCATTTTTGAAACCGCTCCTAAACGCTCCTAAAGGCAGATGGGGATAAACGCAGCCATCGCGGTAGATTTTGTAGGGGCGGGTTCACCCAAATTTATCCCACCAACAAATAATCTCCATAAACCCGCCCCAAACCCGAATCGCGTGTGTTTTGGGGCGGGTTTTTATGATTTGTCCGTGGTTGTCAAAGATGTTGGCGAACCCGCCCCTACAAGATCGCGTATTGATATAAAATCACAGTTAAGCGCGATCAATAGGGGAAATAGACAATGTGGACACCCGGAAAGGAATTGCAGAAAGGTTATCGCATAGAAAGTATTTTAGGAAAAGGTGGCTTTGGTATTGCCTATAAAGCTAGACATTTAAAATTGAATCATCAGGTAGTTATTAAAACCCCTAACCCGGAGCTCCAAAATGATCCAGAATATCCTAAATATGTGGAACGGTTTAAAAAAGAAGGTCAAATTTTAGCTCAATTTGTCTCTAATCACCAGAGCGCGATCGTGCGGGTGAGTGATTTATTTGAAGAAGAGGGGATACACTGTTTAGTAATGGATTTAATAGTCGGAGATAGTTTATGGGATATAGTCCAGAAAAAAGGGGCTTTATCAGAAGAAAAAGCCCTGAATATAATTAAGCAAATAGGAGAAGCTTTAATCGTCGTTCATCAAGCCGGAATTATCCATCGAGATGCCCATCCGGGTAATATTTTATTACGGAATAATGGTGCGGCAGTATTAATAGATTTTGGCATCGCGACGGAGTTAGTACCTACGGTATTGAGTTCCAAACATCCAGCAAATCCAGCTTTTGCTCCCTATGAACAGTTCCTAGGAACGAGGGTCAAACCCACGGTTGATGTTTATTGTTTAGCCTCCTCTTTATATTATGTAATAACAGGTAAAATTCCTACGCCATCGTTAAATCGGAAGTTACAAAACGCGTCTTTAGATACCCCGAAACAAGTGAGTAAAATTAGTGATAGGGTGAATAATGCTATTTTAAAAGGGATGGCGATAGAGCCCGAAGAGCGATATCAAACCATGCAAGAGTTTGTCGCGTCCCTTCAGTCAATACCGTCTCAACCTGTTGTAATTAAACCGATTCCTCCCACAGTTACCAGTGTCTCTCCCTCTCCCATACCTACTCAAAAAACGGTTAAGGTGGTTCCATCTCCACCGCCAGAAAATAATCGTTTTCTCCAGAATATATTCGCGATATTTGGTTCTAATAATCAGCCTCAAGTACCGCAAAATCCTAAACAAGTACAGCAAAACCCTAAGCCACCTCAGCCGGTTTTACAAACTTTTTCCTTTGAAACTGTTAAAGTTAATAATCAAGGTAAAATTATCTCCCGTCAACAAAGTCAAGCACAATATTTTACCGAAAATTTAGGGAATGGCATCATCATAGAAATGGTATATATTCCGGGTGGCACATTCCTCATGGGATCACCTGAAACCGAAGCAGAAAGCCGTGATAGTGAAAAACCGCAACATCGGGTGACAATCCAACCATTTTTCATGGGTAAATATACCGCGACACAAGCCCAGTGGAAAGCCGTCGCTCAATTGCCTAAAATTGAACGAGACTTAGAGCGCGATCCTTCTTACTTCAAAGGAGACAATCGGCCTGTAGAGTGTGTTTTCTGGCGCGATGCCGTGGAATTTTGTGCCAGACTATCAAAAAAAACAGGAAGGAATTATCGGCTACCGAGTGAAGCCCAATGGGAATATGCTTGTCGCGCAGGTACGACTACAGCTTATTGTTTTGGCGAAACTCTGACTAATGAATTAGCTAATTTTAATCACGCGATCGGGCAAACAACCGATGTTGATAAATATCCCCCCAATGCCTTTGGTTTATACCAAATGCACGGCAACGTCTGGGAGTGGTGCGCTGATCCTTGGCACAGTAATTATAATGGCGCACCTATCGATGGAAGTGTCTGGGATGAAAAAAATAATGATAATCGTTATCAAAATAGCGTTGATTTATTAGTCATGTCAGGAAATGATGACATGATCCGGCTGCTGCGCGGTGGTTCGTGGAGCGATTCTCCGCGGAATTCCCGTTCGGCGATTCGCGGCAATCTTGCGCCGGACACCCGCTACCACTTCGACGGTTTTCGTTTTGTGTGTGTGGCTGCGTGGACTAAATAGCACTTGACACTTTTGCCCTTTTGTGCTATGCACTTTTGATTTTACACTCGCCCTCCCCGCTACGCGGGGTCGATATTTTTTTGCTGTCTAAAATCAATTTGCATTTATTGAGGTGGGGCGGGTTTATCGCGATCGTCAAAATATCTGTGTTTATCCCCATCTGCGTTTATCTGCGTTAATCTGCGGTTAAAAAAACAGATTAGATGGTAGGGGCGGGTTCACCAACATCTTTGACAACCACCGACAAATGATAAAAACCCGCCCCCAGTGATGGGTGGCGTGGGGGCGGGTTTATGAGGGTGATCTGTGGGTGGGAAAATTGGTTGGTGAAAGAGCCCCTAGAGGTGTTCGGGAAAATGTTACCAGGAATTTCACCTAACATTTCCCCCCCGTTTATGGAGGAATTTTCCCTCCTGGGAAGGAGACGCGATCTCTAATCTCTTGTATGGTATGGTACGGATCAGCATTTTGCACAAACAAAGTCCTGTTGGCTTCGCTGTTGCTTGGGGAAAGTAGTTACACGCGTATTTGCTAGACTTTGAACTATTAACAAGGAGTAAAGGGCTATGACAAATCCTGAAACGAATCCTTTGCCAACAGATCCCACAGAGCCTTGTGAGCTAAAAGAGCAAACGGAAATTTCCTATAATCTTGACAATTCTTTATCATTAAATCCCATGTTGTTAGCACTGAAGGTAATAGAATATTCTTCTCTCGCGGCTGTTCTCGCGTGTGCCATCATTGGCATTTTTTCTCCAGAAAATCACAGTGTCCTCACTCCAGGGGCAAGTGATCTGGGGATTTTTACTTTTTTCTTTCTGCTCAACAGAAAAGTTTTTGAGAACTCTCAAAATGCCGCTACCCAGTATGAATTAGAGAAAAAGGCCGAACTCTATATGTTGAGCAATAATAGTTTCTCCGAAAGCCATCCTGTCGCGCCGGCAAGAGCCAAAGCTTTACAGTATTGCCAAGAGTTGATTGGGGATTACAAAAGAACTCGCACTTAAGCGAGATATAGTTATTATATTTTGCAACTGTCAACGATTGTTTTTTCTGGAATTACCCCCATTTTAGTGTTGGTGGATAAGTTGGAAGCTGGCCAAACATGGCTGAAGTGGCTCCCGGTAATTTGTCCGGCGATTGCTTCGATCGTGGCTAGTGTTGTCACCTCATTTCCTTTTCAGGAAAATTCGGTTTCTGCTAACACAACCGTTGAATTATTAGAGGCGGAGCAAGAGAAATTTATCTTGGGAGTGGGTCCACTTTATCGCTGTTATGATGCCTCTGATGACGGCCAACAAGAACAAAGGGCAAAGCAAGCTATAGAGAACTTTATTAATGAGGTGAATAATATTCATCTCAAGCAAGTGCAACAGCAACAAGGGAATGATACACAGAATTCATCTAACTCTAATGAGTCAAATACAGCAACTTCTACTTAGAGATCGTGATGGGAGGATCTCCTAAAGGTAAATTGGCAGTGGGAGCGTCTCGCTCCCGATCTGTGTAATAGGGAGCGAGACGCTCCCACTACTACAGTTTTTTTGCAAATTCGAGATGCTCGCGATTGTCTGGTTTTTTTCTTCGGTTGTGTGTTTATTTCATTGGGGTGAGCGACACGCGAATGCGGTGTCCCTACCAAGTTTCATAACCGCGGGAAATGCTATAACTTCTTGAAGATGTTGGGTTTCGTGCCTCAACCCAACCTACGAATGTCTGAACATATTTAACATTTAACTATTATTAGCTAGAGAGAATAATTGACGCTCTTTTTCTAACGCGTCAGTCACTCTTTGATATTCTACTTCAATGTGTTTCAGAATCGTGAAGGCTTCCACTGGAATCGTGTTTCCTGACTCCAGAGATTGACGAGCCATAATTTCTAAACTTTGACAAACTTCAAAGAGAGGACGGGCTCCAATTGTACCACTAATTGATTTAAGAGAATGGGAAGAAGTCCGTAACGCGTTGACATCGGCATTGAGGAGGGCATTATTAATTTTAGAGATGAGCGGAGGGGCTGTCTCAAAATAAATATCAATGACTTCTTCTAGGGCTTCCACATCTCGCAATCCTTCTAAAATTCTGGCATCTAAAGGTGGATTTAAACCCTCTTCTTGAGGCGAGGGAAATAATAACTCCTGGTTATTTTCTCGTTTATTTTTATCCTTTTTCTCATTACTACTTTCTTCCCCTATCGTGTTACGATTCAGGGGTTTACATTTGGCTAAGGCTTTTACTAATTCTTCCATGTGAATCGGTTTACTCACATAATCATCCATTCCCGCGGCTAAACATTCATCGCGATCGCCCTGCATCGCGTTTGCCGTCATCGCGATAATGCGAGGGCGGGAGACAGAAGGCCATTCATTACAAATACAACGAGAGGCCTCTAAACCGTCCATTTCTGGCATTTGTACATCCATTAAGACAACATCATAGGGTTGACGGCGTAATGCTTCCAAGACTTCTAAACCGTTCCCCGCGACATCGGCACGATATCCCATTTTTTGGAGAATTTGTAACGCGACTTTTTGATTGACTAAATGATCATCTGCTAACAAAATTTTCAGGGGTAATTTTTCCCCTAAAACCGGAATTTCCAAACTACTTTTACCATTTCTACCTCGGAAAAATTCTAGTGGTTTTCCGCCAAAGAGAGTGACTAAAATATGATACAATTGAGATTGTTTAATCGGCTTATTCAAAACGGCGGTTAAATCTAATTTTTTCAGTTTTTTATAAATTTCTTGCTGCCCCATAGAGCTTAAAATAATTAGAGACAATCCCTTACTATTGGGTGATTCTCTAATTTTTTTTGCTAAGGTTAAACCATCCATTTCTGGCATTTGCATATCCAATATTGCTAAATCTAAAGGTATTTTTTCTGAAATTAACTCCCAAGCTTTTTGGGCAGAGTTAACCCCGATAGGAATCATACCCCATGATTCAGTTTGTCTGGTTAAAATTTGACAATTTGTTGTATTATCATCAACAATTAATAAACGTTTTCCTTCTAATTGTGATGGAGGATAACTTGATTTTTCGGATAAAGAGTTGGGCTGTTCTTCGGCCAATAAGGTAAAGTAAAATGTTGATCCTTTACCTTGAGAATTATGGACAAAAGAATAGAAGATTTCCGATGATTTTTCGGTGTCAGAAGTTGACGATAGGGGGTAAAATGTCGCGGCGCATTTCCAATCAATGGGAGGATTTCCCGTCCATGCACCATTACTTTCTACCCACATTGTGCCTCCCATTAATTCCGCCAAGCGTTTACTAATGGCTAATCCTAATCCAGTTCCCCCATAATGACGGGTGGTAGAAGAATCAACTTGACTAAAGGATTTGAAGAGGCGATTCATGCGCTCAGGCACAATACCAATACCACTATCTTTTACGGCAAATAAAAATTCATAGGTTTTGGCATTTTCCGAGAGGTTTAAAATTTTAATATTTTCATTTTCACTCAGGCGCGATCGTGTTTCTGAATCCGCGGGCATAAATTGTTGTTGGGGACGGGCACTACAGGAAAGCACTATTTCCCCTGTGTCTGTAAATTTGACAGCATTACTTAATAAATTAACTAAAATTTGTCGTAAGCGAGTAATATCTCCTACAAGCGTCGTGGGAACATGAGGTGCAATCCAGTAAGCTAATTCTAAACCTTTTTCCGCGGCTTTAGCCGCGACTAAATCTAGAGACTCTTCCAAACAGTTTCGCAAATCAAAAGGATGTTTTTCTAAATCTAATTTACCTGACTCAATCTTAGAGAAATCTAAAATATCATTAATTAGAGTTAATAAAGCATCACCACTACTACGAATTGTCTCAACAAAATCCTGTTGTTCGCGACTTAGAGAAGTATCTAAAAGTAATCCTGTCATGCCGATAACGGCATTCATTGGAGTACGAATTTCGTGACTCATAGTGGCTAAAAATTCGCTTTTGGCTTTAGTCGCGGCCAAGGCTTGATCGCGTGCTTGTGATAAATCGATCGCGGCTTTTTGACGTTCTAATTCACCCCCAACCCATTGAGACATTAATTTTAATAATTCTTTATCGAGAGGTTTAAAAGGTTCCGTCAAAGTATGAGCACTCCAAAAAGCTAAAGTGCCGTATAATTTACCATTAACAATGACAGGAGTTCCCATATAAGCTTCAATGGCAAAAATGGGCTGATTCATACTAAAAGAAAATCCCGAAAATCTAATAGATTCAAAATAAAGAGGTTCCGCGCTCATTGTGGTAAAAACACAGAAAGTTTTTTCCAAATCAACCATGTCACCTTTGTGGATAGAACCATCGGGACATTGCACCGCGATCACTTGATAATTATCACCTTCAATATGAGATAAAATACCAATTTCTAAACCAAATAGTTCAGCTCCCATTAAGAGTAAACTTTGTAAGCGTTGCTCAAAAGTAAGATTTTGGGCTGATGTCACTTGATACAACGTTCGCATAGAGGCTTCACTTTCTAAAAGTTCTTGTTCCCGTTGTTTACGCTCAGTAATATCACGGGAAACCGCGATAATTTCTGCGACGTTTCCTGTTTCAGGATCGCGGATCGTGCGACTGGTTGTTTCAAACCAAATATAATTATGATCTTGACGCAGAATGCGATAAGTGACAGTATAAGTTACGGGGAGTGTTAGTATCGTTAAGTGGGCTTTCTGAACCGTTTCTAAATCATCAGGATGAAACAGCCGAGAAGGAGTCTTACCGACTAATTGTGAGGGTTGATAACCCAGTAATGCTTGAGACGCGGGAGAAACATAAAGAATGACACCATCGGGATCATGTCGAGTAATCATATCAGTGGAATTTTCCGCCATTAAGCGATACCGATATTCTGTTTCTTTGCCTTTGACTTGAGAGTTTGCCAACGCGTCTAACATTTGATTAACGCTGTCCGCGAGACTAGATAATTCATCTTCATTATTATCGGGTTTTTCCACTCGCTTAGAGAGATCCCCAGACTCTCCCACCAGACTGACAGAAGATGTTAATTGCGCTAATCGTGATAATATTAATTTTTCTAATAGGAGAAGGGTAACTCCACTAAATACTAAACCCAGGGCAAGCAAGCTAATAGAAAAAATGTGTAAAGTGGCTTGGCCTTGTTGGTAAATAATGCGAGGAACATCGACTCGTAAAAGTAGAGCTAATTCACCATATATATCTCGCAAAAGCGCGTATCCCGCGACTAAGTTTTCGTTAAGGGGTTCTACTAAAATTTCAACGGAGTTTAGATGTTCAATTTTCTCTTTAATGAGTTCAATATTTGGGTTGTTATCGCGTATAATTTCGGTACTATAATGAGAAGAAGTGCTACCTAATTTAAAATCTAAAGAGGGTAAGGTAAAATCAACAGATAATTCCGTCAACTCCGCTAAACGCTTAATTTCTGAATCATTAAGATAACGAGCCATGATCAGGGTTCCCTGGGATGGGCCTAATCCTTGACTGGTGAGAATGGGGCGCGCCGTAATCAGAAGGCTTCCTTCAGGAAGAAGCACTATCCCCGTTTTGGAGGGGTGAAGGAATCGAGAATCTTCTGAAAGATTAGGGGATGTTAAGAGAGGACTTTTTGAGGTAAGGTGTTTCTGGAGACTTTTGGGAATGGGGGTTTCTGTTTCTTTGGTAAGATCGAACCCTTTACTAAAAACGGTTTTTCCTTGGGTGTCTAAAATGATGACGAGATTAAGTCGCAGTTGGGAAAATGTGGAATTGACAAAATTGGATTTAATATACTTCGGATTTTGGGTGGAAATAAAAGAGTAGGTATCATCCCATTCTGCATAATCTCTGGCACTGGTGTTTAAGTCTGACAGATCATCATCAAGGGCATCCAAAGCCCGTGCCACATCTTGATAAACGTATTGGGCTTCCAAATCATGGAAGTTATGCAGCAGAATAGTTGATGCTGTGGCGTAGAGCACGACTATTAAACTCAGGAGTGCTGCGCCGATCATTGCTAATGTTTTGGTACGGAGTTTCATGGCGTCGCTCTCTCAAGGGTTTTATCGGAAGTGGTTCGGATTTGGGGATCGGGTGTGTCGCGTCTCATCTTTTTTTTCCATGCTAGACACTGGGGGGGACTCCACTGGGTATAGGGGTTTGGGGGGTGATGGGTGTTAGCTATCACCTATTTCTTATTATGAGCCTTTTATCAGTCATTAATACACTTTTTTTTATATTGTCTTTTTGATTTCTTTTTTTGTTTTAAGGGGCTCAGATATGAGAGAGAGGGATTCAGTATAATTTATGGATGAATCACGATCGCGTTTTTTTGACAAGAAAGAATAATTTTAATATACTCGTTAACAAGGTATATTTACTAAATATTATACTTAAATATTTTAATAAAGGAAGGGTGGAGCTAAGGATTTCGGACTGGATTCTGACAAAGGGGGTTTATCCGGTTGGGGACTGTGGTTAATGCTTTACCGATAAATCCGGTTTCTTTACCCTTGCTAAATCCTTTGGGGGTTGAGAGAGCGGATCATTTAAAATCATGTCACTCTTCATCTCTATTTGCTATGATAGTTTGCTTTTTGAGGAAACGCGATCGTCAATTCAATTACCAAAACCGAGTAATACCATAAGCATCAAACATCCCATCAGCACCGATGACAGGTATTCCCTCTAATATCGCCTGTGCAATAATTATCCGATCAAAGGGATCTCGGTGATGCAACGGTAATGTTGTGATGACTTCAATATGCTCAAAATCAATACCGAGTAACCCGATATTCGTGATAACGAGTTGCTCTTTGATAAACTCCATAAATGGTCGAGAAAAATTGAGTTTACCAATACTATGCTTTATTCCCATTTCCCAAACACTTGCCAGACTGAGTAACTTTTCCGTATTCTCATTCTCAATAAGTTGTTTAGCATTTTGGCTCAGTTGAGGACTATCGGTAATGTACCAAATAAAGGTATGAGTATCTAACAGTATCTTCATTACATATAATCCTGAAAATCATCCAAAGGTGCATCAAAATCATCGGAGATCCAAACTAAACCTTTAGCACTACCCGCTTTTGAGGGCCAACGCTTTTTCAGGGCTTGTGTTTGTACCAGTTTGACCACAGGTTCATTATCTTTGGTAATGACAATTTCTTCACCGGCAATTGTCTTTTCAATCAACTCTAATAATTTTTCTTGGGCTTCAACAACATCCACTTTGTAAGTCATATTTACGGCATCCTTATTAATTTTGATAGCAGTTGGGTTTTACCGAAAGACGACAGGGTAGTTTTCTGTCTTTACCCATTATACGCGATCGCGCTCTTTGTTGTCTAGGATTGGACATAATTAAATTTTTTTTAATGAACCACAAAGGCACAGAGGAAACAGAGGCAGAATTAAGATATTATGACAGAAGAAACATCTGTGTTTATCTGCGTTTATCTGCGGTTAAAAATCTTTCTATCGCGCTTATCACACCTATATCTTTGCCGAAAAAAACCCGCCTTAGCGAGTTTATCCGTGACAAAAATCAAAATTCTAAGCCATCATCGACATCTTCTGCTATTGATTGTAATTGAGGGGGGGTGGAGGGGATCGCTGCTAAAATAGCTTCACTAACTTTGGACACAGAAATAATTTCCATACCTAAATCGGGAGTAGCTTGTCCATTGGGAATAATGGCCCGTTTAAATCCTAATTTTGCCGCTTCTCTGAGTCTTAATTCCAATTGGGAAACCGGACGCACTTGCCCTCCTAAACCGACTTCTCCTAATAAAACTGTCCTGGCATCTACCATGCGATCGCGGAAACTCGCGACGATGGATATAGCTACTCCTAAATCTGCCGCGGGTTCTTCTACTTTTAATCCGCCCACGGAGGCGACAATCGTATCAAGTTTGGAGAGGGGAATACCGACTCGTTTCTCTAAAACCGCGAGAATTTGTTGTAATCTGGCATTATCTACTCCGGTGGTGGCTCGACGAGGGGAACCAAAACTCGCGGGACTTACTAAAGCTTGAATTTCTACTAAAATTGGTCGCGTTCCTTCACAGGCGACAGTTGTGGAAGTTCCGGGGGTAATTTCATCTCGATTTCCTAAGAATAATTCCGAAGGGTTATCGACTTCTCTTAATCCGTTGGCGATCATCTCAAAGACTCCGATTTCATGAGTCGCACCAAAGCGATTTTTCATCGAGCGTAATAACCGATGGGAGGCAAAACGATCGCCTTCAAAGTATAAGACGGTATCGACTAAATGTTCTAAAACTCTTGGTCCAGCTAAGGCTCCATCTTTGGTAACATGACCAACAATAAATAATGTAATATTTTCTCGTTTAGCTACTTGCATTAATGCGGAAGTACATTCTCTAACCTGGGCGACGGAACCGGGTGCAGATGTTAAACTCGCGAAATAAATTGTCTGAATACTATCAATGACGGCTAATTGGGGTTTGAGTGATTCTAATTCCCGTAAAATTACTTCTAAGTCTGTCTCTGGTAATAAGTAAAAGTTCTCAGCACTATGATCTTCTGGTGCTTCTTCCTGATCATTGGGTGTTTTGGCATTTTCGGAGGATTTTTCTGCCTCATTGGCGGCTAATTCTGCTAAAGCAACCCCTAAACGTTGGGATCTTAATTTGATTTGTGGTCCCGATTCCTCCGCGCTCACATAGAGGACGCGATCGTGTTGGGCTAATTGATTCGCGACTTGTAATAATAGAGTTGATTTGCCAATACCCGGTTCTCCTCCAATTAGTACCAGGGAACCCGGAACGATCCCTCCCCCTAATACCCGATCTAACTCCCCATAACCTGAAGACCAACGAGATAAACTTTGATCCGCGACCTGGGATAATAAGTAAGAAACTCTGGGTTGACCGGCTCCTCTTTCCTTTGATGGGTTAATATTCCCGTTACTGTGACTGACTCCCGTTAACCCTCCATTGCGTTGAAAGGGGGAACCGGAAGCACCTTCGGCTAATTCGTCGAAAGAATCCCAGGTTTGACAATTGGAACATCTACCAAAGTATTGTGGGGACTCATAACCGCATTCCCGACAAACATATTGAATACGAGATTTTGCCATTGTTTAAAAGTGTCGAAAAGACCTTTAATATTTTATAGAGTTGGGAACTGTCATCAGACTCAGGCTTTTGATTTCTGCTCAAGGATGTCAACAATCTCTCTGTTACAGATAGAATTAAAAAAAATTAACAATTGAAAATCTAACCTCAAGGAGTGGTGGGTACATTGGAAAATCATAAGGAAAAAATCCTCGTTGTTGATGATGAAGCCAGCATCCGTCGGATTCTGGAAACGCGTCTGTCTATGATTGGCTATGATGTCGTTACCGCGGCGGATGGCGAAGAAGCCCTGGAAATCTTCCGTAACACTGAGCCGGATTTGGTGGTATTGGATGTGATGATGCCAAAGTTAGACGGATATGGCGTTTGTCAGGAATTACGCAAGGAATCCGATGTGCCTATTATTATGTTAACCGCGTTAGGGGATGTTGCCGATCGGATTACGGGTTTAGAATTGGGCGCGGATGATTATGTGGTGAAGCCTTTTTCGCCCAAGGAATTAGAGGCGAGAATTCGTTCAGTTTTGCGAAGGGTTGATAAAAATGGCGCGACGGGTATTCCTAGTTCGGGCGTGATCCATATTGCTAATATTCGTATTGATACCAATAAGCGACAGGTTTATAAGGGCGATGAGCGTATCCGTCTGACGGGGATGGAGTTTAGTCTTTTGGAGTTATTGGTGAGTCGATCGGGTGAGCCTTTTTCGCGATCGGAAATTTTGCAGGAAGTTTGGGGTTATACGCCGGAGCGTCATGTCGATACGCGGGTGGTTGATGTCCATATCTCTCGTTTGAGGGCTAAATTGGAGGATGATCCGAGTAATCCTGAGTTGATTTTAACTGCCCGCGGGACTGGTTATCTTTTCCAACGGATTATCGAACCGGGTGAATTAGGGTAATTTTTTTTGATTTCTTTTTTTATTTGGGATGGGATTTGAAACAGATCCACTGATCCACCAGCTCCACCAGGGGTTAAAACCCCTGGCTCATAGCGAAAGTCCTCTAAAGAGGACTGGGGAAATGGGCAATAATTAAGGGTTAACAATCTCTCCTTACATCCGTCGCGAATCTTCTTCCCTCTTCCTTCTTTCTTCTTCCTTTGTGCCTCTGTGCCTTTGTGGTTCATTAATTCTTCCCTCTTCCTTCTTCCTCTTCCTTCTTCCTCTGTGCCTCTGTGCCTTTGTGGTTCATTAATTCTTCCTTCTTCCCTCTTCCTTCTTCCTTCTTCCCTCTTCCTTCTTCCTTCTTCCCTCTTCCTTCTTCCTTCTTCCCTCTTCCTTCTTCCTTCTGTTATGGCAAAAGATCAAAATCAAGGGTTACGATTATTGCCTATTGTGGTAGGCGGTTTCGCGGGTACTTTGTTAATGATTAATCGCGTTTTGACACCCGAAATTACCGAGTCTCAAGCGCGATCAGATGCTTTAGGTGTTATTGCTTGTGCGATTCTGATTTTGACTGGGTTATTATGGCAACAAATTCAACCGCGATCGCCTGATGTTGTTCAACTGATTGGCGAAGAGGGGTTTGAATTAGATCCCCTTTTGTCAGACTCCCTCAAAATGGAGTTAGCCTGGGCTTCTCATTTGTTATTGACGAATACCGTCACGCGCGCGATCGTGGTTTATTATCAAGGAAAAGTTTTATTAAGACGGGGTATTTTCGGCAAAAACCCAGAAGTTAAACCGGGTACAATTTTAAACCGAGTCTTAGAGAAACAAAAACCTATTTATTTAGTAAATCTTAATCTTTATCCAGGGAAAATAGAATTTGATTATTTACCGGAAAACACCCAAGGGTTAATTTGTCAACCCATTGGTAAAGATGGGGTCTTAATTTTGGGTGCAAATGTTCCTCGCAGTTATACCAAACAAGATGAAATTTGGATAGAAGGCATCGCGGAAAAATTAGACGCGACGTTACAAACAATGGGTAATGGGGAATAGGTAATGGGGAATTGTAATTCTAGCACTTTTACTAAGTAATGTCAAGGGAATATCGGGTTTATATATATCATCTCACGGTGGGATTGTAGCCGGTTTTGGGGCAATTTTTCTAACCACAAAGGCACAGAGTACACAGAGGAAAGAAAAGACAGAGAAAGTCAATAAGTCAAACACGATCGCGTTCATTTTTAGGGGGCGGTTTCACCCTTATTCAATTTATGTTTTGAAGATATCAGAGAAAGATCCTCAACAGCACGAGCACGCCTCTTCTCCTCTCTTCATTGCTGAACCTCAAAGTAATGGAAAATTCCCCCTTTGTGTCCTAGTCGGCCTTAGTGGTTAATTAATTATTACTTATTCAGACTGCCTTTGTGCCTTAGTGCCTTAGTGGTTAATTAATTATTACTTATTCAGACTGGCTTAGTGCCTTAGTGCCTTGGTGTTTAATTAATTATTACTTATTGGGACTTCCTTAGTGCCTTGGTGTTTAATTAATTATTACTTATTCAGACTGCCTTAGTGCCTTAGTGCCTTTGATGAAAGTTGGATAGAAGGTATCGCGGAAAAATTAGACGCGACGTTACAAACAATGGGTAATGGGGAATAGGTAATGGGGAATTGTAATTCTAGCACTTTTACTAAGTAATGTCAAGGGAATATCGAGTTTATATATATCCTCTGACGGTGCGATTGTAGGGGGTTTTGGGGAAATTTTTATAACCACAAAGGCACAGAGTACACAGAGGAAAGAAAAGAAAGAGAAAGTCAATAAGTCAAACACGATCGCGTTCATTTTTAGGGGGCGGTTTCACCCTTATTCAATTTATGTTTTGAAGATATCAGAGAAAGATCCTCAACAGCACGATCGCGCCTCTTCTCCTCTCTTCATTGCTGAACCTCAAAGTAATGGAAAATTCCCCCTTTGTGTCCTCTGCGCCTTTGTGGTTCATTTTATTTATTTCTTCATTGTCAACAAGTTTTTCCCAATGGTATTAGTAATGGGGAATGGCTGTTAGTTTTTACCTCAAAGCTCAAAGCTCAAAGCTCAAACCTACCACCTGACACCTAAGTAGTGAGACAAAATGACGGATTGTGATTTATAATGAATTTAACCAGTAAGATGCCCTCACATCTGCTACACTTACCCATTCTCCCACCGTTCCCTATTGTGAGCTACAGCCAAGGACTCGATATTAATACCCTATTCCCCTTTGCACTCGATAATTTCCAGAAAGACGCGATCCGGGCTTTGGATGCTGGAAAGTCGGTTGTGGTATGTGCCCCGACAGGTTCGGGCAAGACTCTTATTGGCGAATATTCTATCCATCAGGCTTTGGCTAGAGGCGGGCGAGTCTTTTACACCACTCCCCTCAAAGCCCTCTCTAATCAAAAATTACGGGATTTTCGGGCGCAATTTGGCACGGATCAGGTGGGACTTTTGACGGGGGATATTTCTATTAACCGTGATGCTCCTATCTTGGTGATGACGACGGAAATTTTCCGTAATATGCTCTATGGGACTCCCATCGGTGAAGTCGGGACTTCTTTGGTAGGGGTGCAAACGGTGGTACTCGATGAGTGTCATTATATGAATGACCGACAACGCGGTACGGTTTGGGAAGAGTCTATTATTTATTGTCCGAGGGAAATTCAATTAGTCGCGCTCTCCGCAACGGTGGCTAATAGTGAACAATTAACGGACTGGATTAATCGTGTTCATGGCCCGACTGAGTTAATTTATTCTGATTTTCGTCCGGTTCCTCTTCAGTTTCATTTTGGTAATGATAAGGGTATTTTTCCCCTTTTAGATGATACTCAAAAACGGATTAATCCTCGTCTGGCTACTACTAGGAAACAATCTAAGGAACAACGGGGACATATTCCGGCTCCTTCTTTGACTTATATGCTTTCTCTTTTGGCTCAACGTGATATGCTTCCCGCGATTTATTTTATTTTTAGTCGCCGAGGATGCGATCGCGCTGTGGCAGAAATTGGCAGTTTATCTCTGGTTACTCCCCAGGAAGAGGCTCTATTAAGAGGTTTAGTAATGGATTTTTTAGCCCGGAACCCCGAAGCGGGGCGCTCGGGTCAAATTGAGGCTCTTTGTAAAGGAGTTGCCGCCCATCACGCGGGCATTTTACCCGCGTGGAAAGGCTTAGTCGAAGAGTTATTTACTAAGGGGTTAATTAAGGTTGTTTTTGCTACGGAAACTCTGGCTGCGGGTATTAATATGCCTGCCCGTACTACGGTTATTTCTACTTTATCAAAACGCACGGATCGAGGTCATCGTCTTCTTAACGCGTCGGAATTTCTGCAAATGGCGGGACGGGCTGGCCGTCGTGGCATGGATGAATTAGGTTATGTTGTTACTGTTCAAACTCCCTTTGAAGGCGCGAAGGAAGCTTCTTATTTGGCAACCTCAAAACCCGATGCTTTATCGAGTCAATTTACTCCGAGTTATGGTATGGTTTTGAATTTATTACAAACTCATACGATTGAGCAAGCTAAGGAGTTAGTTGAGCGCAGTTTTGGACAATATATTTCTACGCTTTATTTGGAACCTCAACAGGAGGCTCTCGATCAGTTAAAGAGGGAAATGCAAGTTTTAACGGAAGAACTCGCGGTTTATGGTAATGGTAATATTAATTCTTTAGAGAAGTTATTGGGCAATTATGAGAAATTGCGCGATCGTCTTAAGCAAGAAAAACGTCTCTTAAAAACCCTTCAACATCAAGCGGAAGAGGCTCTGGCAAAGGATATGGCGATCGCGGTTTCTTTTGCGTCTGTCGGCACAATTCTCAGTTTAAAGGGGAAACACGTTCCCACGGCAAAACGGCCAGATTCTCATCCCATTCCGGGGGTATTAGTGGAAAAAATACCCGGTTCCGGTCAATCCCAAAATTTAGTATGTTTAGGAAAAGATAATCGCTGGTATGTTGTCACCAGTACCGATGTTGTCGGGTTACATGGGGATATTCCGCGATTAGCTATTGTGGAACATTTGGTAACGCCCCCGGAAATGGTTTTAAAATTAGGTCAATGTCGTAAAGGGGATGAAACAACAGCCGCGATCGGTCAACAAATACCCGATCGCGATATATCACCATCGTCCCCCGAAGTTTATGAGCAACAAAAACGCACCGAAGCCGTCGAAATCCAATTAAATAATCATCCCATTCATCAATGGGGAAACCCAGGTAAAATTTTAAAACGATTTAATCGTTTAGAGTCCCTAGAAAAAGAAGTGCATTGGCGGCAAATAGAATTAGATAGACAGCGATCGCACTATTGGGAGGAATTTCTCAATTTAATCGCGGTTTTACAAACCTTTGGCGGTTTAGATGAACTAACACCAACGATTTTAGGACAAGCCTGTGCCGCGATTCGTGGAGATAATGAATTATGGTTAGGATTATGCTTTATGTCAGGGGAATTAGAGCCACTAGATCCCCATCATTTAGCCGCGACTTGTGCGGCCTTAGTGACAGAAGTATCGCGTCCTGATACATGGACTCATTACAGTTTATCACCGGAAGTCGAGCAAGTTTTAGATAATGTACAAAAGAGTATTCGGCGTAAGTTATTCCAAGTGCAATATCGCCATGATACCGTTATTCCCATTTGGTTGGAACGAGAATTAGTAAGTTTAGTTGAACAATGGGCCTTAGGGGTTCAGTGGATAGAATTGATCGAAAATACCAGTTTAGATGAAGGGGATGTAGTGAGAATGTTAAGACGCACTTTAGATTTATTATCACAGATTCCCCATGTGCCCCATATATCGGAATCTTTGCGGATGAACGCGTATCGGGCTATGCAATTAATCGATCGTTTTCCTGTTAATGAAGCTGTGGATTAATTGGGAGTTTTGCGTTTTTGTCGGAAACTACAGAAAAACGCGATCAATGACTTTTGATTGATTCAAAATCTAATATAGCGAGTCTAAATGAATTGTGAAATCTTGTAGGGGCAATCCCCCTGTGGTTGCCCCGCTCCCCCCCCAACCCCCCCGCACGCGGGGGGGCAAGAGGGGTAGGCACGGGGGCACTACCGCGTTCATAACTCATTTAGGTTTACTATATTTAATTTCCATTCCTAAGTAAAAACTGTCTTTTTCCATACATAAATGGCTGAATCATTCCCATTTCCCTAACTCATTTTTCCTCATGGAAACGTAAGTAATTAAACGTGATTTTTAAAATTAAACCTATTGAATTATTGTTAACAATGCTTTGGCTAAATAGTAAATAACGGGAAGAGAAACTGCATTACCAAATTGATGTTTTGCTGTATTTTCATTATCTGCAATTTGGAAATTTTCTGGAAATCCTTGTAATCTGGCATAATCTTTTGCCGTTAAAGGTTTAAATAGCTTTTTTTGATAAATTTCTTTGATAAATGTCTGCTTATAGGCTTCAGGCTCTTCACATTCTATAGATATAGTCGCTACATAATCTCTGATTCCAGTTGCCGTTAAAGTTCCAATGGCATCAGCATGAGGTAAAAATATTTTAGAAATACCGTTAATTCCTGAAGAAATTTTAGAATTGACAAACTCATAGTCTTTACCTTCGACAACACGCAGAATTTCTTTGTCTACTAAAGTATTGATTTCTTCAATCTGTAAACTAGGAATTAAAGACTTTAACACTTCAAATCCTAAAGGATTACCATCTTTTTCTCCATAAATTTTCTTTCTTCTATTTCTTAAAATAGTTTGACATATTAGCTTTTCTCTAGGAGTTGTTTCTATTAATTCCCAAGAATGAATTGTCGTATGTCCATCTCTAATATCAGCAAAAGTAAAAAAATCGTTTAATTCGTCTATTTTTTGAAATCGTCCTCTCGCCGCAGGAATTTTACCATCAGGAAATAAAATTTCGGGAGGAAATTTCCTCTTTAGAAAATGACTTTTTTCAATCCCAGGAATGATATCATAAAGCTTTGGTCGTTTATTTAATGATTCGGGAAAGGTAAAACCCCAACAGTTTTCAATATCGTTTCTAATACCAACAATAAATATCCTATCTCTATCTTGAGGTAAACCAAAATCGTAGGAATTTAGCACCTGATATTTAACTACATAGCCTGATGAGGTTAAATTACTAAGTATATATTCTAAACTTTCTCTGTTTCTTGGCTCAGTTAAACCCTTGACATTTTCAAAGATAAATGCTTGAGGTTTATTAACTTTGACTATTCTAAAAACATCAAGCCATAGTTTACCTCTGGGGTCCTCTAAGCCTTGCATTTTACCCGCGATCGACCAAGGTTGACAGGGAACACCCCCAACTATTACATCTATGTCAAAAGGCAGCTTGTTTAAGTTAGTAATATCTCCTAAATAGGCTTCTTCATTAATATCACGAATAAAATTATTTTTATAAACTTTAATTGCTTCTTTGTCAATTTCTGAATATCCTAAACAAATTCCTCCTAATTCTTCCAGAGGAATTCTAAATCCACCTATACCCGCGAATAAATCTACAAATGTAAATTTGGATGTGCAAGTTATGGTTTTTATCGGTTGGAATAATTCAAATAATTCTAGTTGTTGAGCATAAGTGCGGCTTTCCATCGCGTTTATCATTAAAATTTAAGAGATATTCTCAACTTTTATAATGGCATTACCCCGGCGCGATCGCGTCTTTGTCAAAAACTTGGGAAATTGGATAAATAAGGTGACACCTTTTTAACGGCTTTACCAATCAGCACGTCAAATACACATCAATCCCACGTCAAAGCAACCTTAAAAAGACTCATCAGACTTAAATCACTAAAAAAATTAGGATTCAAGCCTGATGAGAGTTTTGGGATGCCAGGAACGAGACTTGAACTCGTGACACGAGGATTTTCAGTCCTCTGCTCTACCAACTGAGCTATCCCGGCGTTTTTTTTTCCACCTTAGTTATAATAACAGGGTTGATTTGGTTTGGCAAGTAGTTTGGCAAAATTTTTTTGAGAAATTTTTTTGGGGCTTGAGATGAGGTGTGTCGGGGTGAGTATGATATAAATCAATCAGATTCACAATACCTTCACCATTTCCTGTCGGTTCGGTTGAGGCCTACGTCGCGTGCGCGTAGGGCAAAACCCAACATCTTCGTTGGGTTTCGTGCCTCAACCCAACCTACGAATCAAGGTATTGCTTCAGAAACCAGGTTTCGTGAGGCACACCCTTGACTCTGGCATAACGAAGCCCTCTCACCCTTTCACAATACCTTCGCCATTTCTTGTAGGTTGGGTTGAGGCCTACGTCGCGTGCGCGTAGGGCAAAACCCAACATCTTCGTTGGGTTTCGTGCCTCAACCCAACCTACGAATCAAGGTATTGCTTCAGAAACCAGGTTTCGTGAGGCACACGCCCTTGACTCTGGCATAACGAAGCCCTCTAACCCTGTTTCTCCGTCATCTCTATTCTTTATCCTATAACTATTGTGAACCAACAACACGATCGCGCCCGATACCATCCCTTCCTGATCTTAACCGGACTTTGGTTATTCGGTGTCCTGTGCGATCGCCTATGGTTTATGGTAGATCAGAGTGTCCCCGCGTGGGATCAAGCCCAATATTTAACCGATAGTCTGATTTTTCAGCACGCGTTACAACAGCCCCAATGGTTTTCGGGGCAATGGTGGAATCACTTCTGGCAATTATCCCCAAAGTTTGCGCCCTTAACCTTTATTCTCACAGTACCCTTTCTCAATATTTTCGGCACAGGAGAGGAGCAAGCTACCCTCATCCACTCTTTTTTCAGTGCTATTCTCCTCGTTTCTGTATATGGATTAGGCTCCAAACTCTTTAACCGTCAAGTAGGCTTATGGGCAGCCGTGTTTTGTTTATTTTTGCCCGGGCTCTATCGTCTCCGTCTTCAATATTTATTAGATTTTCCCCTCACCGCGGCTGTCACTTTCAGTTTCTATTGTTTGACAATGTGGAAACTCAGCGTCGAAGAAGGAATAAGGAAGAAGGAAAAAGGAAATAATCCCCAATCACCAATCCCCAATCACCAATCCCCAATCCCCCCTTCTTGGTTATGGACGATCGCGTTTGGAGTATCTTTTGGCGCAGCACTTCTGATTAAACAAACAGCATTATTATTCCTATTTACCCCCCTTGTCTGGTTAGCCATAACCGCGATATTCCAAAAAGCTTGGGGAAAATTAACTCAATTAATCATTAGTTTAATTATCACTTTTACCATAATTTTTCCTTGGTTCAAAACCAATTGGTTAATCATCTTTACCTCCGCCAAACGAGCCACCATAGATTCCGCGATCGCGGAGGGAGATCCCGCCCTTAATACCCTAAAAGCCTGGACATTTTATTGGCAACAACTCCCCCAACAAATTTCCTGGCCCCTTTTACTCATTCCCATTATCGGTTTAATTCTTTTTTGGCTCAAAAACATCAAATTCCTCAAACTCAAATTATTTTTCCGTTATTTTTTGTTACTGATTCCCTCTTCCTTTAATTGGTTAGCTATTTTCTGGATAGGTGCTTATTTCATCAATTCCCTTAATCTGAATAAAGACGATCGCTATGTCACACCCTATTTACCCGTCTTCGCGATTTTATTAGCCTATTGTTTCACCCTTTTTCCCCCTCGTTGGGGCCGACAAATTCGTTGGGGTACTTTTACCCTCGTTATTTTATTAACCTTTTTAAACGCGTTCCCTGTGGGAGGCGCGATCGGTAATAAAATTAGAGAAACTTTTACCCCAGGTAATTCCATCCGTCCTTATATTGGCAAAGAATGGCCTCATCGAGATGTTATTACGGAAGTTATTAACTCAGAACCCTTTTTGCAAAATACCTTAGTTGTTGTCCCTTCTACCCCAGAAATTAATCAACATAATTTTAACTTCTATGGAGCCTTAGAGAACTTTCAAATTTATGGACGCGAAGTAGGGGGAAATCTCAAAAGTATTCCTCAAGATGTGCGATCGCTTTCTTGGTTTGTCACGAAAAATCAGCGACAAGGAGAAATCGGCTCCGATGATTCTCAGCAAGCTATTTTAAAAGAATTGGCAAATACTCAGGAATTTCAACTGAAAAAACGCTGGTTATTACCGGATTTTTCCTTATTAGAATTATATCGTCGTAATGTTCCCTTAATGTCTGTTTTTCCTTTAAAAGAAGCCCAACAAAAAATAGAATTAGATAACATTTTGTTACCGGAAAAGACTCCCCCAGGAGTGCCATTACCCGTTAATTATGAATGGTCCGGATCTTGGCAAGATTTACAATCAGGCATTTTCTTAATTACTTTTCGTAATATAGATAATACTTCTAATCCAACGGCTCCGAATTCCTTTATTCACGATCATGGTGTCGCGATGGGGATGTTAAATCCAGGGAAATTAAAAGGCGATCATTATCAAGTCGGATTTAAAGTCATGGAGCGCATGGCAATATTTACCCCTGCCAATCTTCAACCCGGAAAATATACCTTAGAAGCCACCTATCTTAATCGTAAAACAGGGGAAACTTATCCTATTAAAGTACCTCCTGTTACGATTACTATAGATCCCACCGCACCGCGATCGCCCGCCCCAGAATTAGATTTAGTTACCCAATTAAGACTCAGCGCGAGTCAATTACCATTAGGCATAAAAGGATTAGAATCAGTATTTGAACAAGTCGGGAGAATTAATCAATATGATCCTAATCAAGATTATACCATTCAAGCTGAAAAAGCCTTAGAATATCGTTTAAGACAAGATCCCAATAATGTCGAAGATGCTTATGCTTTAGCTTTCGCACGCGTATTGAAGAAAGACGTAAAAGGCGCGATCGCGTCCTTAGAGAAAATCACCCAATTAGATGTTAATAACCCCTACGCATCGGGTTATTTAGCCTTTGTTTATTTATATGATTGGCAACCCAAACAAGCAGAAAAAGTGTTAAAAAGAGCCTTAAGTAATAACCCCAATATACCCGAATTAAAAGCCTTAAATGGTGTCGCGTTACTCATGCAAGGAAATATCATCCAAGCGTGGCAAGATTTACAAGTCATTAAAAAATTAAAACTTTAAGGAGTGTTAATGGCTGAAACCATTGATTTCATGGCTTCCTTCTTATTTCTTCCTTCTGCTATAAAACGCAGAATAGTCGAGCGTCAATGACAAAATAACCCGTTATAATTGTCCTTAGTTACGGAAAAGACTGAAAAACTCTGCACAAGTAACTAAGGAATGAAAAATTAATAAAGTAGTGCAGGCATCTTGCCTGCTTTGGGGCACAGACAGGCATCTTGCCTGCTTTGGGGCACAGACAGGCATCTTGCCTGCTTTGGGGCACAGACAGGCATCTTGCCTGCTTTGGGGCACAGACAGGCATCTTGCCTGCTTTCGGGCACATATAGGCATCTTGCCTACTTTGGGGCACATATAGGCATCTTGCCTACTTTGGGGCACAGACAGGCATCTTGCCTGCTTTGGGGCACATACAGGCATCTTGCCTGCTTTCGGGCACATATAGGAGAAACTACCAAAGAAATAGTCAAGTTATTAAATTTCCATTCCTAAGATTAAGAGGAAAGAAGATCATGGATGAGTGGCTCATCAAAGCATGGAAAGCTTTCAAGCAATTTGTCTATCAGCGCATTATCCTAGCTTTAACAATTTTATTCTGTATTGGTGTGGGTATTGCCATGCAGAATATGTCTCATTTGTCCGACAAAATGATTGAAACCCAAGCCCTTCAAAACGCGTCTCTTTATGCCCAAGCTATTAAAGAAGCGCGGACATTTTATAGCTCTGATATTGTCAGTCGAATCAAAGACTTAGATCAAATTACTGTCACCCATGATTACTCGATGAAATCGGGTGGGATTCCTTTACCTGCTACCTTTTTAATTGAATTAGGCCAACGAATTAGTGAGACTCATCCTAATTTATCAGTACGTCTTTATAGTGATTATCCTTTTCCTTGGCGTCGTCAAGAAGGGGGGGCGAAAGATGAGTTTGAAAGGGAAGCACTCAGCTATTTAAAAGAAAATCCCCAAGGGCAATTTTATCGAAAAGAAACACGGGAGGGGACAACCACTTTTCGCTATACGGAAGCCGATTTAATGAAACCTAGTTGTATTAGTTGTCATAATACTCACCCGGATAGTCCAAAAACAGATTGGAAAATAGGAGATGTGCGGGGTATTTTAGAAATTCGTCAACCTTTGAATAAAATTACAGAAACAACTCGTTTGGGCTTGGAAAAACTTTTCTTTTTATTAGTCGTAATCGCGGTGACGGGACTCCTCGGTTTAACTTTAGCTATTGGTGGTTTACGTCGTAATGCTCGCCATTTAGAGATGCGTGTAAAAGCTCGGACTTCTCAATTACAACAGAGCAATGAAGCATTACAACAAGCTCAAGAAAAAAGCGATCGCCTTTTATTAAATATTCTACCCGAACCCATTGCCCAAAAATTAAAGGATGGACAAAAAAATATTGCGGATGGTTTTGCTGAAGTGACGATTCTTTTTGCGGATATTGTCGGGTTTACCGAAATGTCAGCTCTAATTACACCTGAAGATTTAGTCAAATTACTTAATGAAATTTTCTCAGCTTTTGATGAACTTACCGAACGTTATGGATTAGAAAAAATTAAAACTATTGGAGATGCTTATATGGTGGTGGGAGGGTTGCCTATTCCTAATAAAGATCATGCCGAATCTATCGCGGAAATTGCTTTAGAAATGCAAGAGGAAGTTGCCAATTTTAATGCTCGCCATAGTACCGCAATTAGTATTAGAATTGGTATTAATACTGGACCGGTGATCGCGGGTGTGATTGGGACAAAAAAATTCATTTATGACTTGTGGGGTGATGCTGTTAATACCGCGAGTCGTATGGAATCTCATGGCATTCCGGGTGCTATTCAAGTGACAAAATCTACCTACGAACGTTTAAAAGATAAATATACTTTTTCAGAACGTGGTAACATTTATATAAAAGGAAAAGGAGAAATGTTCACTTATTTACTTACGGGAAGACTGGCATCTCTATTGATTGTTTAATTTCCCAGGAATAATTATGAAACGGAAAAAGTTAAGCATACTGTTAGACGCATTTCAAGCACGCTTATCAAGGCAAATTACCATCTGGGTATTTATTAGTTTGCTTGTCATAGAAGGAGTGATTCTCATTCCTTCTTATTTTCGTCGGGAACAAGAATTATTATTACAATTGGAACAGATATCAAGTTTTACCCTTGACTCCTTAGTGATTTTGACTCAGGAAGAAATGTCAAATCACCAAGTATTTCAAAAGCGCATTCAAAATATTATTAAAGATTCACCTATTGTTTTAGGAATTGCGATTTATCAATCTAATGGTAAACTTATGGAAACCTTCGGAGAAATGCCAGAAATAGCCTTTGATTATCTGCAAGATCAGAAAATTTTTCATCAACGCAGTCATGATGGAACACGCTACGATGTGGCTTGGACAAATAAACATTTAGGCGGTGATTTTATTTTAATAGTACGCCATGATGCTTCTTCCGTGCAACCCGAATTATATGCCTATATTAAACGCATTGGTATTCTGGTTTTAATTATCTCAGCTTTTGTCACTTTTGTGACGATTATTGTTTTAGGAAGTGTGGTGATTTCTCCTATTTTAAGACTCAGGGATGACTTGATTTCTGCGGCGGATGCTTTAAGTAAAGATGAAACTAAATCTGATTTTTATTCCTTTTCCATTCAGCGCAATGATGAGTTAGGAGAAGTGATGAATGCTTTTAATTTTATGTTTCATCGGGTATATCAAGAAATTTCCCAACGCAAACAAGCGGAAGCTATTTTACGCAGTGAGCAGGAAACATCGGAACGGTTATTATTAAATATTTTACCGGAGGCGATCGCGCTGCGTTTAAAACAAGGAGAAAATCCCATCGCGGATAGTTTTTCCGATGTGACAATTTTATTCGCGGATCTGGTAGGATTTACAGAATTATCCTCTCGCACGACACCCCAAGAATTAGTGAAATTACTCAACGGTATTTTTAGTGATTTCGATCAATTAACGGAAAAATATCATTTAGAAAAAATCAAAACTATTGGGGATAATTATATGGTGGCGAGTGGTTTACCTATACCCCGTTTAGATCACGCGATCGCGATCGCGGATATGGCATTAGAGATGCAGGAAATAATGATAAAATTTAATGAAAAAAAAGGTGAGTATTTGCGTTTGCGTATAGGGATTAATAGTGGCTCTGTAGTCGCGGGAGTTATTGGGACAAAAAAATTTATTTATGACTTATGGGGAGATGCAGTCAATACCGCGAGTCGTATGGAATCTCAAGGTATTCCAGGGAAAATACAGGTGACAGAATCCACTTATCAATTATTATGTGAACAGTACATTTTTGAGCCAAGAGGTTCCATTTATGTTAAAGGTAAAGGGAATATGATCACCTATTTTCTTCAGGGTAAAAAATAGTAGATTTTGTGGGATGTGCTGAAACAAAACCAAGGAATAAAAATTAAAGTAGTGCAGGCTTCCAGCCTGCTTGCTCAATGCCAAATACTCAAGTTATTGACAGCAGATTGCAGGTTTATGAAGTACAGCCCATAAACCCCGAATCAGGGAGCTCCGGGGGACACCGCCCCTACAGAAACCGTTTTTTGTACTTCACCTACCTGAAAAATGCTGTAAGTTTCATTCCTAAGCTGTGACGCATTGAAAAGTCCCAGTAAAACGGGATCAAACCCTGTGACAAGCAGGATGCTTGTCCTACTTTATTTTGAATGCGTCTTAGCTTACCATAAATCGTCCCAAATCAATGATTAAAACTTTATAGAGAAAATAGTGATAATTGTTCAGCAATTCCTTTTACTTTTGGGTAATTTCCTTGAATCAAATCGAAAAGATAACTACCAATTTCTTGAGCCAGTAATACGGGAACAGCATTCCCAATTTGTTTGTATTTAGAACTTACTGAACCCGAAAAAATCCCATCATCGGGAAAAGTTTGGATTTTCGCACATTCGCGCACACTTAAAGGACGCAATTCTACAGGGTGACACATATCAGTCGCTTTCTGCTGGGGATTTGTTGTTACTGTTGGTGAAGGCTTATCCCAAGATAATCTCCGATAAAAACCGACTTTTCCGCCCCATGAATTGTAAGCTCCTCCCATTGCTTCTTTTCTTAATTCTTCAGGTAAATCTCTCCAATTTTGTCCCTCTTTTAATAATTTCAAATACTTTAATCGACTTTCTGAGTAAGGGATAAATTCTAGTTCGGGATCGACTAAACCTGTTAACGCGTCCCTTAAAGTACGCCACTTAGGTAAATTCTTTCCATTTTGGCAATATTTCGGGAGAGGAAATGTCGCCATTTCACCATCTCTCGAACCAATAAATATAACACGCGCTCTGTTTTGGTGAACGCCATAATCTGCTGCTTCTAAAATATTAGAAACTACACTGTATTTGAGTTCTTTCATTTCTGTTAATACCACCCTCAATGCTGCTCCGGGCATTTCATCATGTTCTAACGGTGGGTAATTTTTTCCCCTTTGGTTAATTGCTCTATTGCGAATAGGTGCAGACAGCAAACCTCTTACATTTTTCATTAAGAAAAACCGGGGTTTAACTTCTTTAACTATGCGAATAAACTCCATAAATAAACTGCCACGAGGGTCCATGACTGAACCTCTTTTTCCCGCGGTACTAAATGGCTGACAAGGTGGGCCTCCAGTTACTAAATCTACCTCACCAGGATGGATATCTCTGCCTAATTTTAAAACTCTTCCTCCTTCTGCAAGTAAATCTTGGGTACTGACTTTTTCTATCTCTCTGGGAACTGCACTTTCGTGAAGATGAGGTCTATTGAGCGCGATCGTTTTTGTAGCATCACGGTCTTTTTCCACTACACTTATGGTGTGAAATCCCGCGTTTTCTATACCCAAGTCTAGCCCAAAAGCTCCGGCAAAGAGGGAAAGAGAAATAGGTTTACCATTTATCATTTTTGTGACTAATTTTTTGGACTGAGATAATATTACTATGGATTTACCAATTTATTCTAAATAAAGCATAAATCTGGGTCAAACATCAACTCCCGAAAAACTAACAGGAGATTCTAAAATTTCAACTTTTCTGATTTTATCATCCGATCGCGCTACCTGCTATGATGGGAAAGTCCGTAGAAATACGGATATAAAAAAAAATACACTTAAGTATAATTACTGAAGTGATTGTTATTGGTTTGGAAAAACTTGATCAATCTTTCGGAATTTGGCAAATTATGGTATTATTAGCTAAATTGTCCTGGGAAGTGAGTATATGGTGAGTGCATTGACTCTAATGAACTGAAATCCCTCCTCAAATTGCTGGGTTGTCGTGATTATTGTTCTTTGCTTTCAGCTAAGACGTTTGACAGCATCAAGAATAAAAACAAAATTTGTCAAGATTTGCCCGATCGCGCCTTGATAGACTACTGCCGTGAAATTGCCAGTATCAAGATTTTACCACCCCGTCGGGATCAGCTCAAAATGGATGCAACTTAGTTGTCGATCGCGCTGAATGAATTGAAGGTTTTAGAGCTGAAAATACCTAAATCATCATGCCTAATCCTCCCTACAATATAGACTTAGTTATTTTGGTTAAAGCAAAGATTATGGAAAAACATGAAGAAATTACGATCGCGGAATATCAATCAACCGCGGATTCTTTTCGAGAGGGAACATGGAATCACGATGTTTCCCAAAATCGTAACGCGTTAATTGCCGCGATGCCTAATCATCCGGGTAAAATATTAGATATGGGTTGTGGCCCCGGACGGGATTTAGTCGCGTTTAAGTCCCTCGGACATACCGCGATCGGATTAGATGGAACTCCCGCGTTTGTTGACATGGCAAAATCTCTTTCTGGCTGTGAAGTTTGGTTACAATCTTTTTTAAATTTAAACTTACCTCCTGATACCTTTGATGGGATTTTTGCCAATGCTTCTTTGATTCATGTTCCTCGTGAGTCTATGATTAAAGTATTAACTGACTTACATCAGAGTTTAGTCCCAAAAGGCGCGATCGTCCTCTCAATGTGTCGGGGAAATTGGGAAGGATTCGATCAACGTCCTACGGGAAACCGTTATACAGTCGCGTGGGAATATGAGACATTAGCGCCTTGTTTAGAAACCGCAGGATTTGAAATTTTAGATCATTATTATCGTCCCCCTGGTTTACCCCTTAATGCCCAAAATTGGCTAGTTATCTTAGGCCGAAAAAAATGAAAATTTCCATTTAAGTAATTTCCATTATCTGATGAGGATTTAACCGGATAATGAAACAGCCATATCCTCATTTTGACTTCTCGCAATGAGCGCGAGATCGTTAAATTTTGTAGGGGCGGGTTCACCAACCAATTTTCCCACCCACAGATCACCTTCATAAACCCGCCCCCACCCCACCCGTCACTGGGGGCGGTTTTTTATCATGGGTTGGTGAATTATCGGCAAAAGTAGGCGCGATCGCGTGTCTATTTAGGAAGCACTGGTTAATCCTAAGTGCGAGATCGTGATTTTGTTTTCTCCCAAGGAGCGCGAGATCGTTAAATTTTGTAGGGGCGGGTTAACCGATATCATTGACAAACACCGACAAATGATAAAAACCCGCCCCCACCCCACCCGTCACTGGGGGCGGTTTTTTTATCATGGGTTGGTGAATTATCGGCAAAAGTAGGCGCGATCGCGTGTCTATTTAGGAAGCACTGGTTCATCCTAAGCGCGATCACGTTATCCTGACTTCTCCCAAGGAGCGCGAGATCGTTAAATTTTGTAGGGGCGGGTTAACCGATATCATTGACAAACACCGACAAATGATAAAAACCCGCCCCCACCCCACCCGTCACTGGGGGCGGTTTTTTATCATGGGTTGGTGAATTATCGGCAAAAGTAGGCGCGATCGCGTGTCTATTTAGGAAGCACTGATTAATCCTAAGCGCGATCGCGTTATCCTGACTTCTCCCAAGGAGCGCGATCGCGATGATCCCAAAAATTTACCCTCAAAAAAGTAGGGACACGGCACTGCCGTGTCCCTTCTAACCCCGCGTGCACAAGTCCTGTAGGTGCAATGACTGTATTTTATTGATTCACTTGACACAGGAACGATCACTCTGTAACATAGATTTATTGTATATGCAAGGGACTCAAAACTAAAGGCAACTTAAATCTTGACGCAGCCGATATCAGGTAGTATAAGGTAATATAAAATAATACCAATTGGAGAAAAATCCATGATTGTTGATCCTTTTGTCAAAGCTGCCTTTGAACTTCTAAAGGTAGTAGATCCATCTTTCGATGAAGAAAGATTCCGTGAAACAATGAGAACATATTTCAATGCCGAGACATCAAAAGAAGAAAATCGGGGAAAAATGATGGAAGCAATCCGTCAAGGTATATTGGGAGAGAAATTAGCGAAAATAGCTTCTTATCAGCCTAAGACATCAAAATCATTTCCACAACTTATTGAAGAAAATCCAGAAACCCAGGAATTAATGGAGGAGCTAGAGGGTGGTTTTGAAGACGAAGGAGAAGGAGAAGGAAAAGGAGGAAAAACGAGAGTAAATCAGCAACAATAAAATCCCAAAAACACTGTTAGTTAGAGAAAACACTTGATCGTGAGGATAAAATTATGAGGTTTAGTAAGAAATTAAGAAAGACTCTTGACAACGTTGCCGAAGAAGCCGCTGAAGAAATTCTCTGTGCGGCACTAAGATATTCAGTAGACTGGCTTATAGCTGTATTTTTCCAAGGGTATTAGGTTCTGTTTCTTCGCTCCTGTGCAGAAACCGGGTTTCTGCGTAGCTCTCTAGTTTCCCAAGGACGATTTTTCAGAGAAACCCGGTTTCTTTGCCCACGAACCTAAAAAGCTGAGTAGATTATGACAAGATGGATTCAAGAATTTGACCAACTTATCCACCGTCGTAAGCACATTATTTTATACGGGAATATCCACGATCTTTTTTTGTGGCATAGCACTTATCAGAGTATCCAATATTTCCTTAATTCTTATTTTTTAGATTTGCATTTTGATCTGTTTGTTAATTACGATCCTATAGAAACGTTCAAATATCCTGATGAAATGAAGGAGCTTTACCATAAATTAGCTTCACGTCGGGGTCGTCTTGAAACCTATGAATCGATATACGAAGAGGGAGCATTTCTTCCCATACTGGGCCTGTTATCCCAATCTGAGACCTCAGTAGCAGTGACAGCTAATTTAGCTGATGTACTGGCATCTCCCAGTTTTGGCTCTGGTAAGCGACATCCCCTCATCATGCTGAAAAAATGTACCTTGGAAGCTGAGTTAATCGCGCATGGTGCATTAAAAGGATATCGCAATACTCTGGTAATTTTAGCGAATGAGTTAGAAACAGTCCCCCAATGGTTTTATCGCAATAACCCTTTTGTGAGCATACTCCAAGTGCCACTTCCCAAAAAAGAGGAACGTCGAGAGTTTGCACGGCTCTTTATCCGTCCTATTGACGGAAGGGAAAGAAGCGGTTTTTACCAAGGCGATCGCGTTCAACCCCCCGAACTAAAAATCTTAGCCGAAGAGTTTGCGGATCTCACGCAAGGATTTAAAAACTGGGATTTAGAAGCCTTACGCCACACCTCTTGGCAAGAAAAAATCCCCCTACAAGCTAAGAAAATTTGGCAGTTAGTTGACTTTTATAAATTTGGTCAGAAAAACGATCCCTGGGAACAGTTAAACGCGGATCGGGTGCAAAACGCCGGTGATGAGCTATCTAACGCCGTTATTGGACAAAAAAGCGCGATCGACGCGGTAACGACTATGCTCAGTTCCGCGAGAGTGGGGTTAAGCATCAGCACTAGCGCCGGTCGCAGTGGTAAGCCAAAAGGGGTTTTCTTCTTTGTCGGACCGACGGGAGTGGGCAAAACAGAACTGGCAAAAGCCATGACTAAACTGGTTTTTGGGAATGAGGAAGCCTTTGCCCGCTTTGATATGAGCGAGTACAGAGAAGAAAACGCCGACCAAAAACTCATCGGTGCGCCTCCTGGTTTTGTCGGTTATGAAAGCGGGGGACAGCTAACCAATCGCGTGATTGAGCAGCCTTACAGCATATTACTATTTGATGAAATTGAGAAAGCTAACCCGAAAATATTAGATAAGTTTCTGCAAATTTTGGAAGATGGGAGACTCACAGATAGTAAAGGACAGACGGCTTACTTTAACCAAACCGCGATTATTTTTACGAGCAATATCGGAGCGTCTGATCAGACCGACCATCACGGTAACATTATCCGACCCGGAATTATGAATCGGGCTAAGGAAGGTGATGGCTTGACTTACGAACAGGTAAAAGATCATTTCCAAGAGGAAGTTGAATGGTATTTCACCAGTCGGATTGGTCGCGCAGAATTACTCAGCCGTTTGGGGGATAATATTGTTGTGTTTGACCTGCTGCGACCCGATTTTGTGCGTCGGATTGGCGAAAAGTTTTTGCGGCAGTTGAAAGAGGCTGCTCTGGATAAGTATCGGTTGAATCTGGAATTTCAGGAGCCAATTTTCGAGCTTTTAAGTCGGAAGATGGCAGAAAAAGATAACTTACTGCTGGGTGGACGACGAATTAAAACTGTATTAGAAACCTTGGTGGAACGTCCCCTCAATCGTTGGATTTTCGAGAATTTTCCCGATATGAGTCAATTAGCAGGACGGACGTTGGTGCTAGGGATAACTAGCGATCAAAAGTTGGAAGTTCATTAGATTTGATGGATTAATTTAAGTTTCAAAACCCTTGTGACTAGAGGAATTCCCCATGTTTGAAAGGTTCACAGAAAAAGCAATTAAAGTGATCCAGTTAGCTCAGGAGGAATCCCGCCGTCTCGGACATAACTTTGTGGGAACTGAGCAAATTATTCTAGGTTTGATTGGGGAAGGGACAGGCGTTGCCGCGAAAGTCTTAAGATCAATGGGGGTCAAGCTCAAGGATGCTCGGATTGAAGTCGAAAAAATCATTGGTCGAGGTTCGGGATTTGTCGCCGTTGAGATTCCTTTTACCACTTGCGCCAAGCAAGTTTTTGAATTGTCCTTAGAAGAAGCTCGCCAACGAGGGCATAACTATATCGGTACGGAACACTTACTGCTAGGTTTGATCCGAGAAGGAGAAGGAGTAGGTGTTAGAGTCTTAGAAAATCTGGGAGCAGATCTGGCAAGAGTCCGCACGGAAGTTATTCTGATGTTGGGTGAAACTGTAGAAGTAACCGCAGTTTCAGATGACAGACGGACTAAGATGCCAAGATGGGAAGAAATTTGGGCTGATTTAACTCAAATGGCAACCGATGGCAAAATTGCTCCAGGGGTGGTACAGCAGAAGAAAATTAAACCAGTGATTGAAATTCTGGGTAGTGCAAAAAACAATACCCAGCAAAGCAATAAATCGAGAAAGAGGGCAATCTCTAATCCCCTCTGGAGAATGTTGAAAGGGCAAGTTATTAATGAAAAATATTTTCTACAAGAACTTCTGGGTGAAGGTGGATATGGAGCCGTTTATCTAGCAGATGAAGTCTTGAAAAAAAGAGACAAGCAACTAGAGCAAGTAGCAGTCAAGTTAATTTTGAGCGATGATACAACAGAAAGTCAATTAGATGAACTGATTGTTACTAGGAAGTTGCTACACCCTAATCTAACGGGTTGTTTTGATCGGGGGGAATGTAATCTGATGGGTGCGGATTATCTTTATTTGCTAATGGAATTAGCTGATTTTAGTTTGGAAAAACAATTAAATCAGGGGATTTTATCACAAGCAGAAACGATTTTGTTAGTCAAGGATATTGCTGAAGCCTTAGTTTATCTTCATAATCAGGTAGTAGTTCTCCCGAATCAACCCGAACCCGTTAAACTAGCACATCGAGATTTAAAACCAGGAAATATCCTCAGAATAGGAAATAAATGGAAGTTATCGGATTTTGGCTTAGTTAAAATTATTGGCAGTGGTAGTGTGTTAAATACAAGTAATTTGTTTGGAACACCGCTATATCTTCCACCTGAATCCTATGAGGGCAAAATTTGTCCAGCTTGGGATGTTTGGGCGCTGGGAATAGTCATTGTGGAAGCGTTGACCGGAAAATTACCCTTTAACGGCGAGACACTACAACAGTTACAAAAACAGGTTTGTGAACAAGAACCCGATTTATCTGGTTTACCACAGAAATTTGAGCCCCTTGTGCGCGGCTGTTTGGAGAAAGATCGGCACAAACGTTGGACAGCAAAACAAGTTTTAGAACAAATTCCGGTTCCGAAATCGGGTTATGTATTGCTCTACAATGCGGGATTAGAATATGAAGGGATTTATACGATTCAAAGGGGCGATCACCACCAAGTATTAATCTTTGAAGAACAAGAAGATGCCCATCGTTTTATTTCCTATTTAGAGGGTCAAGGCTTCACTAATATCAGTGTAGAATTTTTTGAAGAAGAACAGATTAATAACTTTTGTAACTGTCTCAATTTTGATGTTGAATGGATTGCTTCTGGTGAGGAAGTTATTTTCAATGAAAAGAATGTATATAAAACCCAGCAAGTTTATGTACTTCTAAATAACGCCGGAACAGAAAACGAGGGAATTTATACGATGAAAAATGGCGATCGCAATACAGTGCTAATGTTTGAAGACAAAGATGATGCTCTTCGCTTTAGTGGTATTTTAGAGTCGCAAAAATTCCCTCGTCTTAGTGGGAAATTTGTCAACCAAGAGGCGGTTAAGCGTTTTTGTAAAGAGGTTGATTTTGATTATAAACTGATTCGTGCTGGCACTTTAGCTATTCCCCCTGAAGGTAACGCAGAAAAATTGGCATTTGAAACAAAACAAGAAAACAATTCATTTTTAGACGGAATAATTGGTTTTTGGGAAGGTATAAAGGAGGTCTGGAATGGCAGCAATGAACCTAGTGAGTCCAAACTATTCGTTCTGGAAAAAGCACCAGACGACTCACCTCTACCAACAAACCGATCAGAAGCAAAGAGACTAAAATTGGAAAATTGGGATTAATCTTTACAATGACTTATAGGCTTATCCATATATTGTAGGAATTTACCATGAACAAGCAATTACTCTGGAAAATGTTAGAAGGGAAAGTTATTAACAATCAATATTATCTCAAGAAACTTTTGGGTGCGGGCGGTTTCGGTGGAGTTTTTCTAGCCGATGATGTTATCGACGATACACTGATTCGTCAAATTGCCATAAAAATACTAACTTCTGACTCCCAAGATAAACAACAGCAATTAAAAGATAAACAACAGCAATTAAAAGAAATTAGCACCACTACTAATCTACGACATACTAATCTAATCCATTGCTTTCATGGGGGGAAATGTAACCTGGGAGGATCAGATTTTCTTTATTTGGTGATGGAGGTAGCTAATTCCAGTTTAGAAAAGCAGTTAACCCAGGGGGTTTTATCGGAAACCGAAACGACTCTATTAGTACAGGATATTGCCGAAGCCTTGGTTTATCTCCACAATCAACCCAAAGCCATCGTCCACAGAGATTTAAAACCCGGAAATGTACTGAGGGTGGGGGATAAGTGGAAATTATCGGATTTGGGATTGGTTAAAATTATTGGCGCTGGGAGTGTCTCAAATACCAGCAAACTTTTTGGAACTGCACAATATGTTCCCCCAGAATCTTATGATGGTAAAATTTCCCCAGCTTGGGATGTTTGGTCTTTGGGGATAATCATTGCGGAAGCGTTGACCGGAAAACCTCCCTTTCAAGGGGAGACTCCACAACAGTTGCAAAAACAGATTTGTGAAAAAGAACCAGATTTATCTGGTTTACCACAGAAATTTGAGCCAATTGTTCGGGGATGTTTGGAGAAAAACCGGAAAAATCGCTGGACTGCTAGACGAGTTTTAACAGAACTTCTGGGGCAGAATCTTAAACCAAATCCTATAAACCTAGAACACAAAATTGAACAGGATGTCAAACCCAATTGCAGGCTAGAAAATTTCTCAGTTATCCGCACTATAGAGCATTCTGAGTGGGTTATGTCTCTCGCCATCAGTCCTGATGGTTGCACTTTTGCTAGTGGCAACTATGACAAAACTATTAAGATTTGGGAGTTGAGTACCGGGCGGGAAATTCGCACGTTAGGCAGTTTTAACAGGCTCCTTCGTTTTATCTTTAAGGGTCATTCTAATTCGATTAGTTCCCTCGCCATTAGCCCCAATAATCGCACTCTTGTTAGTGCCAGCTGGGACACAACCATTAAGATGTGGCAGTTAAGCACGGGTGAAGAAATTAGCACCCTAACTGGGCATTCTAAGGAGGTTACTTGCCTCGCTATTAGCCACGATGGCCAGACCATTGTTAGTGCTAGTTATGACCAAACCATTAAGATTTGGCAGATGAGTACAGGGCAGGAAATTCGCACTCTCACTGGGCATTCTGAGGCGGTTTTGTCTCTTGCCATCAGCCCCGATGGGCAGACTCTGGTTAGTGGCAGTAAGGACGAGACGATTAAGATTTGGCAGATGAGTACAGGGCAGGAAATTCGCACCCTCACCGGGCATATTTTGGGGACTTATTCTCTCGCTATTAGCCCGGATGGACAGACCCTTGTTAGTGGTAGCGAGAGAATTATTAAGGTTTGGCAGTTAAATACAGGACAAGAAGTTTACAGCCTAAAAAGCGGCGGTGGTCACCAAGTTTGGGCTTTGGCGATCAGCCCGGATGGGAAAACTCTTGTTAGCGGAGATTTTAACAAAATAAAAATTTGGCAATTGAGTACGGGGGTAGAACTTGGTATCCTCACTGGGCATTTGGGTGAGATTTATTCCCTTGCCATCAGCCCCGACGGGCAGACCCTTATTAGCGCCAGTAATGACAAAATGATTAAGGTTTGGCGGGAGGTGTGACTCGGTTGGGGTTTGAGACAGCTAAAAAATCTTTAACCCTAGATAGGGATTACCAAACTGACTAGAACGATTACTTGAAATGGCAAACTTCACCACTAAAATTAAATCAACTACCAGAGGATAACCAACCATGTTTGACTTAGAACTCGCCTGGGATAGACCAGCAAAACCTAACAATCAACAGACAAATCATGTATTGCGAGTCCGTATTAGCCCCGAAACTGGCGCAAATTTGTCCAGTTTACCTCTGCGGATGACGATCGCGCTCAATACCAAAAAACCTAAAATTATATGCTAACTTTACCGAGTAGCCGGTTAGAAATTCAAAATAATAGGGTATATCAAAACGAAAACAACCATGCTGAAATCAACCCTTAATCAGATTTGGAAAAATTTAGAAAATTATCGATCGCGTCCCTAGAGTCAATCGGCATAGAGCATTTACAATACTCTAACTATACAATATTTGACTACTGGGATGACCACGATAATTTTTATGAAGAAGTGATAGTAAAGCAGCCTGTTTTAGTTAAATTATCTAGTTATTCTATCGGGAAAGAATTGCAAGAAAATCCTAGCGAATATTGGCTCAAACTCAAGTTTTGTCTCAAAGCAGATATCACCGAATCAGAAAAATCTTTAAGCCTAGATAATATTATTGGCGAAATGACATTGATTTTAGATCCCAATTTTAAATTTATTGACGAAAATTGGTCAATCAATATCAACTCTCTTTTTATTACCGCGAAACTAGGCAAAGAAGAAACGAGAGACTAAAATTAAATCAACTACCAGAGAATAACCAACTATGTTTGACTTAGAACTAACCTGGGATAGACCCGCACAATATAGACCCGCACAACTTAGCTCCCAACAGCCTAATCACTCAGACAGCAATCATGTCCTGCGAGTTCGGATTATCCCCCGCAATTTACCCAGTTTACCTCTGCGGATCACGATCGCGCTTGATACCAGTGGGTCAATGGCAGGGGAAAAACTGCAACGCGCTAAAGAAGCGTGCCTCGCCGTTGTCACCCAGTTACGCGACATAGACCAATTATCCCTAGCAGGCTACTCTACTAAAGTCACCCCTTTGCTGCAATCCCTAACAGGTGGCGATGCGGCTGTTACATTAGAGAACGCGATCGCTGAACTACAAGCTGGCGGCGTTACCCGCATGGACTTGGCATTAGACTGGATTGAAAAAAATCTCCCTCCAGAAGAAAGCACCCCACTCGTCGGGATTTTAATTACCGATGGCCACGCCACCAACAACAGAGGAGTCCCCTTAGATGATGTGACACCCCTAATTGACAAAGCCCAAAAAATGCGGAGTTGTGGCATTACCCTGTGTGCCGTAGGACTTGGTGATGCCGCGAACTTCAATACATCCTTTTTAAGCGACTTAACCGACAAAGGGGGAGGAGTATTTATCTATGCTGACACTCCAGACAAGCTATCGAGCCAGCTACAAAACCGATTAAAAGCGGATCAGGAAATTGCCATTGTCGATGCCAAACTTCGCTTAACACTAGCAACGGGGGTTAAACCTACAGGCTATTGCCGTTTGCGTCCCGAATATTTACCCCAGGAGAAAACAGGCGAAAATGAGTTAAGTCTGGGAACTCTGCGCCGGGATTGCCCTACCGATATTTTAATTGCTTTGGACATTCCCCCCATCGGTTTTGGTGAACCTCTGAGGAGTCGCGATATGATTTCCGTTGAGTTAACAGCTTGTGGACTGCAAACCCCAATTGCAAAAACAGCCGCGATTACCTATACTTCTTCTTACCGCGAAGCACAAAAGGTTAATACAGAAGTAAATCGCGATCGGCGTTATTGGGACATCAACCTTTACAGCAAAGAGGTGATAGATATCGAAGATAGCAACCCCAAGCGTACCGCAGAATTGCTCACCAATATTCAAGTAGCAGCTACCCAAGCCGGAGAAACTGATATGGCCAACCAAGCCGCCCAGCAATTAGACGATTTGAAAAAGACTGGAAAAGTGAACCCAGACAACGCCACTGGAATGTTGACACATTCCCGTAATCTCGGAAACAAAAACACATATTAATACCAAGTTTCTCAGTTAAAAATATCAAATTCACAATCAACATGAATAAAGGCATTGGCCATGACCCCATACCGGGTGTAGCGCCTCAGTTTACCCAAAATACAGCACAATTGAAACTCCTCAATGGACCAGGAGCAAAACGCCTATTTACCCTAAACCAGATAACAACAGTCATTGGCCGCAATGACCCACCCAATATCAAAGTAGATATTGATTTAACCGATTGCGAAATCAACAACCCACCTGCTGTATCCCGTCGTCATGCAGAGATTTTCTGGGTAGAAGGCGACCTGCAAATTGTGGATTTGAACAGTAGCAACGGCACTTTTATTGATGGAAAAAAACTCTCTCCCCTTACCCCTGACAACCCTCACGAGCCTGTCAGTTTAAACCCAGGAACTAAGGTAAAACTAGGCAATTTAGAATTTGAGGTAATCGTTGATGAATAAACCATTAACTCTAGGGCGATTAACTAGCCATGCCCAAACTCATCCGGGCAAAAAACGCGAAATCAATGAGGATAATTATCTGCTAGAATCCTGGCCAGATAAATCTGCTATATTAGCCGTAGTCGCCGATGGTATGGGAGGACATCGAGGGGGAGAGGTGGCCTCAAAAATTGCTGTAGATACGTTTCGGGAACTCCTCAATCAACCCTTACCCTCAGAAACTTTGACTAGATATGAATTACTGCTAAAAGCATTTTACGATGCTGATACAGCGATTCGAGAACAGGCTTGTCAAGATTTCGGCTTAATGAATATGGGGACAACAATCATAGCCGCGATTATCACCCCCACAGAATTAATCCATCTCTATGCAGGTGACTGTCGTTTATATCATTTTCTCGGTGACTCTCCCCCTTATATCACTGCCGATCATTCAGTGGTACAGGTACTCATAGAATTAGGGAAAATTACCCCAGAAGAAGTATCTACCCATCCCATGCGTTCAGTGGTTAATTCTTGCTTAGGTGGCCGGGGAAAATCTCAATTATCTATTGACCCCAAATGGGATTCTTCTCCCTCACCCGTGCGAGAATTACATTCGGGTGCTCTCTTGCTATTGTGCAGCGATGGGTTACATGGGGAAATTCGCGCTAAACACTTAGCAAGTTTGGTTCAACAGTTTAGAGATTCCCCAGAGAAACTGACTAAGGCTTGTGTAGAAGCGGCTTTAGATAGTGGGGGAAATGATAATATTACAGTCATCGCGATTAGGGTAGGAGAAACAGAATGAATGCTGACCAATTGTGGAGGATGTTACTAGGAGAATCAATCGATCACAAGTACCACCTCAAAAAATTCTTAGGGGCTGGTGGCTATGGGGGTGTTTTCCTCGCGGATGAAGTGGTGGATGATGACTTTCAGCGTGAAGTCGCGGTGAAACTTATCTCCCCAGAGTACGATCCCAAAAAGCGCGAAGAGCAGCGAAAAGAATTGAAGAATGCAGTTAATTTAAAACATCCTAATTTACTGGATTGTTTTGTTCCAGGCCTGTGTCAGATTAAAGGCTCGGAATTTTTCTATCTAGTCATGGAACTAGCAGAGGAAACCCTAGAGCAACACTTACAAACAGGCACTTTATCAGCAACAGAAGTTACGGAAATTGTCAAAGCCATAGCTTCAGCTTTAGCTTATCTCCACAATGGCTCACCTCCGAAAGTGCATAGAGATGTAAAACCCGGTAATTTATTGCGAGTAGGAAATCGCTGGAAATTAGCTGATTTGGGTTTATTAACCGCGATCGGTTCTCAAAGTTCAGCATTCACCAGTAACCGCAGGGCAACCATCAAATATGCTCCCCCAGAAGCCTATCAAGGTGTAGTAGCAACAGCCTGGGATATCTGGTCATTGGGAGTAATGACAGCAGAAATGCTGACGGGTGAGCTTCCTTTTAGAGGGGAGACAGAACCATTGCTCATGAATCAAGTAATGAATGACCCGCCATCAATAGATTGGTCGAAAGTGCCAGCACCATTTGTGAAGATTATCGAAGGTTGTTTAGAAAAAGATAGAGCAAAACGCGATACAGCACAGAGGGTACTCGATAAACTTGTGGGTCCCCCCCCACCACCTCCCCCTCCCACCTTCTCCTTTGAAACCGTTACCGTTAACCGTCGAGGCGAAATCATCCAGCGTCAAACCAAAAAGGCGCAATACTTTACCGAAGACTTAGGAAACGGAGTCAGCGTCGATATGGTTTACATCCCCGGTGGGACTTTCCTCATGGGTTCACCTGAAACCGAAGCAGAAAACTATGACCATGAAAAGCCACAACATCAGGTGACAATCCAACCATTTTTCATGGGTAAATACACCGCGACACAAGCCCAATGGAAAGCCGTCGCGAAATTGCCTAAAATTGAACGAGACTTATATCCAGATCCTTCTCGCTTCAAAGGTGATAATCGGCCTGTAGAACAAGTTTCCTGGCTCGACGCGGTAGAATTTTGTGCCAGACTCTCTGAAAAAACAGGACGTAATTACCGCTTACCGAGTGAAGCCCAATGGGAATATGCCTGTAGAGCAGGTACAACAACAGCATTTCACTTCGGAGAAACCATCACCCCTGATTTAGCTAACTATGACGGCAACTACACCTACGCTGATGCACCAAAAGGTGAGTATCGAGGAGAAACAACAGATGTAGGCAGTTATCCCCCCAACGCCTTTGGGCTTTACGAAATGCACGGGAACGTCTGGGAGTGGTGCGCCGATCCTTGGCACAATAGTTACGAAGGAGCACCCACCGATGGAAGAGTCTGGGATGAAAAAGATAATGATAATCTTTATCAAAAATTTATTGATTTAATAATCAAGTCAAGAAATGATGACAAAAACCGGCTGCTGCGCGGTGGTTCGTGGTACTATCTTCCGCGGAGTTCCCGTTCGGCGTTTCGCTTCAATTATGCGCCGGACTCCCGCTACAACGACTACGGTTTTCGTTTTGTGTGTGTGGCTGCGTGGACTAAATAGCCCTTGACACTTTTGCCCTTTTGTGCTATGCGCTTTGGGATTTTACACTCGCCCTCCCCGCGTAGCGGGGTCGATATTTTTGGAGGCAAAAAAATCAATTTGCATTTATGGGTAGGTTGGGTTGAGGTACGTTTGCGTAGCGTGCGCCTTTCTCGCAAAACCCAACTTATCAAAGCAAAACCCAAGGGAGCAAAGTTTGGTGTTGGGTTTCGCAGTGCTCAACCCAACCTACGGGGCGATTTGTGTCAATCCCCATCCGCGTTAAGGAGCGTTATTGAGCGGTTAAAAAAAACCAAATTACATGGTAGGGGCTCTTTCACCGATATCATTGACAAACACCAACCAATGAGAAAAACCCGCCCCGATGCAGTTTTTTATGGAAACCGCAGATAAACGCTCCTTAACGCAGATGTAGGTTGGGTTGAGGTACGAAACCCAACTTATCAAAGCAAAACCCAACTTATCAAAGTTTGGTGTTGGGTTTCACTGCGCTCAACCCAACCTACGGGGCGATTTGTGTCAATCCCCATCCGCGTTAAGGAGCGTTATTGAGCGGTTAAAAAAAACCAAATTACATGGTAGGGGCTCTTTCACCAATATCATTGACAAACACCGACAAATGATAAAAACCCGCCCCGATGCAGTTTTTTATGGAAACCGCTCAATAACGCAGATAAACGCAGATGTAGGTTGGGTTGAGGTACGAAACCCAACTTATCAAAGCAAAACCCAACTTATCAAAGTTTGGTGTTGGGTTTCACTGCGCTCAACCCAACCTACGGGGCGATTTGTGTCAATCCCCA
>Ga0209812_10000007_pt1 | contig 188798 bp, 177 predicted proteins | sample JI71714BDNA_FD_187502 | JGI IMG/M metagenome (GOLD analysis project Ga0209812, IMG submission 187502) | Wastewater effluent complex algal communities from Wisconsin, to seasonally profile nutrient transformation and Carbon sequestration -... | ecosystem: Engineered > WWTP > Effluent > Algae... | reverse complement strand
AAGGAAGAAGGAAGAAGGAAGAAGGAAGAAGGAAGAAGGAAGAAGGAAGAAGGAAGAAGGAAGAAGGAAGAAGGAAGAAGGAAGAAGGAAGAAGGAAGAAGGAAGAGGGAAGAAGGAAGAAGGAAGAAGGAAGAAGGAAGAAGGAAGAAGGAAACTTCCCCATATCCCCATTCTCCAGTCCCCAGTCCCCAGTCCCCAGTCCCCAGTCCCCAGTCCCCAGTCCCCAGTCTCAAATCCCCATTCCCCCAAAACAATTGTTAAGTTTTGAGAATTTTCTGTTAAATACGCTACTTTTTCCCAAAAAGAGTGTATATTAAAAACATAGACAGTTTAAATGAAATGTGAACTCAGGAATGAACGCCATGAATAAAGCTACCCAAAGAAACTTAGTCCAAGTCGCTGAAACCCACCGCGCTAACATCCAAAAAAGACTGCAACACCGCTTAGAAGTTGCCAAAGCCAATGGTGATCAAAATTTGGTTCGTGTGTTAGAAGACGAAATGAAGCAGATGTAAGGCTTCCCTCATAGGGCTTTGGGAATCTTTCTCAAGGCAGAGCGCGATCGCGCCTCAGTCACCTTCACTGATGATTGTGCTGTCGTTGAATTTACCGGAATTTCGGAAAATGCCGAGTAAATCTATCACGAGTCCATATAAATATTAATTATCAAAGTCCTTTATCTATTCCCGATAACAGGATCAATATCACTCCTCTCTTAAATGGTTGGCCAAAGACTCGATTTGTTAAAGAAATCGAGTCTTTGGTGTATAAACCCAGTTTTTCAACCAAAAAACCTTGTCTCAGTCAAGAGAAAACCGCGAGAAACCTGTTTCTTTTCGGTGTAGGAGATTCGTAGGTTGGGTTGAGGAAGCAAACCCCATATCTTGTTGGCTTAAATATCGCTCAAACCAACCTACAAAAAGAGGTTCGGTTGAGGGAGCAAACCTAATATCTTGTTGGCTTAAGTATCGCTCAACCCAACCTACAAAAAATAGCAAAGTCATTGTTTCGGTGTCGGAGTTTCACGATTATCAGAGCCCCATTATCTGTATTAAAACCACTCGTTTTCTCGGTCCATCTAAATCTAAAAATAATACTGATTGCCAAGTTCCTAATGCTAATTTACCATCAATAATGGGAATAACTTCACTGGTACTTAACATCATAGACATGAGATGAGAATGGGCATTTATTGGTTCATCTTCCGGTACTATTCTTAAGTGTAAGTCATTATGTAAATATTTAGCATCGGGTGGAGCTAACTTTTTTAGATAAACTTTGACATCTTCGAGTAATCTTTCTTCATTTTCATTAATGGCTAATGCTGTTGTTGTATGCCGTGAAAATACAATTACTTGACCGTTTTTTATTTCTGTTTCTTCAAGAAATTCTTTGATTTTTGGTGTAATATCATAGATACTGATATCTTCCTTTGTTTCTAGGGTAATTTCTTTGTGTTTAATCTTCATAAACTCGGTGGCATTGTAATTAAATAAATGTTTATCTGCCCTACAAAAAATTATTATATATCTTGTTGTTAGAGTCGTTACAATTCCCATCCATATCAGTTATTCGGGGTGGAATCGTCACCTGCGCCGCATTCCTCCCACCGCCATAGGAATGTTGGCGGCGGGAGGAATGGGGTTTTAGTTGATTATTTTTATTTAAGGCTTGGTAGCAGGCTTTGTCGCAGGCTTTGTCGCAGCAGGCTTTGTCGCAGCAGGCTTTGTCGCAGGCTTTGTGGTAGTGGTAGTAGTCTTTTTGGTAGTAGGCTTTGTGTCAGTAGTCTTTTTGGTAGAAGGCGTGGAAGACTCGGCAAACGCGGCAGAATTTCCCGAAGTGTAAGCAATACCAGAAACTAAGGCTGTAATACTAAGGGTGGTAGCCCACACAGTCTTACCAAATTGAAATGCCATAATCAATAATTCCGATAAGGATTGTAATAGAATCAAAGGAACTGAGGGAGATAGTTGTCCCCGTCAGATTGGGGTAACGTGGTATTGGTGTACCTTTCCCTGACAGTATCAGGGGTTTTTGTGACACGGATGTGTCAAAGGTATGAAGATTTTATGCCCCAATTATTATTTCTCTCTTGATGACGCTGTATGCCTTGTCTGGTAAACATTTTAGCTTTTTATGAATTATTCAAAAACTTGTCATCTTTCTGTCACAACCTTGTCATAAACGTTATTTATACTAAAAAGTATCAAAATGAGAAAGTCCTCAAAAATAAGTATATTACGACAGGTGTTACCTATGTTAATGAACAAATCTCCTTTAGATGAAAGTGCTCCGAAATCAGAAATCTCTGTCAAGTCTTCTTTGTCGAAGCCTATTACTTATTTATCATTAATTTTACTGGGTTCTGGTATTACCGCGTTTGGGAATTACTTTATTAGTCAAAAATTTTCTTCCCCTCTTGTTACTAAAGCCCAAGCTACTACTCCCCAAGGCGCGATCGCCAAAGGCGCAAGGGAAGCTATCGCGTATGCTCCTATTCCGGGGACAAATAACCCTAATTTTGTCACTAATGTAGTACAACAAGTGGGGCCGGCAGTGGTGAGAATTGACTCCTCTCGTACCGTGGAAAATCAATTACCTGATGAGTTGAATGATCCTTTCTTCCGTCGCTTTTTTGGTGATGCTCCTGTGCCTGATAAACAAGTACAACGGGGATCGGGTTCGGGATTTATTCTTAATGCCGATGGTAGGATTCTTACTAATGCTCACGTTGTAGAAGGAGCTGATTCTGTTACGGTTATACTGAAAGATGGGCGCAAATTTAAAGGTAAAGTGTTGGGAAGCGATCGCGTTACGGATGTCGCGGTTGTCAAGATAGAAGCGCAAAATTTACCCACGGTAAAATTAGGTAATTCCGAAAAATTACAACCCGGAGAATGGGCGATCGCGATCGGTAATCCCTTGGGTTTAGATAATAGCGTCACAATGGGGATTATTAGCGCAACAGGGCGATCGAGTTCTCAAGTTGGAGTACCCGATAAAAGAGTCAATTTTATTCAAACAGATGCCGCGATTAATCCGGGTAATTCTGGGGGACCATTGTTGAATCAACAGGGTGAAGTAATTGGCATGAATACCGCGATTATTCAAGGAGCCCAAGGATTAGGATTTGCCATTCCCATTAATCGTGCCCAACAAATCGCCGAACAATTGATTTCAAAAGGAAAAGTCGAACATCCCTTTTTAGGGATTCAAATGATCGCGTTAACTCCAGAAGTAAAACAAGAGATTAATAGTAATCCCAATAGCGGTTTAAGTATTCTGGAAGATAAGGGAGTATTAATTGTTAAAGTTGTGCCTAATTCTCCCGCGGCAAAAGCAGGTTTACGGGCCGGTGATGTCATTGATAAAATTAATACTCAAGAAGTGAAAGATGCTAATAATGTCCAGCAAATTGTGGAGTCAAGTCAAGTCGGTAATACTTTACAAGTAAGCGTAAAACGCAATGGAGAAAGTTTAAATTTAGGAGTACAAGCGGGTACTTTTCCTACTAAAAATTAACCGATGTAGAAACCGGGTTTCTTAACCCCAAATAATCGTTTTCGCCAACAGATAAACGCGAGAAACCCGGTTTCTTTTCGGCCTCTGACGCATCCTACTCTCAAAAATCATAAATTGGTATTGTAAAACTTCATTAAGATTATAGGCATTAATAAGCGATAGTACTATAGTATAGTCAGGAGGTTAACAATGAAGCTACCTGACTATGCAAGAGCCATAGGGATCAGCTATACAACCGCGTCGCGTTGGTGGAAAGCTTCTTGCTGCCACATCCAGCACGACAAACGGAAAGCGGTTTGGGGAATCGTTGATTATGTACCAAATTTACCATCGGCAAAATCCGAACAAAATCGAGTCGCGATTTATAGCCGTGTTTCATCTTCTGAAAACAAGGAGAATCTGGAGCGTCAATCACAACGATTAACCGAATATGCGACAGTCAAAGGTTATCAAATTGTTAAGATTGTTAAAGAAGTAGGGAGTGGATTAAATGACAATAGAAAACAACTAGAGTCTTTACTAAAGCAAGACGATTACAATATTCTTTTAGTCGAACATAAAAACCGTCATGCCAGATTTTGGACTCATTATTTAGAAGTCCTTCTGGGGCGATTAGGAGTCAAACTAGAAATTGTCAATAAGCGCAGATAACGGCAGAGATGAATTAATGCAAGACTTGGTAGCCATTATTACAAGTTTTGCGGCTCGACTTTATGGACAACGCAGAGCCAAGGGAAAAACCGATCGCGTCGCGTGGCGTAAGCCATAAAAATTATTTCGGAATGAAAAAATGGAGACTCCGAATGCAATTAACAGAAAAACATATTATTAAATCGACAGATAGTCGATTTGCCCAGATAGATAAGTTAGCTTTGGCATCGAAAAATTTATACAATGCGGCTAACTACGTCCTTCGTCAGAATTTTCGGTTTGGCTGGGGATATCTCAACTACAATAAAATGTATAACCGATTTATTAAACTTGTCTATTTCCATCACTCCCATAGAAACAGCTCCTTAAATCTGTTTAACCATCTGTTCAATTTCTCAAGTCCGATCGCGGTTTGATCAGCAAGTCGTCGAATTTCCCGCGCTACAACCGCAAATTCCGCCCCATATTCCCCGGCTTTTTAGGCTTCAATGGTCGCGTTAAGGGAGAGTAAATTCCTTTGATCTGCTACTTTGGTGATCGTCGTGACAACACTATTAATTTGGCTGGCTTTCTCATTCATAATTCCCAATTTCGAGGAGATAGACATGGTAGCCTCTGCTAATTGACGCATCACATTTTCCATATCTGTTAAAAGGACAACCTTTAGGGGATGAATCCGCCCAAAGCTTGATGCTTAAAGAGTCCACTTTTTTGTACAGTTTTTTAAACCGTGTGTTTGCCAACTGTCGGGTTTTTCACCAACTTGGTAGCCTACGTTTATCGTGGTAGGGACACGGCGTGCCGTGTCCCTACTAGCATCATAAGGTGTAGTTGGGCATTGAGAAACCCAAAAAGTGGGCTAATAAGTCCTGCAAAAGGCTTTCATCCCTGCACTAAAGTCCCAGGGTTTTCAGGGTAGTTTTTATCAAAATGTGATATTAGTCAATTTCTAAGCGGGCACCGAGAATCGAACTCGGATCAATAGCTTGGAAGGCTATGGTTTTACCACTAAACTATGCCCGCACACATTTATATATACTAGCAAAGTTTTTCCACAATGGCAACCCCCTGAGCAAAATTTTTTTTATCTCGGTTGTACAGTCACTTCCAGACGTAAATCGGAGGCTACAGGTTTACCCCCTGTTTCTGCCGGATCAAAGTCCCAACTTTCCAACAAAGGGATCACCCAAGTATGATGTTGAGGGGGATTTACTTGCGATACTCCTATCACCTTACCGCGTTCATCGATTTGTAACAATACTTCCACGGTAACAGGGGACCCCGGACTCAATAGAGTGGGCTCTGGTAACTGAGTTAAGGTTTTTTGCAAATCCTTTGGATGTGCCAACTGATCGGGCCGATCGCGTTCCCCTCCCCGCACATTCCCCAAACTGGCCATCATTCCCAGAGGGCTAGGAGACACAGGAGACGCGCCCGGACTCGGTGGTAAAGAGGGCGGTGCAGGTAAGGGCCCCTCACTAGAAGGACTTGGTTTCGGTGTCGGTGGTGGTGGATAAGGAGTTTCACGCACCGGGGACCTTGTTGGTGAGTAGCTCGGTGTGGGAGTCGGTTTGGGAGTGTTTGACGCAGTAGGTAGAGGTGATGGTGTGGGAGTCGGTTTGGGAGTGCTTGACGCAGTAGGTAGAGGTGATGGTGTGGGAGTCGGTTTGGGAGTGTTTGACGCAGTAGGTAGAGGTGATGGTGTGGGAGTCGGTTTGGGAGTGTTTGACGCAGTAGGTAGAGGTGATGGTGTGGGAGTCGGTTTGGGAGTGTTTGACGCAGTAGGTAGAGGTGACGCGGTGGGAGTTAGTTTGGGAGTGTTTGACGGAGTAGGTAGAGGTTTTGGGGACTCCGATTTAGGAGATAAAGGTGTGGGTTTAGGTGAGGGCGCGCCCGGAGTGGGACGAAGGAATTTATCATCTTTTACGGGTGTTGGTTTGGGGGATATCGCGTTTGTTGGTTTTGTGATTAATGTTGTCTTTTCTTCGGGGGTGACTTTTTCTTCTACGGGGGGAATAACAGGAGAAGACTGATTATTACTAACAGGAGAAGGAGGTGAAGTGATGCCTGCCTTTTCTGGGAGAAGAGGGGATGGGGGTAAGGTGGAAGAGAAAGAAGAGACATTAGTCACCTCGATTAAATCAATACTACCGTCTCGGCTTTTTCCTTGTCCCCAATTGATGCCAATCCACCATAATATCAAACCATGCAATAACAATGACAGACTGAACACCCCTAACCAAAATTGGGGGTTTGTCCGATCGCGTTTCATCCAACTACTATTGATCATTTTCTTTTTGTTATTCTCTCCCTAATAGGGAACAGGGAATAGGGAACGGGAAACAGGGAACAGTGATGAAAGTCGGTTGATGGCGTTTTTTTCATGGCGCGATCGCGGCAGTTCACGAAGTTTTAATTTTCTGTAATTGTCACAACGCAATAACCATCTGTCCCTTCAGAATTGAGCGGTGAAAAATGTCTGGTGTCAGCCAGAAAATCCCTTTGGTTAAGAAGGTAATCATTTCTGTTTATTTATTGGGATAATCCTATTATTTTACCACAAAGGTGTTTAAGTGTTGTACTCGTCTCTGGGAATTTGTCTAAATCTGGGTTTTGAGTGAAGCTCGCGTCTTTTTTCTTGATTTCTTTGTGATTAAGTTAGCAATATTCGGTGATGTTCGGGACTGGGTAAAAACGCGATCGCCTGAGTGCGTTCGGCATCGCGACGCGAACGCCGAACGGTTGAAGGGCAGCTATCGTTTTTTCTTCCTGAGAACATCATATATAGTATTGACCTTTCAGAAGTAAAACTTGTGGCACAGGCCTAAGGCCTGTGACGGGCTCAGAGCCCTGCATTTACATCTCATTTAAAATTGCTATATACAGCAGTTCCCGCTGTTATGAAATACGGTAGGGACAGGGCAATGCCGTGTCCCTACGAGGATTGAACGATAAGTGGGTGTACCTCATAACCACGGTTTCCGCTGTAAGTGTCTTACCGAGTTTCATTAAAGACTATAGTGCTACCTTCTTTGTCAGAAAAACAACGCGATCGAGCTTCTTCCTTCTTCCTTTCTGAAATTTTATTAGATCAGCAGATTTAACGGGATACTGTCGATTGGCTAACAGTGAAACTTTATTTCTTAGTTCACCGTTTACGCAGTATATACGTTATCTTTCCAGCACCGTCAACATAAGTGTTTTCATCAAGATAGCCAAAATAGTCTTTTCCTTCTTGGATAAAAGCTTCTTCATCGCGACCAAATTGTCGTCGCTGAAAGCCGGCATTAAAACCAAATCGCTCTGTTTGTTTACCCAGAACCCAAGTCAATCTCTCAAAATTTCCATCAGTGAATGAAATACTAGGCATTCCATCATTGTGAGTGTATTTACTTAAATAATTAAATTCTGCTTCTATAACTGCGATAGTTTCCTGCCCCTTACCTGTGAGAATTGAGGGTTTATAGCTAAAGAACCCATTAAATTGTCTACCTCTTAAGGAACCAGAAATGACATTTACAACAAAATCATAAGTAATTTTATCTGTTGGGATAACTTTTGGCATACTGTTAACACGAAGATTTGCCAATGTCAAAATTGTTAACATGACAAATAATATAATTCCGAGAAGTTTTAAGTTCATAGGGTAATGATCCAGAAGTAATGATGCTAAAATTTTATGTCAAATCGCTAAACGTAAATTGGCAGTGGGAGCGTCTCGCTCCCTAGCCCGATCCCGCCGGGAGCGAGACGCTCCCACTACAGGTTTTTACAAATTTGAGATGCTCTCAACGCGCCCTTGATCCCTCATCCCTCATCCTTCAAGTAGAGGGTTCACGATGTACTAAAAAGGTAGAAACATCATCATCAAATCCCTTTAAATGCAAAGGCTTATACACAGTCATTTCCCCCTCATCCAAAAACCCCGCGACTTCTGGAGAAACCAAAATCGAATTAGGCTCCGCGATCTCTTGTAAACGAGCCGCGACATTAACACTAGGTCCGATCGCGGTATAATCGGAGCGCAAAACGCCGCCAAACATTCCCACCACAGCATAACCCTGATGAATACCACAGCGGAAACGCACCGGAGAAACCCCCGTTTCCCCCCCTACAATCCCCTGTTTTTCCCATCGAGCATTTAACTTATCAAGGGATCTCAACATCTGTCTGGCTGACTGTATCGCGCTTAAGGCCTGTTTATCAGGAGCTAAATCTTCAGGTGCTCCAAAAAGAGCCATCACCGCGTCTCCCACAAACTTATCCACCGTACCCCCATTATCAAAAATAGCCTGAGTCATTTCCCCCAAATACTCATTCAAAACTTCGGAAATCCCCCGTGCCTGCAAACGATTTGCCAGTACCGTAAACCCAACAATATCACTAAATAAAATGGTAATTAATTTGGGTTCTGGCCGTAAATCTAAGGATAAATCACCCTTCGCGGCTTTCTTCACCATTGTGGGGGGTAAAAATCGCCTTAACACGGATTCTGTTAAGTAATTATTTAACTGTTGTACCCGTCTTTCCGTATCCTTTAAAGCCAATAAATTACGAACTTCTGCTAATAATTCTCTATCGTTAAAGGGTTTGGATAAATAAGCATCTGCGCCTTGTTCTACTCCTTCAATACGGGTATCTTCATCGGCTTTTGCTGTTAATAATATTACGGGAACTCCGCGTAATTCATCGGTTTCTCGTACCATCCGAATTAAATCCAAACCGGAGACTTGAGGCATCATTAAATCCGTGACTATTAAATCAGGACGATGACTTTTGGCTACGTCAAAACCCTCTAGGGCATTCTTAGCTAATAAAACATTAAACCCAGAATCACTAATAATATGAGAGACGTATCGACGTAAATCTGGATTATCATCTACGATTAATACAGTGGGGTATTGAGAACCTAATATTAAAGATTGAGGTTCATCCTGGGCTCCATTTGCCTGAATATCACTTAAATCCATTTCCACATCGGCTAATTCGACCGCGGCACGTCCTAATTGTAATTCTGCGGGTACGGCTAAGACTTGTTCTGGTGGTAAATGGGTGGTTCCAAAATGTAACCATATTGTGAAGGTTGTGCCTTTTTTATAAGTAGAATCAACGGATATTTGTCCATGATGTAGTTCTACTAATTCCTTGACGAGAGCTAATCCTAATCCTGTGCCTTCGTAGGAGCGACTCGCGGAGCCTTCGGCTTGTCGAAATCGCTCAAATAGGTAGGGGATTTGGTCCTGACGGATGCCGATGCCTGTGTCTTTAACTTGAAGTAAACAATGGGAACCGATGGACTCGACGGATAGTGTAATACTACCCCCTTGGGGGGTAAATTTAACGGCATTAGAGAGTAAATTATAAATAACTTTATCGAATCTTTCTACATCTAAGAATAGAGGCGGACAATCTTTAAGATGAGTGATTAAGGAAATCCCTTTTTTCTCACAATAGGGGCTAAAGGATTCGACGATACTACGACAAAATCCGACTAAATCGCAGGGGCGAAAACTGGGTTGCATTCGTCCCGCGTCTAATTTTTGTAAGTCTAATAGTTGATTGACTAATCGTAATAATCGTCGGGAATTTCGCAGGGCAATAAGTGTCTGATCGTAGGGTAAGGGACTTTTCCGATTACAGGCCGTTTCTAGGGGGCCTAACATTAAGGTTAAAGGGGTGCGAAATTCATGGGAGATATTCTGGAAAAATTCGGTTTTGAGGCGATCGGCTTCTAATAGTTTTTCCGCTTGTTGACGGGTAGTTTGATAGAGACGTGATTGAAGGACCGCGATCGATGCTTGTGTCGCGACGGCTTGAGCTAACTCAATATCAGAAGTTTGCCAATAACGAGGCGCGTTATTTTGACGTAAAGAGATACTGCCAATAATTCTACCATCGGATAAGAGAGGTACAACTAATAGAGCTCTCGCGGGATTGCGTAACGCTAACTCATCTTGATTATATTCAGGATGTTTTTGTAAATCCGCGATCGCGATGGGTTCCCTAGTATCTAAAACGCTTTGTAAAACAGGATTACCGCGTATAGGAGCTAATGATTGGGGAAGGGAAGAATGGAGTGAGGGAGAGATTTTTTTCACAGGAGAAGGTGAGTCATCATCTTCCCAATCTCGGACTTCTACTTCATCCACATTCGCGTCATATAATCCCACACATTGCACATATTCATCATCAGAAGTCCACAGAGATAGGGCACAACCATCTACATGAAGTCCTTGGCCTAATTGTTGTGTGATCGCGGCAAAGATGCTTTTGGGGTCAAGGGTAGAGCGAATCGCGGTGGTAATGGTGTTAACTAGGGCTTCGCGTTTGGCTAGGGCTCTGACTTGTTCATAGGATCGGGCTTGGGATAGGGCTAGTGCGGCTTGATCGGCGACTGTAATTACTAATTGAACTTCGTGATCTAGCCAGACATGGGGTAAGTCAAATTGATGTAGGGCTAATACCGCGATTAATTCTAGGCGGTAAAAGAGGGGGACTATTAAACTGGAACGGACTCCGGCTTTTTGGTACGCGGCTTTACGCTCGGCAAATTCAGGATGAAGAGCGCGATGCCCTTCGGGCTCAGGGAAGCTATCGCCCCCGGCGCCAGGGAAGCTATCGCCCCCGGCGCCAGGGAAGCTATCGTCGGCGATCGCGTCTTGGATGACTTCTACATCCATTGTTTCCCAGACTAATAGGGGTAATATATCGGGGGTTAATCGTGAAGATTTAGAGTTATTATTTTTGAGTTCATGTCGTTCATAAACAAACCATTCATCGGCCATTTGTCCCTCTTGAAAAGGACGTAAAAGACAAGAACTTACCTCAAACATTTGACCAACAGTTTCCACGATACGTTGTAACATATCGCGATAATTCGGAGCCGAACGAATGGTATTAGTAACAGCATAAAGTAAGGATTCTTGACGCAAAGCACGTCGTAATTCCTCAGTACGAGACTTCAGGACATTATGGGTATCCGTAGCTTGTTTAACAACCGCTTTGAGGTCTTCTGCTTCCCAAGGTTTGGTAACATATTTAAAGACTTTGCCGGAGTTAATTGCTTCGACAAGATCCTCCACATCGGTATAACCAGTTAAGATAATGCGAATGGTATCGGGATATTGACTCGCGGTGAGACTGAGAAATTCCGTCCCGCTCATTTGGGGCATCCGTTGATCGGAGATAATAACCGCGACTTCTCCTTCTTTGGCTAATAGTTCTAATGCTTCGGGCCCGGAGTTAGCGCGTAGGACTTTATAGTCTCGGTGAAAGGTGCGATAGAGCAAGTCAAGGTTATCTGGTTCATCATCAACTACCAGAATTTTTAATTTACGAGTTTGTTGGGGGCTCATGCACCGCTCTCCTGCAACTTGGGGAATAGGGAATAGGGATTGGGGAATGGAGGAATGGGGATTGGGGAATAGAGAACCTTATAAATAAAAAATTAAAAAGCTATTGCATGAGAGTAGTTTTCCTCAAAAAAGTGGAAGTTTTTGGTGGATCTGGCAAACTTCGGCACGGGCCCTATCGCGGTAGGCCCAAGGGAAGCTATCGCGCTATGGCGTTAAGTTACACGTGTAGATGACTGACTGATAACGGTAGATGAGAACCCCCCTCTTGTTCATTTTAACGAGGGTTGTCATTATTAGTTACTGATAAGTTAGATCAGAGTTGTCGATCTCAGAGACACCTCCAGGGGCCTTGAGTCCCAAGGGGTGCATGAATTGGGGCAAAAGCTCCCCTTAGAGTCGCGAGATTGTTCGGCACAAGCGAAGCTATCGTCAAATCGCTCTAAGGGGGTTTCTCGATGTTTAAAATACCCGTTGCCAAGTTAATTCTCCGAGGGAAGAGTTAAAGCCCCAACGTAATAAATTAAGGGCTGATTGATGAATCAGACTTTGGGAAATTCCGATGGCTTGTCGAGGAGAAATTGTCGTCATCGCGATCGCGTTTTCGGGATGACAAAGACCCCATTTTACTAAATTCTGAGCCCCGGCTAATAAGGGCAGTGTCGTACCTGCTAAGGTGCTATATTCAATAGGAGTATGATAGTCAATTCGCAACCACGCGGTACCTTTTTTGACCTCAATTTGACGTTCATCCCAAGGATAAAGCCCATCGGGTAAACCTAAAGGAGCTAAGGCATCACTGACTAAAAAAACACCTTTCTCGTATTGACAAGCGCGTAATAAAACATCAATCATGGTGGAACAAACGTGCTTACCATCGGCAATTAATCCGCATAAAATACCTTTTTGAACGATCGCGGCTCCTAAGAGACCGGGTTCACGATGATGTAAACTGGGCATCGCGTTAAAGGCATGAGTCACCATTGTCGCGCCTTGGGCAAAGGCTTCTACGGCTTGAGCGGAGGTGGCTTGACAATGCCCTAAACTAACAATAATTCCTAAATCATGTAAATAAGGGATCACCACACCTGTCTGATCTAACTCCGGTGCCAAGGTAATAATTTTAACGATATCCCCATATTTTCCTAATACCCTCTTGACATTATCAATAGTTAATGGTAATAAAAATCGTGAAGGATGAGCACCACGCTTTTCCACATTGAGAAAAGGTCCCTCTAAATGAACGCCTAAAATTTTGGCTTCTTTGGGAGAATGATTACCGGAAAATGTCTCGCGCTGAATGGTGATAAAATCAGCAATTGTAGAGAGTGATTGTTGAATTTTATCGAGGGAAGTTGTCACCAAAGTAGGCAGAAAAGCATCGACTCCTTGTTGCCAAAGAAAATGACAAATTTTCTGCAAAATTTGAGTATGCTTTTTTTCGAGATCGGTAAAGGCTAAACCCAAGGCACCATTGATTTGTAAATCATACCCCCCCAAAGTGATCCAATCTCCTTGCACATCGAGGGTATATTCAGATAAATCCGGTTGATGGGAGTTATGGGGGACAATTTCCGTAATTTGCCCATTGCGAATCAAAATATCTTGGGGATAGGGAGATCCTGGGATTTTCGCGTTGAGAAGATCGAGGCTTATGGTGAAAGGGGGAGTGAGTGTTTCTGTCATAGGTGGGGTTCCCAAATTTCGAGGTGCGTGCCATATTACTATTTTCACTTGAAATATTAAAATTGAATGACTCAAGTTTTAATTGGTATTATTATGGGCAGTGATTCTGATCTGCCGACGATGAAAGACTCCATCGTGATCTGTGAGGAGTTTGAAGTGCCTTGGGAAGTCCGTATCGTTTCCGCGCACCGTACCCCTCTGGGTATGGTGGAATACGCGCAAACCGCGCACCAACGGGGTATTAAAGTGATTATCGCGGGCGCGGGGGGGGCGGCCCATCTCCCCGGCATGGTAGCATCCTTAACGCCTTTACCTGTGATTGGCGTACCTGTACCCACTCGTCATTTACAAGGGGTTGATTCTCTGTATTCTATTGTACAAATGCCTGGGGGTATTCCGGTGGCTACCGTCAGCATCGGTAATGCTAAAAATGCGGGATTATTAGCTGTACAAATTTTGGCTTCCCATCAGCCTGAATTATTAGAAAAAGTACAACAATATCGCCAAAATTTAACCACGTCAGTCACGGAAAAGCAAAAAAAACTTGACGAATTGGGTTATGAGGATTATCTTAAACAAATGTAGGTAATAGGTAATAGGTAATAGGTAATAGGTTTTGCTCTAAGCTGTTACGCTTTTAAAAGTCCTATTATTAGTAGAGCATTAAGCACGGTGACAAGTAGGATGCTTATCACAGGGTGGAAGCCTGTGTTACTTAGGAATTTTAAATGCGTAACAGCTTACCTCGCCTCCCTAGTGTTATATGATGAGTGTAGAGGATGAAAAAAAAAACCAAGTCTAAATTATTAATAATATCGCGTGAAATTTGAGTTATGAACAGAGCTTATCCCAGAAAAGAAACCAGGTTTCTGAACTTGCCCGAATCTTACACAGATTGCTATAATAATACTCAAATGATAAAGTTTAATAAATCAAATTTACGGCGATCGCTCCTCAAAACTCGTCAATGTTTATACATCGAAGACTGGCAAGAAAAAAGCCAACAAATTTGTCAAGTTTTAGAAAAAACGCCCCAATTTTGCCAAGCAAAAACTATTTTAGCCTATTTCAGTTTCCGTGAAGAACCGGATTTAAGTTCTCTGTTTACCAGCCAACATCAATGGGGCTTTTCCCGTTGTGTTGGTAAGTCTCTTTCCTGGCATTTATGGACACCTGAAACTCCCTTACAACAAAACTCCTATGGTATTTGGGAACCCTCACCTGATAGTCCATTATTAAAAGTTGATGAAGTTGATTTAATTCTGGTTCCCGCGATCGCGTGCGATCAAAAAGGTTATCGTTTAGGGTATGGTGGAGGTTTTTACGATCGCCTCCTCAAAGCCCCAGAATGGCAATCGAAATTAACCATTGGAATCGTCTTTGATTTTGCCTTTTGGCCTTACTTACCCCGCGATCCGTGGGATCAACCTTTACATGGTGTTTGTACGGAAACAGAATTACAAATATTTTAAGAATAATAAAGTAGTGCAGGCATCTTGCCTGCTTTCGATTTCAATGGCTCCGCGACAAACCTTATGCTTAAGTTATTTAATTTCTATTGCTTAAGCGAAATTGTGAATAAAACCGCCTTTTTGGAGGAGGAAAAGTTGTTTAAATTCCGTCATAGATTGAGTCTCAATTTTTACGATCTGACTACCCGAAGTAGGGACACGGCAGTGCCGTGTCCCTACTCCCCGATCAAGCAATTATTGCGATAAATTTTTTCAACTTCTAACAGACATTTGGGCAGAGCAATTTGAGATGGGTATGAGTCCCCAAAAAACGGAGGCGACGCGGCTATCACAGTGCAAACACCAGAGGACAACATCAGCTTCAATTAGCTTTTGTTTGTATTTCTCAAGATACCGTAAATCCGATGATTTTTTTACAGTTCACCCCCGAACGGATATGAATAAATTCTTGCTATTTTTAGTCAAGATAAACCTCCGAGGGATGCTATGGGATGCGCGATCGCCTTGTCATCAAAATTCACAGTTTTGTCTCAAGTTAATCCCCTTATTGATTAACCCATTTTTTGAGTTAGTTTGCGTCAATTATCTTGCACTTTATTTTCTGGTTTAGGAGTTGGGAATTTGGGTGGATTTGCCCAGTTTTGAAAGCCTCGGAAGATATCAGTATAGCTGATTATTCCGTCTAATGTAAATTTACCACTAGCAGGGTCTTTTGTGCAAACTACAAGAGCAGTAGGTCTATCCTTGGAATTAGGTGGAACAAAGGTTTCAATCACTTTAGAGGTACGATCGCCAGGACTTACACTATTTCCCTCATTTAGCGGAAGCATAATATGTTTCAACGGCAATTTTGAGTATCGAGTCGAAGTTATTTGATGTAAAAAAGTATTAACAATTACATCATCAACTATTCCTGTCACAAATTTACCATCTGGTGTTGTGATAGGAATATGAGTAAAAGAATTTCCCTTCAAAATAGTTCGAGCTTGCAGCAAATTGTCATCCTCAGTTAATACGGTAAGATTATTGCTTTTAAATAGGCTATGTTGACCTATAGTTGGAATTGTGAACTGTGAATTGTTTGTATGATTGATTTTACGCAATACATCCGTATAGGATATTGTTCCTACGATAAGCTTCTTGTCTCCATATACGCATAGAGTCCGATATCGTCGAGTAAAATTTGTTCCTTCGGATTTTACCGGATTGATTAAATCATAAAAAACATCTCCAACTGTACTATTTCTAAGAAAAAGAGTCTTGACAGGTATCTGCATAAGTGCTACAAACTCTGGTATTTGATTAAGAGGTTTTGCACTAATATCTTTACTAAATTTTGCTACTGCGAATTCTTCTTGAGGTGTAAGAGGAAATTCGGGCGGATATAGTTGATAAGGAGGAGTTAAAATTTTTACTAGATCTGTTTTGCTAATGACAGTTTTTAGCTCCCCTCTTGGTTCATCACTTTCAGGATCGATAGGATCAATAATGGGGACGTGCCTGATTTGAAATTCATCCATCATAAAATCTAAATCAGCAACGGTATCAGTTGGCTTTAACCAGTATAATGGTCTATTCTGTGAGAGTTCGGGGAACTCATTATTTATAGGTGTTCCGGGGTTATTGATAGACATAGGTAAAATCCTCTATTTTTGTTTAACTTTGACGGTAAACTTGTAAGCGTAATTGTAAAATCTCAATTGGCGTTACTACCATTCTTTGGTAAATTTTTCCTGCAAATTGTTCAATAATAACGACTTCCTTAAATCCCAATTTTAAGGAAGCATTAATACACTCTTGCAAGGTTTTACTTTTCTCAACCAAATATAATTGATTTACAGGTTTCATTATTTCCGATAAAGATATACCCATCAAACTAAAATACATGGGATGAGTCAGTATTGTCACCTGCTTTTTATCAACTATTCCTAGCAAATTGCCATCTATATCGCAGATAGTTATATAGTCTATCGGCAAATATTTCATCGCAAATCGAGCTTGAGCTAGGGTATCTGATGGTAGTAGAGTATATGGTTGTTCCATACTACCTACTTCCGATAACGCGAAAAAGCGTTCTGCTTTCAATTGACAAAACTTTTGATTAGATTTAATGTGACTTAAGATGCTTTCGGGAGAAGCTACGCCATAAACTGTTTCGTCCTCATTTATAATAGGTAAAACTCTGATTGCTGACGTTGATTTATAGGATTCGACTAATTTATCGATCGCATAAATTAGCCTCTGATTTTTAGAGGTATAAGGCTTAATTTTTTCTAGTTTAAATACCTCTTTTATCGGCTTTTTTAAACTATTAACCAAGTCCTCATTTAACTGTTTGCGAAATTTAGGGGTTTTAATTCTAAACTTAACAGGTACATATAAAACTGGCGGTGGTAACGCCCGTAAAATTGATAAGTCAGTTAGGATACCCGCAAATTTTTTATCCTCATCTACAATAACAATTTCACTCGCATTTTGCACAGTAACTAAAGCTAATGCTTCTGCTACTGTATCTGTATCTTTTAAGATACAAAAATCATTGGTTATGACTTTCGTATCTTCTATACTTCCATCGCTATTTTCCATGATTTTTCAACGATTACATATAAGTTACTGATTGAGATAGTTTTTGAATCACTTTCCAGTCATCACTATTTGTGATTTTGCCATCATTATAGTAGGTAACTAGAAAATCTATTAAATTTCGATCTTCTAAGAATTGTGCAAATATTGGATATTCATCCTTAAACTTGATTAAATTATCTATGCCATTATCTATGTCATTATCTGTTCCACCTTTACTTTTCCAAGCAGTGTATATTTGATCCATAAGTTGATGATTATTAGCTAAATGATCATAAAAATCAGGAAAATTTAACTGGAGTAAAATTATCTTGCAAAATTTATACTTATCATCAGTATTCCAGTCTATTTTTTTCTTTTCAATTATGCTTCTATGATCGCGGGTTAATCGTGGTTGTGCCAGCTTATCAGCAAGGGTAGAGTTGTGTTTTTTGACAATCTCTTGAATCATATAAAAAGCTGTAATAAATTGCTGCATTTTACGGATATTTGAATTAGTAGCTTGAGAAATCATCCCCCATATTTTTTCATCATTACTATACTGGGCAGTTAAAGAACCTTGAAGCAGTCTATTTTTAACTTCTTCTTGATCTTTATCAGAGAGAAAAAAGTTAAGATTGATGATTTTTTCTATATATTCTCTCCCAGTAATACCAAGCTCTTTAGGGTATCTTTGTCCCACCGCTTGCTCAAGAATTCTTTTATCAATTCCAATGACAAAAATACAGTTAGACTGATCTAAATGCAATTTTAAGCATTCTAGGACAGATAAAGCATTTTCTGGTAAGCAACGATCCAAATCATCAATAAATATCATCAATCGGCCATCGTTACCCACATAACTTTGCACTGCATTTTTAAAGACATTTTCAAAGTTATTGATAAATTGATAAGGATTAATGAGGTGAGGGTTTTCATCAGGATTAACTAACATTTCAAATTGTTTAGCTATGGCTTGTGTATTAACAAAACCTCCTGTAGAAACATTAACATATCCTCTCGCTAAAATACCCGCTAATTTAAAAGCGCATACTGAATAGGTTAAAGCGGCTTTTGTAATATTTTTACGTTCTTCCAGCTTAATACTTGTGTCTTCACATATTTGACTAAGAATGGTCTGAATAAGAGCATTTTTAATATCCAGTCTATCGTCATATTTCCAAGCATTAAACCAAACCGTTTTATATTTTTTGCTAGGATTTGCTAATTCTTCAAAATCCCGTTTCATCCGCGCCATAAGGCTGGTTTTGCCACTCCCCCAAGAACCAAAAATACCAATGGTAAAAGCTCCTTCTTTATGATCTTGATTTTGTCTCGAAAGTGGTTGTGTAGCCTCGATCGCCATATTACATAGTAACTCCGCGTAAATATCATAATTAAGTTCACTGCTACTCCCCGGGCCACCGCGAATGATATTTCTATCGGCTTCATTAAAAGACATAAGTTGTTTACTCCTTGATTTATCAATTAGGACTTAGTGGACTTTTTTACTTCTGACAAAACCTCTTTAATTGCTGATGTAACTGCCTCTTTCGACATAAAACCATTGATGGTTTCTAGCAACAACCACTCACTATATAAGTTGATTAAAGGTGCAGTTTCTTCCTGAAAAATTTGGAGCCGCCGACGAATAACTTCTGGAGTATCATCTGTACGATTTTCTTTGATTGCCCTCTTTCTCAGTCGCTGAATTAAAACTGAATCTGGTACGTCAAAATTGATCACGCCATCACAACTTGGCTGACCTAAATCCCTTAATAATTTATCTAAAGCTCCTACTTGAGCGACGTTCCGAGGAAATCCGTCTAATATCCAACCTGGTTTTGCTTCTTTTTTCGTCAATTGTTCTCTGACAATATCTAGCACAATGCTATCAGGGACTAATGCCCCTTTATCTATATAAGATTGTGCTTTTTGGCCGATCTCTGTTTTGGCCTTTCGCTCCTCGCGCAGTAGTTCGCCTGTTGAAATGTGATGAATTCCGAAGTCCTTGGCTACGATCGCCGCTTGAGTGCCTTTGCCTGCCCCATTCGGGCCTAAAAATATAATTCGCATACTTTTTATGATTCAACTGTTGATCACTTTCCATATCCTAAACGATCGCGCCTGAACTGAAAAGCGGAAAAAGACGGATCTTTCTAACTTTTAGTTACCCGTGTGATCGCGACGCAAAAAGACGGATTAAGTCGGATATAATAACCTCTGTTCTTTCACATATCCGGCTGATGGACATTCGCGAAGTATTGCAATTTGTAGAGGAAGTTGTTTATGCTAAGACAGGTAATCATCTCAATGATTTGCAGCGGGACATTATCGAGGGCACACTGAAACGACAGAAGTATGTTGACATTGCAGACAGTTATGGTTGTTCTGCGGGTCATGCTAAGGATGTAGGTTACCAACTTTTACAAATGTTATCAGATGTCTTTGGTGAACCTGTTGATAAACATAATCTTAAATCTGTCCTAGAACGACAGGGGAATTTGAATATTAATTTTGGTAATAGCAACATTATGGGTTACATCAATGTTTGCTTTGATCGCCCTGCGGCTACCCCAGAGAAAATTCAGCCTGGGACTCCTGACTTTCAGCAAGGCAAGTATCAAGCTAAGATTGAAACGGTTGGTAAGTTAAGGCAAATTGGCTTGAGCGATGAGCAAATTGCCGAATTGCTAGGGTTAGGATTAAATGAAGTTAAGCAGGTAAACTCGGATTTTTAATTAACTTTTTCGACTCGGCGGTTAACCAATTTAAGCTGAAAAAAAACGCCAAAACCTACTCGATATCCTAAATGAATGATCCCTCCAGAACTGAAAAGCGGAAAAAGACGGATCTTTCTAACTTTTAGTTACCCGTCCGATCGCGACGCAAAAAGACGGATTAAGTCGGATATAATAACCTCTGTTCTTTCACATATCCGGCTGATGGACATTCGCGAAGTATTGCAATTTGTAGAGGAAGTTGTTTATGCTAAGACAGGTAATCATCTCAATGATTTGCAGCGGGACATTATCGAGGGCACACTGAAACGACAGAAGTATGTTGACATTGCAGACAGTTATGGTTGTTCTGCGGGTCATGCTAAGGATGTAGGTTACCAACTTTTACAAATGTTATCAGATGTCTTTGGTGAACCTGTTGATAAACATAATCTTAAATCTGTCCTAGAACGACAAGGAAATCTTAATATTAGTTTTGGTGATAACAATATTAATAGCAATAGTATTGGATACATTAATGTTTGCTTCGATCAGCGTAGTGCAACCCCAGAGAAAAGTCAGCCTGCGACTCCTGACTTCGAGCAAGGCAAGTATCAAGCTAAGATTGAAACGGTTAGTAAGTTAAGGCAAATTGGCTTGAGCGATGAGCAAATTGCCGAATTGCTAGGGTTAGGATTAGATGAAGTTAAGCAGGTGAACTCGGATTTTTAATTAACTTTTTCGACTCGGCGGTTAACCAATTTAAGCTGAAAAAAAACGCCAAAACCTACTCGATATCCTCAACGATCGCGCCTGAACTGAAAAGCGGAAAAAGACGGGTATTTCTAACTTTTAGTTGCCAGTCCGATCGCGACGGAAAAAGACGGAGCAAGTCCGATATAATAACCTTTGTTCTTTCACATGGGCGAAGCATGACCGCAGATAAGCTATTGGTGACAAGGAGGGGTTAATTACCGGAATGCTATGCGCGGCGCGCAGGCTCCGTCAACGCCCTCTTCAAAACTGAGATGCACCGGGCGAGACATCAATTTTTATCAAGGGAAACTGCTTGACTAATAGCCCTGATTTTTCCTTGGGAATTTGAGGGGAATTTGAGATGGGTATCAGTCCCGAAAAAACTCAGGCGACGGACGATTGTCCAACCCCTGTCAACTGCCGTTGACATCTACCTTTTAGGTACTAAAATACAGCTTCAAAAAAAACCGACAAAGCCGGAAAACTAGGCTGTTTAAGTTTCTTAAGCATTCTTTCGTAGTGCTTTCGCTTCCTCGGTGTTGAGGTTGACCAGGAAATCCCAGTTAGAGATAGCATAGTAACAATGTCTAGTTGTTACCATACCAGAACACTTGATTTTTTTATTCAGTTGATTCCACAGGCTCCAAACGTGCTTAGTTGAGTTCACCTCAACCAAGGCGGTTAAGGAGCCTGGTATCTTTTCCGATAGCCTCATCCCTCGACGAGCTATCACTAAAGCCGCGGATTCATCACTAGCCAAACCATACATTTTTAGGTATTTCACCAAGCCAATGATACTCGAATAAGCCGGATTTACTCTGAGCAATTCTATCCCACGATTAGAAAGAATAGAGTTTAACAACTGGAAAAACTGAGAATAAGCCCAATGTGAAAGCATTCTAGCATATTTTCTACCCCGTTCTCTTAGTTTTTCTTTCTTAGCAGAAAAGTCTAAATTTTCAACAACAATGGGACATTGATAATGGCTGGAGAGTTTCGCCAATTCCAGACAAGCTTTAACAATTTGAGCCTGTTGTTGACCCCTCGGCAGTCCCGTTTGTAATGGTATTTGATGATGAGCTTTTAAATTCCCTTCGGGGTCGATATAAGCCCAACCAATGGAAAGAGGATTCAGATCAATACCGATACATCCATAATCTACAGAACGAGATACCCGCGTCACTTCCGACGGGGTAAAACTCACCGCGCCACACCACTTACCAACTTTGTAATAGAAGTGCCAAGTCTTCGCACAATTAGCTGGTAATCGGTTAATGTTGCGTGGGAAATCACCAATTTTCGACTCGACGTACTTACCAAATTTTGATTCTAAACAGGGGGGGACTCTCAATTTTAAATTATTACCATCCCATTGACATACCTGATTGCCAAAGGACTCATTTTTACAACCAACGACAAAGGCTTGATTTCGGGGGACTGATACCTTTACTGGAGCCAATTTTAAAGCCGATAGTTGGGATTGATATCTGTGTAATTTACGCTTTTTGTGATGGATTTGAAACCGTAAATTCTGCCAGGACGTTTGGCGAGATTTGAGTGAGCATGATTGGGGAAAAACGCACCCTTTTTTACTATCGGGCCAATTGGGGGCGGCGTAAAATTTTCGAGCATTCTTCAGTTTTCTTTCTGCCTTCTTCAACCAATCGGCACAGGATTTAGCTTTACCTTCTAAGGTTTTGATATGTAAAATCCGACATTCTAAAGCACTATCAACCGCACCCTTGGCGGCTGAGATAACGCCGTAGGCGTGTCGAGCGCTAATCCCGTAATTGTTTTGTAAATGAGTCCGCCATTTAGATTTATGAAAGTCAACACCTGAGAGCAGAAAGTTGACCGTTTCACATACTGCTTTGTGGAAGATTGGGGTATAAGCACTCAAAAACATTTCGAGCTGAGTTTTGCCCAGTGGGTTTAACTCGTCGATTGGTGTCGGAAGTGCTTTGCAGTATGTCAGAGTAGTCATCGGTCGAAATTCGCTCTGGTTATGGACAATTCTAACACTTTGAGGTGACGAAGGTCAATTGTACGGGATTTTCCATGATTGTCGGGAAAATAGTTGTCCAGGCAATTACACTTACAATATGATGTTCTTTAATCCTTGTCAAGCGTATTTAGCAATATTTACAAATATTTACAAATGAGTAAAAAGTCAAATCTCAATACTTCTGGGTGGAAAATTTTACTGATGTATGGGGGATTAAGCGCGATCGCGCTATTAATGTTATTTCCCCTACTATGGTTATTAAGTACCTCACTGAAATCACCAGAGGAAAACATCTTTCAATTTCCGCCCCAACTGTGGCCAACCAAGCCGACTCTGCAAAACTTTCTCAAAGTTTGGCAAAGTACACCCTTTGGACAATATCTCTTCAATAGTACCTTAGTCGCGAGCCTGACCGTTGCCTTAAATTTACTCTTTTGTGCTCTGGGGGCTTATCCCTTAGCGCGATTAGACTTTCGGGGGAAAAATCTGATTTTTGCGGGCATCGTTTCCACGATTATGATACCCTTTCAAATTGTCATGATTCCCCTCTATGTGTTAGCAGTTCAATTAGGATTAAGAAATAGTTACTTAGGGATTATTTTACCCGGAATTGCCTCCGCGTTTGGCATTTTTTTATTACGTCAAGCTTTTTTAGGAGTTCCCAAAGAATTAGAAGAAGCGGCGCGTATTGATGGTTGTTCAGAATTAGGGATTTGGTGGCACATTATGATACCCGCGATCCGGCCGGCTTTAGTGACATTAGGAATTTTTGTTTTTATTGGTGCGTGGAGTGATTTCCTTTGGCCTTTAATTATTTTAGATCGTCCTGAGTATTATACACTGCCCTTGGGAGTGGCTAAATTAGCGGGGACTTTTTCCCTTGATTGGCGTTTAATTGCCGCGGGTTCTTTAATCTCGATCGCGCCTGTGATTGTGGTATTTCTTGTGTTGCAAAAATACATAGTTCCCACAGAAACCGCGAGCGGGATTAAAAATTGATTCTTTTTTTTAACCGCAGATAAACGCAGATAAACACAGATGTTTTTTTCTTTATCTAGGAGAAATGAGAGGTTTGGGATAAGCAATACGTTTATGATTAAACTGTTCCCAAACCCGGACAAAAACCTCCGCGATGATGGATAAATCTTCGCGGGTTAAACCGGAATCATCTAACTGATGATCTTGCCAACGAGCGCGTAAAATCCGATTAACCATTTGTAAAGCTTCATCATGGGAGGCATCTTTGAGGGAGCGTAAAGCCGCTTCACAAGAATCAGCTAACATCACAATACCCGTTTCCCGTGATTGAGGAATCGGCCCCGGATAACGAAAATCCTCCTCGCGCGCGATCAGGCCAGTGCCTTCAGAGGCTCTTTGTTGGGCATAATAATAAAAATAAGCAATCAACATCGAGCCCTGATGTTCAGGAATAAAAGCGCGAATTGCTTTAGGAAGTCGATACTTTTTCGCCATCACAATTCCTTCACTAACGTGCTTTTTAATAATGTCGGTGCTTACCCAAGGATCATTGATTTCATCATGTTTATTCATCCCTCCCATTTGATTTTCACAAAAGGCCATGGGATCGTGCATTTTCCCAATATCGTGATAAAGAGTTCCCGTTCTTACCAATTCCACATTACAATTAATCTCACGCGCCGCGGCTTCGGCTAAACTCGCGACAAATAAAGTATGTTGAAAAGTCCCCGGTGCTTCCGCGGCTAATCGTTTTAATAAAGGACGATTGGGGTTAGCTAATTCCGCTAAACGAATGGGGGTAATTAAATCAAAAACGTGTTCCAAATAGGGACTTAATCCTAATGCAATAATACTCCATGCTAATCCCACTAATCCTTGTAACGCGGCGGCACCTAAAAGAGCATACCAGATAGAACCCGCGGTGGCACTTACAATTAATGTCACGATTAAATAGAAAACAGCTTGAGAGAGTCCTACAGCACCCCCTAATAGGGCTAATTCTTCCCGCGATCTCATTTTTTCGGCAAGAAAAGCCCCCAATAAACCACCGACACAACAAGTAAGAATCTGAATGACATTAACATCCATTCCTATAGGAAGAAGGATCGAGATAACTCCCACTACTGTTACAGCTAAAGGAGCCCCATAAAAAGAACTAATTAAAATACCAATAGCAGGTAAACTGGTTGCCGGAATCTGCAAAGTAATTAATACGGGTGCGGAAAGACTCAGGAGTACCAGTAATAAATGATCTCGTCTGCGTAAACCAGAGTGAAAACATTTTTCCACCAGAATGACAATACCAACCCCGGTGGTAACACCTCCGACAAACACTATCAAACCCCGCCAATTAACTTGACGACGACTCAAACCCAAATAATCTAATACAACAAACGCGTCTTGGGTAATAATTTCCCCTTGGTTAACAAGGATATCTCCCTGTTGCACCTTGACGATAACAGGTTTCACTTTTTGAGCGGCTAATTCAGCCAACTGTCGAGTCCCTAGGGCATCTCTGACTAAATTTGGTTGTAAAACTGTATTGAGAATTTGAGTGGCTAAAAGTGTGTTTTCCGAAGGAACTTCCCCTTGTAATTGAGAATGAATACCTTCTTCTAAAAGTTCGTGAGGTAAACCTTGTGCAATACCTTGGGTTAACATTCGTTGGGCAACACGATTAATTCCCACTTCCGTTTTTTGCCAAACTGCATCAGAAACATTAAACAGGGATTCGTTATATAAGTGTCCCTGTTCATTTGGGAATGTTGTTTTGAGTGTATCGAGCGCATCGAGCGCATTCAAGTAATTTGCTCTCGCCTGGGAGATTTTTGTGAGCAAAACTGGCAATTCTTGTGCCGAAACTGTCCGACGATAGGCGAGAATTTGTGTAATCGCGTTAACTTGATTCGGGGAGTTATAAACACCTGTAGGGCGGGGTGAAACTACATAGAGTTTTTCTCCTGACAATTTGGTGTTATCCTTGGGGGCATTCTCTTTCTCAGAATTTGGCCTCGAAGGTATTTTTGCTTGAGTTTCTACCCAGTTAAGAAGCGATCGCCATTCTTCTTCTGGACATTGGCGCAAGTGTTGTTGGACATCTGTTGATAAAATGTCTGTGGAGACAAAGGGAAATGAACCCGCGATTTTACGCGTGAGGCTAATGGTTTTGAGAATCTCTTCGAGTTCATGCAGTACCGTTTTCTCCACATTCGGATCTCGCATTAAGATGGGAACCGCGCCGATCCGAGCTTCATTGCGTTTCTCTTCCGTTGTTTTAAGATCGGGGATACTGACAGCTCTGGGAGCCTTAATCGTTGTAGGCGCGATCGTTCCTACATTCAATTTGGGCTGATTATAAAAGCGCTGTCCCATTGTACCTGTCAGAGACGCGATCGCGACTACCAGTAGCAGACGAGAACGAGCCTTTTTTTTCACAGAAGATTTAGGAGACTTGCTTACGCTTATTTGTTTGTCGGTAGAGAGTTCCCCTTCTAGGGAGGAGGGGGACTGCTCTCGATCATTTAAACCCGGAGTTAGGGTATTTGAGGACGGGAACATCAATCCCCATATATCCTGAGCCAATCCCCATTTTCCCGTGGGAGTAAGGGAATCTTCCTTGCGTGTCATACGCGTGAGTTCAATCCGCCTCATCAATGACTGGAGCGCGTTCATTTAGATCAAATAGATCCAAGCTAGATCAAAAGTGTTTAATCATCCACACATCAGATTTTGGGTCTGATGGTGTATATCTCTATGAGTGTATCGAATTTTTGCTAATCCCGATAGGTGCAGGGGATCACATTCACACAGTAGGGCGATAATTGTTCTTGGGGGTCATTTATTCCTGACCAAATAGCATAGAGATTCCTGGCTAATTGTCGTATTTTTTCCTCACCGCGGATAGAGTTTAACAAGTTACACCATTCTACAGGAATACCAATACTGCTATTATAGCTTCCCCCAAAGATTCCTGTTAATGTTGTCATTAGGGTGTCTTCCCCCCCAGTGGGAATAGCCCGCGTTACCGCTCCTCGAAAGTCTTGGGGACTACTCAAGAAGCAATACATCCCTAACGCGATCGCGTGAACCAGTTTTTTTTCGGCTTTTATTCCTTTTTGTTCTCTGGCTACACTCCCAGGGAAACCTTTCAGTTTTCCCCCTAGTTCATTCCTCACTTTTTCTAAACTTGCTCCTTTTTTGATCAGGTTTTGCACAAGTTCCAGAAGTTCTACGAGAAGGCAATCGGTGTTTAAATAAGCTATGGTTTGGGGAATCAGGTTCGATAGTTCTTTGGGCTGTTTCAAGAGTTGCGCGATCGTGTATCCTATCCCTAATAATCCTATTTTCCATTCCCCTAAACTTATCTGATTCGGATTATCATTCTCTTCGCTCTCTGAGTCACTGATGATTTCTTGTAATATTTCTCTCAATTTTATTTCATTTTCATGGTAAAACATTATTATTGGTAATGTTCTCAAAATTCCCTCAGAAAGTGATATTTCCTCTCTCTCCATTTTTTTGAGACTTTCTCTCCAGTGTTTCCTATGGAAACCTCGACAGGTAATTATACTTTCTGTCGATAAAAATAGAACTCGCGCTTCCTCTAAAGGATATTCCTCTACACTTTTTTCTGCGATTTCTTCATCTTTGACAATACTTCTGTCTGTGAGTTTATCGCCTCTTCCTAAACAGTCTCCTAAGACTGCACCTAGTAATGTCCCGTGAAATTGACTTAACAGAGAATAACGCATTGAGATTGGGTAATAGGTAATGGGTAGTAGGTAATGGGTAATGGGTAATAGGGATTGGGCATTGGGGATTGGGCATTAGGGATTCGGTAATCTGTAATCTGTAATCTGTAATCTGTAATCTGTAATCTGTAATCTGTAATCTGTAATCTGTAATCTGTAATCTGTAATCTGTAATCTGTAATCTGTAATCTGGCGAAATAAGCTGAAACGCTTAGAATTGAGTTCCGAAAAATCAGGGTTTGAATGAATTTCGCCATCTGTAATCTGTAATCTGTAATCTGTAATCTGTAATCTGTAATCTGTAATCTGTAATCTGTAATCTGTAATCTGTAATACCCATTACTCATTACTCATTACCCATTACCTACTACCCATTACCCATTACCTCACAATTATTTTCGCAAATAAGACACCAAAGCTTCTAATCCTAAACGATAACTATCGGAGCCAAAACCACTAATTTGTCCCAGCGCGATCGATGCCAGATAAGAATGATGCCTAAATTCTTCCCGACGGTAGATATTACTTAAATGTACTTCCACCATTGGTATATTCACAGCCGCGATCGCGTCCCGAATCGCGATACTCGTATGAGTATAAGCCCCCGCGTTAATCAAGATTCCGTGACATTGATTCAGAGCCCCATGAATCGCGTCCACCAAAACCCCTTCATGGTTAGACTGTTGGATCGACAATTCGACCTCAAGCGTCCGCGCCTGAGATTCTAACATTTTATTAATATCTGCTAACGTCGCGCTACCATAAACCCCCGGTTCTCGCAGACCCAATAAATTCAAATTTGGCCCATGTAAAATTAAGATATGTAACAATTTTTTGCCAACCTCTATTCAAATCATTAATTAAATATTAAGATGTCCTGCTGGGATGAATCAATTCCCACCAAGCAAACACCCACGCGAACCACAAGGGACACCGCGTGGGGGATTGGGTCAACAAAAAAATTCCCCCTCGGACTGAGCGATAAGGCAAAGAGTAGAAACTCGGACTACCGATAACGCTTTTGATCGTTAACTGGAATGGGAATGGGAATAGGTTCGGCTTCTGGTTCAGATTCAGGGCCCAAAAGAGCATCGATCAGCTTGCGAGCCCATTCTTTTAGTTGTTCCAGCACCTTTTCAATGTAGTCCATTGAACAGATTGCTCCTTCTTTTGTAGGCTAAATGACTGGACTGATGGGTTTTCTACAAGACTTATAGAAAGTTGATAACAACTTTTTTGCTTGTTTCCTGCTTCTCGAATGGGTAGTCAACCGCTTCTTGTTGACAGGTGTTAGTTCCTTTGCTTCCCTCAGGAAGCTGAACCACATCCCTACTCACAGGTATTTAAGATCAGTCTCTTATTCCATCATAACGAATCTTTACAAATAATCAAGGGGTATCGATTTTCCCTATTATTCTACTTTCTTTTTTCAAAAACAAGTAGTTCCTTCTTCCTTCTTCCTTCTTCCTTCTTCCTTCTTCCTTCTTCCTTCTTCCTTCTTCCTTCTTCCTTCTTCCTTCTTCCTTCTTCCCTCTTCCCTATATAATTGGGGAGTAAACTTGACGTGCCAAAAAGTGATCGCGATCTATCCGGGCAGTTTTGATCCAATTACCCTGGGTCATCTCGACATTATTGAGCGAGGCTGTAAACTATTTGAGAAGGTGATCGTCGCGGTGTTACGAAATCCCAATAAGACACCACTATTTACAGTTGAAGAACGTTTAGATCAGATTCGTCGCTCGACGCAACATCTGTCTAATGTAGAAGTAGTCAGTTTTGAGGGTCTCACGGTACACTATGCGAAGATACGAAACGCGACAGTTCTCTTACGGGGACTGCGAGTGCTTTCTGATTTTGAAATGGAACTCCAAATGGCCCATATCAATCAAACTCTGATGGGGGAGATTGAAACGGTTTTTTTGGCTGCCTCTAACCAATACAGCTTTTTAAGTAGTAGTGTTGTTAAGGAGATAGCTAAATTTGGAGGTCCCGTCGATCATCTTGTTCCGAACCATGTCGCCCTAGATATTTACAACAGATGTTACGCCAGCAGGAATCAACTCGAATCGAACCCGATAGTAATGGAGTCAACTCTGAGAACGAATCCTCTCAAAGTGGAACATCCTATGGAGAATCAGCGCGAACTCCCAACGTAGATATTCAACAAGAATTGAATCGCTTAGAGGAGATCATCCTTGATAGTCCTCGCATTCCTTTAACTCGACGCACCCTCGTCGATGAGGAACAGTTGTTGGAGCAGTTGGATTTAGTTCGCCTCAATTTGCCGATCGCGTTTCAAGAAGCAGAATTAATTATCCGTCATAAGGATGAAATTATTGAAGACGCAGAACTTTATGCCCAAGAAATTATTGAGGAGGCTCAACGTCGTGCCGCTGAGATTTTAAATGAAATGGGATTGATTCAACAGGCACAACAGGAAGCTGATCGGTTACGTCAGCAAGTACAACTTGACTGTGAAGCAATTCAACAGGGGACTCTGGCTGAGATTGAACAACTGCGTTATCAATCTCAACAGGAATTAGAACAAATGCGGACTAACGCGATTAGGGAAATTCAAGATATCCAAAATGGCGCGGATGATTATGCTGATCATGTATTAGGAAATTTAGAACAACAGCTTTCGGATATGTTGCGTATTGTTCAGAATGGCCGTCAACAGTTGGATGATGATTAATCGGTTTTCCCCTATCTGAATTGTCAAGTCTAAAGTTTATTCTTATTAATTGTCCATCCTAAGCGGGTTGGCTCTTGATACACTCGTTTTAGGGTATTAATATCCCTAGGAGAAATAGACAGGGGATTTCTGACTTGTGAAAAATACATCACATCTGTTTCTACTGGACTATGCCCCCAAATGCCTAACGCGTGACCTAATTCATGTCTGGAGGCTGATGCTACATATTTTCCCGCTTGTGTTGGACTTAAATAAATTGTAAAACGATGAGATAAAGTCCCTTGATTTCCTTCTTGATTTATATATAATTCATAACGAGTTTCGGCGGAACGTGCTCTTTCTCCTGGTTTTAATGGTGGATTTTGACGATATATCTTAATATCAGCATTTTCTTTTTTTGAGACTATTTCTAATGGTAAATAAGGTTGCCATTCCTGTACACTACTGGATACCTGTTTTACCCATTCTTGGGAAAAATTTGTGTTTTTGGGTAATTCAATAAATACTTTTATCGGAAAATTTGACCAAATTAATTGTCCGATTTCCGGGGATTTAATTTTAGCAAAATAATCCCCACTTTTGGTGACATCTTGCCAGTTTTTTAATGTATCTGGTAAAGGATGAATTTGTAGAGGGGGTAATGGTTCTGGAAATTTATTTTGACTAATTGCCTGAGTTTTTAGGGGAATATAAATAACAAAAATTAGTGAGATTATTCCTAAATAAAGAAATGTGAATAATCGTTTTTTTCGGTTTCTTAATAGCATTTTTTGACCATTCACATTACCTAAATATTGACGACTAAACTATTGGTAATATCAAGTCCGGTTGATTAATCATTAAATAATTAGGAGGGGCGGGTTTACTAGACTTCTGGCTTCTCGTTAAGATATTGGCGAACCCGCCCCTAGGGTGATTCGGTGTATTTAACCGGACTTGATATAGCAATTTTAAATGAGATGTAAATGTGGTACGGGCTGTGAGCCCGTCACAGGCAAGATGCCTGTGCCACAAGTTTTACTTCTGAAAGGTCAACACTATATAACGCGATTCTGTGAGTCACGTTACCAAAAAAAGATTATTTTGGTTGTAACCAACCAGCACTTAAAACAACAGTTAATCCCATAAAAATCACAGACAAAGCCCAAGTGGTGCGATTAAGGGTTGTTTCAGCACTTTTGGTACTGGTAAATAATTGGGCTTGACCCCCAATACCGCCGATACCATCGCCTTTGGGACTGTGTAATAACACTAAAACAATGATACCAACCGCGGAGCCTAACCAGACAAATTGTAATACTTGAACAATAGACATAGGTAATGGGTAATGGGTAATGGGTAATGGGTAATGGGTAATGGGTAATGGGTAATGGGTAATGGGTAATGGGTAATGGGTAATGGGTAATGGGTAATGGGGATTGGGGATTGGGGATTGGGGATTGCGAATTGGGGATTGGGGATTGGGTAATTAACAATTGACAATTGATAATTATTAATTATTAATTGTTAATTGTGAACCTTCTTCCTTCTTCCTTGTTCCTTCTTCCTTGTTCCTTCTTCCTTGTTCCTTCTTCCTTGTTCCTTGTTCCTTCTTCCTTGTTCCTCCTTCCTTCTTCCTTCTTCCTTCTTCCCTCTTCCTTCGAGAAACTAAACGCGAAGTTTAACGGGGGTGCGATTGGGACGGACATCAAATTCCGCCTTTTCAATCATCGATCGCCCAGTCATTTCAGGGGGTTGAGGGATCTTCAAAATCTCCAGAATAGTAGGTGCAATATCCGCTAAACAACCATCGTTTCGCAGAGGGACATCGGCACCATGACCCGGAATCTTGCAACCTTCCCCTTCTACTAGAATAAAGGGCACGGGGTTTGTTGTGTGGGCTGTCCAAGGATTTCCTCCTTCGTCCCACATTAACTCCGCGTTACCATGATCCGCGATAATAATAGCAGTCCCCCCTGCTTTATTGATACTGAATAAGAGATCCCCTAAACAATGATCGACTGTTTCAACGGCTGTAATAGTGGCATCCATAATGCCTGTATGACCTACCATATCCGGGTTGGCGTAATTAATGACGATGAAAGAATAAATACCTTTTTCGATCGCGGCCTTGGCGGTTTGTGTCACCAGTCCCGCGGACATTTCTGGTTCTAAGTCATAAGTCGCGACACCCGGACTAGGGATTAATTCACGATCTTCTCCCTCAAAGGGGTTTTCTAAACCGCCATTAAAGAAATAAGTAACATGAGCATATTTTTCGGTTTCCGCGGTACGAAATTGCTTTAAACCATTTTTGGCAATAACCTCACCCAGAATATTATTCAAATTTTGGGGTTCAAAGGCGACTAAAACCGGGAATTTGCTATCGTATTGTGTAAATGTGACAAAAGTCAGAGGTTCTATTTTTTCCCTGGGAAACGCGGAAAAATCGGAGGTGACAAAAACTTGGGTTAATTGCCTAGAGCGATCGGGACGGAAATTATAGAAAATGACACCATCACCGGATTCCACCGCGCCTCCTGCCACACGAGTGGGGATGACAAATTCGTCTGTTACGCCTTCTGCATAGGAATCTAAGATAATGCTTTCGGCAGAACGACCATCGCCGGAACCATCCTGAGTCATCAAATCATAAGCGCGTTTAATCCGTTCCCAACGCTTATCACGATCCATTGCATAATAACGACCGCTAATTGTGACAATTTTACCGATACCGACTTTTTCAATATAATTTTCAATCTGCCTAATGGCTTGAATGCCATCTTTAGGATTAGTATCTCTACCATCTGTGATGACATGGATGCAAACCTCGTTAATACCATGAGCTTTAGCTACATCCAATAAACCAAAAAGATGATTAATATGGGAATGGACACCGCCCTCGGAACAGAGACCAACTAAATGTAATTTTCCATTTCTGTGACGTACTTCTTCACAAGCTTTGACGAGGGCTGGGTTATTAATAATGGAACCATCTTCGACGGCATCGGAGATGCGTACTAATTCCTGGGGGACAATGCGACCCGCGCCAATATTCAAATGCCCCACTTCGGAATTGCCCATTTGACCCTCTGGCAAACCGACAGCCCTACCAGAGGTGCGGATCAAGGTACTTGGATAAGCAGTCCAGAGACTATCCATGACGGGGGTTTTAGCCATCGCGATCGCGTTTCCGTCCGTGTCTTCACGATAACCCCAACCATCCAAGATAATCAGCACTACAGGAGATACAGACGCGTGTGCCATGCCAAGTTACCCTTTTGCGTACAGAATAATGAGCCATTATACCACTAACGGGACATTAAAGAGCAGTTTGAAGAAGGGAAATTATTAATTGGGTCCAGAAGCATTGGTTCAGATTCTCAAAGGGTTTGTGCTTTCGCCTCAACTCTTTGGGCGAATAACAATCAGCCCCAGAGAACTTTAACGAGGATAAAATTCTATGACATCTTGTTTCATTTTCACATCAAATTTGTCAAAGAAATCATGGCCGAGTAAACCAATTTCCATTTTTTCAGCAATCGCGACTTCGACATTTTTGACCATAGCACCATTAACCGCGATCGATTCAACCCGACCTACATCAAATGCCACGGTGCTACCATCTGCAATTTTGGCTTTAGTGCGCCCAATAGTGCGTACCCCCAAATCTATAGCCATAGGTTTGGTGATCAGAGTTCCACTCGCGCCGGTATCTACAATCATTTCAAACTTCTTTGACCCATTAAACACAACATCAATTACCGGTGTTCCACCAGCACGACGTTTAATTTTAGCTTGATACATCTTACTCTTGCCTGGGGACGTTGTGGGTGGGGCTTTAGGGGCTCCACGCATAAACTGACCATAGACAGGAGTTTTCCCACCTGGTTGCGGATTTTCGGCTTTTACGACTAGACTGGATAATGTGATCGAAGTCATTAATATAGAAACCAGGCGAGTCAGTGAAATTACCTTAACAAGAACAGGTTTCCTTGTGGTAGTTCCCCTATTTGTCATTTTTTCTAACTGCATATAGTAACTGAGGAGCGGGTAAAGTTTTGGTTTATGATTAAATTGCATCATAATCGATGCAACCCGCAATAGATTCCATGCTATAACGAAAAAAAAGTAATTGGCGGGATCGGTGTCCGGTGTCTGGGGGAGGAATAATGCGTCATAAAAGTTTAATTTTTCTAGGGACTGGTATCCTTGCCCTGTGGATGGGAGGATGCAGTAATGACTCGGGAAATAATACTGCCAGTCCTAGTCCTAGTCCCAGTGCTAGTCCAGGGGCTAGTTCACCTTCGCCTAATGCTCCCAAATCCGGTATGGGGAGTGCATCGCCTGCACCTCAAACATTCCCCTCCCCTCTTGTGGCGGCTCCACCGGGTTTAATTGGGGCGACGAATCCAGAAGATCGAACCAAACAGCTGCAAAACAGCATTGATGCACAAAAAAAATTGAAAGGATCACCGTTAACTACTCTGCCTAATCAACGACCCACTTCCCAAGGAGTCCTCAACGATCCCTTTGCTTTACTTCCCCCACTCCCCCTCCAACAGAAAGATGACGGAAATAGTCTCCCTCAACTAGAAGCACGAAAGGTTCCCACTCTTCCTGAACCCATCGTTAGTCTCCCGCGCACTTGGAAAACAATTCCACCAATTCCTCCTGCTTTACCCTCTGAAAATAAACCAACTGGTGTTCCGAGTCTTCCTGATCCGACTCTTCCCTCTCGACCAAAAGGATGGACTCCGGGGGAAAATGCCCCAGTCCTTCCTGGCCCAACAAATACTGGTTCCATTCCTAGTCTCCCCGCGCCCAACTTCAATGAACCCCCCCGCCCTTGGACTCCTCCTGTTATTCCTCGTCAAGTCCCCAAACAACCATCAACAGGGACAAAACCCCGGGCTTCTTGTCCATCAGGAGCAACAGGAAGCCAACCTCTAACTTGTCCCAAAACACCAGTCCCACCTAAAACAACATCGGGTAAACCTTCTACCACTACACCGGGTAAACCTTCTATTACCACACCGGGTAAACCTTCTATTACCACACCGGGTAAACCTTCTATTACCACACCGGGTAAACCTTCTATTACCACACCGGGTAAACCTCCTATTACCACACCGGGTAAACCTTCTATTACCACACCGGGTAAACCTTCTATTACCACACCGGGTAAACCTTCTATTCCTAAACCACAACCACCTTCTACGGCTTTGGCTGATGGGGTTCAAGTGTTGGGTGTTGTCCAAGTTGGCAATGAAATTTTAGTCATTGTCAAGGCTCCCGATGAAGCTACCAGTCGATATGTGAAAGTCGGACAGCGAATTGCTAATGCTAAAGTATTGGTCAAACGGGTGGAATTTCAAGGTTCTGGCGATGCTGTTGTAATTTTGGAGGAAAATGGTGTGGAGGTGCGTAAAGCTGTCGGAGAGCTTGCGCCTTCTTCGGAAACGGCTCAAAATCCTAATAACAAATAAGGATGTTTCTCTGAATATATCTTTGCTCTGAGACTTTTGCCTTCCTTTTTTGCTTTCATCCCCGGCAAATTTTCCGTTTTTTATGTTTTAATTTATGTGCCATATTTATGTAGGAGATTCATCCGTGATGATTGACTCGATACGCAAATTAGGGAAGATAATTTTGTTGGGGTCTTTTCTGGGAAATGTCTTGGTATTTAGTGATGTTTTCTCTTTGAATGCCCAAGAGGTTGACCTCCCTCCTTCTTGTCAAGGACAACTTCCCACGGGTAAAGTTAGATGTAATTATCGTGATGCGAAAAGAGCCGGAGATAATTATGTGGGTGATTTTTTGAATGGCAGACCTCATGGCACTGGCATCTATGTATATACCAGCGGCGATCGCTATGAGGGAGAATTTCGCAATGGTTTACCGAATGGTAAAGGCACATATATCTATAAAAATGATGACCGGCTTGAGGGGACTTTTAAGGATGGTTTAATTGTATCGGGAAAGGTCATTTTTGCTAATGGTGATCGCTATACAGGGACATTTGTACCTGTGATAGACATAGGTAGTAAGGCAGTAAAAAATGAACCCAGTGGTAGGGGTGAATTCACTTTTGCCAATGGTGATCGTTATGTGGGAGAGTTTTTCGCGGGTGTTCCTTTTGGTCAAGGGGTATTTACTCGTACTGATGGTACTCGCTGTCAAGGGCAATTTTTTAATCCAGCTTTAGATGGAAAAGGAACTTGTACCTTTTCCACTGGGTTACGTTATGAGGGGGAATTTCGTGGTGGTGTTCCTCATGGTGTGGGTACAATTATTGATTCTCAAGGCAAGCGTTACCCTGGTTCTTTTCGCAATGGTCAACGACAAGGTGAAAAATCTAAATAATTCTACAAACATCATTAAAAGTTTATCATATTTTCTTTTCTTCTGGTTTGGCCAGATGATGAATTGATGGGGTTTTATCTCTATGGCAGTGTTAATTCTACTCAATTACACCGTGCCATTGAAGTCGCTCTTCAATATCTGATCGCGGGAGAATGGGCTCTCGCGGTGCATCCTCGTTGTGGAACCCTTTTATCCTTCGCGATCCTTCTTTGCGCGGGTTTTTCTGTTGGTATTGATTTTGTCTTACCGCGATAGGGCCTCTTAAGAATTATTAGGGGTGGGAGTCGCGCCAAAAGCCGCGTCTTAATTGGCTCCAGATGTGGGCAGTCTGGCCCAACCCGATCTAACGACGGCTATTCCCTTTAACTTAGAAGTGGTTGAAATTACCAGAAAACAAGACTTATGGGGAGGTTACGCGCATTTTGTCCGGGTGCGTTGGGTATCATAGCAACAAATCTTAAAATTAAAAGTCTTCCGAGAACTCAAGGACGGTAGTACCCTGAGTAACAATTGGCATAACGCGTCAAGTGCATTCCAAAGGAAAAAACATTATGGTTCAACGTGGTTCTAAGGTTCGCATTCTGCGGAAAGAGTCCTATTGGTTTCAAGAAGTCGGAACTGTGGCTTCGATCGACCAGAGTGGCATCAAGTACCCCGTCATCGTTCGCTTTGACAAGGTGAACTACAACGGCTTTAGCGGTAGTGCTGGTGGCATTAACACTAATAACTTCGCCCTCAGCGAGTTAATTGAAGTGGAAGCCCCCGCGAAGGCTAAGGCTAAGAAAGACTAAGGCACTTCTGACAAGCGAATTGCCAAGGGGGGAGGAGGAGACCAAATCGCGTTTTCTCCTTTTCCCGATCAGCTCATTCCCTCAATTGAAAATCAAAAATTAACCAGCAAAACTATGTCATGCCAGAATTGCCTGAAGTAGAAACTGTCTGTCGGGGTCTTAATCAAGTGACTCTGGGCCATAAAATACTGGGTGGGGAGGTTTTACTCGATCGCGCTATTGCCTCCTCAGTCTCTTTGCCGGAATTCTTGGCGGGTATCACAGATCAAGTGATTAGTCAATGGCATCGTCGCGGTAAATATCTCTTAGCTGAATTGAGGGGACTGGGGCATGGGGAAATAAAAGAAAAATATCATCCCTTACTCCCTGATTCTAAATCCCCAATCGTCTGTGCCCAATCACCTCTCTCTAATTGGTTAGTGGTTCATTTGCGAATGACGGGACAACTATTGTGGTTAGATCGAGAGGATGCTTTACAAAAACATACTAGGGTAAGATTCTTTTTTGAAGGTGGCAAAGAATTACGTTTTGTGGATCAACGCACTTTTGGTAAAATTTGGTGGATTCCTTCTGGCCAAGATGTGAAGGAGTTTGTCTCTGGTTTGAAAGCAATGGGCCCCGAACCCTTTTCCCCTCAATTTTCGGTGGACTATCTGGCACAACAATTTAAAGGCCGTCAACGCCCGATTAAAACGGCTCTCTTGGATCAATGCGCGATCGCGGGTTTAGGTAATATTTACTCCGATGAGGCTTTATTTTTAGCTGGGGTACGATCAACGACTCCCTGTAGTGCTTTAACTTTAGACCAAATTCAACGTCTGCACAAAGCTATTGTCCAAGTCTTAGATAAGGCTATTAATGAAGGGGGCACTACGTTTAGTAATTTTCTCAATGTGGAAGGGACTAATGGTAATTATGGCGGGGTGGCTTGGGTTTATCGACGCACGGGCCAACCTTGTCGCGTTTGTCAGACTCCGATTCAACGCATTAAGCTAGGATCGCGATCGGCCCATTTTTGTCCCCAGTGTCAACTGTAATGATAATCGTAATTACATAATTACCCGAAAACTGTAATGATAATCGTAATTACAGTTACCTCCAAGCTGTAATGATAATCGCAATTACATAATTACCCGAAAACTGTAATGATAATCGTAATTACAGTTACCTCCAAGCTGTAATGATAATCGCAATTACATAATTACCCGAAAACTGTAATGATAATCGTAATTACAGTTACCTCCAAGCTGTAATAATAATCGTAATTACACAATTACCCGAAAACTGTAATAGTAATCGTAATTACAGTCCCTGGGGAGAGTGTAAAGTAATAGTAATCGTAATTACAGAAAAAGTGTAATAGTAATCGTAATTACAGCGCGGTCTCAAGGTGTAACGATAATCGTAATTACAGAAAAGTGTAATAGTAATCGTAATTACAGTCTCTTGGGAGAGTGTAAAGTAATAGTAATCGTAATTACAGAAAGGTGTAATAGTAATCGTAATTACAGAAAGGTGTAATAGTAATCGTAATTACAGAAAGGTGTAATAGTAATCGTAATTACAGAAAAGTGTAATAGTAATCGTAATTACAGTCCCTGGGGAGAGTGTAAAGTAATCGTAATTACACAATTACAGAAAAAGTGTAATAGTAATCGTAATTACAGTTACCTCCAAGGTGTAATGATAATCGTAATTACAGAAAAGTGTAATAGTAATCGTAATTACAGTCCCTGGGGAGAGTGTAAAGTAATCGTAATTACACAATTACAGAAAAAGTGTAATAGTAATCGTAATTACAGTCCCTAGGGAGAGTGTAAAGTAATCGCAATTACACAATTACAGAAAAAGTGTAATAGTAATCGTAATTACAGTCCCTAGGGAGAGTGTAAAGTAATAGTAATCGTAATTACAGAAAGGTGTAATCGTAATTACAGAAAGGTGTAATCGTAATTACAGAAAGGTGTAATCGTAATTACAGAAAGGTGTAATCGTAATCGTAATTACACCATTACATAAAGGTGTAATAGTAATCGTAATTACAGTCCCTAGGGAGAGTGTAAAGTAATAGTAATCGTAATTACAGAAAAGTGTAATAGTAATCGTAATTACAGAAAAAGTGTAATGATAATCGTAATTACAGAAAAAGTGTAATGATAATCGTAATTACAGAAAAAGTGTAATAGTAATCGTAATTACAGAAAGGTGTAATCGTAATTACAGAAAGGTGTAATCGTAATTACAGAAAAGTGTAATAGTAATCGTAATTACAGAAAGGTGTAATCGTAATTACAGAAAAAGTGTAATAGTAATCGCAATTACAGTCCCTGGGGAGAGTGTAATAGTAATCGCAATTACAGTCCCTGGGGAGAGTGTAATAGTAATCGCAATTACAGTCCCTGGGGAGAGTGTAAAGTAATCGTAATTACACAATTACAGAAAAGTGTAATAGTAATCGTAATTACAGTCCCTTCGGAGAGTGTAAGGTAATCGTAATTACAGAATTACAATACAAATGTAATAGTAATCGTAATTACAGCACCTAGATCAAGTGTAATAATAATCGTAATTACACAATTACAGTATATTGGTTCCCCTTAGAGATGAAGAGAGGGATCTTGTAACGAATGTAACGGATTAGGATATAGATAATCACCTATAAACTTAGAAACTCCAACTGTAAAGTCATGGCAGTCAAAAAAGGTACTCTCGTCCGTGCGATTCGGGAAAAATTAGAAAATAGCCTAGAAGCCAAATCTAGTGATCAACGTTTTTCGTCCTATTTGTTTGAAACCAAGGGCGAAATAATGGAACTCCGAGGGGACTATGCACTGATCAAATTTGGTCAAGTTCCCACCCCTAATATTTGGCTGCGACTCGATCAAATAGAAGAGTTTAAATAGGTTTTAACCTCTGTCTAACAATACCTTCGCCAGGGAGGAAAAATGCCTTGATTCGTAGGTTGGGTTGACGCAGGAAACCCAACTCTTCGTTAGGTTAAGTATCGCTCAACCCAACCTACGAAAAATCGCGAAGGTATTGTCGAAGAAATCGGGTTTCTGGGTTTTTCATTATTTCTTAAGAAACCCGGTTTCTGGAACCACTTCTATGTAAAATCCCAAAACCAAAATACTTATGTTTTTTTCATCACCTGTCACCCCAGTTTGTCATGCTCCCCGTGTTTGTGTTATTGGTGCGGGAAGGGTTGGTAGTACCCTCGCGCAACGTATTTCCGAGAAAAATATTGCGGATGTCGTTTTATTAGATGTCGTGGAGGGTTTACCTCAAGGAATTGCCCTTGATTTAATGGAAGCGAGGGGAGTGGAAAGACACGATCGCAAAATTCTTGGTACTAATAATTATGATCATACTGAAGGTTCGGATATTGTGGTAATTACCGCGGGGGTTCCTCGTAAACCGGGGATGAGTCGGGATGATTTGGTGAAAATTAATGCGAAAATTGTCGTCGAGGCTGCCAAGAACGCGATCGCGGCTTCTCCCCACGCGATCTTAATTGTAGTAACAAATCCCTTAGATGTAGTGACTCATCTGGCGTGGGAAGCGACGGGTTTACCGCCCCATCAAGTGATGGGAATGGCTGGGGTATTAGACTCCGCGAGATTTCAAACATTTATCGCGATGGAATTAGGAATTTCCATCTCGCAAATTAATGCAACGGTGTTAGGAAGTCACGGTGATTTAATGGTTCCGATTCCCCGTTATTCCACGGTAAATGGAGTTCCGATTACAGAAATGATGGATGCAGACGCGATAGAAAGATTAGTGCAGAGAACCCGCGATGGGGGTGCGGAAATTGTCCGGTTAATGAAGACGGGAAGTGCTTTTTTTGCTCCCGCTTCTTCTACTTGTTTAATGATTGAATCAATTTTGTTAAATGAGTCTCGTTTGTTATCGTCTTGTGCTTATTTAGATGGACAATATGGTTTAAAAGATGTCTTTATTGGGGTTCCTTGTCGTTTAGGGATTCAGGGCATTGAACAAATTTTAGAATTAGATTTAACTGAAATGGAACTTAGCGCGTTTCAGGAGTCGGCGAGATTAGTTCGTCAAAATGTGGATGAAGCTAAGGCTATTATCGCATAACAACTCACCCTGACGGGTTTATTATTCCGTCAGGGTTAAACTTAATAAAGATTATCGAGAAGCGCGATAGGGCCTCACCACAAAATTACGGAAAAATCGGCCCTTAATTGTGCAACGCGGAAAAATCAACCTGATACCCTGTCGAAGCACCAGCACAGAAGCCCGATCGCGTGTTCAGTGTAGGGTGTGTCAGATGTTAAGTCAATTGTTAAACCAATAACTGTTTTTTCGGACGCATTCTAGCACTCAAGGCATTGAGACTCGCGTTGTCTGGGATGAAAGCATACCCAAAATCGGCTTTGTCTGATTAAACTAGAAATATAGCAATTTTAAATGAGATGTAAATGTGGTACGGGCATCTTGCCCGTCACAGGCCTTATGCCTGTGCCACAAGTTTTACTTCTGAAATGGAAACACTATAGCAATCCACAAAATCGTTTATATAACTTGACACGAAAGGCTTATGTCTAAGAATTTTGCGATGATTAGCACTTCTGCTGAAATCATGGGCGGCACACCTGTTTTTATTGGCACTAGAGTTCCTGTGCAAACACTTTTTGACTATGTAGAGGCGGGAGAATCAATTGATGATTTTTTAGAGGGATTTCCCACTGTCAGCCGGGAGAAAGTAATTGCACTGTTGGAAGAAGTTAGAAAACAATTAATCGGTTGTTAAGTGCCTACACAAAATTAATTGTATATTTTATTATTAGATTGATTGGGCGATTGAAACCCGGGCTACACAAACAAAGTCTCCCTTCGGAGACTGAAGAAATTCAACCCGCGCAGGCGGGTTTTGTCTGTGTAGACGCGGTTTTAACCGCCCGGTGAAATTAATTCGGCTTAGTGCATAGTCGCGATCAGGTCGTACTGATTAGCAGATGTGGCACAAGCTACCTTTAAGAAAGGGAGACTCTGAGGGTGAGTAATCGTGAGTCGGGCTTGACATACCCAAGATTTTGTGATAGGATAAATAGAGCCAAAAATCCTACAAATTTAACTCTGAGTACGAAGGGTAATTGAAGAGCATTTATATCGGCAATTGCTTAAAAATGGCAGATATCCTGGGCTAATACAGCAATATTTTTTCCAAATAAAACTTTCTTAAAGGATTACGGTTATGCCTAAACTAAAACTCCCAGAAGAAAAAGAAGAACTAAACTTTTTTGAGGAAGATGAAGATATAGAAAATGAGATTGAGCCTAATGCAAACAGAGAAGCCGAATTAAAGGAAATTTCAAAACTTGTTGTGTTTGGGACAAACTGGACAACAGCAACTATACTTGATCAAATTGTGCGTGGAAACATTCAACTAAATCCCAGATTTCAAAGACGAGATGCTTGGAATATAACCCGTAAAAGTAGGTTTATAGAATCAATTTTTCTGGGATTTCCGATTCCACACATAGTATTGGCTTATAATGAAAAAGAACGGGGAAAGTTTATAGTTATTGACGGTAAGCAACGTCTGCTTACCATTCTGCAATTTTATGGAAAAAGTGAAACAAAAAATAATTCTTTTGCTTTAAAGGGCTTAGAGTTTCGACCTGAGTTGAATGGTTATAAATATGAGGAGATTAAAGAGGATTTCTTGAAAAATGATGTACTTGATCTTCTCGACAATCAGGCGATTCGTACTACATTAATTCGGAAATGGAAGTCTGAGAGTTTGCTCTACAAAATTTTCTTACATCTTAATGTAGAAAGTACACCTTTGTCTCCACAAGAATTAAGACAGGCATTGCATCCGGGCGATTTTATTAACTTTTTAGATGACTATTCGGTTAACAGTCCGGCGTTGAGAAAAGTATTCAAATCCAAAGATCCTGATTTTCGGATGCGTGATGTTGAATTATTACTACGTTATGTAGCATTTCATTATTTTTTATCTGAATATCGCGGTAATTTGAAAGCATTTCTTGATAGGACTTGCGAACAATTAAATAAGAATTGGTCTGATCAATCAGATGATGTTAAAGATGTAATTAGCCAATTTGATGAAGCCGTACAAACCACGATCAATATATTTGGAGAAGAAAATATATCTCGTACCTGGTTGGGCAATTCTCAAAAGTATCAACGCCGATTTAATCGCTCCATTCTCGATGTGATGGTTTTTTACTTTTCGGACGAGATGATCAGGGAATCTGCTGAGAGAAATCAGGAACAAGTAGTAAATACTTTTAAGGATCTCTGCTCATCAAATGACCAATTTAGAGAAGCTCTTGGTGCAACAAGAAATACTACTTATGCAACTCACACTCGTTTATCACTATGGGGAAAGGCTTTATTAAAAGTTCTCGATGTGAAATTTAATGTGCCTGAACTTGTTGACAATCGTATCATCTTCAATGGTTTAAGGTAAATTATTGTCCATGCCAAAATCTCAAAGATTTCGTGATTTAAGCAAAGAGTTAACTAGGTTAAAAAAGCAATTTCTTCCTAAGATTAGCCCGACGGGTATATATTCTGATAGACAGTTAGCTCTAACTGTTGGCTACATAGTTTTTGCTCATGCCGAAATTGAGGCTTATCTTGAGGATAGAGTTTGGGAAGTAGTCATCAATGCTAAAAAAGACTGGGATGCAGGTAAGACTCGTCGCACTTTGATTTGCCTGCTTGCCTTTTCTGGTGAAACGATGGATGAGCCACCGGATACACTTTCTCCAACCAAGGGAAATAAAACAGTGCAGCCAGAAAAAATAAAGATAAGCGAAAAAATTAACAAAGCTATCAAGGGTTTTAAGAAGGTGATTAAGCAGAATCATGGAGTAAAAGAAGCTAATATTTTGGCATTGCTTTTGCCAATAGGTATAGATAGTGATGACTTAGTTCCGGGTTGGCTTGCCACCTTAAATTCCTTTGGGGAAAAACGAGGTTTAGTGGCACATTCCTCAGCCACGTCTTACAGGAGAGATCAACCACCTGATCCGGCAACTGAACTGAGTACAGTAAATCAAATTACTGAAGGACTTTTGCAAGTAGATGCCCTAATAAATGCGATAATGGGATACAGCCAATAAAAAGCGCGTTTAGGAACGGTGTTAAATGGCAATTTACTTGATAGATAGGTAGCACATTTATCAAGTGTTATATAGCGCGTCTAAATGAATTGTGAAATATTGTAGGGGCAATCCCCCCGTGGTTGCCCCGATTGATCAGGGGTAGGCACTCTTGCACTACCCCTACAAATCTGTATGAATGATTTAGACTTGCGATATAAGTTATAATTAAGGGAGCTAATGACTCCGATATTTAAGTAGGAGGCAACTATGCAAATTAAGAATGACGAGGAAATGGGAAAAGTTTTTGCTACTCTAACAATCATTAATCGAGCCGACCAAATTCGGGCAGAAGATGGGACAATTTCAGTAGACGACGTTCCCTCGATAACGCTGAGAAATGTCTTGGTAGATAGGGGTGCAACTACGTTATGTTTGCCATCAGATGCTATTGGTAAATTAGGGCTAAAAATCCTTAAGGAGGTGGATGTAGCAACGGCGATGGGTATTGGTAAGGCTCGCATTTTCCAAGATGCAACCATATCAATGTTTGAGCGTGAAGGAACGTTTGAATGTTTGGAGTTACCGGGAGGGGGAGATGCGCTTTTGGGAGTGATTCCTTGAGAAGCTTTGGGCTTAGAAGTTGATTTAAAAAATCAAACTTTGAAGCCTTTACCGATTAGTCCAACGGAAACTTATTTAACGATTTTGTAGGAAGTGATCATGTAGAGGCTCAGGAAAAATTTATGGGGTCGGTTTTTCCTGAGCGGGTAAAGGTGACAAGTTTGGTGGGGTAAATATCAGAGTGTGGGGTTTTATGTGATTTTATTTAAAGGAAGTAAAAGGGTGCGTCATATTTTTAAGTCAATTGTTTAACCAATCAATTTGGGGTATGACGCACCCTACTCAACTACTACTCCTGCTATTAATCTTCAATATTGCTCAAAAATTGACTGAGCCATTGTGGACCAGCCGTACTTGCTAATTGACCTGCCAACGCCGATAATGTTGGAAAATCAAGGGGTTTAACTTCTGGTGGGGATTCTGATAAATGGTTCTCATCAGTAATGCACCAATTTAAAGCCGGTTGTTTTACACTGCACTTTTCACAGCTAATTGTGCCATCACTACTTATTTGAAGATTGCCTTCACATTCATGATGTAACCATTGATAAGGTGCTGATGATAAATTATCAGGATGACGGGCTATTAAGTTGTGATTTTGAATCTTTTGATCTTCAGACATGGTGTTAATAATTCTCCTGATTTTTGCAATAAACAGAATAATTGAAGTAAATGATTTACCAGTCTTCTAAGTTTTGTAGTAAGGTTAAAAGCCATTGTCTTCCTGCAACACTTGTTACCTGACCTGAAATAGAAATTGCGTTAGCAAAATGTGCTGCTGTAGTAGGTCGAAAATCACTGCTATGTTTCTGACAAGCATAACGCCAGTTTTTAATATGAGATGACTTACCACAACCTACCTTTGCACATTTCAAGTACGCATTATCACCAATTTGTAGTTTTCCTCCACAGCCATCGTGATACCATTGTCCAGGAGGATTTGAATCATAACCTTTCTCTTTAATACAAGCTGGACATTGTATCAATAGGTCGTAATAAGTTGCCATTTTTAATTCATCCTTAAATTACAAAAAAATTAATTATCAGTCCTCTAAGTTGTAGAGGAGAGTAAGAAGCCATCGTCGTCCCCCAATATTCACCAGTTGACTTGCGGTAGAAATAGCACTAGCGAAGTGGTTAGCATCCGTATCCCAATAACTACCTTGATGAGATTTACAAGCATAACGCCAGTTTTTTATATGGCTTTTATAGCCACATTTAGAACAGCGATATTTAGCTTTATCACTAACCTCTAGTCTTCCACCACAATCACTGTGATACCAATAGGAAGGAATACCCCCTGAATATCCTTGATAAATACAGGCTGGACAACGAATGAATAGATCGTAATAGGTTGCCATGATGTTAAATGTTTTAGCGATTTTGCCAACGTTTTTCCTTAACAAAACGTTCAAACCAACGTTCTTCTTTACAGGATTTAGCAATCGCTTTTAGGCGTTCCATACCATCTCGAAATTCACCTCGTTGATGATAATTTTGAGTGGCTTTTTGGTTAGGATTATCTTGGAAGCGTTTTTCAATATAATCAGTGTCGATTTGAGCTGGTCCTATACCTTTTTCCATCGCTTCCTTAATATCCCGTTTAGTAGGAGGTGTAGAAGGTAAATCTGAAATTTTTGGTAACTTAAAGGATTCACCTAAAATACATTGCAAAACAGGAATAGCATACTCATCAACAACACTTAAAGGTAAAGGTTCTGGTTTGATGGTTTTGCGTTCACGTCCTGCTAACCAAGAAATAAAGTCTTGTAACAACCAGGTCTCGGTTTCACTCTGTACTGTTTTGACGATATATTTGAAAGCCTCAATTTGTACCTGAACTTCCAATTCAACTTCTATTTCAGATTCTTGAATATTGCCTTTATCTTCATGGCGATCTAAACGAGTCGCAACAGCGCGAGGAATATCATAACCATGTTTATATTCGACTACATGTTCAAATCGTTCTAAAGCACAAAGCAAGCGTTCCCAAGTATCATCGCACATTTGCAAATTAGCTTGCATTCCTACTTGTATTGAATCCTGGCGTTTTTTTCCCAAATTCATGATCATTTTCTCCTTTTTTTTAAGTATGATAGTTAGTGATTTTTACCATTTTTAACGGTAGCTAATGCTTGTTGAAAATGGTTAAGAGTGATTAATCCATGAGTGAGAGACATTCTCAGACATTCTTCACAAACATAAAACACCTCTCCAATAGATAAATCTTGTACTAATTGAGCTATTTTTTGATAATTAATCTCTGAATTTAAGTGATTTTTCAGTCGAGATTTAATAATCAATTCATAATCTTGAATTGAGGGAATTGGAATATTAATTAAATGCCCAAAAACTGAAGAATCAAGTAAAGTTTGAGGTAAGTTATCAAGACTTCTAGCTGTAGCTATGACAAAAATATTGTCATAAAGTCGGTTACGCCGAATTTCATCAATTAGATTTTCAGCAAATAAGAAACTTTCGCTAGTTTCTTTGACTTGAGAAGAAAACGCTAAATCAATTTTGTCAATTAAAAGCACTGAAGGCGAAGATAATCTTGCTTTACGGAAAATTTCTCCCAGTGTTTTACCGCCTCGATTTGATTCTTGATAAATAAAATCTAAAGCTCTGACAAAAATACATTGCATACCGAGATTTTGTGCTAAAGCTAAAGCTAAAGATTTTTTACCTGATTGAGACGAACCAACTAAAATAATACCTGTGGGTGGTGTTAAGCCCATTGCTTTTAATTGCTCTGGATATTTAAGAGGTGTCTCAACTAAGTTAAGTAATCTTTCTTTAACCGTATTCACTCCTAATAATTCATCCCAAGTTAGAGAATTAAATTGATGGGGTAAATCTCTTAAAGTAGTAGGTTGTAATTCCTTAAAAGCTTCATAAAAATCATCATTAGTAACAACAATAGGTTCATATTGTTGATACTTTCCTTCAGATGATAAATAGAAAACTCGCCGTAAACAACGGATTACAGCCTCTCTAGCTAATGCTGCTAAATCTGCTCCTACATATCCTGATGTTTTTTTCGCCCAAGATGGTAAATCAACATCAGATGCCAGATTCATTTGTTTAACATATATTGAGAGAATATCTAAACGTTCTGATTCTGAAGGTAAACTTATTTCAATTTCTCGGTCAAATCTTCCGGGTCTTCTTAAAGCCGGATCAATAGCATTCGGACGGTTTGTAGCCGCGATAATAATAACATTACCGCGATCGGCTAATCCATCCATCATGGATAATAATTGACCAACAATTCGCACTTCAAACTCAGCCGTAAAAGAGTCTCTTTTTCCCGCAAATGAATCAATTTCATCAAAGAAAATAATACTAGGAGCGTTTTGTTTTGCTTTTTCAAATACCTCTCTTAATTTGCGTTCACCTTCTCCCACAAATTTAGACATTAATTCAGGCCCGTTAATGATATAAAAGTTAGCTTGAATTGCATTAGCTAATGCTCTTGCTAACATGGTTTTACCATTACCAGGGGGACCATAAAGCAAAATGCCTCTTGGCGGATTAACTCCCAATTGTCTAAAAACTTCAGGATGTTCTAAAGGTAATTGAATCACCTCACGCAGCAAGTCAATTTGTTTTTTTAACCCGCCGACATCCTCAAAACTAACGTCTGTCTGTCTTGGTTTAACTGAGACTCCATCAAAGGTAATCGTTGTTTTTTCATTACATTTGACAGGTACGTTTTCTGGTTTAGTATTAATAACCCGTAAGCTAATCCAATAAGTTGCACCAGCATCAGAAAATGGAACAATAAAGCGGGTGTTTTCCGCTACAACAACGTCACCTCCCGCAATTCGATTTTTTAGTTTTTGGATGTCATCTTCTGTATGAATTTTGGTGACACTATCCCCAATGACTTGTAACTGAACACTGATGGCTGTTTCAATTTCGCTGGATGGTAACACTCTCATTGAAACTAAATCATCAGGATTTAATAAACAAGTGTCCATGAGAGGTTGTTCCAAACCAATATAAGTTGGATCAGCTTGAAACTTTTCGTTATCCTCATACCAAGCAAAACCGTAAGCTTTATTTTCACCGTTGATCGGAGTAATTTCTACAAAGAAATATTCACTATCAGTGGTTTGATGTAGCTCGTTGTACATCGATCGAGACATTAACACAATGTTACGTCCGATGTGTTTTGGGTGGTAAGGAAATACTTTGCAGCTATTTACTTGTGTGTCTTGTAGTAGTACCATAGTTAAGTCATTAATTACAAGTAAAAACTGCACTAGCTAGTCACACATAAACAATGCACTCATCTAAAGTAGATGGTGCGTCAGCCCTTAATGTCTTTCTTGGTTATTGGCAAGCCAAACAACGTTACTTCTGATCGCCCAGAATGTCTCTTGCTAAACCTTGGACTAAACCTCGTAAATCCATAATGTTTTTCAGAGCGGTAAAGTTAAATCTTCCCTGATGTTAATCTCCTGTTCACCACACCACAACCCGAAAAAACCTGATTTTATCCCATTTTTTGTAACAATTTATTAAGCGAACACCCGAAAAAACCTGATTTTATTGGCCGCAACTAAGCTATAATGCCTACAATCCATACCATACCTGAACTCTATGACTATTACAGAAGTGTTACAACTTGTGGATGAGTTAGTCCAGAAACAAACAGGAGAACACCTAGACGATCTACAAAAAACTGTCGTTAAGGGACTTTGGGAAAGTAAAACTTACAGTAAAATCGCAGAGGAATGTGGGTATGATAGTCCCAATCATATTGGAGATGTGAGCCGAAAGTTATTTGGATTTTTATCTAAACAATTAGATGAAGATGTTAATAAACATAATTTTTGTTGGACAATTGAGAGGGTGATCAATTCTCAGCTTTTTGGTTTAGTTAATGGGAATGTTAATTGGTGTCCCTATCATCCTAAAGACGATATAAATAAACCTATTAATGATGAAAATCTACTTATCAAAAATACCTGTTATCACGATTTAACCCTAGCCCCTAAAATAATCCATTTCTACGATCGCGCTACACAACTGACCACCTTATCCCATTGGCTCACTCATCAAAACACCCGTCTCATCTCAATATTAGGATTAAGTGGAATAGGTAAAACCACCCTAGTTAAACAATTTGTTGACCTAAATAAACAACAGTTTGATCTAGTTATCTGGAAAAGTATTAAACTATCCCCCTCTTTAGATAACATTCTTACTGAAATATTAACAGCTATTAATACCGAGCCTATTCCCACTGACAATAAATTAACTCAATTTTTCCATATTTTACGCCAGAAAAAATGTTTGATTATCCTTGATGATGTACAAGAATTATTTATTAAGGGAGAATTTGCCGGACAATTTCAAACAGAATATAAAAATTACAAAAACTTGTTGACAATGATGACAGATATTGAAAATCCCAGTAGTTTCATCTTAATTAGTCAGGAACAATGTCAAGAAATGATTTGCTTAGATGAGGATTTATATCCTATTAAGTGCTTAGACTTAGATGGATTAGACAATAGGGAAATCCTGAGAAAATGGGGCTTAAAGGATGAGGTATGTTGGGAAAATCTTATTAATTTATATGAAGGTAATCCCGTTTATTTAAAAGATATTGTCGTTTTAATTAAAAATGTATTTGGCGGTAAAGTCGCTGATTTTTTAAGGGAAGATAGTTTAGTTGTTACTAAAGATATTAAATCTCGATTGACGGAATTATTCCAACGACTATCACCCATTGAAAAAGAGATTATTTTACATTTAAGTAAATTTGATACACCTGTTTCCAGAGAAGATTTCAGACAAGGTTTATCTTTATCATCAATGGACTTAATCAATGGGTTAGAATCCTTGCGTCAACGTTATTTACTCAAAAGAATAGACGGAGAAATAGTCTTGTTTGATTTATCTCTTATTGTGAGAGAATATCTGAGAACTTGTTGTTAAGATTAATGGGAAAATATACTGACTTGATTAATTATTCTTTAATCTAAATTGCGATTCTGCGTAACACGATCGCGCACAGAGAGAGAGAAGGAGAGAAACCGTTGCCTATTCGTGACATGATACGGTGGTAGAGGCCGTGCCAGAGTGCCTACCCACCCCCCCTGGTGGAGAGGGGGTAATGGGGGATCTATTCTGTCAAATAGGAACACCAATCACTCCAACTTCCCGCGTAAAGTTTTGTCTTAGATATTCCTGCCATTTCTAAGGATAATAAATTGACACAAGCTGTTACACCTGAACCACAATAAACGATGATTTCTTCAGAATCTTTAATGCTTTCCCATCGCTCTTTTTGTTCGGAAATCGATCGCGTTTTTCCCCCTTCTCCTGTCACTTCTTGCCAAGGATAATTAACCGCGCCCGGAATATGACCCGCGATGGGATCAATGGGTTCTCTTAATCCTTCATAACGATCGCGTTCCCGTGAATCAACCAATACAACTCCGGGTAACTCTTTTCGAACTTTAACTGTCTCAATATCTACCACCCAGTCGGGTTGTAATTGTGGCACAAATTTACCCGATTTAGGAGTAGGGATAATATCAGTGACAGGATAACCCGCATTTTGCCAATTAGTGAAACCACCATCTAAAAGCGCGACTTTTTCATGTCCCATATAACGTAATAACCACCATAACCGTGAGGCAAATGCCAAACGAGAATCATCATAGGCGACAACTAAAGTATCTGGAGAATTAACCGCGATCGAGCTTAATTTTGCCGCCAATGCTGTAAAATCAGGTAAAGGATGACGGCCTCCATGTTTACCAACGGGACTCGCGAGATCCTGATTTAAGTCTAAGTAAAAAGCACCCGGAATATGACTGGTTTCATATTGTTGTTTGCCTAAGTTGAAATCGGCGAGAGAAAAACGACAATCAACAATAACAACTTGGGGATCATCCCGGTGACTTGATAACCATTCTGGAGCCACAATAAATTTATTTTCCGTCATCGTTATTTTCTCCTTTTGTGATTCATTATTAATGATATTTTTTAGCATATTTCTCTCAATTGTCAAGTATTTAAGGAAGAAGGAAGAAGGAAGAAGGAAGAAGGAAGAAGGAAGAAGGAGGAAGGAAGAAGTGGTTAACCACAAAGGCACAAAGGCACAGAGGAAGAGTGAAGAAGGAAGAAGGTGTTATAGTATTTCACGAAATAAGAAGTGCGAGATCCCCCACTCAACAGAATAAACCTATAGCATTTTTAAATGAGATATAAATGCAGGGCAGAGATCCCGTCACAGGCAAGATGCCTGTGCCACAAGTTTTACCTCTGAAATGTCAACACTATATATCTTTGTATCAAGCTTAACGTTAAAAGTAAATTTGGTTTTAACTTGACTCATTGCCAATTACTTTAAAAAATCATTTAGATTTTCTTGCCCTTTTTTGTGCATATTCTAAATTTTGTGCATACTCAGGAATTTTCTTTTGAGCTAATTTATAATTAGGACTAGATTTAGGTATTTCTTCCAGAATGTAGATCGCTTCTTGCCATTGTTTAGCCACTAATAACCATTGTTCATTGCCTGTGGCACTTTGTACCATTTGACCCGCAATTTTGCCTTTATTGAGAGCCTCTTCATAAGCATCAGGAGTTGGGGAACTAGAGACAGACTTAGGGGCAGAATTAGGGGCAGAATTAGGGGCAGAATTAGGGGCAGAATTAGGGGATAATTCGGCGGATGATTCGGCGGATGATTCGGCGGATGATTCGGGTAAAACTTGGGCGGACATTTCCGCGGTTTTTAATCCCCTTTTCACCAACACCATTTTATAGAGAAAAATGCCTACAGCTAAACACCAAATGACAAGGACACCACCTACTACCCACAACGTAAAACGCAGACGCGCTTCTCCTAATTTATGAGAAGCCGGGGGACGGAAACCAGTCTTTGATTCTCGTTGAGAAACCTCTCTTTTTTCTATATCTTCTGGTAAAATCATCATGGAATAAGTGCCAACTTCTAAGGCACATTCTTGACTCCAAATTGGGGTATTATTACCTAATTTGCGTCCATATATTTTTAATCGTCCGATCCCTTGTGGTTCTAAGGTTGTTAACTGATTACGCACCCATTCAAATAATTCATAGCGATCGGGTACGGGGTCTGCATCCAAATGGACCTCTAATAGATTATCCTTAAGATCGGCTGTCACCATAATATCTTGGTTGCTCAATTCATGATGTAACCAATTGGCGATCGCGTCGGCATTTCCACTCTGGGCTTGTTCCTTTAAATTATCCTCTGTATATGTCATAGTGAGCAACCTAAGATTGATGATTGGGGATGGGTGATGGGTGATTGGGGATTAATAATTAGTTTATCAACATATTACTAAGATAAAAATGCCAGAAAGTAATAAATTTTTACCTCAAAAAACCGCGGATGGTTCCTTTACCTTTTTTTCTCCTGAGTTTGGGGAGTGTTTTCACAGTCATCAGGGCGCGAAACTAGAAGCTCAATTAAAATTTGTGGAACCTTTACAACTGCGATTGAAGGCGAGACAACCCTCCCTACGACTCCTTGATGTCTGTTATGGTTTAGGTTATAACACCGCGGCATCCTTAAGTACGATTTGGGAAGTTAATCCCCATTGTCGGGTAGAATGGATCGGTTTGGAATTAAATCCAGAGGTTCCCAAGGCCGCGATCGCCCATGAGCTCCTCAACAATTGGCCTTCTCCTATACCTGAATTATTAAGCATTTTAGCGACAAAACACTATTATCAAAGCGATCGCGCCCTCGCCCAACTTTACATTGGAGAGGCGCGAGAAACCCTTGCACAAGTCTATCAACAGGGATTTCAAGCCGACGCGATTTTACTCGATCCCTTTTCTCCCCCCGTCTGTCCCCAATTATGGACCGTTGAATTTTTGGGACTCCTGGCAAAATGCCTCAAACCAGAGGGATTACTCGCGACTTATTCTTGTTCGGCCGCGGTGAGGACTGCATTATTAACCGCGGGTTTACAGATAGGCCCAACCCAACCCGTCGGACGACGATCTCCGGGTACTCTAGCCAGTTTTACGCGGGCAAATTTAGAGAAACTTTCATTACAAGAAGAAGAACATTTACAAACAAAAGCCGCGATTCCCTATCGAGATCCCGATTTACGCGATCGTGCCGAAGTTATCATACAACGTCGTCAACAAGAACAATTATCCTCCCCTCTCGAAAGTAGCTCCCAGTGGAAAAAACGATGGTTAAAAGCATAAAAACCCAAGTTCAAGGAATTTGTGTCGCGTCGCGCTCCCCAAATCTATTGAGGAATTAAAATAATTATATTTCGTGGAAGAAAAATCGAATTAACTGGTAAATTAAGGATCAAATGAGATTAGCCCCTCTCCGAGTAAAAACTCAGGCAGGTACTTTCCTGTGAAGAATAGTCCCTTAAAAAAAACCAAAATCTTGGTAGTGGATCATCACCTCACCAATCGCCGTACTACAACGGCATTTTTGACTTTGCAAGGCTATCAAGTCTTTGAGAGCGAGAGTGGCACTCGTTCTCTGAGACAGGTGAAAGAGATTAACCCAGACTTGATTTTACTAGAAACCAAACTTCCTGGGTTAAATGGCTTTGAGGTATGTCGTCGTTTGAAGGAAGAAAGTCTTCTGATTCCTCTGATTTTTCTGACTGTCTCTCAAGAGCCCTTCTCGCGCATGGAAGCAATAGAAGCAGGGTGTGATGATTTTTTCCATCAACCTTTTGATCCCCTAGCACTTTCGAGACGCGTCCGCAGTCTTGCACCTCCAAAACGTGAGTCCGAAAATACCGATCAGGTTCAACAAGTCCTCATTTCCTTAGCAAAAGTCGCGGAAAGTCACGATCTCACTACGGGGGATCATTGTAAACGCTGTGCGGGCTTGGCTCAAGCTTTTGGCAAATTTCTCAAACTCTCTGAGGATGAGATTAAAACCCTCAAGTTAGGGGGCTTTATCCACGATGTCGGCAAAATTGGCATTCCTGACGAAATTTTACAGAAAGTCAACCCCCACACCCCCGAAGAATGGGAAATTATGAAACAACACGTCATTATTGGGGAGAAAATTTGTCAACCAGTCACCAATCTCCAAGGGATTCTCCCGATTATTCGTTCTCACCATGAGCGTTGGGACGGGAGTGGTTATCCCGATGGCCTCAAAGGGGATAAAATTCCCTATCTAGCTCAAATTTTTCAAATGATTGACATTTATGATGCTTTGATTAGTGAGCGTCCCTACAAAACCGCCTTTAGTACGGATAAAGCTTTACAGATCATGGCACAAGAAGCCGAAAAGGGTTGGCGTAACCCAGAGATTGTTTCTCAATTTATCCGCTTTATTCGTTCCAGGGTGGCTGTCAGGAGTGCCGAGAGTCCCTTAACAAGGCCTCAATTTAGGAAATAGAAAATTCTCGATGTACTCAACAAAGTTTTACAATGAAAAATTGATAACTGGTATCTTAATCATCAAATGGTAGCGGTAGCAATTTTAGCGGCTGGGCGTGGCACTCGGATGAAATCTGATTTACCCAAAGTGTTACACCAATTAGGAGCGCGATCGCTCGTTGAACGCGTCCTCCTTAGTTTGTCAGAGATTGAACCTTCACGGCGACTAATCATTATTGGTTATGGTGCCGAACTGGTAAAACAATCTCTGATTCAATCAGAATCTTTTTCTCCGAGTCCCCAGTCTCCACCTTTGGAATTTGTGGAACAAAGAGAACAATTAGGAACCGGACACGCGATTCAGCAATTGTTACCCCACTTAGAAGAATTTGATGGGGATTTGCTGGTATTAAATGGCGATGTTCCTTTACTTCGGCCTGAAACGATTAAAGAATTAATGAAACTGCATAAGGAAAACCACAATGAGGCGACTTTATTAACCGCCAATTTACCGAATCCTCAAGGTTACGGACGGGTTTTCTGTGATAGTCACAATATGGTAACGCAAATTGTGGAAGACCGCGATTGCACGACGGCCCAAAAACAAAATCATCGTATTAACGCGGGGGTTTATTGTTTTAATTGGCCGGCTTTAGCCAAGATTTTACCGGAATTGAAAGCCGATAATGATCAAAAAGAATATTATCTGACAGATGTGGTGAATTATCTTAATCCTGTGATGGCGCTGGATGTGGATGATTATCAAGAAATTATGGGAATTAATGATCGTAAACATCTCGCGTCTCTTTATGATATTTTGCAAATGCGCGTAAAGGATGCTTGGATGCGTGCGGGGGTGACATTAATTGACCCGGATAGTATTACGATTGATGATACTGTGCAATTAGCTCCTGATGTGATTATTGAACCTCAAACTCATTTACGCGGTAAAACGGTAATTGGTACGAGGAGTCATATTGGGCCGGGGAGTTTAATTGAAAATAGTCAATTAGGGGAAAGTGTCACGGTTTTATATTCGGTGATTTCTGATAGTGTGGTGGCCGATGGTTCTCGTATTGGCCCCTACACTCATTTACGGGGCCATACCAATGTCGGTTCCCATTGTCGAGTCGGAAATTTTGTGGAATTGAAGAGTGTTAAGGTGGGCGATCGTACTAATATTGCCCATTTATCCTATTTAGGTGACGCGACTTTGGGTGAAAAGGTGAATATTGGTGCGGGTACTATTACGGCTAATTATGATGGGGTGAAGAAACATCAAACGATTATTGGCGATCGGACAAAAACGGGTTCTAATAGTGTGTTAGTCGCGCCTATTACCTTGGGAAATGATGTGACTGTGGCCGCGGGTTCTACACTGACAGAAAATGTCTCTGATGATAGTTTAGCGATCGCGCGCGCTCGTCAAGTGGTAAAACCGGGTTGGCGGTTAAATCCCGAAAATCAAGGGTAAAAAAACTTTTGATTGGTAGGTTGGGTTGAATAGAGTAATATCTGATCTGACAGAGAAAACTCAGTTTCAACCCAACAATCGTTAAATTGGTAGGTTGGGTTGAATAGAGTAAAATCTGCTCTAACAGAGAAAACTCAGTTTCAACCCAACAATCGTTAATTTTTTATTTTATTATGAGTCAAACGGAAATTCATGTCGCGATCGCGATCCTGACGCGTGAGGATAAATTTTTATGTCAATTACGAGATGATATTCCGAATATTCGTTATCCGGGTTATTGGGGATTATTTGGGGGGCATCTTGAGGCTGGAGAAACGCCAGAAATTGCTTTAGTAAGGGAATTAAAGGAAGAAATTAATTATACTATTAACCATGATTTTCGTCTTTTTGGTTATTATCCTGAACCGGGTTTAATGCGTCATGTTTTTCATGTTCCTTTGACGGTTGAACTAGAAGATTTAACACTTTTGGAGGGATGGGATCTGGGTTTTTTAACTCATGATGATATTATCGCGGGTAAATGTTATTCTTCCAAAGCTAACATGACGCGATCGCTTGCCCTTCCTCATCAACGCATTTTATTAGATTTTATCGGTAATGAGGAATAGGGATTGGGGATTGGGGATTGGGGATTGGTGGTTGGGGATTGGGGATTGGTGATTGGGGATTGGGGATTGGGGATTGGGGATTGGTGGTTGGTGATTGGGGTATTTTCCTTCTTCCCTCTTCCTTCTTCCCTCTTCCTTCTTCCTTCTTCCTTCTTCCTTCTTCCCTCTTCCTTCTTCCTTCTTCCTTCTTCCTTCTTCCTTCTTCCTTCTTCCTTCTTCCTTCTTCCCTCTTCCTTCTTCCTTCTTCCTTCTTCCCTCTTCCTTCTTCCCTCTTCCCTCTTCCTTCTCCATAAATTAGATTTCAACAACGACGGGAGTATGATCGCTAGGCTTCTCTAATTGGCGAGGTTCTAAATCAATAATACAACTTTTTGCCTCGGTATAAAGAGGGGTACTTAAATAATGATGATCGATGCGCCATCCTCTATTTTTGGGAAATGCTCCGGCACGATAATCCCACCAACTATAATGTCCTCCTTCTGTGGTAAACTTACGAAAAGCATCCTTTAATCCTAATCCTAAAATCTCCTTTAATGCTTCACGTTCCGGTTTCGTAAGTCCTACAGCACCTTCTAACTTTTTGGGGTCAAAAATATCGCGATCGTCAGGCGCTATATTAAAATCACCACAAATACATAATTTCGGATATTTGTCAATAGTAATCTGGAGATAATCTTGTAAAAGATTGAGCCATTTTAGCTTATAATTATACTTATCACTGTCAAGATCGCCACCATTGGGAACATAGACAGAAATCACACAAATATCGTCAAAAATCCCACTAATTATACGTTTTTGATCATCAAAACTTTCGACTCTTTCTGCCCCTAAAATGGGTGTAAATCCTGTGGTGACATTTTCTAGGGGTTGACGACAGATAATCGCGACCCCATTATAGGATTTTTGACCCGATATATAAACATGATACCCCATCTCCACAAAGCGCGATCGGGGGAAATCTGGATCAACAACCTTTGTTTCTTGGAGACAAAGTACCTCAACGGGGTTTGAGAGTAACCAGTTGATCACATGATCTAAACGAGTCCGAATTGAGTTAACATTCCAAGTAGCAATTTGCATAGAAGCTGAAGTCTGAGTAAGCTAATATCAACACTATTAATATATCAAAAGGAGAGATTATGCGCTATAAATTATTAGGAAAAAGTGGGTTAAGAGTCTCGGAACTCTGTTTAGGAACAATGACGTTTGGTGAAGCCTGGAAAGATTGGAAGTTATCCACCAGCAAATCTGAATGTCATCAAATTTTTGAGACATTTGTCGAAGAAGGGGGGAACTTTATTGACACGGCAAATAATTATAATAATGGTCAAAGTGAACTTTGGGTAGGTGAATTTATCTCCTCCGATCGCGATCATTTCGTCCTCGCGACAAAATATACACTTTCTATGCGTCCGGGGGACCCCAATTTCAGTGGAAATCATCGGAAAAACATGATACGTTCCGTGGAAGCCAGTTTAAAACGCTTGGGGACTGATTATATTGATTTATTATGGCTGCACGCGTGGGATTTTATGACACCTATTGAGGAAGTCATGCGGGCTTTAGATGATTTAGTCAAGTCGGGAAAAGTGCTTTATGTAGGAATTTCTGATGCACCCGCGTGGATTATTTCTCAAGGGAATACCTTAGCACAATTTCACGGTTGGAGTCCCTTTATTGGGTTACAAATTGAATATAGTTTAGCCCAACGGGAAGCCGAACGAGAATTGTTACCAATGGCGAAAGCTTTTGATATTGGGGTAACGGCTTGGAGTCCCTTAGCCGGAGGCATTTTGACAGGAAAATATCATGCCGAAACGTCATCCCAAGGGGAATTAAATCGTTATAGCAATGGGGGGGATGAAAAGAAATTAAAACTGGCAGAAGCCCTGTGTGAAATTGCCCGTAATATTGGTCATCCACCTTCCCAAGTCGCGTTAAATTGGTTACGTCAACAAAAGGGGATTATTATTCCTATTATTGGGGCTCGTAAGGTTTCCCAAATTAAAGAAAATTTGAACTGTTTACAGTGGAAATTACGAGAGGAACATCTGAAACAATTGCAGGAAGTAAGCAAAATTGAGTTAGGTTTTCCCTATGATTTTCTCTCAGAGCCTTGGATTAGTCAATTAGTTTATGGTGGTACTTTATCATCCATTGATAATCATCATATCTAATACCATTTCTGTAGGGACACGGCAGTGCCGTGTCCCTACAATTTACTTACCAGTTATTTCTGGGAGACACGATCGCGCTTCATTAAGGACAGGACACGGCAGTGCCGTGTCCCTACCAGTTATTTCTGGGAGACTATGGAGTCATCTCCTGGTGCGATAGTCGCTTTTTTTTGCAATAACTATGAATCACAAAAGCCTAGATACTACCGAAAAAAAAACGAAAATAAACTAAAGGAAAAAAAGGGTTTTTCAGGAGGTTTATTTCTGCCGATATACTGAGAGTTAACCAGTATTGACAGATAAAAATTCCTATCTTATAATTAAGAGAGGGGAGCATCTTCTTTTTACCTAAAATATTCTCAAAAAGGAGCTGTTACATGACTAATATCTATGCCCCTTCATCCCTAGATGGTTTAGAAGCAGAGGAGCTGAAACTTTACAACTTAATTAATGATTATCGTATTCAAAATGGATTACCAGCCATCCCGAAATCTAAAGCATTGACGACTGTTGCCAATCGTCATGTTATTGATCTATCAGACAATTTGAAAACCTTAACTCATGGCTGGAGTGATGCCCCCTATGATGCCAATAATTCTAGCACTTGGTCAAATATGTGGACAGCCCCACAACGACTTCAAACAGGTTATCCGGGTAATGGTTATGAAAATGCCTATGGAGTGATAGGAGGGAGTGTTACTGCTGAGGGTTCTCTTAATTCTTGGAAATCATCTCCTTCTCATAATGAAGTCATTCTCAATAAGGGAATCTGGCAAGGTAAGACTTGGAAATCTCTAGGAGTCGGTATCTATAACGGATACGCGGTGATGTGGGTGGGTGAAGAAACCGATCCTACTGGTGAACCTACCATTAGCAGTACCCCAACACCAACTCCGACACCCACACCAGTACCCACACCAGTACCCACACCAACTCCGACTTCGACACCAACTCCGACTTCGACACCAACTCCGACACCAACACCATCTCCGATACCAGTACCCACACCCACACCGACACCATCTCCAATACCCACACCCACACCAGCTCCGACACCAACACCATCTCCGATACCAGTACCCACACCCACACCATCTCCGATACCAATACCCACACCCACACCAGAGCCGACACCAACACCATCTCCAATACCAGTACCCACACCCACACCATCTCCGATACCAACACCATCTCCGATACCAACACCCACACCAACTCCGACACCAATTTCAAGCAGTGATATTATCAGCGACGCTCAGTTACTTAGTGGGTTGAATCGTATTTTTAACTTGGCAAGTGAAGGATTTTCTCAGGGACAGATTTTGCAGTTAGATGCCAATCCAAATGTACTTGATCTATCACAGCCCGGTTTAAATAAAAGTATTATTGGTGGAGTATTTGGTGAAGATGGTGATGACACTATCCAGGGTTCTTCTGACAATGATGTGATTAACGGTAACAAAGGTAATGATATTTTAATGGGTGGCCTAGGTGATGATATCCTACGGGCTGGTAAAGGGGATGATCAACTTTTTGGAGATGAGGGAAATGATATCCTTAGCGGGGGTTTTGGTAATGATACTCTCAATGGTAATTTGGGTGATGATTTGCTCCGAGGTGGCAAAGGAAATGATAGTTTAGTCGGCGGTGATGGTAATGATTACTTGTTGGGTGATGTAGGTTCAGATACCCTTGTCGGTGGTAGTGGAAATGATACTTTTGTCTTCAATGCTAATCTTGATCCGGGCCTTGGTGATGCCAATTTAGCTGATTTCATTGTTGATTTTAGTCAAGGGGATAAGATCGCGCTCATTGGTGATTTCTCTTCTAGTGATGTTCAGTTTAATGGGGTGGGAGCTGATACGGTTATTCGCTTAAATAATGGCGATATTTTAGGGACTGTTCTTAAGGCAACTCCTGATGCGGTGAAAGGTGCTAGTTTTATTGCATCTAATACAAATTCATTGCTTAATATCGGATAGTAATTTTCCGATAAAGTCGAATTTTTACCTCTTTTGTTATCGGAAGCATCCCAATTTTTACGGACATATTTACTAAAATGGGATGCTTCCTTTGTCATCTGGGGAAAAATACGATCGCGCTCCACACTAAATCATCGGGGCTCCACACTAAATCCTCCGGCGACGCGATAGCTGCGCTGAAGCCGTTGGGGTCGCGTGTGCGTAGCACTCAGGCTATCGTGCTTTTTTCTAAACATTGCCATCATTGTCGGGTGTAGGAACCAAAAATAATCCCATTTTTTCGCTAATGGTACCGAATAATAAACCCAAACCGCCAAAGGTAATCCCACCCGCCATGATATTTAATTCTCCACTACCTAACCCACTAATCGAAGGATTAAGCAACGTAAAAAATAACGTCAAAGTGGCCGCGATCGAACCGAGAAATAAAGAAAATTTCACACTTCTCGGCGTAAAATGATAAGAGCCAGTCTGTGCTAATAAATAAGCCACAAAGGGAAAAAACACCGCGGCCACATAACCCGCGTAAAAACGCACAATTAAATTCACAATTTCTCCCCCTCTTAAGGCTACGGCTAAACTTAATAAAGCATTCATTATTGTGATCAGTCCACGATTGAGGGGTGATGTCGGTACAATTTTAAAATCTAAAAGCGTCTTGGTTTGGATGCGTAAAATACTACTTCCCACTCCTAACGCGGGAACTAATAAAGATAAAATTAGAATAAATCCTAATGGTTTATTCGCACCGCCGCCAATCCATGATAAAATTGCGGGTAGTGTTTCTTTGGGGTCAATATCAGCCGGTAAAATCCCCGCGTTGTTGGCGGCAATTACAACGGAACTAGGGAGAAAAGCTAATAACATTAATAAAATTGCGGCTAAAATACAACCTTGATAAAGGCTTCGCATATTGCGGGCTCTCACCACAAATTGCTGATACTTCATATCAATCATTACCAGCAAAATTGTACAGAGAGAAATTCCGATGAGATTAGGAAATTTAATGTCGCTTAAAGACTGGGTAAAAACAAGAGGAGCTTGTAAATAGTCAGACAAACCATGTAATACCCATAAACCATAGAATAAGGCTAAACAATTAAGAATTAAAAGAGCTCTGAATAAAGAACCGGCTTTTTCTACAGGTAAAACAGAAACGATCGCGAATAACGCGGCTAAAAGTATCATACAGAGGAGCACTGGAAGCCCTAAAAGTTTAAGGATAAATGCCCCAGAAATTAATTGCACTGCCGCGATGCCAATTAATGATAACCAAGACATTAAACCGACTACAATTTTGACGATATTGCCATAGCGGTTGCCTAATAATGTCCAAATTTGCTCTTTTTGTGTCCAGTAGAATTTGGCTAATGTTAAAAGAGCAATAGTACCCAAACTTAAGGATACCGCGTAAAGACTGCCTATGGCCCCAAAAGAATGGGTTTTTTCCGCGGTTCCCAAGAGAAACCCTAAACCGTAATGGGCTGAGACAAGTAAGGCTGCTAATTTAAAGGTATCTAAGTTATGGTTTTCTGACATCTTTCCCCTTGATTTTTTACTCGAAGAATTAAAGAAACCGGGTTTCTACCTTCAGACTGTCGCGTTTAATGACAAAATTACCGTCATAAACCCGGTTTCTCGCTCAAAGTATAAAGTACATCTGGGAAAAATTAAGCGGGAGCTTTCAAATTTTTTCTCTGTGACGCACCCGACAAATGAGGAATGGAAATTACAGCATTTTTCAGGTAACTGAAGTACAAAAAAACGGTTTAATCGGGGCGGTGCCCCCGGGAGCGCCATGATTTGGGGTTTATGGGCTGTACTTCATAAATCTGCAATCTGCTGTAAATAACTTGACTATTTGGAAGCCTTTGAGATCCAATGCAGGCAAGATGCCTGCACTACTTTATTTTTCATTCCAGAGAAACGCGATCGCGTTAACTACTCGCGATAATTCCCCGTTGACGTAATTGTTCCATAAAAAACTCTTCTAGTGTGTCTTTTGCCAAATTAAGAGTTATTAATTGTGCATTCATTCCCGTTAATTCTGTGATAAACTCTTGGAGATTACCCTGTAAATGACCTGACCATATTTCATTATTTAGTGTTAAGTTGGGTATCCATTTTTGTAATAAGTTTAAATGCCCTCCTTTTCCGGTTACATGATAGGTTTCTGTTGTTCCTAATAGTTGATCGAGGGAACCGATACTAATTAATTCCCCTTGGGCGAGAATGGCTACGCGATCGCATATTTGCTCGACATCGGAAAGGACATGACTATTGAAAATAATAGTTTTTCCTTGACGTTTTAACAATAAAATTGTCTCGCGAAATTGATAACGCCCCATCGGATCAAGTCCTGACATGGGTTCATCTAAAAAGACAATTTCAGGATCATTAATTAATGCCTGTGCCATGCCTATTCGTTGTAACATTCCCTTGGAATATTGACGTAATTGTTTTTTGATCGCGGCGGTTTTTGCTAACCCTACTAATTCTAAAAGTTGAGGAATCCGTTGACGTTGTACCGATTTGGGAATTTGAAATAAACCCGCGCTAAATTCCAAAAATTCCCATCCGGTTAGATAATCATAAAAGTAGGGATTTTCGGGAAGATAACCGATTTTATGCTTGACGACGCGATCGCCCAAAGGTTTACCCATCAAAAACCCTTTTCCTGAAGTGGGGCGCACTATTCCTAAAAGGGTTTTCAATAAGGTCGTTTTACCCGCGCCATTTTGTCCTAAAATGCCAAAAGTTTCTCCTTTATAGACAGAAAAAGTACAACTTTTTAAGGATTCAATTGTTTGATTCATCCAGAATCCCGTGCGGTATAATTTACCTAATTGATAGGTTTGCACAACGGGGGTTTCTTCTGATTTAATGGTGTCAGGTGTCATATTTAAAACTGGTTCCATCCGGGTCTATTTTTCCTGATGATTGAATAAGCAAAAAAAACTTGTTTCTGGCTGCATTTCATGGGCGAAAATGACTCAATTTTTTCCAGAAAGTCGGTTTCTACATCACTCCTATTATAGCAACCTTGATGGTTAGGACTTTCTTAATCGCGGAAACCGTTGTTTTTCTTCCTTCTTCCTTCTTGCTTAATTATGATAGGGGAATGCGTGAGCGCGATCGCGTTTGACGATGATGTAACACTGTCCAAACGGCAGCTAAGACATCGGAGAAAGTTTCCGTTGATAACAATTGAGGTAAAAATAGATGACGATTTACGACTGATTCTAACTCAAAAAACCAATAAATCGGCATCAAAGGAGAAATCCATAATTTACTTCCTTTCGTTTTCTCGGTAAGATGATAATCACCATAATAACCTTGAACCGCGGAAATAATTGATGAATTAATCACACTGGCTTCTTGCTCTCGTTTATTCTGCACATATAAAACCGCGTCTTCATAATTTTGATAAACGGACATTTTTTTCACCAAAGAAGAAGAGCCTAAAAAACCATTATTTGCCGCTAATTCCGCAATATTTTCTAAGATATGAGCATAACTAATATCTCGTTCCGCACCCAAACCAATACAGACCATTAAACGAGTCTGAATTTCGATTAATTGACTGAGGGCACAGAGAGAAACAGCATCTTCGGCGAAAGTTGCCATTTCCGTTTCATCCCCTCGCACTAAACTATCAACACCACCATCAATTAAAAGAATGCCATCGATCCCCAGATGTTCTATTAATGTACGATAATTAGAGAGAAGGGGTTGAACTCCGGTTTTATGAAAACACCAGATTGTCACATCTTCATGTTTCTTTTCCGCAAACCATTGACTTAGATAGAGTTCGGGAAAATAGCCCCTAAATACTCCTGTTTTCGCGGTAACACCAACTAAAGTATCAGAGAGAATTACAATATTTTCACGGCGGGCAATATAATAAGAAACCCCCAGATCAGAAAAACTTAGATTTGCTAAATGAACACGGGGAACTCGTTTTTGTAATTCAAAGTAGATGGGAAGTCCACAAAAAATATCAAAACCGCCACCCATTCCCGCGATAAGTAAATTTTGACAGGATGATAAATGATCAAATATTGGTAAGTTTAATTCCATATTTTTTCCAGTAAGAGAGGTTAGGGTTTTTCATGGTATTAATTAATTTCTTCTGGTATTTTCAGGGGGACGTGAGGGATTTTGCTTTGAGATACCCTCTGAGGATATCTTATTGTTTTTTTGTCACATCCAGGTTATCATCATTGTACAGGAGCATCTTCTCCTGTTACTCATCATCCCTTGCCCAATTTATTTCTTTAGTTAATTATGGATCGTTCTAAGATTGTCGCTATTGTAACAGGCGTGATTTCTCTGATACTCGCGATCGCGTATCTTTTGCTTGTCCAATTACTAGACTTTCGTGGGGAAATGTTACCCGCGCCGATCACCGACTTACCTCCTTCTGTGATTACCCCGCCAACTGGGATTATCTCCATCATATCCCATAGCAACCCATGAGTTTTAAGCCTCTACGCATAAAGTAGCACAGGCATCCTGCCTCCCACAGGCTAATGCCTGTGCTACTGGAATTAAAAATGCGTAACAGCTTATCAAGTCTCCGAAATCTTCCTAATTGGGGATGTAATAGTAATTATGGGTAAACAGGTATTCTATTTTTACCTCAGAAAAAATTTACTTGATACCTCAGTAGTAATGGAAACACCTATATGAGATTAGGAATTTTAGCATTAATTTTCACTTCGCAAATTTTCGCGATCCCTGTCAACGCGAAAATAGTTTCCCCTTTAACTACCTTAGTTAACCCAGAAACCCCTAACAATTTAATCGCCCAAGGAAGCGCGACTAATTCGGCAATTACAATGGGACAAGCCACGGATCTAATTACTCGTTGGTTAGAAGCCAAAGGGAAAATTTTTTCTCCCCCTTTTGATAAGAAAATCCTGGCAAATTTTACCACAGGAGAATTATATATTGATACTCTGAGGGCGATTAACTTATTAAAAAAGAATGACGGTTATTATCGCTACGGAGTCCAAAAAGTGGAAGGGGTGGAACGATTCGCGTCTTCTCTTAATAAAGCCACTATTGAAGTCAAAGTGACAGAAGAAGTTACCTATTATCAAAACGGAAAAGTTGATAATAGTAGTTTTAATACCAAACTGGTTCGCTATAGTTTAGAATATGAGGAGGGTTTGTGGAAAATAGCCGAGTCTCAGGTTCTTCCCTAACGCGATCGCGCCCCACTGAGGAAGACAGTCTGGGATAGCCCACCCCAGAGATAATCTTCCTTAACAATTATTTACAAATATGGGAGGACAGCAAGGCTTGATAGTATTTGAGATTTCTGTTACCCTAAAGAAAGTGACTTACTCGATATTGTATCTAAAAAATAAAACGAACGCGTGAAAATTCTGGTTATTGCTAATGGGAAAGGGGGCGTCGGGAAAACTACCACGTCTGTTAATTTAGCCGCGATCCTACAGACAAGGTTTAAGACTTTGCTGGTAGATGCTGATCCCCAAGGATCAGCCTCTTGGTGGTTTGAACGGGGGCAAATGTCTTTTGATATTTCGACAGAGATAGATCCTAAATTATTAAAGGAATTACGCAAAGTTAAGGGTTATGATTTAGTAGTAGTGGATACTCCTCCCGCGTTGCGATCGGAGGCCTTAAAAGCCGTGGTAGAAGCCGCGGATTATTTAGTTTTACCCACTCAACCGGCTTTAATGGATTTAACCGCGTTAATTGAGACAATTCAAGTAGTAATTGCCCCTTCCAAGGTAAAACATCGCGTTTTATTAACAAAAGTTGACCCCCGTTGTTTAAATGACGCGTTTGATGTTCAAGACTCCTTAAGAGACGTGGAAATACCTGTGTTTAATAATTTTATCAGAGCTTATAAAGCCCATGAAAGAGCACCGATAGACGGTGTTCCCATTATTCAAGCAAAGGGGAATAATTCTCAAGAAGCCGCGTCTGACTATCAACGAGTTACCTTTGAGTTATTACGCGACTGGAAAAATTAAAAAGAAGGAAGAAGGAAGAGGGAAGAAGGAAGAAGGAAGAAGGAAGTTGACAGTTGACAGTTGACAGTTGACAGTTGATAATTTAGGACTTACACACGGTGTAAATTACGCGATTGCGTTGAGCGACAAGCTCAAACCCTTATGCTGCCCTTGCAGTGCGTAAGTCAATTAATTGATAATTGTCAACTGTCAACTGTCAACTGTCAACTGTCAATTACCCATTACCCATTACCCATTACCCATTACCCTATCTAGTCTTGTTGGGTAGAGAATTGTGTTGCGCCGACAAAAGACAATACGATCGCGGTTCCCAATAGTACAAAAATACAATACCAAGGAAAATGACTGATATCATAAGCCGCACTTCGTAAACCGATACTGGCATAAGTTAAAGGTAATAAATAAACCACTCCTTTAAGAATAGGCGGTAAAGTAGAAGGATCAAAAAAAGTGGCCCCTAAAAACGACATGGGAATAATAATAAAATTATTGTATAATCCCACAGATTCTAAAGATTTAACCCTCAATCCCACGATTACACCTAAACTCGAAAAAACCGCACAATTTAATACCATTAATAACAGAAATAAAGGATGGAGAAATACAAATTTTTGTGTAAATAAAATTCCGATAAGAATAACAGAGCAAGAAGTCAAAGCCCCTCGAAAAATACCCGCGAGAACTTTACCGATATGTAAAGATAAAGGATTAATAGGAAGTAATAACATTTCTTCAAATATTTTGGTAAAAAGACGTTCCCCGCAAATCGAAAACACCGTTCCCGTAAAACTCACAGTCATCGAAGATAATGCCACCATTCCGGGTATAATAAACTCTAAATAACTAGCGCCGATCGCGGGTTTAGGTAAAGAGCTCCCCAACCCCAAACCAAACGCGATAATATAAATAATAGGAGAAACCAAACCCGCGCTCGCGATCTGAACCACTCGTACTCGTAAATCTAACCAATCGCCCCAAAAAATAGTGAAACTATCAGTTAAAATTAATTTAAGACGTGATAATCTTTTCATATTTTCCTTGTTTGTATAAACATAAAATAGTGCCAGCCTCTGGCTCGCGCTAAAAAATTATATCCTGTCGGGGCACATTTTTCAGATATAGCCGTCGCCAAGGCTGTTTCGGACCTATACTAGAGATAGTCCCTCGTCTTGATCATCCTGTAGTATTTATGGCGGGCATATACTACAAAAAAATAGAATGTTATTGGGCAGGAAAAACGCGATCGCGTCCTGCGGCTTTAGCGCGATAAAGAGCCTGATCAGCATTATGATATAATGTCTTTAAGTCATGGCCATCCTGGGAATATTCAGCAACGCCAGCACTAAAACTGAGATAAAAAATCTTGCCAGTCGTATCAAGAAATTCTTGAAAGTGCATCAAATTAAGCATTTTTTTTATACGCTCTAAGCCTTGTTGACGATTAATACCATATAATCCTAAAACAAATTCTTCTCCTCCCCAACGGGCAATAATATCCTCTTTCCGAAAGGTTTGTTTTAAGAGTTCACTAAAGCGAATTAACACTTGATCGCCTACTTCATGTCCGTATTTATCGTTCACTTTTTTAAAGTGATCTAAGTCAAGAATAGCAAAACAAAACACATCTTTTTCGCGTTCAGCAGTATTTAATAATTGAATCATATCTTGTGTTGATTTACGACGGTTTATTAGCCCGGTCAAACTGTCTATATCTGCTAATTTTCTCAACATCTGGGTGCGTTGAATTCGATTAGAAATTCTCGCTATTAATTCCGCCGAAATAATGGGTTTATTAATATAATCATCCCCCCCTACCGAAAAAACTTTCTCAATTGTTTTGGCATCGGAATGGCATGATAAAAAGAGGATGGGTAAGTCACTCCAATAGGGATCACTACGAACAACTTGACAAAGTTCTATACCATTGTAATTTGGCATTTCAATATCCAAAATTAATAAATCAGGGGAAGATGTTTTTAAGGTTTCCCAGAATTGGGTAGGATCGCTGAGTAAGTCAAGTTGAAACCCGAAAGGGGAGAGAGTTAATTGTAAAACCTCTAAAATTTGGGGATCATCATCAACAATTAAAAGTTTAGCTGTTGGCAGATTAGATTCTTGTAAAACTTGATTGATTGTCTCGAACACTCGTTGTGATTCGATGGGTTTTTGCAGAAAAAATCTGGCTCCTAATCGTGCCACTTTAATGCGCTCCGAAAAACTTTCTTGAGAAGTTAATATAATTACAGGTAAATTGGGGTATTGTTGGACGATTTCTTCTAAAAGATTTAATCCGGTTTCTTCTCCCTCTGATAAGCCAATATCTAAAATGATACTTTGGAGTTCAATGGTGTTAATAGATTCCCTCGCGTGGGAAATATTATTATTAACAATTACTTCCATGTCCCAGGATACAGCTTCCTCTTTTAGTGCCTGAGTCAGGGAATTATTATCGTCAATAACAAGGATGCGATATTTAGATGATGTTACCGACTCAATTGGTACTGATTGGGTTGTAATAGAGGGCGTTTTATTCAGGGATGTTCGCAAATTGTTCACTAATTCTGATAGGGATTCAATCTGGTTTTTATCCCAGATTTTCTCTGCTTTTAGAGCATTTTCAATTTTACGAGAAATATGAGAGGCTTCCGCGAATCCAAAGGTTCCTAATGAACCGGCTAAAGTGTGGGATTCTCGGAGGGCTTTTTCTTTTAATTCCTCTGTGAGAGAATTGTGAGATAACGCCCGTATCGCGTCCTCAATAATAGAGATACGCTGGTGATATTGATTCTTAGATTTTTCCCAAATCGCTAATACTCTAACTTCCAGAGAAGGAGAAGGAGAAGAGTTATCTGGGGAAACAGAAGGAATTGGGATTTTTTCGGGCATTTTTTTCAAGCGATAACCTACACCATAAATCGTTTCAATAATATTATCCGCACCTAATTTTTTCAATTTTTGTCGTAAAGTTTTAATATGAGCTCTTACTGTATTTTCCGAAGGCGGATCATCATAGGACCAAAGATGGTCGAGAATGGAACTTTGACTAAAAATTCGTTGAGGATGACGTAAAAACAGTTCAATGAGTTGATACTCTTTGGAGGTTAAATTTAATAATTTGCTTTGATAAGTAACTTTACAACTAGAAGGATCAAGACTAAGTTCACCCCATTGGAGAATGGGGGAAGATGTCGGGGAACCACGCCTTAATAAAGCTCGAACTCTCGCTAATAACTCATCTAAATCAAAAGGTTTAACAAGATAATCATCAGCCCCCGCGTCTAATCCGGTTATTTTATGAGTATGACTATCTTGATTGGTCATTAAAAGAATGGGAGTCATATTACGGTTGTGGCGAATTTGACGGCAAACAGTAATACCGTCCAACTTAGGTAACATGACATCTAATAAAATTAAGTCATAAGGAAAAGAAACTGCTAAGTCCAAACCAGTTTGACCATTCACCACATCATCAACTAGATAATGTTGAGAGGTCAAAGTTTGTTTGAGCAGTCCCGCCAGCACAGGATCATCTTCTACCAGTAAAATTCTCACAAATATTCAGAGGAAATAGGGACGACAAAGGTTAAGGACAAAGAGGAAAAGACCTAGGGGGTATCGACCAGGAAAGAGCAAAGGGTAAAAACTATTGTATCAATCTGATCGTGACCCCCTTCAATCTTAAATCTTTCTGCCAATGGGAGGTTCCCTAAATCATTAAATAATCTTTAATAATCTGCTGTGACTTATAGCAGTTCTCAAATATGGAGAAACCGGGTTTCCTTTCCGAGAAAGTTGACACCGAGGGACCTCTCAATGAAAAGAAACCGGGTTTCTGGGATATGCGATAACTCAAATCGGACTGCTATACTCCTTTTCATTATAGAAAAAAAAGGGTATCTTGAACAGAGTACAATTCCTTATTAATCGGCAAATGTGCTTACTTTTCTAAACGCACCGCGTACCATTGCAAAAATTGTCCGGGGCCGACATCTAATTCACAGGAGGTATCGAGCAAATATTGAGCTTGTGCTTCGATTGATGCAAATTTTTGTAAATCTCTTGGTAAATCATCCTGAAGTTGTGCTAAAATACGCCTCAACTTTTCGAGTAATTCGTCAACGGTGAGAAATTGCTCTGGCTGATTCGTTTCTAAGACGACAAAAGTATCTAATTGATACATAAGTGGATCTGGCATCGTAACTAATTCTCCATAATGGGGCTTGAGAGGACGATCATCGCAAGTCTAAAGGATTTCTGAAAATATTAGTCCCGCGAGGGTTTTATGTTACAATAAAAGAAAATCATCAGAATCCCGACCGAATTACCGTTAATCAGTTTCCGGTGAGTCAGATCTGAGTCAATTTGTCAAGTAAAATATCCGCGGTTATTTTTTATCATTACGGCCTCCATGACTACTAATCCCACAGTAACATCTAGCAAAAAGCCTTCTAAAGTGGAAGGCATGAAAGAACGTAGCAATTATTTGCGAGAACCGATCGCGACTGAGTTATTACAGGATACAACCCACTTCACGGAAGAGGGGATACAAATGCTCAAGTTTCACGGTTCCTATCAACAGGATAACCGTGATAATCGTGTCAAGGGGCAAGAAAAAGATTATCAGTTAATGCTTCGCACTCGCAGTCCGGGTGGTTTTATCCCGCCCCAACTGTATCTGACGTTAGACGATCTATCAGTCGAATATGGTAATGGAACATTACGCGCGACGACACGGCAGGGCTTTCAACTGCATGGGGTTTTGAAGAAAAATATCAAGACGGTGTTTGCCGCGATTATTAAAAGTATGGGGTCAACCCTGGGAGCCTGTGGTGATTTAAACCGGAATGTGATGGCCCCCCCCGCGCCTTATAAAAATCGTCCTGAGTATGAGTACGCGAGAATTTATGCTGATCGGATCGCGGATTTATTGACTCCCCAGACGGGAGCTTATTATGAAATTTGGTTGGATGGGGAAAAGGTTATTTCCGCAGAAGAACATCCAGAGGTGAAAGCGGCTCGTCAACGCGATCGTAACGGCACAATTTTCTCCGATAAAGAGGAACCGATTTACGGCACTCATTATATGCCACGCAAGTTTAAGATTAGCGTGACAGTGCCCGGAGATAATTCGGTGGATCTCTATTCCCAGGATTTAACGTTAGTGGTAATTACGAATAAAGCAGGGGAATTAGAAGGGTTTGATGTCTTCGCGGGGGGCGGTTTAGGTCGCACCCAGAATAAGGAGGAGACTTTTGCCCGTATTGCCGATCCCCTTTGTTATGTCTCTAAGGATGATGTTTACGATCTGGTAAAAGCGGTTGTCGCGACTCAAAGAGATTATGGAGATCGCAGCGATCGTCGTCATGCACGATTAAAGTATCTGATGCACGAAAAGGGGATTGAATGGTTTAGTGCTAAAGTTTCCGAGTATTTTGGCAAACCCTTAGAAGCCTTTAAGCCGTTACCAGAATGGAAGTATCAGGACTTTTTAGGATGGCACGAACAAGGAGATGGCAAATTATTTTTAGGAATCTCCATTGATAATGGTCGTGTTTACGATCGCGGGGAGTTTAAACTGAAAAGTGCCTTACGCTCGATTGTGGAGAAATTTAATGTACCAATTTTGTTAACTCCTCATCAAAACTTGTTGTTTTATGATATTGCAGCCAAAGACAAGAAAGAAATTGAGGAAATTTTAAGTCGTGCCGGTATTCGCAAAGAATCAGAGATTGATCCGTTAGTGCGTTACGCGATGGCTTGTCCGGCCTTACCGACTTGTGGGTTAGCTGTGACGGAATCTGAGCGAATTATTCCAGAGATTTTAGGGCGGATTCGGAGTGTTTTAACCAAAGTCGGTTTGGAAAAAGAGCACTTTGTTGTGAGAATGACAGGGTGCCCCAATGGATGTGCGAGACCTTATATGGCAGAATTGGGGTTTGTGGGAAGTGCTCCCGAAGCCTATCAAGTTTGGCTCGGAGGTTCCCCCAATCAGACGCGGCTGGCCAAACCTGTTGTAGAAAAGCTTCCAGTCAAGGATTTGGAAGCTTTTCTGGAGCCTGTTTTTGTCTTTTTCAAGCAAAAACGTCAAACGGCTGAGAGTTTTGGGGATTTTTGCGATCGCGTTAGTGCAGAATCCATTCTTCAGTTTGTAACCAATTACCAATCTACTGCATCAATGACTGAGACTATCGATCAAGTTGTAACCGTTGAAGAGGAGCAAGACGCTCCCGCTGCTAAAACTCGTCGTCGCATTAGCGTGCGTGATGAAATCTACACTCAGATTAAGGAAGAGGCTGCGCGTCAAGGGAAACCTATTACGCAGTTAGCGACTGAGGTATTGGCAGATTATTTGAAAAAGGCGAAAGAAGGAAACTGAGGCTCCCCTGGATGAAGGAGGAAGGATCAAGGGGGTAAGGATGAAGGTAACTGGTTAGTTTTCAGATCCTCATCCCAGAAACCCGGTTTCTGAGTCTGAATTTCTGATTTTTGATAGGATAATCTCAAATTCCCAATCCTAAATCCCCAAATCCTAAATTTAATGTCTCAGTTTCAACGTATCGCGATCGCTCTTTCTCAAGTCTGTGATTCTTTGATTGATTTAACTGCTTTCCAACAGCATTATTTAAGTCGAGTTTTGCGCTTGAGGGTGGGCGATCGTTTTTTGGTACTCGATGGGCTTGGCCATTGTTGGTTAACTCGATTGATACAATCTCCGACGGGTAAGGGTTTCGCTGGTGAAATTTTAGAGGACTTTTCTTTAACGACGGAATTACCTGTTGATGTTACTTTAATCGCGGCCTTACCCAAGGGAAATGCCTTTGATGATGTGGTGCGTCAGGTGACGGAGTTAGGGGTAAATTGTATTATTCCGGTAATCAGCGATCGCACTCTTTTAAAACCGAGTCCGCAAAAGCTGGAACGCTGGCGGCGTATAGCCTTGGAAGCCTCCGAACAGTCGGAACGGGTGATTATTCCTACTATTGCTGATCCCCTTTCTTGGAGGCAATGTCTGGAAACTGTGACTCAAGGACAAAGATTTATTTGTGAGGCGCGAGGAGACTTTCCCCATTTATTGACGGTTTTAGATCCCCCCCAACCCCCCTTAATCAGGGGGGAGAAGGACTTTCCCCTATTTCCATCGATCAGCATCGGTATCGGGCCCGAAGGGGGATGGACCGAAGGTGAAGTAAAAGACGCGATCGAATCAGGGTTTCAAGCCGTTTCTCTGGGTTCTCGCATTTTCCGAGCCGTTACTGCCCCTCTCGTCGCGTTATCCTTAATTGCGGCTAAATACGAATCCATTTAGATCAATTTATTTAACCGCAGATAAACGCAGATGAACACAGATGTTTTTATAAGATAATGGCTGGTTTTTGCTCCTAATATTACCACTATATTAATCTAATTCGCGACGGCCTTCTAATGCTTTCGCGAGAGTAACTTCATCCGCGTATTCTAAATCTCCCCCCATTGGTAAGCCGAAAGCAATACGCGTCACTTTAGTAAAAGGTTTCAGTAATTGACCAACATATAATGTCGTAGTCTCCCCTTCGACACTCGGACTAATGGCAATAATTACCTCTTTAATCTGATCCTGACTGACTCGCCTAACTAAAGATTGAATTGTTAATTGTTCAGGGCAAATGCCATCCATAGGGGAAATAACACCCCCTAAAACATGATATTTTCCGCGATATTCCCTGGTTTTCTCTAACGCGATCACATCACGGGAATCGGCCACTACACAAAGAGTTTTACTATCCCGTTGAGGATGACGACAAATTTCACAAACCGGATCGGCCGACAAGTGAAAACATACCTGACATAAACCGACTTGTTGTTTCGCGTCCAAGATGGCTTGGGCAAGAGTTTTTACTTCTTGATCGGAGCGTTTAATAATATAAAGAGCCAGACGTTGGGCAGTTTTTGAGCCTATGCCTGGTAAACGCTGTAATTGTTCTATTAAACGGGCTAAAGGTGGTGTGTACAAGATGGAAATGGTGATTGGGAACTGGGGATTGGGGATTAGGAATTTTTTTTGCCTTCGCGTTGAGATTAACCGCCGCTGATTTTGGCTTTGTAACCTAATTTGGTAAGAATCTCAAGGAGTTTTTGGGTGTGGTTGCCTTGAATTTCGATCTCGTTATCCTTGAGCGTACCCCCAGCACCGCATTGATTTTTCAATTGTTTTAATAAAGTATCGAGGGTTTCGGGCTTCGCGACAAACCCGGTAATCACTGTGACGGTTTTACCACCGCGGCCTTTACGCGTGGCTTGGATTCTCACATTTTGTTTTGAGGGGGGGAGTTCTTCGATCGCTCTTTCTAGGGCTTCTTCGTTGTTGCCAAATTCTGAATAAACGACTCGATAACCTTGGTTTTTGCCTTTAGAGGTACTCATCGCGGGGTTGTTGATAGATAAGCTTTTGTGATTTTACCATTGTCTTGTCTGACGATCTACCTTGGGGCGGAAAAATGCCCGATTTCAGCAAACAATACCTTCGCCTTCGTTGGGTTTCGTGCCTCAACCCAACCTACGAATCTTCCGTCTTTCCTCTTCCTCTGTGCCTTTGTGCCTTTGTGGTTCATTCTTTCTTCCGTCTTCCCTCTTCCTCTGTGCCTTTGTGCCTTTGTGGTTCATTCTTTCTTCCAAAGAAAACCCAAGGAAGATGTTGGGTTTCGTGCCTCAACCCAACCTACGAATCTTCCTTCTTCCTCTGTGCCTCTGTGCCTTTGTGGTTCATTCCTTCTTCCCTCTTCCTTCTTCCTTCTTCCCTCTTCCTTCTTCCTTCCTTGATATAATTGAAAATTGTCCACAAAATTCTCTTCAAGGCCGTGACTACAACTCCTCTACGTCCAACCCCTGAAATAGCACAACGCCCCGATCCTCTGGGACGGTTTGGTAAATTTGGCGGTAAATATGTCCCTGAAACTCTTATGCCCGCCCTCGCGGAATTAGAAACGGCATTTTATCAATATCGTAATGATCCTGATTTTCAACAAGAATTACAAGGTTTATTACGCGATTATGTCGGTCGTCCTAGCCCTTTATATTTTGCTGAACGTCTCACCAGTCATTACGCGAAACCAGATGGTTCTGGAGCGCAAATTTACTTAAAACGGGAAGATTTAAACCATACAGGTGCTCATAAAATTAATAATGCTTTAGCTCAGGCTCTGTTAGCTAAACGCATGGGTAAAAAACGTATTATCGCGGAAACGGGTGCGGGTCAACATGGTGTCGCGACTGCGACGGTTTGTGCTCGTTTTGGTTTAGAGTGCATTATTTATATGGGCGTTCATGATATGGAACGTCAAGCTTTAAATGTATTTAGAATGCGTTTAATGGGGGCGGAAGTTCGTCCGGTGGAGGCGGGTACTGGTACGCTTAAAGATGCGACTTCCGAAGCGATTCGTGATTGGGTGACAAATGTTGAAACTACTCATTATATTTTAGGTTCGGTTGCGGGACCTCATCCTTATCCGATGTTGGTTCGTGATTTTCACACGATTATTGGGGAAGAAACTCGTGCTCAATGTTTAGAAAAGTGGGGGGGTTTACCTGATATTTTATTGGCTTGTGTGGGGGGCGGTTCTAACGCGATGGGTTTATTCCATGAGTTTGTGAATGAGTCCTCTGTTCGGTTAATTGGTGTGGAAGCTGCGGGTGAGGGGGTTGATACTAATAAACACGCGGCGACTTTAACTAAGGGCCGTGTGGGTGTTTTACATGGCGCGATGAGTTATTTGTTACAAGATGAGGATGGCCAAGTGATTGAACCTCATTCTATTAGCGCGGGTTTGGATTATCCGGGTGTTGGCCCTGAACATAGTTTTTTGAAGGAGATTGGTCGCGCTGAATATTATAGTGTTACTGATGCTGATGCTTTAGCCGCGTTTCAGCGTCTTTCTCTATTAGAGGGTATTATTCCGGCTTTGGAAACTTCTCACGCGATCGCGTATTTAGAAACTCTTTGTCCTCAATTAAGTGGTAGTCCTCGGATTATTATTAATTGTTCGGGACGGGGTGATAAGGATGTGCAAACCGTTGCTAAAGTTCTTAATTCTTAATAATACCTTCACCAGAATTGTACCCAGTTGGGGACACGGCAGTGCCGTGTCCCTACAGGTATAATGGGTAGGGACACGGCACTGCCGTGTCCTTTTATCTATAGTATTAATAGCCGATAAATTGGCGAAGGTATTGTCTTAAGTAGGGACACGGCAGTGCCGTGTCCTTGTTAATTTACCAGGACAAGTTGTAGAGATTATTCAATTTTTGTTTGTGGTTTATCGGAGTTATTATAAAGGCGATTTTGATGGATAATTTCTTTAGCAATGGCTTCGGCAACTGGCACACAAATTGAATTCCCAATTTGTTTATAACTTTCACTAGCATTGGGATGGCTTTTAAATGTTTCGGGAAAACCCATCACCCGATAACATTCCTTGAGGGTTAATTTTCGTACCCGATCTTTTTCGGGAATATAAATAAAAAATCGCCCCGACGTTTCTTGTGAAGGTAGGGTAGGATGTACGCCATCTATTGAGTAAATTCGATTAGGTTGACGATGAACTCTTGACAAATGTTCTGTATTGGGACGCACGCCTGTTTTCCAAGTCCCTTTATTTCTATACCCGACAAACAATAAACCTGAAGCTTGCTGACAAGGACTATTAATTAAGGTGTATTCTGATTTATCTAACCACTCAAAATTCCCTTCTTTCTCCAGAAAATCCCTGAGTTTAGGAGTGATTTTAGTGGGGAGATTAGAAAAGTTAAACTCTTGGCTTTTTGTCCCAATGATGAAAATTCTTTCTCGGTGTTGAGCTACCCCAAAGTCTTTGGCATTCAAAATTTTATAGGTGACGTTGTAGCCTAATTTTTTGAGACTGTGGAGAATAACTTTTAAGGTATTGCCCCTATCGTGATAAATCAAATGTTTGACATTTTCTAAAACGATAATGTTAGGTTGTTTAATTTCAAGAATTCGACAAATCTCGAAAAATAACGTGCCTCTGGTATCTTCAAATCCACGTTTTTTTCCACAAATGCTAAAAGGTTGACAAGGAAAACCGGCTACCAAGACATCAAAATCTTCGATTTTTTCGGGGTTCAAGTCTCGAATATCGCCAAAGGGGATATCGTTAAAGTTATTGTTATATACTTCTTGACAGGCTTTGTTAATTTCGCTAGAGAAAAGACATTGAAAGCCGACATTTTCAAACGCGAGTCTAAATCCTCCTATCCCGGCGAATAAATCAATAAACTTCATGGGGTTACAGGTTGTTAAAAACAAATGCTTTGGAATTATATCATAAAAAGTGAGAAACTGGTCATTTTTGTGCTTTGAGGCTACCTCCAGAATAAATGAGGTTGCACAGGGATGATTTTAAGAGGGGCGAAAAAATTTTTCCTGATTTATCAATAGACAACTCCCAAAAATAATGTCAATCGCAGGCAGGATGCCTGCGCCACAATAGTTGTTAAAGATGCCTAATAGTTTCAGTTTAGGTAAATTTGACTATCATCGAGCAACGATTTAACGCCCTTATGTTTATCATCACTTAATTATGTGCTATAAATATTGGCGTTAAACCAGTCGTTACTCACTCTGACAATGGAATTTGAAGATTTTTATGTTTGCGATCGCGATCTTCCCGATAGTCTTTTATCTGATTATCAGAATGCCGACTCGATCGCGGTTGATACGGAAACAATGGGACTTTTACCTTGGCGCGATCGACTCTGTTTGGTACAATTATGCGATAGTCAAGGACGAGGCTCCGCAATTCGGATCGCGAAAGGACAAAAAGAAGCTCCCAATTTAAAACAATTACTGGAAGCGAAACACATTCTCAAAGTATTTCACTTTGCCCGTTTTGATCTGGCAACCTTACGCCATCATTTAGATATTCAGGTTAATCCCATTTTCTGCACAAAATTAGCCAGTAAATTAGCCAGAACTTACACCAGTAAACATGGATTAAAAGACTTGATTCAAGAATTAGCAAAAGTAGAACTAGATAAAAGTTCTCAATGTTCTGATTGGGGAAATGCTGTTAATTTATCCGATGAACAATTACGCTATGCCGCCAATGATGTCCGCTATTTATTAAAGGCTAAAGATAAATTAATTACGATGTTAAAACGGGAGGAAAGGTTAGAATTAGCTCAACAATGTTTTGATAGTTTACCTGTTTTTGTCACCTTGGATTTATTACAATATCAGAATGTTTTTGAGCATTAAAAAATCTATGAGCAGGTAAATTTTCCCATAAATGTTGATAGCTATTGACAACGATAAAACCACGATATCTCCATTACCCCCCTGATCAATCCGGGCAACCACGGGGGGATTGCCCCTACAAAAGTCTTACAATTGAAATAGAATTGCTATATCATTAAAAAATGCCTGTCCTCGCGCTACTCCAGTCTCCTAGGAGATAGTCATTACCGCGAGGACGTGCATTCGCTTTTTTATCGGCTTTCTAACTCCCGCAAACGTGCTTCTAATTCCTGAATTTTTAACTCGGCATCGACTCGCGCTTGTCCTTCTTTTGCCACTTCCTTTTCTGCTTGTTCCGCACGCTCTTCCGCAGCTAATAAAAGATTGCCATTTTCCTCCCAAAAACGTAACCAAGGTAATTCGACTCCTTGATACACTCCTCGCCAGATCCCTAATTCAATACCCAGGGGAGAAATCGGATAATTCCCTCGCTCATTGGGTAACATTAACTGAAATTTGTTTTCGACATGACGATAAACTTCGATACTGGCCTTTTTTACTTCATAAATGCCATAAAATGCTGGTCGAATAATTCGCTCATACACCCAAAATTTGCCTTTTCGGGGCGTGATATCCCTTTCTTCACTACCATCACCGGAGACAAATTCTAAAATAATTAACGGTGGCATTAATTCTTGCCACATTACATAAGAACGTCGCATTTGACCGTTTAATGTTGGCGCTACATTCGGCACATAAAACCAGTCCGGTGCTTCGGCTCCTTTTTCTAAAGGTTCTGGGGGTTCTGGAAGTCGCCAATAAATGCCACAATCTTGACCGATACAATATTCTCCGTCGGGATGTAATTGCTCTAAAATCGGACGAATGGATGTTGTTAAAAGAATACTTTGGGGGTGTTCTTGAAAGTTTTTCACAAAGGTTCCGTCTGAGTCTGGTAATTGGGTATGATCGGGAAATCTTGTTATTAAAATTTCCTCGGTTTCGATAATTGTTGTCATATTCACCTCTTAAATGATAATCTTTAGTTTTGATATTGTAACATAAGCGTAAGCTAGTAAGACTACATTTGTTATGTTATAATGTCGGTCTTGATTTGTCAAAATCTCTACTGTTGGCCTGAATTTCTGATATGAGAACCCAGTTGTATTGGGAAATTTGACAAGGGGGTTGTGGGAGTCTTGGGTTTATTAAAACTACACGCGAGCCAGAGACTCAGACTCGCCAATTATACTACTAAAATTTATCTAAACCCTAACCCAATGATTACCGAATCTTTACCTTGATGTCATAAGCTCATAACTGGAACCTTTCTGCCAGTGTTTTTTACTGGAATTTATCGGTATGTCTATTATTTCTAATACTCTTGTTGCAGTATCTCCGTCTCATCCATCTATTGAACGTCATTTACATTTTTATCGCAAGGGTGAAAGTATTCCTTTACTTTCCCAAGGGATTTGGCAAGTTTGTCAAGGGTTAGTGCAATTGACTACTCTTTATCCAACGGGTGACTATGGTTTATTAGGTTGGTGTGGCCCTTCTATGTGTTTTGGTCTTTCTTTGACTCATTTACAAACTTATCATGTCATCGCGCTTTCTGATGTGTATTTAATGTTTCATTCTCTTTTGGAACTGGAATCTTCACCACAATTAGCCCATCAATTATTACCTCAAATGGTAAGACGGGTGCAACAAATGGAAACTTTATTAGCTATTTCTGGTCAACGACGGGTCGATGATCGTCTTTATCAATTATTATTATTCTTGAAGCAGGAATTTGGTCAACCTATTGCAGAGGGTACTCGTTTAAATATTCCTTTAACTCATCAGGATATCGCGAACGCGATCGGCACTACTAGAGTTACGGTTACGCGGATGTTAGGACGGTTAGAAGAAAAGGGTTTGATTTCTCGCAATCGTCGTGCTCGTGGTTTAATTTTAACTAAAATGTTTAGCAATGTTTCGGATTTATTTGGCAGTCAACCTCTAGCTGTTTAATGATGGACAACTTTCTGGGGACTGGTGGGACTCTTCAAATTATTCACTCCCACAGAGCCGACACAGATAACGGAAAATTAGACGAGATGCGCGATCGCGCTAGGGCGATTTTTCTCTCACCAAAGAAAAATCGCCCTAGCGCTTTTTATGTAAATTTTTGTAAAGAATACCAGAGCCGCGATCGCATCTGGCTTTAAGCTAAACAAAGCAGGCTAATGGATCTGTAGGAATGACCACTGTAGATAGTTCCCGACTCTCTAATTTGTTTACATCTATCTCCCCAGATAGTCGTGAAGAAGATGTAGAAAACAAGGTGATTTTACCTCTGTTATTACTCTTGGGTTATAGTCAAGAGGATTGGCAGGCACAAGCGATCATTGGCAAAGTAAGATTAGACTATCAAGTTCATCCACAAAATGCCATTACTCCCTATCCACCATATTTAGTTATTGAAGCTAAAGCACCCCACAAAAAAATCGCCTATACCACTTGGCAAATTAATCGATATATGCGAACAATTGGGGGACTTTTGGGACTATTAACCAATGGCTATCAATTTCGCATTTTGTATAATTATCATGGTCACATAGAAACCCTTGCCGAATATTCCCAACTGGAGTTAATTAATAATGACAATTTCCAGTCATTTTATAGTTTGCTCTGTAAAAAGATGGGTTTGAAAGTCAGTAATGCTTTTTTTTTAAGTCAAGATCGCATCCATCAAAAATTAGTTCCTGTACTCGCCGAAAAATTTGTCAATCCCGCGATGTTTGGTTTATTCAAAAAAAAACTAACTAATCTGGATACAGCCAACACCATCCCAGGTGAAAATCCTGTCACTATGCCAGAAGAAACGACAACGCGTTTTCAAGGAAATAAGTCTATGATCATTACAGTCTTTAATAATAAAGGCGGTGTCGGTAAAACTACCCTCACGATTAACCTCGCTTCTGCACTTAGCATGAAGGGTAAACGGGTGCTTTTGATCGATGTTGATGCACAGGCAAATATGACAACGGGATTAGGAATTGACCCCCTAGAAGATGTGGAATATCAAGGGCGCAAAGATATTACACATTTATTAACAGATCCCAGAGTCAAATTAGAAGATACGATCGTCCATAAAAAATGGCATGAATCCCAAATCTCATTAGATATCATCCCCTCCCATATTCGTTTAAGTCAAATGGAAACAACGCTTAACCAAACGGTAGGCATTGATCAAGTCCTTGAAAAAAAACTCAGAAATCATAATTATGACTTTGTATTTATTGATCCACCACCTTCTTTTAGTAGAGTTAATGGTATTTCTTTAATGGCATCATCGGCAGTTTTAATTCCCACTCAATTAGCTGCCTATCCTATTCGTGCTTTAGAGTATGTGTTAGAGCGAATTTCCGATGTATCGGCAATGAAGGAGTCAAAACCGATACAAATTCTCGGAATTGCCGTGAGTATGTACGATCAAAGATCCTCGGATTTTAATACAACCATGACTCAAAGGCTTTTCGAGATTCTCGAAAAAAGAGAAGCCAGTTATATTCCACTTTTTCCCGAAAAAACTTGGATTCCGCGCCTCAATGTCCTTTCTCTTTGTCAAGATTATGGTTATCCACTCTACCAAGCTGAGTTTGAGGATGGTTTAAAATATAAAGACAAGGAGGCGGCGGAGAAAGCAATTGAACGCTATATGGAATTAGCTCAACACTTGATTTCAATTACTCAAGGAGAATCATAAAATTATGGATTTATCAGAACGTCGTGCCCGGATTCGCTCCTATTTAGGAATTGAACAAATTAATCACGGTCAAATATATTCATTTCAGATTGCTGTACCGCCAGAAGCAGAAATGTCGGATATTTCTCCAGAGAGATATCAAAATTTAGCTGATAGTTTGACTTCACACAAAACTAATCTAATTCCTGTTATCGTCCGACCTACTGATAAATACACGGAGGAAGAAGAATATGAAGTGGTTTATGGTGCTGATTGGTGTCTAGTCGCGAAGGAACTTGGTATTGAGAAGCTTTGGATTTGGTCTTTTTCGTTGACGGATGAGCAAGTTAATGATATCAAATTAGAGATGGAAGAGATATTAGGCTCTAACAGTTTACCATCACCCCCTTCGGAAAATAGAGAAGTTAAAGGTGATAACATTGGTGCGGATATAACTGGGATAGAGAAACTTCAAAAAAGTTTTCAAGAACAGCTAGAGTCTCTCGTGAGTCAATTTTTGAACAGTCAACAAGAAATCATCCAAAAGATAGATACTCTTTCCCGTAAGCTAGAACAACTCGAACAGGAAAAACCGGTTAAGGAAAGTAATAAAGATATCAAGTCCTATAACTATAATAAGAAGACTGTTCCTCAACTTAAATCACTGGCGGAGGCAAGGAATATTAAAATCAATTCTAAACTCAAAAAAGCAGAAATTATTGCTCTATTGAAAAAGGCTGATGCTAGTTTAAACTAACTAGAATAGAATATCCCCCCAGGATAGTCGCAGTACCAACGATCGCGGCGACAGTCGGCAAAATAGTTAAGGCGGTTAGATAATTTCACGAAAATGAGCACAGTTAAGAAGTCCACGGGAGGATGTCGCGAGCCTCTCACGCTTTAATTTTCACTAAAATGTTGACCAGTGTTTCGGATTTATCTGGCAGTCAACCTCAAGATATAAATTTTTGTAAAGAATTAGGAGATAGAGGATCGCGCCTACAGAGAAAAAAAACCCGCGATCGTGCTACCCAGGGCCCCCAGGGCCATCGTCGCACCTCTGCCACTATCCTCCCTGAAACCCATCGATAAAAGATCCCAGTCAATGCCCTCTAGGAGTCACTCAGATCCGTGAGTTACCACCTTAGGGGCAAATTTTGACAACAAGCACGCAACAAGCACGCGACAACAACAAAAACCCTCTCAAAACAAGGCTTCGTACCCAATGCCAACGAAGTCACCACCTCAGCATCCACTCTCGCGATAACATAGAAGAGACTACTTGTAAAAAAAATATAGAATCTCTCAAACTCAGGCCTTGACCATTTTTCTCTGGCCAGATATAAATAGTCTCAGTAAATTTACGGATCTCTGGATGCGTAAATTCACAAAAACAGCTACACTCTTAATCGTACTTGTGTAAATAATTCTACAGGCGATCGCACTCTCTTAGGTGTAAACTCCTACAGGGGAGGGATCACCCTTGGTTTTTCCGTCCAGAAAAATCTGAGAAACGGATATAGAGTGTCTCAAGCAAAAAGCAGGGGGTTCCTTTACATTATTTATTGTGATCTCATCACCATACCTAGCTTGTATGTGTATCCTAATAAAATAGGAGAGGATGTCTCAAACCAGGAAACATTCCGAACAAACCTCGATTGCTAACCCCTGTGTAATTATAGAATAATCCTTCTGTAGCTAGGAGACCATTGAAACGATGGAGCAATCAAAGCAGGGAAGAAAACAAAATCTGACCTCGGAAGACTCCCAACTGCTGAAAACCCTACTAACGCGCCTTGAAGCGTTGTTTCAGGAAAAGCTCGATGTTCTGACTACGACTATTCAACAGTCAATGCAGAAAAACGAAGACTCTCTCAAAAAACAGGTACAAGCTATGGCTAATCCCATTTCCCAAGGGGAACAATTAGAACAGATTAAATATCTGATCGAAAAACTTGAACAAACATTTCACGAGAAGGTAGATATCTTGACTAGAAAAATTGATCAATCAGGTAATTATCCAGTATCCTCTTCCTTTATCATTTCTCACGGAAATCGCGAAGCGATCTTGAGACAATTAGAGGAATTAGAACGACTTATCGATCGCAAACTAGATCGCACAGTCCAAACAATTCATCAATATGTCGCCGATTCCGTCAAATCCGTAGAAGAGGATCTCAAAGGACAGATTAGTGTTATTCGTCGAGAATTATTCGCCGAAAAAGCTATCTCGAGTTCCGCGATTATTCCTGAAATTCCTGAATCAGAAGAGGAAGTAATTCCTAAAGCACGGATTAAAGCGGCTCCTAAACCGGAAGTGCAAATTCCAGTTAAACCCCCAGCTAAACCCGAAGTAAAAACGCGTGCGAAAACCCCCACTTTCCCCCAACTTCTTACGGCTGAAGATTACGATCAACTGTCTTTACGGAAGTTAAAACTTATCGGTAAACAGCGTAAAATTCGTGGTTATGCCCGGATGAAACGCCCGGAAATTTTGATCGCGCTTAAACAATCCGATGATAAATAACTTTTTAGGACATGGAGAGTAGGGACTCTTGATTGGGGACTGGGGACTGGTGATGAGGGATCTGGGGTGAAAATGTCTCCTTCTCAATCCCCTTCCCCATCCCTACTCTATCCACCTAAAACTTAGCTTTTTGAGTCACGGGTAACTTAATCATAAATTGAGTTCCTTGATCTTTGACAGAAAAACATTCTAATTGCCCTTTATGTTGCTCTACAACAATTTGATAACTAATTGATAAGCCTAAACCCGTTCCTTTACCGATGGGTTTTGTTGTGAAAAAAGGCTCAAAAATCCGAGATATTATATCAGGTGAAATTCCCCTCCCATTATCCAAAATACTGATAGTTATATAATTTTCATCATAAACATTAGTCATAATTTCAATGCGAGGTAATTTCTCAAAATTACTACTATTTTTGGGCCAGATTCTTTTGGGTTCTAAAACTTCGATCGCGTTAGTTAAAATATTCATAAAAACTTGGTTAATGGAGCAGACATAACATTCGATTTCGGGGAGATCATTATACTCTTTAATGAGTTCGATTTGGTGATAGTCACCATGAGATTTAAGACGATGCTGCAAGATCATTAATGTACTCTCAATGCCATCATGAATATCGACAAATTGAAGATGTGCTTGATCAGTTTGGGCAAAATTGTGTAAAGACAAAATAAGATGTTTAATACGCTCCGCTCCTATAGCCATTGAAGAAAAAACTTTAGGAATCTCTGCGATCAAAAAATTTATTTCTTTATCTTCTATAAAATCTTGAATCTCGAAATTAGCTTGAGGATAATAAATTTGATAAAGTTTAATTAACTCAATTAATGTATCAACATAATTTTCGGCATAGGATAAATTACCGGAAATAAACTTAACCGGATGATTAATCTCATGGGCTAAACCCGCCACTAATTGCCCTAAACTTGACATTTTTTCTGTTTGAATTAATTGAGATTGTGCATATTTTAATTCTTGGAGCGCGATGGCTAATTCTTCCCTCTCAATTCTTAACTCATTTTCTGCTGCTTGTTGTTCGGAGATCGAGGCCGAAAGAATCAAAGTTGTCAAAACAACAACACAAATAAAAGATTGTAATAATACCAAAGACGTATTGAGATTATTGGTAATGAAAAAAGGTCCATATCCCCTGACAGTACCTAAAACAGCACTGCTAGAAATAATCACAATTAACAAACTCGCTTCCCATAAACCAAAGCGTAAAACTCCCCAAACCAGACAGGGAATGAGTATATATTCAATAAAATAACCACCCCCAAAAGCTATCTTACACAGCCATATTACTAATCCAATTAATAGACATAATTCTATCCATTTACTGGTGATTTTTTGAGATTTTATTTCCCCCCAAACAATCGGAAACTTGATTAATTTATTTATGGTTTTACTCAAACTGATTTGACTGGTTTTGGCAAAAAAAAATTGATAAGTTAATAAGAGAAATGGAGTAAATATCATAATACCACCAAAATTTGACATCCACCAAATCACCCAATCATGGGCATAATTTTTCACAGAAAAACCACGCAAAAAACACAAAGAACTTACACCGATACTGGCACTAACAATAGCTTCGCTCATGGCCCCAAACACGACAAATTTTATGACATTTATTTTGCGATTAAATAAATTTTCCGTTCCGACAAATTTTTCCAAAAGATACGCGGCTAAAAGAGTCCCTAAAGTCGTTCCACAGGCAATAGCCAAAATCCCCAGGAGGGAAGTGACGATATCCATCGAGTTAGATGTCTGTAAAAAAGCCCTAAAATTAGCGAAAAAAGAGCCGATCGCGATTCCTGGGGCAATATTCCATCCTAATAATAAAACAGCCGCTAACGCGAATCCATCCGGCGGCCAGAGGGGAGTGACTTGATTAGGAGTAGAAGCCAAATCGCGTCCTAATGCAGCCGTCGCGTAATACACAATCGCCAAGAGCGCGATTTGGCTCCACTGATGTACCCCGGTTAATGTTCTTTTCCCTAGCATAGCTCTCTAAAACATCTCCTGTTTTGATAGCATTTGATTTATTATAGAATGAAAGATGGCATTAAGTCCACTTGTGATCGTAATATCTTCGATGATAAAATAACCTAAGTTAGTAGTAATAAATACTAAGTTAGTCCCAATCCCGTTTCTTAAGGGCTTATCACTCCCCAAGGGCTATAAACTAAACAGACCGTGGGTGAGAGAGTATATATAACTAGCGATTTGAGTTAAAATAATATCAGGTTTATCAAAACTTTTATCTCCCATGTTCAATCCTCTAACTCCGGGGCTTATTCTCACTAAGCGTTATCGTATTGTCCGTCAATTAGGATATGGTGGTTTTGGACGGACTTATCTTGTTGAAGATAATTATCGCTTTAATGAACTCTGTGTCTTAAAACAATTCGCTCCCCAATCTAACGATCCTTATGTCTTGCAAAAATCCCAAGAACTATTTGAACGAGAAGCCAATGTCCTTTATCAATTAAAACATCATCAAATTCCTCGGTTTAGAGAGACATTTCAAGAGACATTTCAAAATCAAGTATCTTTATTTTTAGTACAGGAATATGTCCCAGGAAAAAATTATCGCACTTTATTAGAAGAACGTCAACAACGAGGATTACGCTTTAATGAATCTGAATGTAAAGATTTACTTTTAAAGTTATTACCGGTTTTAGAGTATATTCACAGTTTGGGGGTAATTCATCGAGATATTTCTCCTGAGAATTTAATTCTGCGTCAAGGGGATGGATTACCCGTTTTAATTGATTTTGGGGGAGTTAAACAAGTGGCTGTCACCCTCGCGTCTGAATTTGGTAATGTCACAAATACAGCTACCCGTCTCGGTAAAATGGGTTATGCACCTGAAGAACAAATGCGAGCGGGAAAAGTCTTTCCCCATAGTGATTTATATGCTTTAGCCGCGACAATTTTAGTATTACTAACAGGGAAAGAACCCCAGCTATTAATTGATCCTCAAACTTTAAAATGGAATTGGCATAAGGAGTGTTCTTTATCACCTCAGTTTGCGCAATTATTAGAGAAAATGTTGGCTTATCCTGCCCGCGATCGCGTTTCTTCTGCGAGTCAAGTTTTACAATTTTTACAAAGGGGTGTAATTTCCTCTCCGTCTGAGCAAAATTCTCCCACAACCCAACCCCCTCCAGAACTTAATAATGGCACACAAAACACTATTTCTCATAATGTGGGACTCACTGTGGCCCCTGTTGCCTCTGTGAGCACTGTCGCCTCTGTGAGCACTGTCGCGTTAAAGTCATCTCCTCCTTTTGTCTTTAAATCACTAAAAATATTGTTAGTAATTGTGGTAATTATTGGTATGGGTAGTGTGGGTTGGTTAGCCGGAAACACTTGGTATGATCGTTTTATCTCTTTTGATAAAATTACGGGTGAGGGATGGCGCGATCGCGTTCCCAAATTAGGTATTAATGAGCGTTTTTTTATCAGTCTTGTTGATGAGATATTTGATCAAAAATATCCGGAATTAGGGGGCAGACGTTTAGGAGAAGATCCCTCCGATAAAATTTGGCGCGATCGCTGGCATGAAACAGCTAATAATGTCCTGAAGAAATTAGCTTCTTTCCCTGAGCATACCAGAGGCAATTTAGGTAACTATGATTATCAGGATTTAACACAGTGGAAAAAAGAAGTTAATGAATTACATTTAAGCAGTCGCGCCCTGTATAATTTAGCTGATGCCAAATTTTTTCATTTATTTCCTGAACAATCCCGCGATCAAAATTTGATTGATCAACCCATTGGTCAAGTTTGGCAGGCTATTACTGGCGAAACATTGAAATCTTTACAAAATGGTCATAATTTAGAAGACTTGAAATTTGAGCCAAACTCTGATCAAAAAACCGTCACAGGAACTCTGGAACCCGGGGGCGGAAAAGCTTATATTGCCCACTTGAAACGAGGTCAAAATTTACAAGTCCAGTTAGAAACCGCGTCCTCCTCCACTCAGTTTTATATTTATACTCCTGGGAATACTCGAACAGCGCGATCGCTCCTTGAGTCATCGAAAGAAGTAAATTGGTATGGGAAATTAGACGATTTCGGTTATTATGAATTTATCATCGTGTCTGAAGATTCTCGCGCCCTATCTTATCAATTAAAATTAATGACAAATTAACCGAGATTGCTGGTTATAACTTTAATGAATTTTGATCCCCCCAATCCCCCAGAGCTGTTTCATTCTCTCCTAAAAGTCTTACTGTAGGGGCTCTTTCACCGAAATCGTTGATACCCACGGAAAAATAATATAAACCCGCCCCATCCCCACCCAGAAATTAATGATTCACTTAATTAAAGAACCGCGTGGGGCGGGTTTATTTAGGTTATTTGTAGGTAGGAACATTCATCGGCGAACCCGCCCCTACAAAATGTTGATTTTTCCTAATTTTTTCCCTTAATAAAACAGCCGGGCCCTTATTAATCGGGGCTGGTTTTCAAAATGGTATAACCACAAGGACATGGAATGCGCCCAGTCGAGTATCTTCTCTACATAGTAGGGACACGGCAGTGCCGTGTCCCTACGGGTAAACCCATCGTCGAACTATAACCTAAAAGAGGGAAAAATCACAAAATAAAATCAAGATTCAAGACAAAACCGGGGAGAATATCCTCACCTGATCAAGTGCTAGGAGAGTCTAAAATCAATACATTTTCACCCGGACGATAAATTTCGACTTGTCGAGTTTTTCGATTAATTAACCATCCTAAACGCGCTCCATTATCTCGATATTCCATCATTTTTTCTTGTGCCTTTTTTAAACTATCACTGGGCGATAGTAATTCCACGACAAAATCGGGACAAAGGGGAACAAATCGTTGTTTTTGTTCCGAGGTTAACTCATTCCATCGTTCTAATTTTACCCAAGACGCGTCGGGAGAACGATCGGGATGCTCCCGATGTCTGTTGGGTTTCGCGACGCTCAACCCAACCTACTTACTGGGTATCAATAGGAAAAAATTGGTTTAGTCTTATTGAATAAACTTGGTTTTTCTGTCAATTTGAAAAAGTGATGTAACCGAGAAAATCGTCTCTTTATTTATAGCTCACCTACGGGTGCTATTGCCACAAACTTTTTTTCAAAATAGTATAACCACCAAGGCACAAAGACACAAAGGCACGGAAAAAGAGTAGGGGATCTTTAACCCTATTTCGACTATGTTTTCCCGATCCCAATGAAGGGGTTATTACCATCTTTTGAAGAGACAAAATAATCACAAATTACTCAAGGTATCCTTTGTGCCTTTGTGTCTTTGTGGTTCATTTTATTTTGGGGTGAAGAAACCCGGTTTCTGATATTTACTGCAAAACAGTCTTAGAAACAATGCGAGTTTTCTTCCGATCTCCTTCCGATAATTCTTGTCCCGCTTGCAAACGAGTCGCACTGGTTTGTAAGACAGTCGCGGCACTTTTATCGCCCATTTGTAAAGCCGTTTTCGCCGCGGTTTGTAACATTGTCGCGGCTCCAGCGCGATCGCCCTGTTGTAATTTTTGTTCCGCAATTTGAGTTTGTCGATATTTAGCTAAAGCTAAAATATGTTGTTGAACTTGGGGATTAATCATCGGTTGATAGGCTTTCATTACATTGGCTTCTACCGCGACAGGATCAGATAATAAACCTTGACCAACTAAGGGATCATCATAACGGATTTGTAAATGCCCGATCGCGTGTCTTCCTTCCGATAATTGTCCGAGATAAAGATTAGCTAAAATCACCCGTTCCACATTCTGCATTAAATCACCCAAACGGATCACAAATTTATCCCCTTCCTGTTGCACCGGTAACTCAATCGTATCCGGGGAAACTTGCGCGATCGGTTTCAATTCAGCCAATCTCACTTTGGGCATCAGCGATAATAATAAATAAGCATTAGTTAAACCTACCGACTGAAGACGTTGAAATAAACTCTCAAATTTTTCTAACACTTGATCAGGGTTTTCAATATAAACCATCGAACCACTGCCGGAGTCCGCGATTTTTTCCAAAATATCCTGATTCCAATTATCCCCAAATCCCAAAGTATTCAAAGTCATATTATATTCCATAGCCAGTTTTGCCAACTTCAGACAACGGTTATTATCCCCATGTTCATTTTCCCCATCCGTTAACAAAAAAGCATGAGAAACAGTCTCTCTTTTACCCTTGCCTAATTCTTCAATCCCTAACTTAATTCCCTCATCAATAGATGTCCCTCCTCCCGACCGTAATTTATCAATTTGGCGTTTAATTTTGACGGGATCTTCAATCACCTGATTCGGGATAATCACTTTCGCTTGATGATCAAAGGTAACCACGGAAAGACGATCGCCCGGTTTGAGACGATCGACCAATTGTCCCGCGGCCTTTTTCACCGTATCCAATGGACGACCCCCCATTGAACCACTATGATCCAAAATCAAACACAGGTTTAACGGTACACTTTTGTCAAGCTGAGACGCGATCGCGCCTATGGACATAGACAACTGACGCTGACTCGACGAAGAAGACGCGTCCACATTGACATCACTCAGAACAGGCAGCAAACTAACTTTCATTACAGTCACCCAAGGCTTGCGCTAATATTTCTATAAGTAAGAATAACTCCATCAGTTCCGACCCAGATTTTCGATATGAACATACCCATCCAAGCTGTACAATCACCCTACGGGGACGCGTACTCTCGTACCCCCCCGCCAGACTTACCTTCCCTCTTGCTGAAGGAGCGAATTGTCTATTTGGGTATGCCCCTCGTACCCGCGGTCACAGAACTGATCATCGCGGAGTTACTCTATCTACAGTACGAAGACGCAGAAAAACCCATTAAAATTTACATCAACTCCACAGGCACTTCTAGTTATAGCGGCGATCCCATCGGTTTTGAAACCGAAGCTTTTGCCATCTGTGACACGATTAACTATATTAAGCCCGCCGTCCATACGATCTGCATGGGTACCGCGATGGGAATGGCCGCGATGTTGTTATCCGCGGGAACCAAGGGATGTCGCGCCAGTCTTGCCCACGCGAGTATTGTCCTCCATCAACCGAAAGCTTACACACGAGGCCAAGCAACGGATATCCAAATTCGCGCTCGGGAAGTTCTGGCAAATAAACAAACTATGCTAGAAATTCTCTCGAAGACGACTGGACAGACTACCGAAAAAATTGCGAAAGACATGGATCGCTTATTATACATGACTCCTGAAGAGGCCTTGGAATATGGTCTCATTGACCGCATTCTTACCTCTGAAGAAGCTCCTAAACCTCTCGCAACTGCTCGATAACTAACGAAGGAAGAAGGAAGAAGGAAGAGGGAAGAAGGAAGAAGGAAGAAGGAAGAAGGAAGAAGGAAGAAGGAAGAAGGAAGAAGGAAGAAGGAAGAAGGAAGAAGGAAGAAGGAAGAAGGAAATAAACCTTTAATCCCCCATTCCCAATCCCCAATCCCCAATCCCCAATTACCCAATCCCCAATCACCAATCCCCAATCCCCATTACCCATTCACCAATCCCCATTACCCAATCCCCATAACCCATTACCCATTACCCATTACCCATTCACTATTTAACGGAGTGCCTTAATATGCCAATTGGTGTCCCTAAAGTACCTTACCGGATGCCCGGTGAATCTTATACTCAGTGGATTGATATCTATAATCGTCTCTATCGGGAACGCATTATCTTTTTAGGTAAAGATATTGATGATGAAATCGCAAATCAAATTATCGCGGTCATGCTTTATCTTGATTCGGAAGATTCAGGTAAAGATATTATTCTTTACATCAATTCTCCGGGGGGGATGGTAACATCTGGTCTCGCGATTTATGACACCATGCAACATATTAAATCTGATGTTGTTACAATTTGCGTAGGTTTAGCCGCATCAATGGGTTCTTTCCTATTGGCCGCGGGCACGAAAGGCAAACGGTTAGCCCTTCCCCATTCGCGGATCATGATTCACCAACCTTCCGGTGGTACTAGAGGCCAAGCTACCGATATTGAAATTGAGGCGAAGGAAATTTTACGCATTCGTCGTCAATTAAATCAGATTTATTGCGATCGCACAGGCCAACCGATTGAAAAAATTGAGAAAGACATGGATCGCGATTATTTTATGTCTCCCCATGAGGCCAAGGAATATGGCCTTATTGACCGCGTGATTGAGTAATCACAATCATTGAAGAAACCGGGTTTGAGGTTTGAAACTGCTCAGAAAAAACCAGCCATTTCGCCCTCGAAACCCGGTTTCTGCATGAGTCCTAAAATCCGATGTTGTCAGGTGTGTTTTGCCCACAATCATCATTTTTAGCAAAGGAATTTTGCCATAATTCATGGCTATGGATATTACAGATTACTATCGGCAATTGGGATTAAGAAATGGAGCTCCAGTCTCAAAAATTAAGGAGTCCTATCGCCGTTTGGCACGACAATATCATCCCGATCTAAATCCGGGCGATCTACAAGCTCAACATAAATTTATTGCCCTGACAGAGGCCTATAAATTTCTCTTGGAAGTCGCCCCTACTGATGAGGATGTTTTGCCAAAGTCTCCACCTAAAACAGTCTCAAATACGGAGACAAATGTATCACCCCAAGTTAGGGTTAATGTGACACACGCACAACCCCCTTTGGAATATAATAACTTATCGGATTTGGAACTGAAGTTAAAGCGTGATTCTTATTTACAGTTACAACAGTTATTAAAATGTCAAAAGTATCCGCGCGCGATCGCGCTGGTGGAAGGTTTATCGCAACGGATACCGAAAGACAAAGAGGTGCGTCAATGGCAAGCGATTACCTATGAAAGATGGGCCCGTCAGTTAATTAATGAAAAACAGATAGAAAAAGCGCGTATTTATTTAAAAAAGGCTTTACGCACTGATCCTCATAATCGCGCACTTTGGGCGGAAGTAGAAAAAGATTTTCGCCGTCTTGAAGAAATTTATTAATAATATTAAACCACAAAGGCACTCTTGACACAGAGGTAAGGCCGTTGCAGGTATTATCACTTGGGTAATTGGCAACCGCAGTGCAGACACATTTAGACAATTATGGCAGATTGTTAAAGGGTGGCAGTCCTTTTTCTCTGTAACAATGGTGTCAAGATTCCGCACTTCCTAACACAGTAAAAAGTATTTTGATGAAAAAACCTCATCAAGGGAGATTTAACCTCAAAAATATTCTCAATAATTGACGACTATTGAGAATAAAGACACAATTATTAACAAAGCTTGATATTTCTACACATCATCAAAACTATTGTAGGGTAGGCTAACCCTGCCAGGGATATTATTTTTGGGAGATATCTATTAATGATGCTGATTATATAGTTAACAAAACTTACATCACTCGTGTCGAAGGAAAAAATACAAGGCTCAGACACAAGATATCTCGACTACACAGGGATTGAACAGCCTAGGCGACCACTATATATGCCTTGATGCTGTTAAAATACAAATTTTTGTAAACAGGGATCGCGTATTCACGAAATTTTCACAATGTCAAGATAGCATCAAAAGTTGAATACCGTGATTTCGGTGACGAGATCAATAAACAAATTCTTTTTCCAAAACCAATTTTATGAATACTTGTCCTTGTTGCTCTAACCCCCTCCTGCGTCACATCCGCAGTCACAGCATTTATTGGTTTTGTAGTCACTGTCATCAAGAAATGCCAAATCTCTCTGGCGAGATAATTCTTGATCATCAACGCCAGAAACTAGAACACCTGCTCACAGCACAGAAAATACAACCATTGTTAAATCGTTCCAGTTTAAGCAAAGCTTTTGTCTAAAAAACCCAATTTATGAAATAGGAAGGGAGAAGGAAGAAGGGAGAAGGAAGAGGGAAGAGGGAAGAAGGAAGAAGGAAGAAGGAAGAAGGAAGAAGGAAGAAGGAAGAAGGAAGAAGGAAGAAGGAAGAAGGAAATTATCCCCAATTCCTAATTCCCAATCCCCAATTCCCAAGGCCCAATGCCCAAGGCCCAATTCCCAAGGCCCAAGGCCCAATGCCCAAGGCCCAATGCCGAGTCCCCTATTCCCTATCCTTTCGCGACAATTAAAGCTAAATCAATTCGATTTTCCGAAGGTTGAGAAACTTCAGCGCGTAAACCCGGTCCAAAAAAAGTAGCAATTTTTTCCTGTTTTTGTTGCCAAACATCTAAGGGAAAATGAGGAGAATCAAATTCTAAAACTAAGGTATAAAAACCATCAATTGTGCTCTCCCGTAACCCTTGTAAAACAGGTCTTTCTTTATCATTAGGTGCTAATCTTAAACGACCTAAAGCTTCATCCAAATGGGCAGATTGACCATAACGATAACGAGTGACATCTTGACGCAGTTGATTTTGAGTTGGAGTAGCCTGTTTTTCTCGCAAAGTCAAGACTTCTGGGGGGGTTGGTTGAGTAAAAGGAATTGGTTTTAGTTCTGATGCTTTTAAGGCAAACCCTCCCAAAATCACAGGAAATCCATACAAAAAACCCGCGAGATTGACAGTCGCGTTATTGGTAATATACGCGATGATTCCCACAACGAATAAAGCACTTCCCAGGACGATGCCAAAGTTGGCTAAAGAAATTTTACGGAGCATAAGTGCCAGTGTGTATATTAATGATACCTATGATTTATTATCATCTTTTCTGAACTTTTTCATAAATTTTTTGTCTTTCCCTCTCTTTGAGGACGATTCGGCTGCGCCGATGCTGCGCGATCGCTCCTATGAGACTTATATTAACTTGGGCAATTGAGCAGAATTCAACGATCGCAAATGTCCTTGTGTTGGGAATAATAAAGCAAACACAATAACGCAAGTCTGGGAAAATCCAGTAAACTCGATAATGACGATTAACAGATACTCAGTTTATGAGCCGAAAAATGGTCGCTCATGGACTCGGATGATCCCTAATATGCTAAAAACAAGATTTAATCCTTTGTTTACCTGTTTCAAACCGATAATTCTTGGGTTGTGCGACTAACTGGGGATCACCTCCGGGGGTATCCCCATAAAGCTTTCTTTTTGTGAAAATCTTTGGGCAGCCAGAAGACGACAACCCAGACAAAGAGTATTATGAGGATAGTCTGATCTCTGATGGAAGTTACTCCTCCACCTCTTTTCCCCCCTATTCATATATCTTAAACTATGCACAAAGACGATAAAGTGCAAACCGCGACAGTCAATAGAGCCATTTTGGAGCAAATTGACTCCCTCAAGCGCGAAGATGAACGACTTTATAATATTCTCGCGGTCGATGTGTGGGCCTTAGCCAAGACAATGGATGAGTTTCAACCGGGCTTTTGGGCTTCTTTTATGAAAAATCGTGAGAAGGCCCTCAAGCGCTTTATGGCCGAGATGATTAAGAATAAATCGACTGATACAAAACGTCCGCCTTTCCTACGTTAGTTTATCCTCCTTGAGTGACTGAGAAGACTCCATATGCGCGATCGCGCCGGCTGTGCCAACGCACTTTCTCATGGCGGTTTACCTCGGTTAAGCTTATATTGACAATACTTAAAAGTGAAAAATCACCGAGGAATTACACATAATGGATACGAATACAATTAAGGAACGGGTAGACCTCATTGAGAAAAAACGCGAGTCCCTGGTGCGGTTATTGCAACGAACCGACTTAGGGACTCTCCGCATTGATGTTAATCAGGCGATCGAGGAAATTGATGATTTGATTGCCGAATTTAACGACACTTTCCCAGAAAATAAGGATAATTAGGGATAGGCTATAGGGGATAAGGGATAGGCTATAGGTAATTAACAATTAACAATTGATAATTAATAATTATCAATTGTTAATTGTTAACCCTCTTCCTTCTTGACTTCTTCACTTCTTGACTTCTTCACTTCTTCCTTCTTCCTTCATTGTTGACGTGCAGCCATATCCATCAAAATTTGTTGAGAACTCATTTGAGGAGAATTAGGATCAGGACGACGTTGAATATATTGGCCATCAGATTTCAAATCCCAAGCTTGACAATTATCCGATAACATAATCCCCAAAATCTCTTGTAAATCCTTCGACAAATCAGGATCTTCTACAGGAGTTACCGCTTCTACACGACGGTTTAAATTCCTTTGCATCCAGTCCGCAGAGCCAATAAAAACCTCCTCTTCACCGCCATTATAAAAATAGAAAATCCGAGAGTGTTCCAAATAGCGACCCACAATACTCATCACCTTAATATTGTCACTAACCCCTGCAATTCCTGGTCGTAAACAACACATCCCGCGTATAATTAAATCTATTTTTACACCCCCTTGCGATGCTTCATATAATGTAGCAATAACGTAGGGGTCAACTAAGGCGTTCATCTTAGCAACAATACGACCGGTTTTTCCATTGCGACTATGTTCCGTTTCCCGACGAATTAAGGATAAAAAGCGATCGCGCATATTCACAGGCGCGACTAACAATTTACGATAAGAATGTTGGCGAGAATAACCCGTCAAATAATTAAACAAATCCGTTAAATCAGCACCCAAATCTTCCCGACAACTTAATAACCCCAAATCCGTATAAATCCGCGCTGTTTTGGGATTATAATTCCCCGTGCCAATATGTACATACCGACGAATCCGATTGTCTTCCCGACGCACTACCATCACAATTTTAGTATGAGTTTTTAAACCTACTAAACCATAGACAACATGAACACCAACCTGTTCTAACTTTTTCGCCCAATTAATATTATTTTCCTCATCAAAACGGGCTTTTAATTCGACTAAAACCGCCACTTGTTTTCCATTTTCCGCCGCTTGAATTAAAGCATTAACAATGGGAGAATCTCCTGAAGTCCGATAAAGGGTCATCTTAAGGGCTAAAACATTCGGATCTTCGGCCGCTTGCATGATAAATTCTTGCACCGATGCACTAAAAGAATAATAAGGATGATGAAGTAATAAATCCCGTTGACGAATCACGGCAAAAAAATCCATTTTTTCGTCATTTTCATTGTTTTTAGGATCATTATTCCAACGTAAACGAGGGGGTATAACGGGACTCCAAACCGGATCTTTTAATTCGGGTAAAGGTAATTCCATAAAAGACATTAAATCTTTTAAACCAATTAACCCTTCTACAGGATAAAAATCTTTTTCCACTAAATCTAATTCATCCATTAACATTTCTCGTAAAGCATTGGGGATAGAGGAAAGAACTTCTAAACGTACCACGGCCCCAAAACGACGCTTACGGAGTTCCTGTTCAATGGCTTGTAATAAATCTTCAGCTTCGTCTTCTTCTACTGCTAAATCCGCATTCCGAGTAATGCGAAAAGGATGATATTCTTGAATATCCATCCCCGGAAATAGATACTCTAAATTATGGGCAATTACTTGTTCTAAGGGAACTCCTGTCCAGAGGGCAGATTTTCCCCTTTGTTCGGCTTGTAAATCCTTCGGTAATGATAAGAAACGTGGTAAAACTTCTGGGACTTTGACTCGGGCAAATAATTCTTCTCCACTGTCGGGTTCTTTCATTACTACTGCTAAATTCAAACTAAGATTAGAAAGATAGGGAAAAGGGTGACTCGGATCAACGGCTAAAGGTGTTAAAACGGGAAAAACTTGTTCTTCAAAATAGCGGTGTAAGAAGTTTCTTTGTTCTTGATTAAGGTCAATATAATCAAGGATATATATGCCATTAGATGCTAATTTTGGGCGAATGGTATGCTCAAAATAAGTATGTTGGGCGGCTACCATTGGACTGAGGCGTTGATGAATTAAATTGAGTTGTTCTTGGGGGGTGCGGCCATCGGGTGTTAACTTGGTAACTTGGGCTTCTACTTGTTGTTTTAATGCCGCGACTCGCACCATAAAATATTCATCTAAATTCGATGAAAAAATTGATAAAAATTTCAGTCTTTCTAACAGAGGTGTGCGAGAGTCTAGTGCTTCATGCAAAACACGGTGATTAAATTCTAACCAACTTAGTTCACGGTTAATGTAATATTGAGGCTCTTTGAGATTAATTTCTGATTTGGCTTTGATGGCTGTTTTTTTTGTTTTCGTCATAGCAAAAATGACCTACTAAATGGTTAAGATTAGATTAACATTTGTTACGGAAAGAGGCATGAGTCGAAATCATTCAGCCACGATCGCGTGTTCCTCAAATAAATAATACCGTAGATGGTGATTGATATATCATCCGGTTATTTATTTTGCTAAGTCACGGAAGGTTGCTATATTATTTTACCTGGGTTAGTCTTCTCCAAAAAACTCATCTTCGCGTCCTTTCCACCATTCCCCTAACTTCATTAAGTCTTGAGAAATGTCAGCTAGTTGGCTAATATATTCGTTGTGGGAAATTTCCCCACGTCTCTCTTCTAGTTTTTTTAAGCGAAGTTGAACCAATAGCCAAGGTTTAGAGATTCCATCTGTGGCTTCGATATATTGGGCTAATTCTTTACTATTCATTTGACGGTTTCTTTTTGAACAGATTTGTGCAACGGGGTTTCTGATGAGTTATTGTTGCACAAAACAGGAATTAGGGAGAAACCCCGTTTCCTTACTAATCGAGTTTCACAGAAACCGGGTTTCTTCTGGGTAACTTTTGCCTCCAAATGCAATTAGATAGAAACCCGGTTTCTTGACTCCCCGCGATGGTAGGTATCGACGCGATCGAGGACGCGCACACTTCTGATATCGCGGTTTGCTGCCCCCTCATGTATAAAAAAAATAATATGACTCTCTCTTGACATCGGGTTTGTGGGGGTGTTATGGTACGAACATACAGCTAAGATACATGACTTAATGCACAGGTTATGTGGTTAAAGTCGTCTCAGCGGTAGGATTCATCGGGGGATGATTGCTGTCCATTGAAGATATATTCTTCTTAATGTGGTTTCAATTGGCTAAGGCAAGCTTAATAGAAAGTTGACACGATACTAAGAAGACTATATCTTCAATGGGCTGTACTCCTCGCCCCATGAATCCTATCCCTGAGACGCTAACTAACTAATCACCGAGATATTAAGCTAAATCGCGTATCCCCTCGCGTGCTATTTCGCGCTACAGGGAGCTAAATAAAAAGGATGATGCTATATGCTTAACCGCTTAGTATTTCTTTGGTATGGGAAGTTTTTTCACCCATACGCAATGATACTTTTTTGAAGCTATAAACGTGATGTATTAAGGCTGTCCAGTTCAATTTTTAAATGGAGTCTATTACCATGAATGCTGGACAAGCAAGCCATCAAAAACCGTCAGTTTCCCGTGATAACGATTTTGGTTATCTACCTGATAATCATAGTCAGAAGATACCTTACGTTTATTTAGCTTGGGATTTACAAAATGTTAAGGTTAAATTACGTCAAATGCCTATCTTGGGCAAGAAATTGTTAGAATTGGTTGCGTCAAAAGGGCGTTTGGATAAAGCGATCGTTTACTATAATTCTCAGCATGAAAACCAATTAGCCGCACAAAAAACGCTAGAAAGTTTAGGAATTAAGGGACGTGATGTACCTTCTAGTCTGGAAAATAGTGCGGATAATGAATTGATCGTGGGTGTTATTAACCGTGTTGCTCGGAAACTTTCCCCTGATATTTTGATTTTAGTTTTGGGCGATCGCGATTATGCTGGGTTAATTTGTCTGCTCAAAGCTTTGCCCAAAAAAATTACAATTATTATTGTCGCCCGCAAAGGTAATGTAAGTCAAAAGATAATTGACATAGCTGATGAGTTTTACTATGTCGAGAAAATCCTCAACTTAGGATCAATCACAACTTCCGTTTCTTCTAATTCTCTCTCTGGTAAAATTTCCTATGAAGACGCGATCGCGTGTTTAATAGAATCCATCCAAATCGTGATGCAAAAAGGAAAACGGGCAACCCTGTCTTATGTTAATCAGATCATGGGGGATAATTCATCTTTTCCGAATTATCAAAACGTCTCCTCTATCCGTAAACAGGATGGAATGACTTTCTCTCGTTTCCATAAATTTATTGAAGCCGCGATGAAAGATGGTATAATAGGAATCAGACTCAATGGTGACTTGCCGGAATTATTTTTAGTGAAGTCATCACCATAAAATCTTTAGCAATCAGAAAAGATTGACTCACAGAAAACCCAATAAACCCGGTTTTTTATAAAGAAAATAACCGGGTTTACTCATGTCAAAATAATTGCATAAAAATATGATAAAACTACCAGAATTTAAAGACGAATCCTTGTTAATTCAAGCTCTTACTCACCGCTCTTATATCAATGAACACCCCCAAGAAAAGGAGAATAATGAGCGTTTAGAATTTTTAGGAGACGCGGTTTTAGGTTATTTAGTAGGAGAACTACTTTATCGACGTTATGAAGATATGAGTGAGGCACAATTAACTCGTTTACGTTCGGAGTTAGTCAATGAGAAACAATTAGCTAAATTCGCGATCGCGCTAGGAATAGGAGACAAAATGCGACTAGGTAAAGGAGCCGAAAAAGATCGGGGACGTGAAAACCCTTCATTATTGAGCGATACCTTAGAAGCGATTATCGGAGCCTATTATCTTGATTCTACAATTACACCTGTTAGGGCTTTTGTGAGAAAACTTTTTACCCCCGTTGCTGATAGTATTGTATTTCCTACTTCTGATACTGATCCTCAAAATCTTGTCGATTCCAAAAATAGATTTCAACAATGGACTCTCGCCAATTTTGGCAAAAATCCTGAATATGCAATTATTGATCAAGATGGCCCCGATCATGCTAAGGAATTTACCGCGGAAGTTTATGTCAATGGTAAAATGTATGGAGTGGGAAGAGGCCGTCGGAAACAAGATGCTGAAAAAAAAGCCGCGGAAGTTGCTCTGAAAAAAGTGGGGTTAGTTTGAGTAGTAGGTTGGGTTGATTCCATAATTTATCTAGGATTGAGCCAGATTGATTGGGCGAATGGCATTCGCCCCTACACAAAGAAAGATTGGGCGAATGCCATTCGCCCCTACAGAAGAAATTCAACGGCGGGTTTCGTCTGTGCAGATCGCGGTTTTAACCGCCCGGTCAAATTAATTCGGCTCAGAAATATTTAAACACTGAACCCAACCTACAAATCACGACAAATCGCGTTCCCAGGAAATCAATTATTAGACAAAATGGGTTTGGCTAAATTAGCACAAAAATGATCATCAACAATGATAGAATCTATGTTGACTGGATCACTTTTCACACCCGGAGGCATCTCGCGATCGGGCTTGCTCATTTCCACTTTTTTACAAACTAATTGGGAAGTGCCAAGATTAGCAAAATTCCAAGTATAAACTTCCGTGTTACTGCTCGTCGCATTGGCAGGAGCTAAGGCCAAAGTAGTCAGTAACACGACTTCTAAAGTCACTAGAGCTACAAGGACAAATTTTAGCATAGACAACGCATCATCTTATTCAAACTTTCCTAATTCTAGTTTACCCGAAAAATCCTGATTTCTTACAGTTCGATCTGCAAGTATACAACTGGCTCCCTTAGCCGTTATAGCAGTCGAAGTAGATGTTAGGACTTTCTTAATTGCCGAACCCTTGATTTTATTGCTTCTGCCTTCTGCCTTCTGCCTTCTGCCTTCTGCCTTCTGCCTTCTGCGATATAATACGATCACCCAAATTTCCCGATCCGTGATGGGTGAAGAGTTAAGGGGGAAAAGGGGAAAAGAAGGGAAGGCGCGATCGTGAGTGAAAATCAACATCAAATCAAGGGAAGATCCCTAAACCTCCAAACCCGGTTTCTGATTTTAGACTCATGGCTAAAATCAATATTTTTAGTAAAGAAACCCGCTTTCTGCGTCAGTGCGATTAGCAATACGCGCTAGACATATTGATGTTCTTAATTGCACCAACCCTTGATTTTATTGCATCTTCCCTCTTCCTTCTTCCTTCTTCCTTCTTCCTTCTTCCTTCTTCTATATCAAAAAGAATTATCTTTTTTAACTTATGACAAACTCTAATCAAATAAATCAAATAGAGGGCAATTTATCCCCTAACTATCCCCTCATAATTAGGGAAATGGAAATAGATGATCTCGCACCAGTTTATCATTTAGGAGAAAAACTTTTTACCAGTGACTTATACCCCTATCTTTATCGCAACTGGGATGAATGGGAAGTTGTCGCACTATTTCATACAGATTCCAAATATTGTCTAGTGGCGGAAATCAACGATCAAATTGCCGGGTTTATCTTAGGAAATATTACCAGTAAAGCCTCTTGGACCTATGGTTATATTGTGTGGTTAGGAGTGAGTAATGAGTCTCAACGTCGCGGAGTAGCCAGTAAATTAGTCGATAAATTAGTCGAAATAATGATTAAAGATGGCGTGAGATTTTTATATTTAGACACCGATCCCGAAAACACAAGAGCCGTTAATTTTTTTACTCGCAAAGGCTTTGGGAATAGGCGAGAACATATTTATTTATCTATGAATTTAGCTAAGGATGAATATTATGGCAAAAAATTGGCAGAAAAACGAGAAAATTCAGCAAAACTGAAGAAGAAAAAACGACCCAAAAAGAAACACATTAAGAAAAAAAAAGCCCCTAGAAAAAAGAAAGAAAAAGGTGATTAAGGAAGAAGGAAGAAGGAAGAAGGTTAACAATTGATAATTATCAATTGTTAATTATCAATTATCAATTACCCAATCCTAGGGACACGGCACTGCCGTGTCCCCCATCACCAATTACTCGTTAACAACGGCTTGCATAGCCGCGATCGTTTTTTCACGATTCAATTTAAACATCAACACCCCTAATGGAGGTAAACACAAATCAAGAGAAAAAGGCTGATTATGGAAACACCATTCATCAGTCCACTTACCACCTAAATTCCCCATATTGCTACCGCCATATTCACGGGCATCACTATTAAAGATTTCCTTGTAGAAACCAGGCTCAGGAACCCCTACACGATAATGACTGTGAGGTTGAGGCGTGAAATTACACACCGCGACAATAAAGTCATTACCATCGTCCGCCCGACGGATAAACGACACCACACTATGACGATTATCGCTACAATCAATCCACTGAAACCCATCCTGGGAAAAATCTTGCTCATAAAGGGCAGCTTCAGCGCGATAAAGACTATTCAAATCCTTAAAGAATTGCTTGATTTGTTGATGGGCTTCAAATTGTAATAAAGGCCATTCCAAATCCCCCCAAACATTCCACTCACGCCACTGGGCGAATTCCATCCCCATAAACATTGTCTTCTTACCCGGATGGGCAAACATATAAGCAAATAACGCCCGCACATTAGCCAACTTCTGCCAATCATCCCCAGGCATTTTACCTAACATATTGCTCTTGCCGTGAACAACCTCATCGTGAGAAAGTGCCAACATAAAATTCTCACTGTGGTTGTACCACATACTAAACGTGATATTATTTTGGTGGAATTGACGAAACCACGGGTCCATGTGGAAATAATCCAACATATCGTGCATCCAACCCATATTCCACTTCAAATTAAAGCCTAAACCCCCTACATAAGTCGGCCAAGATACCATCGGCCAAGATGTCGATTCCTCCGCGATCGACAACGTACCTGGGAAATAACTAAAGATAACGTGATTCACTTGACGCACAAAATCCGCGGCTTCAATATTTTCCCGTCCCCCATATTGGTTACGGTCCCATTCCCCCGGTTCGCGACAATAATCTAAGTACAACATTGAGGCAACCGCGTCCACTCGAATCCCATCAATGTGATATTTATCAAACCAGAATAAAGCATTAGCCACTAAGAAATTGCGTATTTCATTTCGGCCATAATCAAAGACTAAAGTACCCCATCCCTTATGCTCGCCTTTGCGAGGATCTGGGTACTCATAAAGATGTGTTCCATCAAAGAAAGCTAACCCATGTCCGTCTTTAGGGAAATGTCCGGGTACCCAGTCCACAATTACACCAATGCCATTGGCGTGACACTCATCGACAAAATACATGAAATCATCAGGAGTACCATAACGAGAAGTCGGTGCAAAATAACCAGTGACTTGATATCCCCAAGAGCCATCAAAGGGATGTTCTGCAATGGGTAATAATTCAACGTGGGTATAGCCTAAGTCTTTGACGTAGGGAATGAGTTTATGAGCTAATTCGCGGTAGGTAAGAAAACGAGAATTAGGATTTAATTCTGATACTTGGACAACGCGTTCGGTTTCGCCATTAGGCAGTTTCGCCGGTTCGGAGGAAGCCGCGTGCAACCATGAACCAATATGACATTCATAGACGGAGATGGGATGTTTCAGGGGATCTGTATGACGGCGTTTTTCTAACCAGTCCCCATCCTTCCAAGTATAGGTTTCTAAGTTGGTAACAATGGACGCGGTTTTGGGGCGTACTTCCTGTTGGAAGCCGTAGGGATCTGATTTTTCGTAGGGGTGTCCATCTTGGTTTTTGACTTCATATTTGTAATTGGTTCCTACTCCTAAGCCGGGGATGAAGAGTTCCCAAATACCATGTCCGCGTTTCGCCATTTGATGTTTACGGCCATCCCAGTTGTTGAAGTCGCCAATGACGGAGACATTACGCGCATTCGGAGCCCACACAGCAAAATAGACTCCTTTGACACCATCAATTTCTGTGAGGTGGGCTCCTAATTTTTCGTAAATGCGATGATTATTTCCTTCCGCGAATAGGTGAATATCAAAATCGGTTAATTTGGGTGAACGGAAACTGTAGGGATCATAAATAACTCGTTCGTGTTCGCCTTCTTTGAGTTTTAATTGATAGTTTGCTAATTCAGGGATTTCTATGGTGCATTCAAAAAAGTGGGGGTGATGGACAGATTGCATCGGATACTCAGCGCGTGCTTGTGGTAAAACGACTGATACCGCGTCTGCATTGGGTAGGTAAGCTCGCACCGCCCAGACTTTTTTGCCATTGTTTTCAATGAGATGAGGCCCTAGCACTTCAAAGGGATCATGGTGTTGGTTCCAGACAATCCGGTTAATCTGATCAACGGGGATGTTTGTTGACATATCTTTTCCTAGTTAAACGTCATAACTAAAGCGACTTCAAAAGTTTAGGGAGAGAGATTTTTGACAAAACAAGAAACTGTTTTGTTTTTTTGATTTTTCAACTCCCTGGATGGGGCTCATAGTTAACTCAAAGTATTGTAAAACTTTGTTGAGTTTATAGACAAATAGGAGAAAATATAGCGCGTAATCCTGAGTGGTACAAACGTAGGGGCAATCCCCCCGTGGTTGCCCTGATCGGGGGTTGGCACGAAGGCACTACCCCTACAAATCTGTATGAATGATTTTATGGACACGCGATATCGTTTTTTTATAGACTTGAGGGAAAAATGGCACTTTTTTGGCGTTGCACAATTACTGAATGATGGTATTTGTAGGGGTAGGCCCCCGTGCCTACCCACCCCCCTGCCCCCGCAATTCCCCCCAAAACCCCCACGTGCGGGGGCAGGGGGGGCGGGGGGCAAGCTCACAAGTGTAGGTTTTTCGAGTGAAAAAACTCTGAATTCCAGACGGGGTGAGAAGCTTAACGATTCGCTGCTTTGGGTTGCGGGGGCGGTGACTCGATCAGGATTTCACAAAAAAACCTACCCTTGTCAGCGGGGGGCAAGGGGGGGTTGGGGGTTTAAGCTTTTGGGGCAACCACGGGGGGATTGCCCCGATTGTTCATCCCTTATATGTGCAACACCACTTTTTTCTCATTTATTTTCCGCAAAAAAATGAGAAAATGTAATATAAAATACAGATTTTCGGAAATAAATATGATATAGAGTGTCTGCTAAAGTACAACTAGGAAGATTCTCAGGAAGATAAACCGGGGGGGAGGGCTTCGTGGCAACGGTGATGAATGTCGATAACGCGATCGAACATCCAAGGGTAGTCTTGACGGTATTGGGGAATTAACGCGAGGGGACTAAGAAGAGCCGCGGCTGTGATATCGGCGATACTCATCTGATCGCGCACTAAGAAAGGTTTATCTTGCCAACGTTGGGCTAAAATTTCCATCGCGTTGAGGAGGCGAGTTTTGGCCAATGTCACGGAAGCATCATTGATGTGATATTGGCGACGCACCACTTGAATCAGAACTTGACTGAATAAAGAGGGGTCAATTTGTTTACCCTCCGTGGCCCGAAATTGATAATAAACAAAACGAGTCGCGGTGCCGATACTTTCATCAAGCCAGTCTTCCAACAGAGCTGCCTCAGTTTGCCATTGAGGTTCCGAAAAAAATAGGGCTGGAGTCGGACGGTAAGACTCCAGAAAATGAAAAATTCGTGTGGAATCGGAGAGCGCGATCGGTTGTCCCTCGACTTGAGGCAACAACACAGGAACCGTCGTTAACCCACCCGTCAGGGGTCGGAGCTTCAACGCGTGCAAGCCTGGGGTTAAGTTCTCCACTTGATAAGAGATCCCTTTATAACCCAAAGCTAAACGTGCTTTGCGACAGTAATGAGAGGTACTAAACTGAAGAAGAAGCATCCGAAATACCCTTGTTTTTGGGGTTGATCCGCGAACTAATGGCTTTATGTGTGTGTGAGGAGCCCATAGTTCTTGGGGGACACCCTAAGCACTATCAGGAATTGCCAGAGTTTCCCAATTAAGGCTTCTTGGCAGGAGCCGCGGAAGGAGAAGGAGACATAGAACCACTTGCCTTGGGAGAAGGAGCCATAGAACCACCAGCCTTGGGAGATTCGCCAGCCTTGGGAGATTCCCCAGCCTTGGGAGATTCCCCAGCCTTGGGAGATTCGCCAGCCTTGGGAGCTTTCTGCTCGGTCTTGGGAGCCTCTGGAGCCTTTTCTGGAGGCTTTGGTTCTTCGGCGCAAGCACCTAAGACAGCCGCCAAACCTAAGCCTAAAAGTACACTGAGTAATTTTCTATTCATAAAAACTCCTTCACGTTGAAACCCCTTCACAGGAAAGGGGAGAGGGGACTTGACTACTTTAGAAACGAATAATACACGATTCGCTAGATGATGATACTGCATTTATTCAAAAATTTCACATTTTTGATCCAGATCCCTCGAAAAAGTTTTCACCTGTCTCCCTTGTCCCCATCTCAAACCCCCAGAATTAACCTAATGGAAAGCCTTGACACCTTGATCAATAAGCTTCTTAATTTTTTTGTCTCTAAAGTATTTTTTTTTCTTATCAATCTGATAGTTTTAGCCAATTGCGATCGGTCTTCCCTTCTGTCTCCCCAGTCTGACTGTCTCCCCCTAGGGGCATTACCCCTCGACTAGAAGTAATTATTCGGAATATGGGCTTCAACAGTATGTCCGCGATCCTAGACAGGAAAGACTCTCCTGATCCGGTGTTACCATAGGAAGGTTGGATATCTTTTGTGGCAAAACATTATATTAGGCCTTGGTTGTCCCATCACCCTCAATAGTTGATATACAAAGATATTAGGAGAATCTTATGACCGTGGTTGTTAATCGTCCGGGTTCGAGGAGACCCCCCACCCCTCATCTCAAATCGACTATATCAGACACTATGACGAAAGTAACTCCCATTACCCAAGCACGACGTAAAAAGGCTTCTCGTTCCCCCACGCCCGGAACTAAAGGTAATGGGAAAGTCGCGGTGCTTCCTGTCTTTCCCAATTCTGCGGAAAAACCTTTGTGGTTGCGATCGCTTCTTAACCTCCAGTGGACGACCTCGATCGCGACGTTTGTGCTGTTGGGAGTGACTCTTAGCATTTATGGGGGAACTGTGTATGTGCAGAAGCGATGGAGTGAAGAATATCAAAAGCTGGAAAATTTACGTCGCGCTGAACAACAGTTTAGTGCTACTAATGAGGTCTTAAAACATCAAATTGCCAATACGGGAGCAAGTGCTTCTTCTGGTTTAAAGCCCCAAAGTCCGGCCGATTTACTGTTTGTAGCCCCTTCTTCCTCTCGTGCCACCTCGCCCGATCAACGAGTTTCCCCCCCTGAGCCTGAACCCGTTGAGAAATTGATTGATAATTCTCCTTTGGGATATTAGAAAACAAGGAAGAAGGAAGAAGGAAGAAGGAAGAAGGAAGAAGGAAGAAGGAAGGAAGGAAGGAAGGAAGAAGGAAGAAGGAAGAAGGAAGAAGGAAGAAGGAAGAAGGAAGAAGGAAGAAGGCAAATTCTCTATTCCTATTTCCTTTATTATGAACCTAACACCTAATGTCTAACATTTACTACCTCAAAAGGCCTAACATCTACTACCTTACACCTAATGTCTAACATCTACTACCTCAAAAGGCCTAACATCTACTAACTAACACCTATTATCTAACATCTATTACCTAAGACATTTTTACCCTATGAAATATGATGCTCGTTTTGAGCGAGATTCCTCGCGAGTTCCACGCAATAAATCATTAAAAAAAAACAAAGTGCGAGACAAAAATGCCAAAAAATCGGTTGGGAGTCGAACTCAAAAACTGTCCCAAAATATTATAAAAACGCTGAGTTTTCTTTTATCCCAATTTGTCGCGAAACCAGACATTAAACGCCTTTATATTGTCTGGATAATTTTCATTATAAGTGGTGTAGGATTGGGGGTAAATTTAGTTCGTTTACAAATTATCCAAGGAACTGAATTAAAAAGATTGGCACAAGACCAACAATTAACAAAATCTCGTCCTTTTGTGCCACGACGGACAATTATCGATCGCAATGGTGATATGTTAGCCCTTGATCGACCTGTTTTTACTCTTTATGCACACCCCACATTATTTAAAGAAAGTAAAGACGCGATCGCGTCTAAATTAGCTCCAACCCTAGTACAAGGAACGATTTTCGCTAAGACTCCGGCGGAATTATTATCATTATTTAATAAGGCTCCTAGTGGTCTTAAAGTGGCTGAATCTTTACCCGAAGAAATTTCTGATAATATCAAAAATTTAATGCTCGATGGTTTAGAATTACTCCCCAGTCAACAACGACTTTATCCCCAACAAGAACTCGCGTCTGAAGTCGTTGGTTATGTTGATGGCGATAGAAATGGACAAGCGGGAGTCGAATATAGTCAGCAAAATTTATTAGAAAGAACTATGCCAAAACTCCGTTATCAACGGGCGATGAATGGCGCGTGGATTCCTGAACAATTAGCCACCGGTTTTGTGCAATTTGATGACTTAAAAATGCAGATTACCATTGACTCTCGTTTGCAACGGTTAGCGCGTGAAGCAGTCCGTCAACAAATGGAAAAATTCAAGGCAAAACGGGGGACTGTTATTGTCATGGATTCTTGGAATGGTGAATTATTAAGTGTTGTTTCTGAGCCTACTTATGATCCTAATCAATATTATAATTTTAGTCTTGATCGCTTTAAAAATTGGGCGTTAACTGATGTTTATGAACCGGGTTCTACTTTTAAAGCAATTAATGTCGCGATCGCGTTGGAAGCAGGAGTTATTACACCAGATAGTGTATTTAATGACGAAGGTCGCATTTTTGTCGATGGCTGGCCCATTGCTAATTATGATTATGAACAAGCGGGAGGAAGAGGCTCGACGAGCGTTAGAGATATTTTAAAATATTCCAGTAATGTCGGGATGGTTCATATTATCCAAAAAATGAAAGCGAGTGATTATTATAATGCTTTACAACGATTAGGATTAGGACAAACAACGGGAAGTGATCTTCCTTTTGAAGTACCTAGTCAAATGAAAAACCGACAACAATTTATCAGTTCTCGCGTGGAAGCCGCGACGACAGCTTTTGGTCAAGGGTTTTCCCTCACACCACTACAAATGGTACAGTTAATGGGGTCTTTAGCCAATGGTGGAAAATTAGTAATTCCCCATATTGTTCGCGGACTTTTTAATACAAAAGGTGAGGCTTTTTGGGAACCGAATTATCCCGAACCTCAAAAAGTATTTTCTCCTGAAAGCACTCAAAAAGTTATTGAGATGATGGAAAGTGTTGTCCATGATGGTACGGGAAAAGCCGCGAAAATTCCGGGGTATCGTATTGGGGGGAAAACGGGTACGGCACAAAAGGCTAAAGATGGTGTTTATTCTAAGGCTATTGTTACCAGTTTTGTCGGTATTATGCCTGTGGATAAACCTCGTTATGTAGTGTTAGCTGTTTTTGATGAACCCCAAGGGGGATCGGGTGGTGTTGTCGCGGCTCCTGTGGTAAAATCGGTGATCGAATCTCTGATCAGCATTGAGAAAATTCCCCCTTCTAATATTGATGAAGTGCAACAGCAAAAGGAAGCCGAAAAACCCTAGGAATAAGTGGGTAATAGGTAATAGGTAATAGGTGATAGGTAATTCTGCTTCTTCCTTCTTCCTTCTTCCTTCTTCCTTTGTGCTTTTGTGGTTCATTACTTCTCTTCCCTCTTCTCTCTTCCCTCTTCCTTCATTACAATGAATTATTGTGTCAATCCGAATCCTGTGATTAAACCTATTAGCCAAGGAAGGTTTGGACGCACCTTTTTAGCCATGAATGAAACTCAAACAGTCATGGAAGCATCCTCGGAGGAAAAACAAAATTGGCCTACGATAATACCTGCAAATATCTGGCGGAAAGAGATCCCCTCTCATTTGTGCGCTGGCTTCTTAACATCGAACCTACCACGATTGAGTTACTGAAAACAGAACTTTCGATGGAACCCATTGAAGCCGATGCCCTTATTTTACTGCAAATTGATCAGCGTATACTCCATTTAGAATTTCAAACCGTACCCTATTCTACCCCACCTATCCCGACGCGGATGCTAGAATATAAGGCAAGGTTAGTTAGGCAATATAATTGCTCCATAGAGCAGGTTGTTATTTTTCTGAAAGCCACTGAATCACAATTAGTCTCCCAAACTCAGTACGAAGATGAATACACCCGACATCGTTACCGAGTGATTCGTCTTTGGGAGCAAGATCCGGCTCTACTAATAGCTAATCCCAATTTATTGCCATTGGCTACCCTAGCTACAAGTAATGATCCTAATTCTTTATTAGGACAAATTGCTGAAGAAGTGGCTAAAATAGAAGAATCAAAATCTCGTAATGAGATTTCCGCGTGTATCTCAATTCTCGCCGGATTGAGATTTGACAAAACTTTGGTTAATCAATTATTCCGAGAGGACATTATGCGAGAATCAGTCATCTATCAAGATATCTTGCAAAAAGGATTACAACAAGGATTACAACAAGGTAGAATCGAGGGAATGATCACTGCTGATTTGGCAATGATTCGCCGACAACTTACTCGTCGTGTCGGTTTTTTATCACCGCAATTTGATCGGCGCATTCAACAATTGTCTATTTCTGAGTTAGAAGAGTTAGGAGAGGCTTTATTAGACTTTTCTACTGAGGATGATTTAGCTCTGTGGTTGTCGGCACGTCAAATGTAAATTTCTTTTTCAAGGAAATAAACCGAGTTTTTCTGTCTAACTCGCGACTTTAGCCCAGAGAAACCGGGTTTCTTTTTAGGGAGAAAGTAGTCGGTGTCAACTTTCTGAGAAACCCGGTTTCTCTGGGGGGAGTTTGGTTAAATTAGTGTCAACTTTCTCAGAAACCCGGTTTCTCTGCGATTGAAACTAGGGAATTTCGACTAATTTATTGCGCGAAGATAACCCGGATTTTATTGTGATTTGAGATTTGGGAATATCCAATTTTTTTGACAGCAATTTAATTAATTCCTCATTGGCTTTTCCCTCCACAGGGGGCGATTTTAGATGCACTGTCCATGATCCATCGGTTTCTTGTTGTATATTTTGTGTTTTAGAATTGGGTTTTACTTTGATTTGCAAAATTGTCATGTTAAAGTGCATCCAAAATCAAGATTAAGCGATCGCGTGATAATTGGTTAATTTTTCCCAGGCCGATCGCGCTACGATCATATCATAAGGGACAGGTGGTTTTATCGGTCGATAATCTCGTTCATTAGCAATGCCATGACGTAATAGCGCGTTAACCACTAAACAGGGTTCATCACTAAAACTTAAGGCCCCATGAGGAACCCCTGGGGGAATGGTGACAACGACAGGAACGCGATCGCATAAAGGAATATAACGATATTGACGGTTTTGTAATACAACTAAGACAAAACTACCCCGTACAACCAAAATTTGATCAGTTTGAAAATGATGCACAAATAAATCATCTTTCGCCCATGCTGACACTTGTACTAAAATGGTTTCATTGCTTGATTGCGGTGTATAAAATTCCGCCATCCCCGACTTAACTGATTCTAAATGTCGAATTTCTATCTGCTTAGACAAACCCATGTTAATGTCTCCTAACAAGAGATTGTTTGACTTAGACTGACATTAACCCAGTTTTTTGTAAAGTTTTGTTAAATTCAATACGAATTGGCACAAAATATGATAATAAAAAAAACAGGTCGATCGCGGTTTTGCGGCGCGATCGCACCCCAAAAACAGGCAAAAGTCGGTCACTAGGAGTATTCCGAGTCGTGACAAGGTAGAGAAATAAATTGACAAACCATATAACGAGGTATTTTAGATGAAGAGTCATTAGACTCCCTTTCCACGAGATCATGGGCGGGGGGCGCGACACAAATGCCAATTTGGCTTATTCCTGCCATGAGGGTAATCACTTGATGAATAATGCAGTCTATTTCATCAATTAATTGCTCGGCTACTTGAAGAGTAGGAGTAACAATAAAAAAGGTTCTTGATCCATTGGGACTAGGGGCAAATCCCAAACGACAGTCCCGTAAGAGCGATTGAGTAGATACACTGAAAGACTCATAAAAGCGATGTACTATGGCACGATATAGAGATTCACTTAGACTTTTGTCGTCAGAAATAGGTTGAGATAACATGAATGGTTCCTCATGGATGGCTGATAGAAGCCTTGCTTCTATATTCTCATAATTCAATGTTAAAAAATGTTTTTCCTTCTGTGGGTGACGGGAGTCAGTGCCAAATGTGACTTTCTTTTGATCCCGCAATGATCGCGCTCTTCTCTCACCTGTGATTTATCTTACCCTTTTTAGTGATCTGTATCACATTTATTGACAAGAGGGAAGGAAGAATGAAGAAATAATGAACCACAAAGGCACAAAGGCACAAAGGAAGAGCCTAGAGCCGAGAAGGAAGAAATAATAAACCACAAAGGCACAAAGGCACAAAGGAAGAGCCTAGAGCCTGGAGCCTAGAGCCTAGAGGGAAGAAATAATAAACCACAAAGGCACAAAGGCACAAAGGAAGAGCCTAGAGCCGAGAAGGAAGAAATAATAAACTACAAAGGCACAAAGGCACAAAGGAAGAGCCTAGAGCCGAGAAGGAAGAAATAATAAACTACAAAGGCACAAAGGCACAGAGGAAGAGGGGAGAAGGAAGAGGGTGGTGGGTGTTAGTGTTAGATGGTAGGGTTAATAAAGGCGTTAAGTATTGCGAAATCTAAAATCTAAAACCGATATGACTTTGACTATTGAAATCCTTAAGACTAAATTTGACGAAGCTTTGATATCTGCGTTTGGTGACACCTTCGCGGGTATCGATCCGATGTTATTCTCCGCGACTAATCCCAAATTCGGTGATTATCAATGTAATATCGCGATGTCTTTAACTAAAAAACTCGGCCAACCCCCAAGATCGATCGCGTCTATTATTATCGAAAATCTCGATGTATCAAATATTTGTGAAACTCCTGAAATTGCTGGGCCTGGTTTTATTAATTTACGTTTAAAACCTGATTATTTATCGGAATGTTTAAACGCGATCGCGTCTTCTCCTCGTCTGGGTATTGCGGCTGCGAAAAATCCTCAAAAAGTGATCGTTGACTTTTCTAGTCCCAATATCGCGAAAGAAATGCACGTTGGCCATCTGCGATCAACCATTATCGGAGATAGTTTAGCGCGTATTTTAGAATTTCAAGGCCATGATGTTTTACGACTTAATCATGTGGGGGACTGGGGCACTCAATTTGGGATGTTAATTACCTATTTACGGGAAGCTTACCCAGAAGCTTTAACTACCGCGAATGCTTTAGAATTGGGAGATTTAGTCAGCTTTTATCGTCAAGCGAAAAAACGCTTTGATGAGGATGAAGTCTTTAAGGAAAATTCCCGTCAAGAGGTGGTGCGTTTACAAAGTGGTGCGGAAGATAGTCGTCACGCATGGGGATTATTATGTGAACAATCTCGACGGGAGTTTCAAGTTATTTATGATTTATTAGATATTAAGTTAACGGAAAGAGGTGAGTCTTTTTATAATCCTTTTTTACCGGCTGTTGTGGAAGATTTAACACAGTTAGGGTTATTGGTGGAAAATCAAGGGGCTCAATGTGTCTTTGTGGAAGGATTTACTAATAAAGAAGGGGAGCCTTTACCCTTAATTGTCAAAAAAACGGATGGCGCTTATAATTACGCGACAACGGATTTAGCCGCGATCCGTTATCGCATCGAAAAAGAAAGTGCCGATCGCGTTATTTATGTGACAGACTCCGGCCAAGCGAATCATTTTGCCCAAGTGTTTAAAGTTGCCAAAAAAGCGGGTTGGATACCTGATACTGTAGAGATTGTTCATGTTCCCTTTGGTTTGGTTTTAGGGGAAGATGGTAAGAAATTAAAGACGCGATCGGGTGACACGGTACGTTTAATTGATTTATTAAATGAGGCGATCGCGTATGCCAAAAATGATTTAGAAACACGCGTGGAAAAAGAAGGACGGACTGAAACTGAAGAGTTTATTAATAATGTCGCTAAAATCATCGGTTTAAGTGCGGTAAAATATGCGGATTTAAGTCAAAATCGCACCAGTAACTATGTCTTTAGTTACGAGAAAATGTTGGCATTACAAGGCAATACTGCACCCTATTTATTATACGCGTATGTGCGTGTAAAAGGCATTGGACGCAAAGGGGGTATTGATTTTGACAGTTTAGATGAAAAGGCCACAATCGTTTTACAGGAAGAAGAAGAGTTAGTATTAGCCAAACATTTATTACAATTTAATGAAATCTTGGCTGCGGTTGAGGTGGATTTATTACCGAATCGGATTTGTCAATATTTGTTTGAATTGAGTCAGAAGTTTAATCAATTTTATGATAAGCATGATGTGTTGAAAGCAGCGGAATCCTTACGGACTTCTCGCTTAGTTTTATGTGATTTAACCGCGAGAACTTTAAGTTTAGGTTTAGGATTATTGGGGATTAAGGTGTTAGAAAGAATGTAATTTGAGAGACGTGATTGAGAGACACGATCGCGTACAATGCAGAATCGGGCGGGCCTAGGGGCATCTACAATTGGGGGGTGAGGGATCAAAAATCTGTATTGAGCGCGATCGAGTCTTTTCCTCTTAAGGGAAATCATAACTTTTAAATGTAGGGGCAATCCCCCCGTGGTTGCCCCCAATGAATGATTTTATGGACACGCGATCAAATATATCTTTCTCCTGAAATTTGACAAATTTTAAAGAGGGGAAGATTAGGCATTTTTTTAATAAGATTAATTATAAATATTGGGGATTTTAATTACATAAATTACACTAAGCTATTACGCATTTAGAATTGCTAGTACAACAGGGCTTAAGCCCGGTGACAAGCAGGATGCTTGTCCTAATTTATGTGGTTTAAATGCGATTAGGCTTACCCCTCTTCCCCTTTGCTTCTTCCCTCATCCTTCTTCCTTCATCCTTCTTCCTTCATCCTTCTTGCGTTATTATGGTAATATAGGGAGCGACTCAAACAGAAAAAAACCTGGATGAGTTTCTGATGAAGAAGCCAGTAGTGATTTAGACAAAAAATAAACGCTCATGTACAACTTTTTACCGATCGCGTACTTCCAAAATAAATTCGTCCCCTTTGCCGAAGCCACCCTTTCGATCGCGACTCATGCCTTACATTACGGCACAGGAGCCTTTGGAGGATTACGAGGAATCCCCGATCCCGAAAATCCCAACCAAGTATTACTATTTAGATTAGATCGTCACGCGCAACGATTAAGTCAAAGTGCCAAATTTCTGCACTATGATGTACCCGCCAGTAAAATTCAAGAGGTATTAATTGAATTTATTAAGAAGAATAAACCCACAAAACCTTTTTATTTACGGCCCTTTGTCTATACATCAGATTTAGGAATATCCCCCCGTTTACACAAAATTGAAAAAGATTTTATGGTGTATGGATTAGAATTAGGAGATTACTTATCCCCAGAGGGAGTCAGTTGTCGAATTAGCTCTTGGTATCGTCAAGAAGATCGTAGTTTTCCCTTAAGAGGTAAAATTTCCGGTGCTTATATTACCTCATCATTAGCCAAAACAGAGGCAGTAGAATCGGGGTTTGATGAAGCCATTTTAATGAATTCCCAAGGGAAAGTCTGTGAAGCATCGGGGATGAATCTTTTTCTTGTCAGAAATGGTAAGTTAATTACCCCGGGTGTAGATCAGGATATTTTGGAAGGAATTACTAGGGATAGTATTTTAAAAATTGCCAAAAATCTAGGCCTTGAAACCATCGAACGTCCCGTAGATAAATCGGAATTATTAATTGCTGATGAAGTCTTTTTAAGTGGTACTGCGGCGAAAATTACTCCCGTTAAACAGATTGAAAATTATCATTTCTCAGGGGAAAAACCGATCACTAATAAATTACGGGAGAAATTGACCGCGATTACAGAAAATCGTGATTCAGATTATCAAGATTGGGTATTTAAAGTTCCTTTCGGATAAGCATCTTCCAAAGGTGGTAAGGGCGGGTTCACTGGTATCTAAACAACATAACCTGAATACAGGTGAACCCGGAGCATCCGGGTTTGGCAAAAACTATTAGTGAGGGCGAAGCATTCGGATTATCAATTATCGGTTTTGATCGATAAATTCTTTACCCGAAGGCTTCGCCCCTACTACTTTCCTTTGTGCCTTTGTGCCTTTGTGTTTAAAAGCGATTATAATAGAAAATTGTCTAACTCGATATTACCTAAATTTATGACAAGAACACTCTACTATACAGCGCGATCGCCCTACGCCCGAAAAGTGCTAATTTTACTAGCCGAGAAAAATTTAGCAGTAGAACTGAAAGAAACCGATATAATTAATAAAAGCCCGGAATTTCTGAAAATTTCCCCCATTGGCAAAGTCCCAGTTTTAGTCGATGAAGACGGAACAACCCTTTGGGATTCCACCTTAATCATCGAATATTTAGACGAAACCTATCCCGAACCGAATTTGTATCCCCGTGAAAAAGAAGCCTACTTACAAAGTCGTCAGTGGGAAGAATTAGCCGACACTTTAGCCGATAATGCCATTACTTTATGGTATCAAAAGCTAAAAAGTGACCCCAGTGTTGATTTATCAAATTCACGGAATCAATTAACCATCGATCGCGTATTAGCCTGGTTTAATCAGCAATTAATCGACGGTGATTACTTATTAGGTAATACCTTCAGCGCGGTTGATATTGCGACAGTCTCCGCCTTGGGATATTATAACCTGCGTTTTGGGGAAGATTGGCAACAAAAATATCTCAAATTAGGACAATGGTTTACCCGTCTCCATGAGCGTGAGTCAATTCAATCAACCGCGCCTAAAGCCTAATTAGAGAAATCAAAACAATACCTTTTCCTTTGAGATTCGTAGGTTGGGTTGAGCCATGAAACCCAACGCATTTTTTGGGTTTCGTGCCTCAACCCAACCTACAACTTATCTCAAGTGACACCTTTTATGGCAATCTACAAAAGAAACAAATAAAAAGAGTCTGGCTATGCAAACCCTTCCCAAACCCACACAAACTGCTGCTACGCCTCCGGAATTTGATACTACGATTCGTCGTCGCAAAACCCGTCCAGTCAAAGTTGGAAACGTGACTATCGGTGGTTCAAATCCCGTCGTCGTCCAGTCTATGATTAACGAAGACACCCTCGACATCGAGGGATCAGTCGCGGGGATTCGTCGCTTACATGAAATAGGTTGTGAAATAGTCCGCGTTACCGTGCCCAGCATGGCCCACGCGATCGCGCTTGCCAAAATCAAACAAAAATTAATAGAAACTTATCAAGCAGTCCCTTTAGTCGCGGATGTGCATCACAATGGCATGAAAATAGCCCTGGAAGTCGCCAAACACGTTGATAAAGTAAGAATTAATCCGGGTTTATACGTCTTTGAAAAACCGAGAGCCGATCGCGCCGAATTTAGCCAAGAAGAATTTGAAGAAATTGGGGCAAAAATCCGCGAAACCCTAGAACCCCTAGTGGTATCCCTCCGCGATCAAGGAAAGGCCTTGCGAATAGGAGTCAATCATGGCTCCTTAGCAGAAAGGATGCTATTTACCTACGGAGATACCCCCGAAGGGATGGTACAATCGGCCTTAGAATTTATCAGAATTTGCGAATCCCTTGATTTCCGTAATATAGTCATCTCCATGAAAGCATCACGCGTTCCCGTGATGTTAGCCGCCTATCGCCTCATGGTGAAACGCATGGATGAAAACGGAATGGACTACCCTTTGCATTTGGGAGTCACCGAAGCCGGAGATGGGGAATATGGGCGGATTAAGTCTACCGCGGGAATTGGTACACTGTTAGCAGATGGAATTGGGGACACCATTCGCGTCTCCCTCACGGAAGCCCCAGAGAAAGAAATTCCCGTTTGTTATAGCATCCTTCAAGCCCTGGGATTGCGAAAAACAATGGTAGAATATGTCGCGTGTCCATCCTGTGGCCGTACTCTATTTAATTTAGAAGAAGTGTTACACCAAGTCCGCGAAGCCACTAAACATTTGACGGGGTTAGATATCGCGGTGATGGGGTGTATTGTCAATGGCCCCGGAGAAATGGCCGACGCGGATTATGGCTATGTGGGTAAACAACCCGGTTATATTTCCCTGTATCGCGGGCGCGAAGAAATTAAAAAAGTCCCCGAAGATAAAGGTGTTGAAGAGTTAATTAACCTCATTAAAGCCGACGATCGCTGGGTTGATCCCTAGGATACTTGGAAATAGGAGCTTTGCACCAGCACCAGGGGTTAAAACCCCTGTCTTATAGCTAAAGTCCTCGCATATAGGACTGAAACCGCAATACCCCCCTTTTCCTTCTTTCTTTGCACCCGCAGGGTGGTTTCAGGTATCGGGGCAACCACGAGGGGCAACCACGGGGAGCAAGCACGGGGGCAACCACGGGGGGATTGCCCCTACAGAAAATGAAACAGCCCTCCCTTGCACCAGGGGTTAAAACCCCTGTCTCATAGCAGAAGTCCTCGCATATAGGACTGAAAGGGCAATGCCCCCTCTTCCTTCTTCCTTCTTCCTTCTTCCCTCTTCCTTCTTCCCTCTTCCTTCTTCCCTCTTCCCTCTTCCTTCTTCCTTCCTCTTCCTATCGTGTGTGTTAAATTGGGCTAAGGATGAAAAAATGTATTTTGGTGGCGTGTAAAGAAATGACTATATCAAAACGTGGAATAATTATAGGTGCAACAGCAGTAATGTTAACCGCGGTCGCGGTGGCCGGTGCAGGTATTCATCTTGGTAAAGCATCTTTTCCAGATAGTCCAAAAGAACTTGTTGATGAAGTTTGGCAAATTATTGATAAAAGTTATGTAGATGGTACATTTAATCAAGTGGACTGGAAAGCAGTTCGGACTGACTATCTTAATCGTACTTATAAGACAGAGCAGGATTCTTATAAGGCGATCCGTGAGATGTTGAAAAAACTCGATGATCCTTATACTCGTTTTATGGACCCCGATGAGTTCAAGAGTATGCAAATTGATACTTCTGGGGAATTAACCGGGGTGGGAATCCAGTTAGCGCAGGATGAAAAAACGAAAAAACTTGTAGTAATTTCTCCTATTGAAGATACTCCTGCATTTAAAGCGGGAATTATTTCCAAAGATATCATTATTAAAATTGATGATAAGCCGACGGAAGGAATGACAACTGATCAAGCGGTTAAATTAATTCGGGGGCCGGTTAATACGCAGGTGACTCTTACCGTTTTACGCGATAAGAAACAATTAGTTTTTCCCCTGACACGCGCGAAAATTGAAATTCATCCCGTTCGTTTTTCGACTAAACCGAGTCTTCTTGGTAAGGGTGAAATTGGTTATATTCGCTTGAATCAATTTAGCGCGAATGCCTCCTCGGAAATGAAAAACGCGATCGAGACATTAGAGAAGAAAAATGTTACGGGTTATATTTTGGATTTGCGATCGAATCCGGGGGGATTACTCTTTGCCAGTGTGGAAATTGCTCGGATGTGGTTGCAGGAGGGCACGATTGTTTCTACCGTCGATCGCGTGGGTGAAACCGATCGCCAAGTGGCCAATAAACGCGCATTAACAGATAAACCCTTAGTGATTTTAGTTGATGGTGGTTCAGCCAGTGCCAGTGAAATTTTATCCGGTGCTTTACAGGATAATAAACGTGCTACTTTAGTAGGAACAAAAACCTTTGGTAAAGGGTTAGTGCAATCGGTTCGTCCCGTAGGAGGGAGTTCCGGTTTAGCTGTTACTATTGCTAAATATTTTACTCCTAGTGGACGTGATATTAATCACGCGGGTATTGAACCGGATGTTAAAATTGAATTAACAGATGAACAAAAGCAAGGCTTGAGACGCGATCGTGATAAAATTGGCACTCCTGCCGATCAGCAATACGCGAAAGCATTGGAAATTTTAACGAAAAAGATTGCTGAAACTAAAGGCAATAAGACTAAATCTTCTAATGCCAAGTAATTCAACGAGATAAGGGTGGAAGGCGCGATCGTCCACCCCTGTCAAGGAAGAAGGAAGAGGGAAGAAGGAAGAAGGAAGAGGGAAGAAATTATGAACCACAAAGGCACAAAGGCACAAAGGAAGAAATTATGAACCACAAAGGCACAAAGGCACAAAGGAAGAGGGAAGAATGTTAATAGTTTTAACCATTGTCTATTTGTCACATTTAAACACCAGTGAATAAAACCGAACCATTGAAAATTCACTAAATATAAGAGTTGACACTTATTGAGAGATTAAAATTATGTCTTTCTCGTTTCTTACTAATGTTTATAGTGATGAACTAATACCATTAAATACATTTAACAAAGAACCTGGTAACGTTCTTGATTTGGCTTGGAAAAATCCGGTAACAATTACTCGGAATCAACAATATTTTGCTTGATTGCGTCGTGATGATTTGACGCAGATGATGAAAGTTATAACTCTTTCTAAAAAGCTTTTAGAAATCCTCGATACTGCTTATAAATTGCGTTTAGGAGAAGATGTTAATTCTCAGAATCCCTTTGTATGGTTAAAGGTTTTTGACTCTGATGAGTTAGGTGAATTTATTACAGAAATTCTGAACGCATTTCAGGATTTAAGTTCTGGAATTAATGACTGGGAACTATTGGATGCAGTTATCCATGAGTGGCAGGAAAGTGCTATTACTCTACAAAATCAAGAGGTTTTATCAGCTTTTTTAAGTGAAGATTTTGATGAGGTTTTATTGACAAAACCCAGACTCTAAAAAATTCTCTATTGGTTAATCAATAACATTTTTACTGGTCAAATATCTGATAAAATCATGTCACCAGAAGAACCATTAACACCACCCCAAGAATCCTTATCTTCTGAAGAAGATAAAATAGAAATAACTATACAACAAACAGAAAGTGTAACTTGGTTAGTTGTTGCCAAAAATCGACGAGTAAATCGAGATTGGGAATCTGTATTATTACGATCTCCTAATAATGAGAAACCGGGTTTCTAGCCCGATGCTTCTCACTAAGTCCAGGTTTTCTGAAGAAACCCGGTTTCTGAATATTTATGTTTTAGCCCGATGGAGCGCAAACCAGGACGTGTTTTTCCCTTAAAAGGAAAACTTTATCAAGGGGCATGGGAATATGAAGTAACCAGTGGCGATCGCGTCTTTTATATACCTGACTCGGAAAAGCAAAAAGTTATTGTATATTATGCCGGAGAACATATTAAACCAGCACCTATTCCGCCCTCTAATTAGCCCTACTTAACCACAAAAATAAACCACAAAGCCACTGAGAGTCCAGTGAGAAACCGGGTTTAATGCCCGATGCTTCTCACTAAGTCCGGGGTTTCTATGGAACTTACGCAATACTAACGTAACGCCGCCTTCTGGGCGGTTATGAAATATGTGATAATTATCTTGGCGACTGCTATAATAATAAGCCTGTAGCTTTAGTACCCCTATGACTACCCTGACTCTCAACCTCAACCCCATTATTAAGCTGACAGATGATCAATTTTTTCAACTCTGTCAAGAAAATGAGAATATTAGATTAGAACGCACGGCTAAGGGAGAATTAATTATCATGTCACCAACAGGAGGAGAAACTAGCAGCAGCAATGCAGGAATAACTGCACAGCTTTGGATTTGGAATGAGCCAAATAAACTTGGTAAAGTTTTTGATTCCTCTGGCGGTTTTAAACTTCCTAATGGTGCAGATAGATCCCCTGATGCTGCTTGGGTAAAATTAGAACGCTGGGATGCTTTAACTGCTGAACAACAAAAGAAATTTCCCCCTTTGTGTCCAGATTTTGTGGTCGAGTTGCTTTCTCCGAGTGATAGCTTGAAAGAAACTCAGGATAAAATGAAAGAGTATCGAGATAATGGTGCGCTTTTGGGTTTGTTAATTAATCGCAAAAATCGGCAAGTAGAAATTTATCGTCCGAATCAAGAAGTTGAGGTGTTGGAATCTCCAACTACTGTATCAGGTGAAGATGTTCTCCCCGGATTTATTTTGAATCTTGAATCAATCTGGTAATGTGTGATCGCACTTACTGAATCAGCAGTAAAGTTAAATTAACCTAGTATGCGGATACGAGAGTAAACTGTTACGCATTTAAACCACTAACGAGGCTTGTAGGGTGCGTCAGCTATAACACTTATTAGGCACGGGAAACGCTGCGGACTGACGCACCCTACAATACTATTTTAAATGCAGTACAGCTTATTCAGAGGTGTTAACTTAACCGAAAGACCTCCCGGGGTTTTAACCCCTGGAGGACTGTGGGAAAGCGCATTAAGTGGACACGCTTTAAGCACTGCTATTTCCCTTTTAGATCAGTTAGAAATATCCCGATTTTTCGCATACTGTTTCAACACGGGATTTAAACGAAATAATGTGATCTGTTCCCGTTCTATTGCATCCAATAAAAACCGATTTATGAGCGATCTCACTGCATTGACTATATCTGACGACGGCAATTGTATTTTGTTTAAAACTTGCAATAAAGCCAGGGGTTCAGTTTGATTAGCAAGGTAATTCATAACTGCCAATTCTTGCTTAGTTAACTGCTGAAATTGTTGATATAATTGAAATTGCAAGGATTCATCTAAAATCGGTATCTCGCATTGCAAAAATTCCGAAACTCTCCCACTAAATAATTCTCGAATCAGCGTTGCAGTTAACTCTAACCATAGAGGATTGCCTTGATAAATATCAATCAAAGTTGACCATGTTTCCTCATCGGATAACTTTTGTGAGTTCAAAATCTCTTTAGCTGCTGCTAATTCTAATCTTTCCAAGACAAGCGATCTCACGGGATTATGCTCTTTTTCTAATCTGGTAATTTCTCTAGGTTTTTCGGAACTAATCAACATTAAACAACTATTATGACAGACTTCGGCAATTAGTTTAAAAAATAACTGATAATTTTCACAGTCTGATTTGTATTGTCCTGCGAGTTGTCCGCTGCTAAAAAGCATCTGCACGTCATCAAGGATAATCAGACAACGATTGTTGCGTAAGTGGTTGAGGATTTGGGAAATTTTGGTTTCAATATTTGGTGAAATTTCTGATGCTTGGGAAAAGATTTGTAGCAGGTTGGTGAGGGTTGTTTCTAGGGTTGGGAAAAAACGGAGACTGCGATAGATGATGTAATCAAATTGGGTTTTGATTTGGTCAATTAGGCGGAGGGAGAGGGTGGTTTTGCCAATTCCGCTGATGCCTAGAAGTGCGATGAGGCGAGTGAGATCGTGTGTGATCCAGTTTTCGAGGGTGGTGAGTTGGGGAGTGCGATCGTAGAAGCTGAAGATTTCGGGTGCGTCGCCTAAGTCGATGTGGGGTTGGGTTGGGGTTTGTTGGGTGTTTTCGGGAGAGGAGGGCGATCGCTCTTCTGATGTGAAAATGTTAATATTATTGAATGTTGAATTATTTTGACAAACTCCTGAAACGATAAATTTATTATTATTTTTAAAATTTTTAAATATAGAGCTAAAATTAGTCTTGGTAACTTTTTCACCTAATGCTGATGACAGAATATGCCATAATTCATGTCCGACATTTTTCGCATGACTTTCACTAAAATCATTATCCTTAGCAATTTCCAGGTAAGTTTGACCTTGGATAGTACCTTTTAATACAGCTTTTTGTAAATGCTCTAAATGTTTTCCGGTTTTAGCAAATACTAGAGAATCTGCTAGTTCTAAGACTTCCATGATATCCATAAACCCAATAAATACTAAATTGAAACAGATTATATCATACTTTTCCTACTTTCGTACTTTTTGTTACTTTTCGTACTTTAACTGGGTGACGAAACTCCGTACTTTTCATACGGCTAAGTAGTGATCGTTTCCTTTAATATAGGGTTGTTTACTGTAGAGCCGCAAAGGTGAGTAAACGTTTAGTTAAGTGAGCGAAAAATCAAGGGAATATTTATGGCTAAAAAGCACATGGGTGAAGTTAAAACGCCAACAGGTTCTCCGTACCCTTATTATTGGGATGAGGATACTGGCAAAGTATATGTTGGCAGTGAATCTGCTGGTAAAGCCTCATCCTCTGATGAAGCTTGGCGTAAAGCGAACTACTACGCAACTACGCTTAAAAAGCTATCTTAATCTCGTCTAGGTGCTTCCCTGTATTATAAAAAACTACCTAGTCGGCAAATATTAAGATTTTCTAAATAGAAACACTTGATGAAATCAATAGAGGGTGAAAATGACAGATTTCAGTTATTTGGACAGGCTGGCAGATCAAGCACAAGACGAAGTAGATCGACTTCTTGAAAGGGCTCAGTATTATCTAGAGCAAGAAGATACAACCAAAGCTCTCACTAATTATGTAGATGCTCTCAATGCCTATGCTAAGTTTGCCGAACATCACACTAAGGCAATCACAGTAAAGATGCCAATTGACATCAACATCAATCAGAGAAACTCGGCAAAAATCTATTCTCAGACTCTATTCTATGTAGGTAACATTTTAGCTGGGATTCGACTATGCTATACTGATTCAGTTACACAAGCATTTCTTGAGAATAAACTTCAAGTTATTTCCGAGGCGCTGGCTGAATATGAGTCTTTTTTTGATACTCAACAGCTTAAAATGTACGATGATCTAAGAAAATTTGTGAACGATCACAAAGAGCATATTGAGAGCAATCGCGAAGCTATTGAAAAATTGAAAAAAACATCTGTCAAAGAGTTAGATGATCAGAGAATTGCGAAAATAAGATCTGCTCTTGCCAATATTTCCTCAACTGAGGTTTGCCCTGTAACATTGGACTCTACTAGCGCTTGCTTCATTGCCACCGCAGCTTACTCGACTTCCACACACCCAGATTTAGACACCTTCCGTAACTTCCGCGATCAAAAACTCTTAACTAATCCTGTTGGTAAACAGCTAGTTAGTCTGTACTACCAAATCAGTCCTAGCCTAGCAAAATATATAGAGACGCAGCCAGCAATCAAGAGTTTTTTAAGACAACAGCTAAAGCATTTAGCTAAGTGGATGCGTAGCCAAAAAGTTAAAAATCAGTAAACTAGGGATAAAAGAATATGGAAACTGTTCCTGTAAAAATGTCAGATTAGAAGGGGATTAAGCTAATTACAACAGTTTTTACTTAATCAGTAATTGCCCTTATCTTCCCCAAAGTGCGATCCCCTTTATCTTCCCAAAATGCCTATGCGTAGCCAGCCGCAGGCATCGCACTTTCTGATTGAATGAAGAAACCCGGTTTCTGAATCACAAAGGCACAGAAGCACCTGTGAGAAACCGGGTTTCTTTTGTGTCCCTACTTGGTGTTATAACAAATGTTTCAATTTCTCATCTTCTCCTAAGATTTTTAAGACTTTTTTGATCTCCTGTGTCCGTTCTTTATTGACAATTAATGTCACATTTCCTTCCCGTACAACGACAATATCTTCTAATCCTATTGTTACTATTACTTCTTTCTCATCTGTCGCGTAGAAAATTCCTCCTTTTGTATCAATGCCAACGTGCTTCGCTAATTCTACATTAGGTTTATCTCCTTGTAATAAACGCGCGATCGCGTTCCAGTCTCCCAAGTCATCCCAACTAAATGCCACAGGTAAAACGTAAGCTTTTTGGGTTTTTTCCATCAAAGCATAATCTATACTAATTTTCGGTAATTCCCCATAAGCTTCTATTCCTTTAGTTTCCAATAAAGCCATCATTTCTGGCGCATATTGACGTAATTCGGCTAAGACAACCCCCACCCGAAAAACAAATATTCCCCCATTCCAACTAAACTTTCCTGACGTGACAAATTCCTGAGCGGTTTCCTTATCGGGTTTTTCGGTAAACCGTGCGACTCGATACGCGGGAAACCCATTAAAATTTCCGATTTCTTCACCCTGCTCAATATATCCATATCCCGTTGATGCGTAACTCGGTTTTACTCCTAATGTCACGATCGCGTCTTTTTCTATCGCCAAAGTTGTTGCGGCTTTCAAAGTCTCCTCGAAAACCTCCGGCTCTCCGATCCAATGATCCGCGGGGAAAAACCCAATAACCGCGTCTTCTCCATAACGTTTTGCCACTTCCCAAGTCGTCCACGCGATCGCGGGCGCGGTGTCACGCCCCTCGGGTTCCGCGAGTAAATTCTCTTGGGGCAACTGGGGTAACTGTTGGCTCACTCCTGTGGCTAAGAGGGCAGATGTTACTACCCATAAACCATTCCAACCCTCTGATAACCCTAAAAGGCGATCAGCAGTCCCTTGTAAGAGACTCTTACCGCTTCCATCTAATGATAAAAACTGTTTGGGACGCGCCTTGCGACTTAAAGGCCAAAATCTTTCTCCTTTACCACCGGCTAGGATTACCGGAATAAATTTCTGACTCATTGTGATATTTCTCAAAATTACATCTTGCACTATTATCGCTCGCGAGTAAGTAATGAAGAGGGAGAAGGAAGTCCGAAGAGGGAATGAACCACAAAGGCACAGAGGGCACAGAGGATGAAAGGAAGAGGGAAGAAGGAAGCAAGAAGAGGGAAGTCCGAAGAGGGAATGAACCACAAAGGCACAGAGGATGAAGGATGAAGGATGAAGGGATAGAGGACTTAAGCTCTCAAACAGGGGTTTTCACCCCTCACGGGTGACTCATTATGGGGTGATATCCACGACCCGATCACTCGTTAAATTTATTATCTTAAGAAAAGAATATTTGCTATAATTTTATCTGCTAATAATTTTAGTTACATGAGAAATATTATTTTTGTACCTCCATGTAATTATCCGATGTCCGCTCCCATAATGCCCTAATTTCAGTCTTTTTACCTTAACATTATTTTCTTAATTTTCTATGCCGACAGCTTACATATCTGCCCCTCGAAAATCTAAAGGCACGCGATCGATCTTATTACTGTTTTTCTTATTGATAATTGGGACGGGTGCTGCTGCTTTGGGCGCGATCGCGGCACTTTTAGCCCCCGTAGAGCCTCCTATTATTACGAAAACACTGGGTTCGGTAGGATTCGATGAAGTAGTTGTTAAACCCCTAGAATATAAACTGGCTCGTCCTGTTAATATTTTGGTGATGGGTATCGATGCCGTCCCCGATGCTTCTCCCTATTCTTCAGCATTGTTTGAAGGGCGCAGCGATACCATGTTATTAGTCCGTTTTAACCCCGATGATAAATCTATTAGTGTCCTGTCTATCCCCCGTGATACAGAAGTCGATATTCCTGACATGGGTTTAACGAAAATTAATGAAGCGAATGTCAAAGGGGGAGCAAAATTAGCAGCGAAAGTGGTCAGTAAAACTCTGCAAAATATCCCAATCGATCGTTATGTTCGTGTCAGTACAGGTGCATTTCGAGAATTAGTGGATTTACTAGGTGGGGTAGATGTTTTCGTTTCCCGTCCCATGTCTTACATGGATAAAACCCAAAAATTCCAAATTGACTTACGACAAGGATGGCAAACTCTTAATGGCGAAAAAGCCGAAGAATTTTCTCGCTTTCGGGATGAACAAACCGGAGATTTAGGTCGCATTCAACGTCAACAAGTTTTAATCAAAGCGATTCGCGATCGTTTGATTAATCCTAATATTGTCACAAGGATTCCTCTGATGATTCATGTAATGCAAAAGTATGTTGACACGAATTTGAATTTTGATGAAATTTTAACTTTGACTAATTTGGGTTTATCTGTGGAGCGAGAACAGGTAAAAATGGTCATGTTGCCCGGAGAACAGGGTTCTTCTAGTCGCGGTGATACCAGAAGTTTTTGGTTTATTGATTCGGATAAACGCGATCGTATTCTCGCTCAGTATTTTAATTTATCTTCTGACAATGATAATCCTAGAGCGCGATCACGTGCCTATCCCAAGGATTTAAAAATTGTGATTCAAAATTCTTCTAGCAACCCCAAAATCAGTAATAAAGTCGCAGCTTATTTAGGGAAAAACGGTTTTGAGAAGGTAGTAGTACAAGAGCCTTGGCCCGATCGCGTTCTCCAGACTCAAATTATTGTCGAAAAAGGGGATGAAAAAGCCGCGAATATTCTCAAGGATACCCTCAATGGTGGTAATATTGAAGCGAGTTCTACAGGAGTTCTTGACTCCGATATTACCATCAGAATTGGTGAAGATTGGGTTAAGAAATTTTAATCTTTGGTAATAGGGAATAGGGAATAGGGAATAGGGAATAGGTAATAGGTAATGGGTAATGGGTAATAGGTAATGGGTAATTAATAATTGACAGTTGATAAGTGTCAATTGTTAACCATCTTCCCTCTTCCCTCTTCCATCTTTCTTCTTCCTTCTTACTCTGTGATCTCTGTGCCTTTGTGGTTCATTATTTCTTCTTTCTTCTCTCTTCCTTCTTCCCTCTTCCCTCTTCCCTCTTCCCTCTTCCTTCTTCCCTCTTCCTTCTTCCCTCTTCCCTCTTCCTTCTTCCTTCTTCCTTAACTCCTATGATCTGCGAATATTAAAACAACACCATTCTTGACGTTTCCAAAGAGTCGCGACGATCCACCCATTTTGTTCTAAAGTATCCGCGATCGCCTTCGCTTGATCCAATAAAATACCACTTAAAATCGCCCAGGTTTTCGGTTTAGAAATGGCATCAAATTGAGGAATTAAATCAATAATAACTTCCGCCAAGATATTACAAACAATCCCATCAACCGGAGCATCCAATGTTTCAATTAGTCGCTCAATACTACCCTGTTCAACCTGAAATCGTTCGGGATCAATTTGATTTAATTTGCGATTACTAATACTCGCTTTCACAGCCAAAACATCCGTATCAACGCCATAAACGCGAGTCGCACCTAATAATAACGCGCCGATCGATAAAATACCAGAACCACAACCCAAATCCGCGACAATAATTTCCTTTTCCTCATCACCAATTCGCATTTCTAACGACTCCAAGCATAATTGAGTCGTCGCGTGAGTTCCCGTGCCAAAAGCCATCCCAGGATCTAATCTTAATAATAATCGATCAGATTTTACCGGCACAGGCAACCAAGCTGGATAAATCACAAAGCGATCACCAATATCTTGAGGTTGCCAATGTTCTTTCCAACTACTGGCCCAATCTTCTTCATCAATTAATTCCCACTGAATAGCAGGAGCAGATAAACCCAAACAAAGGGCATCTTGACGTAACCATAACCCCAACGCGGCTAAATCTAATAATCCCGCTTGATCCTGTGATAAATAACCCAGGATTAAACAAGAATTATTTTTTAACTCCACCGCGGTTCCCCGACAACCAAAATTATCGAAGCGCCAAAAGACAATATCCTCTAATGACGGATCACAAATAACTTTAATTTCCCACCAGCTATATGCCATAACGATTTTAGATTTTAGATAGTAGATTTTAGATTCGGTAATTGGCGATCGGAAAAGGGGAATTGGTGATAGTGAAAATAATTCCCCATAGCCAATTACCCGTTCTTAAAACTCCATCTAAAATCCCTTAAAGGATAACAGTGTAAGCATCGCGAATGCCCGGAATTTTCTTGATTTCGGTCAAGATGCCTTCAGGAAGGGGATCGTCTAAACTCAAAACCATCACCGCGTCCCCGCGCACTAATTTACGACCAACCTGCATACTGGCAATATTAACATTATAACCGCCTAACAAGGAGCCAATTTTACCAATAAGTCCGGGCATATCCCGGTGCAGGGTAAACAACATATGGCGATTCGGAGAAACACTAATGGGAAATTCATCAATACTGGTGACACGAATTTCCGTGTCTCCTAACACGACACCTGTTACGGTATGTTCACCATTGATGCCCTTTGCTTCTAATTGCAAAGAGCCTGTATAATCACGCACCGAAGCATCTCGTGTTTCAATTACCCGGATACCACGTTCTTTGGCTTCAATAGTCGCGTTAACATAATTGACACGCTCGCGTAAAGCGGGAGCTAATAACCCTTTTAATGCGGCAACGACTATCGGTTGACTTTGATTAGAAGCTAATTCTCCTTGTAATTTTACATTAAGAAAATCTACGCGACCTCCGGTTAATTGACTTACTAAGTTACCCAGAGTTTCTGCTAATTGTAAATAAGGTCTTAGTTTTTCCAAAACATCAGGATAAAGCCCCGGAATATTGACGGCCGATCGCGCTGGTAATCCTAATAAAACATCACGGATTTGTTCCGCGACATCAATGGCTACATTGACTTGGGCTTCCGCGGTGGACGCGCCTAAGTGGGGGGTTAAAATTGCCTGTTTCCCTAGGGCCCGTAAGGGTGAGTCCGCCTCTAAAGGTTCATGTTCAAAAACATCGATCGCGGCTCCGGCGATCGTGCCTTCTCTTAAGGCTTCTGCTAAAGCCGCTTCATCAATAATGCCGCCTCTGGCACAATTAATAATACGCGCTGTCGGCTTCATCTTTTTCAACATTTCCGCATTAATTAAATGCGTTGTTTCTGGAGTTTTGGGAATGTGTAGCGTAATATAATCCGATTCCCGCAGTAATAACTCCAATTCCACTAAACGACAGCCAATTTGTTCAGCCCGTTCCGTAGAAATAAAGGGATCATAGCCCAAAAGTTTCATCCCCATTGCTTTCGCGGCCGCGGCAACATGGGACCCAATTTTGCCTAATCCGACAATTCCCAATGTTTTCTTATAAACTTCTACGCCAACGAAACTGCCCCGCTTCCATTCTCCCTGTTTTACTGATTGATTCGCGTCAGGAATATAACGAGATAAAGATAACATCATGGCTAACGCGTGTTCCGCGGCGGCAATTGTATTACCTTCGGGGGAATTAACAACTATAATACCTTTACGGGTTGCCGCGGGAACATCTACATTATCGACACCGACTCCCGCTCTACCAATTATTTTTAATTGACTTGCGGAGTCAATAATTGCTTTGGTAACTTGGGTTCCAGAACGAATCATTAATGCGTCGTATTCGGGAATTATTTTCACTAATTCATCTTGAGATAAGCCCGTTTTTACATCAACTTGGGCTACTTGAGAAAGGATATCAATTCCCACTTGATCAATGGGATCGGATACAAGAACTTTAGGCATAGGAAGCTGCTGGATAAATATCAATCGTAGATGAACGCGATCGTCACTGACTCGTTGTAGTACGAAGTGCTACTCGTTTGTTGTGGTGACGTGAGTTTCCCCCTTCAGAGAGAGCGTGACAAATCAAGTATCTCACAGAAGTGTGATTGTCTGAAGGGCTTACCAATCATCTGATCGCGTTTTTTCCCTATTCATTCTATAGGTAAATGTGTCAGCTCACGCGCTCTCTGTGATACATTATCAAAGTTTTTCCTCTCTATGCCCTTCTCTCTCTGTGAGGGAGGCTCCTCAAATAATGATAGGATTTTTATTTTGGCATTGACAGCTTTAACCTGAAGTTCTATTTTCCATCTACAATCCAAAATCCAAAATCCAAAACCAGTATGAATTATCTTGTGGCAGTCTTGGCTGATCGTATTCAAGCGGAAGAGGCTTATTCTCGGTTAGAAAAAGAAGGTTTCCCCATGAAACAGGTAAGTATTCTAGGGAGAGGTTATAAAAGCGCCGACGAATTTGGGTTTATTAACCCTAACGAAAAAGCCCGTCAACAGGCGCGTCTGATGGCAACTTGGCTTATCCCTTTTGGCTTTGTGGGGGGTTTAACCTTTAGTTTAATTACGGGGTTAAATACTTTTGCTTGGGCCGGAGAAATTGGTAATCATTTCATTGGGGGTATTCTTGGCGCTCTTTCTGGCGCGATGGGGAGTTTCTTTGTGGGCGGTGGTGTTGGTTTGATCGTGGGGGGTGGTGACGCGTTACCCTATCGCAACCGTCTGAAAGAAGGGAAATATTTGATTATTGTTGAGGGTACTCAATCAGTCCTTCGTAATGCCACTTCTGTGATTAATCAGTATAATCCTGAAACGATTCAAGGCCATACTGACGAGGATTTTGTTAATGCGTAATTAGTAATTTGCGTGACTAGGGAGTAGGAGGATAGAAAGATAAGGGGAAATTTCTTCTTTTTTTATTAGTTTTTCTATCTATAGCGCGTAATCATGAATTGTGAAATCTTGTAGGGGCAATCCCCCCGTGGTTGCCCCGATTGATGAGGGGTAGGCACGAGATCACTACCCCTACAAATCTATATGAATGATTTAGACTTGCTATAACTAATCTCAGTGGCTAGTTAGGCTCTCTAGGGATATGGAAATTAAATAACTTGAGGATTGGGTTTGTCGTTTCACCCTTGATCTCGAAAGGGAGCATCTCAAAGGAGCAAAAAAAACTGTAGTGGGAGCGGAGAGCTCCCTAGAAATCTAATAGGGATCTCTCCGCTCCCACTACCTATTTACGTTTAGGAGATGCTCCCGATGAAAAGCAGGCAAGATGCCTGCACTACTTTATGAAAGTTTCATTCCTAAGCAGGTTTATTCCCTTAACTAGCCACTAGGGTGACTTCAATTATCTCAGTCCTAAAACCAAGACGACAAACTCAAAATTATACCTTTTTTGGGTTTGTCGTTTATGGCTCATTGACTGTTTTGGCTTGATTTTTTGACCTTTTGATTAACCGCATAGTGATTTATGGCCATTAATTTTTTTGACGCCAAATTCTACCGTGCCGCGAACCCTGACTTGGGTAATTTAAGCGATCGCGAGGCTTTAGCTCATTTTCAAAATGTGGGTTTAAAGGAAGGACGCGCCTTTTCTTCTTTAGTCGATTTAGATTTTTATCGGCAAAATAATCCGGGGTTAAAAGATTTAAGTTACCCGGATCTGTTGAATCATCTGCAAAATTTTGGTCTCCAAGAAGGACGGAAATTTTCTCCGGTTATTAATCTTGATTATTATCGTAAAAATAATCCTGCCTTGGCGAATTTTAGCCATGAACAATTGTTAAAACACTTTAAAAATTTCGGAAGAAAAGAAGGGCGATCGCCTTCCGCATTTTTTCAAGCCAATGCTTACTTAAATCAAAATCCTGAATTAAAAAATGCTGGTATTACTACACCAGAAGACGCGTATCAACATTATGTGCTGGCAGGATTAAAAGAAGCGCGATCGGGGAATATCAAAAGTAATACTCTCTTTAATGGTGTTGCCTCCGGGGATGCCACCCAAAATAATGCCATTTTATGGACACGCACGGCCGATGCTATTACCAACCAAGGCAAAATTAGTGATTTAATTGTGCAAGTTTCTCGCGATCCGCAATTTCGCACTATTGATAATACCTTTGTTACTCAAACCGATCCTCTACGGGATTATACTACCAAAATAGATGACTCTTTTCTTCGCAAGAATACACGGTATTATTATCGTTTTCAAGCACCCGGAGGCGAAGTTAGTCCCGTAGGAACTTTTAAAACTGCCCCGAAAAAAACGGATAACACGCCTCTGAAAATGGCCTTTAGTGCCGATACCGCGGGAGAATGGCGGCCCTATGGTTTTACGAAGAATTTTGATCAACTCAATTTAGATTTCTTTGTCTATCTGGGTGACACTATTTATGAAACCAAAAGTGGGGATGAAAAAACGGGTTTGGCTAATTCACCGGAAACGGCAGATCCCTTAACCAATTTTCCCCAAGCGATCGCGGACTATCATCGTAAATATCTGGAAAATTTGCAAGCCGTAAATCCAGGGGGTTTCCCCGGATTGCAAAAATTTTATCAGTCTCAAGGGAATTATACCCTATTAGATAATCACGAATTGGGAGATAAACAATTTGCTAATGGAGGAGCTCCCGCGAGCAACCCCCCCGGAACTCCTGTTGATGCCACAAACCCCATTTTTGATGTTAATACAACGGGGACTTTTATTAATAAGACTCCGGGGTTTAAAGATGGGGTTGTACAAGCTTATAAAGATTATCAACCCCTTCGCGAAAAGAAGATTTCAGCCCCCAATGATCCTCGCACTGATGGCACGGATCAATTATATTTTGCCCAACGATGGGGACAAAATGCGATGTTCCTAAATGTGGACGATCGCTCCTATCGAGATATCCGCATGAAAAAGACTGCCGCGGATGGTAAATTAGTTGATGATACAGGTACACGCGCTGATAATCCTAATCGTACCATGTTAGGTTCAACGCAATTTGATTGGCTCAAACAAACGCTTTTACAAGCACAAAAAGACGGCGTAACCTGGAAAATTCTGGCAATTTCTACACCTATTGATGAAAATGCCAGTAGTAGTGGTAATAAAATTATTCCCTTGGATACGGGTAAAACTTGGGTGGGAGGTTATCGCGCAGAGCGGAATAATTTACTGAAATTTATTGCCGATAATGGCATTGAAAATGTCGTGTTTATTACCGCGGATGATCACGAAAATCGGGTGAATGAAGTCACCTATTTTGCTGAACCCGGAAACCCCAATAGTGCTCGCGTCAAAGTTCCTAATGCCTTTTCAATTGTCGCGGGACCATTAGGAGCTTTTGGACCGGGTTTAATCAGCGATCATAGTTTGACTAATATCAAATCCTTGGCTGATGGTATTGTTGCCCAACAAAAGGAAAAAGGAGTTGATCCCTTAGGATTAGATCCGGCTTTTCCTGGGTTAAAAAATGTGTTTCGGGAAGGCGATCCCCAGGCGGATACATTACGTCAACCGGTAGATTTTTATTCACCCGATACGTTTAATTATGTCACCTTAGATATTACTGGGGATGGCAAAACGCTTTCTGTGAATACTTACGGTATTAATCCTTATGGGGCTAATACATTTCCTGAACCTTCCCAAGTACCCGATGCGCGACGCATTTTAGGGTTTGATATTGATGCTAGTGTCAAACCGCGATCGATCGTCTAGTTAACGTCAGTTGTGAGCATCCACAACGGAGTAGGGACACGGCAATTCAAATGTCTCGGTTTTTTGAGCTATCTTGTTAATGCTGTGTCCCTAAATCTCTGTATTTTATCCCAAGAAAAATTAGATAAATAACGCCAAAAATCAGATTTTCCCCTTTTCTTTTAACTTGTGGTATAATGATAAATATAATTGGCAAATATAATTTGTTTTGACTTATGTTACCGAGAGAAGAATTGTTAAAAGGTATCGAAAATCGTGATTGTATCGCGAGGATTATTGATCATGCAGAACAAGCTATTAAGACTTGGGAAATCGTGCTTACTGATTTTTTATCTCCCCCTGAATTACTAGAGTGTCAACAGGTTTTTCGTCGTTTAACGGATGTGCAATTACTCCCTTGGGGCGGGTATCCCCAAGCGGAACGTCAAAGACTCGCGATCGCCCGTTCTGAATTGCCTTTAGATACTTCTCATGTGGCATTAGTCCTTTTAGAAATCGCGGGTAATTTTCTCTTTGATACCGCGACGCATCGTGATTTTTTAGGCTCGATGTTAGGGACGGGTATTGTTCGTGATAAAACTGGCGATATTATTGTTTTGGGGGAACGGGGCGCACAGGCGATCGTGGTTCCTGAATTGGCGGATTTTTTAGAAATGAATCTGAAACAAGTGCGATCGGTTCCGGTTCAAACTCAACGCGTACAATTCAGTGAAATTAAGGTGAGGGAACCGAAGAAAAAAGAAATGACTTCTGTGGAGGCTTCTTTGAGATTAGACGCGATCGCGTCTGCGGGTTTCGGGATGTCTCGCACAAAAATGGTAGATTTTATTGAAGGGGGAGATGTGCGAGTTAATTGGAAAGAAATTAGTCAACCGAGTTATCAAGTAAAATCGGGTGATTTAATAGCAATTCGTGGAAAAGGACGTTTAGAAATAGGGGAAGTTATGATTACGAAAAAAGAACGTTATCGCGTACAATTAACTCGTTATATGTAATAGTGATTGGGACTAGGGCAATAGCTATAAGGTTATAGGTTGTAGGTGGAAATCTAAAATCTATAACCGGAACCCTAACAACATTTAACAATAGACATCTCCAAAAACTACTGTAGGGTAGGCTAACCCTGCCATTGATCCGATTTTTGCGGCTATGTCTAATAGCTAACACCTAATTAAGATGAATGAAATGATGGAAATTCGACAACTACCTGCTTATTCTGTTCCTGAAGTTGCCAAATATTTGCATTTACCTGTAGGAACTTTGCGATCTTGGGTCAATGGTCGTTATTATCCTACGAGAGAAGAAAAACGCTATTTTGCTCCCTTAATTGAAATACCAAACGAAAGGAGAAAACTCTTATCTTTTACCAATTTAATTGAAGCCCATGTATTAAGTGCAATTCGACGCGATCATCAAATCCCCCTGACGAAAGTCCGAGGGGCCCTTGACTATATTCAAGAAAAATTAAAATTACCGCATCCTTTCGCGAGTTTAGAATTTCAAACCGATGGCATTGACCTATTTATAGAAGGATTTGGGGAATTAATTACTGTCTCCAGAGACGGACAAATAGCCCTTAAAGCCGTTTTACAAACTTTTCTCAGTCGTATTGAACGGGACGAGAAAGGATACCCGTTAAAACTATTTCCTTTTCTGAAAAATCCTGATATTAATGCTCCACGAACTGTGGTGATCGATCCACGAATTTCGTTTGGTCGTCCTGTTTTAGTGGGGACTGGTATCCCGACGGCAATTTTGGCAGAACGTTTTAAAGCAGGAGATTCAATTGATGAATTGGCAGAAGATTATGGATGTGAGCATTGGCAAATAAAGATGGGTATTCAATTTGGCAAAGGGATAAAAAATTACTCAAACAGTTAAACCTTATCACCGAATCCTCCCAGTATCCTACTATCCCCTAATGTATCGCAATCCTAAATAGGTTGTGAGAGTTTTGGCAGTGCCAGTATCTTGCACGCGCCGAAACCATTCCAACGCGAGACGCTCCCACTCAATTTATTAACATTAAATCTGTGACAACTCATTTGGGATTGCTATATAGAAAACCTAACAGATTCGTTGGGTTTCGCTACGCTCTACCCAACCTACGAATCGAAGGTATTGTTTACCTAATGTGGTTTGAGTTCAATCATATCCTCCCCAAAATCAAAAAAAATCTTAATTCGTAGGTTGGGTTGAGGTACGAAACCCAACATATAGCAATCCTAAATAGGTTGTGAGAGTTTTGGCAGTGCCAGTATCTTGCACGCGCCGAAACCATTCCAACGCGAGACGCTCCCACTCAATTTATTAACATTAAATCTGTTACAACTCATTTGGGATTGCTATATAGGAAACCTAACAGATTCGTTGGGTTTCGCTACGCTCTACCCAACCTACGAATCTATTACTTATTTTTTCCTAAAATATTTTTCATTGTCTGTGCTACGATTGAACGAGGTAAAAAACGATTTATATTGACAATAAATTGATTGGCAATCCCCCCTGTCACCACAAAACTTTCATTTTTATCTAAAGCTTTTAAAGCATCTTTTACGACTTCCTCCGCGGGAGTTAAGGGAGATTTAGTCGTACTTGCTGCCATCGTTTTGGGAAATTCTGCCACTTCAAAAAAGTTAGATTCTGTCGACCCCGGACAAAGGGCTAAAACTTTAATCCCATAGTCTTTATTTTCCGCCCAAAGTGACTCACTAAAACTTGATAAAAATGCTTTGGTTGCTCCATAAACTGATACATAAGGCATCGGTTGAAAGGCGGCAATTGATGTGACATTAATAATCGCACCCGAACCACGATCGCGCATTTCCTGTAAAAATAAATGGGCAAGTTGCACCGAGGCCAGAATATTCAATTGAATAATGTTTACTTGTTTATCCAGGGGACCTTCGGCAAAACTACCATAGTCGCCCATTCCGGCATTATTAATTAATAAATCCATCGTCAATTTTTTGTCTTTAACGAGTTCAAAAACTCTTTGAGTTCCCCTATCTTCCGTTAAATCTTGAACAATAACTTCGACCTTAATATTAAATTATTTTGGCAATTTTTGGGCTAATTCTTGCAATTTATCGGCGGAGCGTGCCACTAAGACTAAATTTGTGTGACGTTGGGCTAACTCTTGGGCGAACGCGGCTCCAATTCCAGAGGAGGCTCCTGTAATTAAGGCTGTTGACATAGATTGAGAGAAATTTTTGGTATTTTTACATATCTTGATATCCTACCCTAAAATTTGGGTTAAAATAAATAACAGGTAGCCCGAAATGGTTTTCTCCAAAAAACTGAGAAAATTCGGTTTTTTGAGAAGGGAGGGGCGAAGCATAAGCGCTTAAAGATTATACCACTAAACGAAAAGTTATATACGCGAATGCTTCCCCCGTAGGAAATAACAATAAAAAATTCACAGCGGAAAAGGGAGACTTTTTATGGGATGTCTTAACGATCGCGCTTATAATATTATGCGAGCTGAAGTCAATAAATGTGCAGAGGCAGAAGGTTTAGCGGGGCCAGTCCAAAAACAAATTATAATGAGACGTTTGGATAAAATGCGCTCTCAGAAAACTGATAATTTTGCCCAGGAAGAAGACTTAAGACAAACGGTAAAAGATATCTTTCCTGAATTTAGTGAGAAAGTCATTAAAGACGCGGCAAAAGTTAATCATCCCCCCAATCTTTTGGAGCAAAGTTGGGGATGTTTTACATTAATTAGTGGATTAACTTTGGGAGGCTTAGGGTTTATGTGGTTTGTGAATTTACCCTATCCCATGATTCGCGGACCTGTCTCGAAAACGGCTCCACTTTTATTATTTCCCAGTTATTTGAGTATGGATTATAATTATCGGCAAGCGATCGTAATGAGCGAACAAGCCGATCAATTAATCAATAAGGCAACCGCGGAAGCCGATTTTGATTTAGGAGCAGAAAAAGCCCAAAAAGCGCAAAAACATTTGGATGAATTACCCGTCTGGTTTTTAGGTTATTATCCTCAAATCTATTGTAGTTTGTTTCGTTGTACTTGGCGATTTACTTTGGATGAATTTAAAAGTGTTCGCGAAAAAATCGGGCGCATGGATGCCCAAATTTTTCAACAAAAAAATGCCTTTCGTCAATTAAATCAAGCGGAAACGTCTCTCAATACCTCTAAACAACAATATCAACAGGCGAAAAATGCCTTAGAGCGACAACAAGCTACTTCGGATTGGCAAGGCGCGATCGATAGTTTGAGTCAAATTCCAGAGGAAACTTTAGCCGGAAAAATATCACATAAAAAAGTAGATATTGCCCGACGTGACTTTCAACAAGTGGGGGGAATTGCCACCGGAAATCAACTCACAGATAATTTAATTGAAGCGGCGAAAGAATTTGCCATGTCTGCCTCGGTGATGTCACAGAATCCTCCTCATCCCGCGGAAAAATGGGAAGAAATTATGAATTTATGGCAAGAAGCCATTAATCGTTTACAGGATGTGAAGCTCGGTAGTCCGGGTTATCTTGAATCCCAAACAAAACTGGCTCAATATAAGACAAATTTAGCCACTGTCAAGGTAAGACTAAAAGCGGAAAAAGAGTCTGTTGAGGCATTTAAAAGAGCGAAAACTTCTTTAACATATTTGCAAAGATATGTCAAGGAATCTCAGGGTAATTCCGGTGATTATTTGAGTAAATTACAGGAAATTATTAATGAGTTAGAACAGGTAAAACAGGGGACTACTGTTTATCCAGAGGCTCAAAAATGGTTAGCTTCTGCTCGTCAAAAATTGCAATAATGGCAAAAATGAGGGAAGAGGGAAGAAGGAAGAGGGAAGAAGGAAGAGGGAAGAAGGAAGAAGGAAGAAGGAAGAATGAAGAAGGAAGAATGAAGAAGGAAGAGGGAAGAATGAAGAAGGAAGAAGGAAGAAGGAAAATACCCCAATCCCCAATCCCCAATCCCCAATCCCCAATCCCCAATCCCCAATCCCCAATCCCCAGTCCCCATTCCCGATTCCCCTCAGAGGAAAAGATTTACTTGCTGGTAAAAACGCGCCATATAATGAACGTGAGAAAAGCAATATAACCAAAAACAGTGAGCCAGTCTAACCAATTACTCGGAATCGTCAAAAATTCATTAGACATAAATTATCTCTACTTAAGAATACGACAAATTAACTCTCCTACACCATCAGACTCAAAAGGGACTATCTTGCCATCCTTCTGCGTCTTAGTCTGAGTTCGACAATTATATATCTCCAGAGTTTTTTCAATACTATCCACACTAATAACCGTCCGATACTCCCAATAATTCTTGGCACTTCGTTGGATACTCACGATACAAATTAAATGCCCATTTAATTGACGACAAAAAGACGCGATCGCGGGAGGCACAACCGTGAAAAACAATGTAAAAATCAGTGAAAATATCATAATAATTCTCATTTTTCGCGAGTCTCCCACATTTGCCAATAAACCTGTATGGGCAATTCATGAATTGCCCATACTAGGAATCGAAGAGAGAGCCTCTTGCTCCACTGCACTAGCAATTTACCTTTAGGAGATGCTCCCCTTCAGCTTAATATTTCGGACAAGTTTAGCTCTTCTCTCAATTGAGCAACCCACTGCTCAATTCGCTGATTTGTTAATTCAGGTTGACGATCTTCATCAAGTGCTAATCCAACAAACTTATCATCGCTTACTAATGCTTTGGATGATTCAAAGTCATAGCCTATAATTGGCCAATTACCAACGATTATAGCCCCCCGTGGTTCAATCACATCTCTGAGAATTCCCATTGCATCTTGGAAGTATTCTGCATAATCTTCTTGATCTCCACAACCAAATAGAGCAACTAGCTTATTACTAAAATCTATGTCTGCGAGTGTTGGCAGAAAGTCATCCCAATCGCTTTGAACTTCACCATAATACCAAGTGGGACAACCAAAAATTAGAATATCGTAGCCTTCAACGTCCTGACGATTTGCCTTGGCAATATCATATAGCGTTACAATATTAGAGCCAAACTGTTTTTGAATTATTTTAGCAGCCTTTTCAGTGTTGCCAGTATCACTACCGAAGAACAAACCAATTATCGTCATATTAATCCCTCATCTATAGTTTTATAATCAACAAGACTTACACAATAATAGCACAGATTTGTTTACAGGTTTACAAGATGTTAATCATTGTCTTCACAGTCTTGGTATTGGGGTGCATCTCAGTTAAGCGATAAGTAGAAATACTCAGAACAATTAAGGAGCAAAAGCACCATAATTCAAAACGTCGAACTATAGCATCAAAGTCCTCATCCCATTTATCCCCTTCAATAGTGCGGGGAATAAGTGCCGGAATAACTCGATCGCGCTGTTTCAAAATTTGATCCAAAATTTCATCTAATCGAGTGATAGTCTCCTCGCGGAATATCTTCCTAATATCTCGCGTGAGTAGGACAATCCCCGCGTCTTTAAATTCCACTTTTCCCTCTAATATTTCATCAATTAATTCGTCATAAATACGCTCATCAGAATGTCCGTCTTTATTGTAGTTTTCCAGAATAAAATTAATGTCATTAATATCTTTGTCTGCTTGTCGATCACTCCAAGCAATGAGTTTAAGAACTAAAAACGCGGGAGCGTTTACAATCCGAATCTCTAAATCCTGAATAATCTCGATTATCGCGTTTTCTAAAGCTTCTTCTAATCCTAACAAATTCATCTGATTACCATCAGGCCATTTAAGACTCTCATGGGGTTCACCAATTTTTCCAAAAGGTATAATATCAACTTCTATACCTGTCGCAATATGTATAAATTTATGGGGAGTTTGAGTAGTCTTAAAGCAACGATCTTGTCCTTGAGTCAGGTGATCGCTCAATTTTTTATAATCGAACCAACTATCAAGTTTTACTGCTATATCCCAGTCCTTTGTTGTGCGACCTGAAATATTATATCGTCTATCAAAAATTAATAATCTTGCTCCCGCACCCACAATAAGCATCGGCAGTTTCAAAGAATCTACTACTTTTTTAAGATCGATAAAAACTTGTTTTTCTTGCTGTTCAAGCATAGTTTTGTCTTTCGGCAATGTAGTTAATATAAAGACGATCGCGGGTTTCATGTAATCTATCATCATGACTGAGGAGTAGTTCCGCTTCCAGTAGTAACGGATCAGCCAGAGGTTCAGGGTAATCACTCCAAGCATTTTGTGTCCCAAATTGCAAGAGAAAAGTAATTTCTCCAGTGGGACTCGGTTTAAGTTTACATTTCATGGCAATGCTAATCGCTCTTTGTTTATTAACCGTGATCGTCTCATCTTTTCCTAGTAGATGTAAGGTAACACTTTGAGGTCTAAGATAGGAGGTTGCCAGTGACGCTCCCAGTTCTCCACCAATCAAAAAACTATCTTCTTTCGCTCTTTGAATAATAGTTTCTCTCACATCATAAAAACTACGTCCAGCCGCAGGAGTGAAGTTTTCAAGTAACAATTGAGGGCGGAGATTTTCGGCATAGCCCATTTCCCATCGTTCCAGAAGTTTAATATAGTTAGTAATCCAGTAATTACCATCTCTTTGTCGTTGGAGATAGCCTAATTCATATAAATTTTGAAGAGTGCGATTGACGGTTCTCAGTGAAATACCCGAAACTTCGGCAATTTCCTGATATGATGCTTGCAGAATGTTGGGATTTTTTAAGAGGATATAGATTAGTTTAAGTGTTGTTGTCGTAATTTTAGAACGGGGTAAAAAATTTACTTGTGAGCGTTTTTGACCACGAATTAGAATATATACGGCTTGACTATTGAGGTAAATATTCCCCGCGGTGTCGATAAATTCAATGTTGTTCTGAAGAAAGCGATCAATGATTTGGTTCGATAGGTAACGACTAAGTAGTATCAGTTTTTGTCCCAGATGTTTTTCAATCGTTTGACAATAAGTAATTGCGAGTTCTGCCGTTGTACCCGTAAGATTTGGTATGATTTTATACGGGTATTTTACCGATTTCTGGGGAGTATCTATGGTAATAAATCCATCAAGCCTCCCACTCTCAGTAATCAAATTATCAGGATCAATTTTTGCCTGCTGAATTTGAGGTAATTTTTCCAGATTTTCTCGGCACTTCTCTAATAAAGTGTTTTGTGCATTCATGGTTGCCTCTTTTTCTAATGGTATTTTTTGATCGACCTCCTCTTTAGTTTCTATTTTATCACAATCCTCGGCATTTTAACCCTTGGATAAAATCACCGTGTTCAGGATAATTTAAACCGTCTTGTCGCGTGGGAAAGCAGCCGAGAAACCTACAGTACAGTTAGGAATGAAAATTTAATCAAGTAGTGCAGGCATCTTGCCTGCTTTCCATCTCAAGGGCTCCCCGACAAACCAAATAGTCAAGTTATTTAATTTCCATTCCTTAATTGCGATTCGGAGAAATAGACAAAGAAAAAGGATGTGTACCTTGAGCGCGATCGCCGACAAAAATAGAATAAGTCCCCTTAGAAGCAAATCCACTCATTTCAATAATCCCACTACCCGCGCTATCAGGGAGCACACAAAAGCGTCCCGTGGGCCCTTGAACCAACATTGTCGGAGCCCCCTCCGTTTGAATGTGAATTCGCATAAAAGGTAAATCTCCCGTTACCTGAAGTACCACATTAGGCGCGATCGCGATATGCCCACAGTCCCCACTATTATTTTGTCCACCGGAAGCCCCCGTGATGGGTGCAGGCGCGGGAAGTCCGGGGCCAATTTGTAGAGCTTGACCGTAACTTGCCCTCGCGTTTGTTATAATCATGGCAAGGCTCAGTGTCATTGTCCCAAACAGGCGGAAAAAACCCAAAAGGCTGCGATCGCGCTTTGGGGAGTGCATCGATCCCAGATGTAAAAATAACATAAAAAATACCTCCTGTTTCTAGGATAATAGATGAGAAAACTTTGTACATTGTTCCCGATATTTTTTCCTACGATCCCCGACGCTCTCACACAGGATAAAACCAACAATGAACTCTCCTAATGGACAAAATTTTGAAGAGAAACTTAGAGAATTAGAATCTCAAGTGGGTGAAAAATTACGAGTTACCGCCAATTCCCAGACAGGCCAATCTCTTCAGACATTGTATCAGCAATTTCTGACATGGTTTAAAGCCCTTCCCAACGCGGGTAAAATTATTGTTTTTGTCATGGGTGGGATTATTTCCTTAAGCTTAGTCAAAACTACCTTAGAATTAATTACCTTTTCTGTTAGTATTCTTATTATTGGTGGTTTGCTATTTCTTGGCTATAAACTTTGGATCGCGCCTAATTCTAAAAATTAACCCCGATTTGTAATGATTTAAGTCATTACTTAAAATGAAGTGTCTCTCATCTGAAATTTCCAGGCCCCTAGCCCCTCTCACCCTTTTTCCCCCTTTGACGGGTATTAAGGGTGTTGCACAATATAAAATCTAAAAGCACTAAAATCCCAGAGCTAAAATTTTTATGACTAGCCCTACAGTTGGTAGTGGAAACGATCAACCGGAATCTTCTGTGCCGGATGAAGTCCATGAATGGCCTCTCTTTATGCGTAGATGCGGCGCGTGGGCAGTAGAAATGTCCCTCATCGTCGCCAGTAGTGTTGTCCCTTTTACCATTGGTGCAATGGTGAATAAAGACACTCAACTTGTCCCCCTTAACCCTGTTGTCACTACTACCACTGACACGATCGCGCAAACTTTAGGTATTCCCGTGCGCGATCGAAATCCCAAAGTTGCACCTTTGACGAATTTATTATGGTCTATTGGTATTTTAGCACCGATCGCGGTAGGTGGATGGCAACTTTATCTATTAGGAAAACGGGGACAAACTCTTCCCAAAAAGTGGTTTGACGTAAAAGTAACGGATGCTAATGGAGCACCTCCGGGTATCCCTAGAATTTTATTACGCGAAGGCTTAGGGCGTTGGGGTATTCCCTTGGGAATTGCCTATGGAATATGGCGTATTACAGGCGCGTTTCCTGATTTAATTATTTTAGCAGGATTAGGCACTATTGCCCTGACTACCGATGTCGCGCTCTCACGTTTCGATCCGAAACGTCGCACCGGCCATGATTTCATCGGGCGTACCGTTGTAATTGATGGAAAAGAGTCCTTTGTCAATCCCTTTATGGGAGAGAATTGGACTGAAGAAGACAACGCGATCGCGGCTATAGTAGTATCTCCAGAAGAAGAACCCGAATATCGAGGTTTATGGGGATGGATGCGTCAATATCCGGGGATGACATTATTAATCGTCACAGGTGGGGGAATGTTCGCGGTTTTGGGTACTTTTATCGGGACTCAAATTTATATTCAAAGTCAGACAAATTTACGCGATTTCAAACAACGGGATGATCAAATTTTTCTCGCGTTAGTCGGGAAGTTATCATCGGGTTCTCCTAACGCGATCGGTGAGCGACGGGGAGCCATTTTAGCCTTGGGAACCGTCAAAGATTCGCGGGCAACTCCCTACTTAAAAGATTTATTAGCCCAAGAAGACAATCCCGCTCTTTTGGATACTATTCAACAAGCATTAGTCAGTCGAGGAATTAGTGCATTACCCCATTTACAACAATTGAATCAATCTATTAGTAATGACTTAGATTCAATGCGTTTTGGGGGAAGTAATAGGGATAAAGAAATCGCGTCATTACGGTTAAGAGCTACCCAGCGCGCGATCGCGAAAATCCTCACCGTTTATAGTGGAGGACTAAATAATGTCGATTTAAGTCGCACAGACTTAAGTCAAACCGGAGCAGGAGCCGCCCAATTTACCCTCGTCTTAAACAATACAGACGTATCAGGGATTCGCTTCAAAAACAGTAAATTAATGAACGCGAGTTTAGAAGGAACCCGTTTTGCCAGTGTCGGAGAAGATAAACGCTTTGGCACTTTTGACGACTGGTTAAGTGATTTTACCGGAGCAAATTTAGAAGGAGCCAATCTCAATAGTGCCTTTTTAAGTAATGTACCCATGAGTCGAGTAAACTTAGTGCGTGCTACCTTAAATAAAGCGAATTTAGCCGGAGCAAACCTGACAAGTGCCAATTTAGGGAGTGCGCGATTAATTCAGGCTAACTTAAAACAAGCATCATTAAAAGATGCCAGTTTAACAGGGGCCGACTTAGGGAGTGCTAATCTTTCGGGAGTCAATTTAGAAGGTGCTCGTTTAGCACAAGTAAAAGCCCAAGGAGCGCAATTATCCTTAAGTAACTTAGGGAAAACAGATTGGCAAGGCTCTGATTTATCAGGAGTCGATTTTAGTAGTGCCAATTTACAGAAAGCAAACCTCAGTGGCACAAGACTTGCCAATGCTAATTTAAGCAATACTCTCTTGCAAGAAGCCAACTTGCAGAATGCGGATTTAAGTTTAGTAGATTGGCGAGGCGCGAATGTGAAGGGTGCGAATTTTAAAGGGGCAAATTTGTTACCGAGAAAGTCGTCACAACCGGATCAATTCATTCAAAAATCAACGTCAACAGGCAAAACCGGCCGTTTAGTGGGAGTTGATTTTACCGATGCCAAAAACTTAGATTCCAGTCAGATCGCGTATATCTGTTTACAAGGGGGAATACATCCTCGTTGTCCCCAGAAAAATTAAGTAGGGAGACGGCAGTGCCGTCTCCCTAAAGAAACCCGGTTTCTTGAAGAAACCGGGTTTCTTTAAAAGATTTATCAGCCCGTCGAGATTTTGTGAAGAAACCCGGTTTCTAAGGATGCCGTATCACGTCTTTCTTTGCCTCTCCAAACCGGGTTAGATCAATTGGGGCGGGTTCGCCCAGATATTTAATTCCCAGCCAAAACATTGATAAACCCGCCCCCACTTTTCGATGATAAACCCGGTTTCTAAGAATGCCGTATCGCGTTTTTCCTCATCGCGTGTGGGATTCATTGATACCAACTTTCTAAAACTAACCGATGTACTTCCCGCCAACTGATATTTTTACTCTTAGCAATAGCCGCACAATCTTCATATTCAGGCTGGACATTTGTCACCTTTTCTCCCATTTTCGCAATTTTCACCCTGACTTCCCCATACTCGATTTTGACTAAGTGAATTTCTCGCTCTAAAATACTTCTTTGTTGTTGATAATAACGAATCCCTAATGTCGTTGTCTCCCGAAAAATTATCCCTTCACACTCTTGCTGTTTTTCCGGCAGACAAATTACGGTTAATAAAACCCCTAAACGTGATTTTTTCATCACAATCGGTTGTGTAAATACATCTAAAGCACCAGACTCTAATAAAATATCAAATAAATACGCGATCGCCTGGGGATTTAAGTCATCTATTTGGGTTTCTAATACGACAATTGTTTGCGTTTCCGTCGATAACTCATCTCTCAAATATTCCCCCCTTTCTAAGGAGGGTAAGGGGGGATAATTGGTGGCTAACTTTTCCCCGATCCATAAGCGCAAAACATTGGGAATTTCTAACTGTCGAGAGCCCGCGCCTAATCCCATTTTTTGTAATTTCATCGCGGGGGGTTCTCCAAAAGATTTGGCAAGAGATACCACGATCGCGGCTCCCGTGGGAGTGACTAATTCCCGTGTAATCCCATTACTATAAACGGGAACTTGTCCCATTTCCCATAATTGTAAAACCGCGGGAGTTGGTACTTTTAAAAGTCCATGAGCCGTTTTGATTGTGCCTCCTCCTGTAGGTAAAGGAGAACAATATAACTCATCAATTTCTAACCAGTCTAACCCTAAACAAGTGCCGACGATATCAACGATCGCGTCTGTCGCACCTACCTCATGGAAATGTACCTCTTCGGGCGCGATCCCATGTACCAAGCCCTCCGCGATCGCGAGATTACGAAAAATGGCTAAACTCCAAGTTTCTACCCGTTTTGGTAACTTGGCAGAAATAATCATTTTTTCAATGGCGGGTAAATGACGATGGGGGGTATGATGGAGAGACTTATCATCATCGACGCGATCGTGTTCATGGTGATCATGTTTATGATCATGTTGATAATGATGATGTTTGTGATCATGTTGATGGTGATGGGCAAATGTCGGAGATTCTTGATTTTCACCAGAGTCTTGACTTGCACAATGCCCCTTTTCTGAGGTTAAATCAACATAAGCCTTTGTCGCGTGTTGAGTATTGCGGTGGACTGTTTCGGCGCGTAATTGATACTCAGGGGCTATTCCCAAACGGTTAAGATGTTCGATCAGGTAGTCTAAAGGGACTCCTGCATGGATAAGAGCCCCTAAACACATATCTCCTGCTATTCCAGTGGCACATTCCAGATAAGCTATTTTGTTCACAATTTTTCATCCTGAGTTTATTATGGCTATTATTTACGAAATTCACCCCGATAACCCCCAAGGGGATCGGATCAATAAGATCAAAAAAGCCCTCAAAGATGGCGCGGTTATGCTTTATCCTACGGATACCGTTTACGCGATCGGTTGCGATCTTATGGTAAAATCTGCTATTGAAAGGGTAAGACAGATTAAACAATTATCGAATGATAAACCTTTAACTTTTCTTTGCCCTTCTTTGTCTAATATTTCCGAATACGCGATCGTTTCTGATACAGCTTATCGCATTATTCGACGGCTGATACCAGGCTCTTATACATTTCTTTTACCCGCGACGAAACTTGTCCCGAAAATGGTAGTAAGTCCCAAACGGAAAACAACAGGTATTCGCGTACCTAATCGTACCCTTTGTTTAACCTTATTGGAAGCATTAGGAAATCCCATTATTTCTACTTCTGCCCATATTACCAGTGATTTAGAAGGAAAAGCCCCCGCGGATCAAATTGCTAACCAAGAGAATTTTGGTAAAGCCGAATTATTTGACTCGGTGGAAAATTTGGTTGATATTATAATTGATGATGGTTCCGATCCTGGGTATCAAGCTTCCACTATTATTGATTTAACCCAAGATGAACCTATTATTGTACGACGGGGACTCGGATGGGAAGCCGTTGCTACTTGGGATCAGGAATAGGGAATGGGGAATGGGTAATAGGTAATGGGTAATTGACAGTTGACAGTTGACAGTTGACAGTTGACAATTATCAATTAATTGACTTACGCACGGCAAGGGCAGCATAAGGGTTTGAGCTTGTCGCTCAACGGAATCGCGTAATTTACACCGTGTGTAAGTCCTAAATTATCAACTGTCAACTGTCAACTGTCAACTGTCAACTGTCAACTGTCAACTTCCTTCTTCCCTCTTCCTTCTTCCTTTTGATTAGGATTCGACTGTAACACCTTTCCAAAACGCGATATAACCTTCAATTTTCTTCGCGGCATCCTTAGTAGAAGGATAATACCACGCGGCATCCTTATTCACTTCACCATTAACGACAATATCGTAATAACTTGCAACACCTTTCCAACTACAAGTCGTATGAGTGTTACTCTCTTTAAAATATTCTCGGTTAATTGTGTTGGCAGGAAAATAATGATTTCTATCAACTATTTCGGTGTGATCGCTTTCTGCTAAAACCACACCATTCCAAATTGCTTTGGCCATGAGTCACTCCATGAGTAAAAAAGTTTCGATATCTTAAATTATAGCATAAATCCGAACACTTAACACATTTACCAATAAGGCCGTCCCTTCCAAAAAACACCGATGATGATTCCCATAAGAGTGATTTGAGATAAATCAACTAACACCAAGGGAACTGGCATAAACAGTTTGACAATCAATATCAATAATAAACAAAGGACTAATGCCCAGAGATTACCCCGATTGAGGAGATATTGCTGACTCCATTTTTCCATAATATAGACGGCGAGAGCACCGATCGCGATCGCGATACCAACGGGAAGTAAGACACCCAAAGGGGAACCCAATAAAATCTGTAAAAAAGCCCGGATGGGTGGGGAGTAGATCAGGCTCAAGCCTAATAATAACTCCAACGCGATCAGGGCTAAATTCGACGCGATCGCGACAGTGAATAATTCTCGCCAAGGAATCCGTTGAAAACGTTGCCAAAATTTGCTCATATTATGATATAAATTAATAAATTATCTTCATTTTCCCCGGTTCACTTCTGTGATAGAATTGCTATCTTAAGTTCATAGAGTACCCATCCCCGTTATGACTAAGACAGTTAATTGTGCCGTTGATTGCGTAAATGGTTGCATCTTAGGGGATAAGTGCCCCAACCGGGAATATGCAGCCAACGCGTCTCAGTTTATTCAGAATACATCCCTCGATAAAATGAATGAAATCGCGGAGGAAGCCATCAGAAAGAAAAGAATGGAACCCCCAAAATGGGTAATTCCCGACTTTCCCCAATAATGTTAGGTTAAAAATTGACGATTAAGGCATCCCCGATATGCTTGCGTAAAAGGAAGCGTCGGGGTTTGCCCAACAGCCAAGAGAGCCAAGAAGAATCAATGTGATCCACACGATATCCTAATTGATAATATAATCGTCGTGCGCCATGATTATTCTCAAGGACATGGAGATATATCTCCGTAAACCCCCATTCTAAGGCCGTTTCCTCACAATTACATAATAATTGTTGCGCGACTCCGCGCCGTCGATAATCGGGATGTACTGCTAAATTAGATAAATAGGGATATTGTAAGGCCGGAAATTGCCAAAGATGACGCGATCGTACCGTCATTTCCACCGTACCCGCTAAAACTTCATCTAACTCCGAGCCGAATATCTCCCTTTCCTCCAGAGTAGGAATAACCTCAGCAACTAAACAAACATATTGCTCCAGGGGCGATCGAAGTCGGTTTCGCAAATCTTCATAAATACCTAAACGGAAAAGGGGATATATCCACCGCAAAAACCCTTTGCGAGAGTGAAAACTCATCGTCAAAATTTCCGCGAGTTGCATCAGATCCGTTGATGTCGCCCCTCGGAGCAAAAAATTTGCCGAATCAGAAATACGTCTCGCAACCTCTGACTTGCGAGACATAGAAGAAACAAAGAAGGGATTAACAAGGCTTTCTTCACCCATTTTGACCCACTCACTTAAACTTTGCAATAACCAGAAAACGTCCGATGGTCAAATTTCCCCACTTGTAGTGTCGATCACAATTCGCAAATACAAACCCATCTATACCAATGGTTGCCAATGCTTTCTCAGTGACATCGTGAAAAGTCTTTTGAGCTTCTAATTCGACACTCCCAAGCGCCTTGCCACATTTTACCCCATTGCTTCACAGCTTCTCAAAAATTTACTCTCTAACTTTTTTCTAAGGGATAAATTGAAAATACAAAACACAAACTATTTATAAATTTGGGGATCAGACTTGTCCTAATGTCCATTAAAGGTCATAATCTTGATTTATGTCATCATCACCTCTAACATAATTCCGTTGATATCATTGCCTTTTATGACCTTTCTCAACAAGCTTTCTCAACGCTCAATTCCCTGGTATCCTCTAGGGATGTTAGGTGTATTTCTCTTTTCTTTGACGCTGCGATTTTGGGGATTAAGTCGTTTTAATGCCTTTGTGTTTGATGAAGTATATTATGCCAAATTTGCCAATGATTATCTCACCAATACCCCATTTTTTAACGCCCATCCTCCCTTGAGTCAATATATTATCGCGTTAGGGATATTAATTGGTTCCCATCTTCCCTTTGGCAAAGACGCGATGAATGGTTTAACGGGTTCCATGCTTTCCCCCTGGGATTATCGTTGGTTTAATGCCTTCACGGGTTCTTTTATTCCCTTAGCCGTTGGCAGTTTAGCTTATCAATTAACGAGGCGCAAAAGTTATAGTTTTCTCGCGGCTTTTTTAGCCTGTTTTGATGCCTTATTTATTGTGGAATCCCGTTATGCGCTCAATAATATTTATCTAGTCTTGTTTGGATTATTAGGTCAAATCTTTTTTCTCAAAGCCTTAGCAAAACCATCCAAACAATGGAGTTTTATAGTAATATCGGGAATTTGGTTTGGAATGTCTGCCTGTATTAAATGGAATGGTTTATGGTTTTTGTTGGGAATATATCTTTTATTGATTTCAGCTTGGGCAATGGCATTTTTTCAGAGAGAAGTCCCAAGAATCAATAGTGATTTATTGGGAAAACATCCTTTGACAAATTTTCTTTATGATATCACCCATCTCAAATTACCCAAGTTATTTTTGGGTTTATTTGTTGTCCCCATAGTGGTTTATAGTGTCGGGTGGATACCCCATTTACTGCAAAATCCCTCTCCCAATTTCTGGCAGATGCAAGAGGAAATTTTGGGTTATCATCAACGCATTAAGAGTGGGCCGGATGTGCATCCCTATTGTTCAACTTGGTACAGTTGGATTTTAATGCTCCGCCCGGTTGTTTATTTTTATCAATCTACCAGTATAGATAAACCTTCTGATCCGGTTTTACCTTCTCTTCCCCAGGGCATGAATGAGGTTGTTTTTGATGTTCACGCGATGGGAAATCCTTTGCTCTGGTGGTTTTCGGCTTTGGCCATATTTTTATTATTATGGCTCTTAGGCGATCGCGTGATTTTCTGGTTAAGCACCCATCATTCTGATGATATTAGCCAAATCGAAACTCGTCCGATTTTAAGATTTCCACCCACCGCGGAAATGTGGGTAGTCTTCTATTTTGTCATCAATTGGGCTGCCAATTTACTGCCTTGGGCAAAGGTGACTCGTTGTATTTTCTTATATCATTATATGGGGAGTTCAGTCTTTGCCTCCTTAGCACTAGCTTGGTGGATAGATAGATGGTTACATAGTCCTAAAAAATATCTCAGAGGAATAGGTATTACTATAATTTTTACTGTGATCGCGGCTTTTATTTTTTGGCTTCCTGTACATTTAGGGCTTCCCCTTTCTCCCGATGGTTGGAAAATGCGAATGTTATTACAAAGTTGGATTTAGTGGGGAATAGGTAATGGGGAATAGGTAATGGGAAATGGGTAATAGGTAATAGGTAATAGGAAATTTTCTCTCCCTAGCTCGGTGAGGGAGAAAACGGGTGTATTTCCTTCTCTTTTCTTTGTGTCTTTGTGCCTTGGTGGTGATAGGATATCTCCTTCACCACCAGCCCGGAAATTAACCACAAAGACACAAAGACACCAGGGAAGAAGGAATAGGTAATAAGGCAGTTTCCTTCTTCCTTCTTCCTTCTTCCTTCTCCCTTCTTCCTTGTTTTTTATTGACGAATGAATAAGGCGCGATAAACGGGTTCACCCCTAGATAAAGTGGCTTTTTCGCGTTCGGTTGCTACCGGAAGGGGATTTTCGGTTAACCAATTTCCATCCCCTACCCGTTGAAAGGCTGGATTTTCTGAAACGCGATCGCACATTTCTTGCTCAACTTCTTCCACATCTGACTGAAGGAAAATTTCCGCACCCGTCGGGAGAAAATTAGCTAAATCTGCCACTAATTCCGGTTGTACCACACGCCGTTTTTGATGACGTTTTTTAAACCAAGGATCAGGAAATTGAATACTCACCCGTTGCAAAATACCAGTGGGTAATGAAGCTAAAAGCGGTTGAATGGAATGATTAGCATTAGCAAAAACATAATGAAGATTAGTTAAGCCCTTTTCATCGCGCCAAAGATTCGCCTCTTCCACCAGAGGCTCGCGAATTTCTAACCCTAAAAAATTCCAATTCGGTTCAACTTGTGCCATTTGCCATAAAAAACGACCTCTCGCACAACCAATATCTAAATGAAGCGGTAAAGTTAAATTAGTATAAATTTTTGTCCACTCTGGCGGAATTAGGGAAACTTGGAATTTACTACACAAAGGATTAACGTGCTGACGCACTCTAACTCTAGCCAAAATTAACACCTACCTCAATCAAATTTTGTACTAATAATTGCAGTTATTACCAATAGAAACAGGGTTAGTTTGATGATTTTACCAAGGATGGAATATAATCAAACTAGAAACCCGGTTTCTGAGAGTTTTTTAGACTTCAGGTTCAATACCAGCCGCCCTTAATTGTGCAGCTAATCTTTCCGCCCGTTGTCGCTCTTTTTCCAGTAATTCTACCCCCCATAATAACATTTCTCCGTTCGGATTCCACCAACGTAACCAAAATCCGGTTCTTTCTGCTTTTGTGCCTTGCCAAACTCCCAGAAATAACCCCACCCCTTCAATCCCAAACCGGTTATTTTCGTTGGGTTTTAGCAATTGATAATTCCCCGATGAAGTCAAGCCGTAAACCTCTAATAATCCTGAGATTGGTTCAAAAATAGCATAACAGGGAACACGCAATATTTTCTCGTAAAAATACCACTTCCCTGGGGGATAAGTCGGTTTTATCGAATATTCATCACCCGGAGTTTCCGACAGAAATTCCATCACAATTGCCGGAGTATCTCCCTCTAAATTAGGGGTATAACTCCGACGGACTTCGGGAGCGGGTAGAGAGGCTACATTACGAGCATAAAACCAATCAGGTGCTTTAATGACAAGTTTACCATTTAAGGTGGCACAAATGCCCAAATTAGACGCGACTATAATTGTGTCTTGAAGGAGTCCAGAAATTTCTAAACTGTCTCTAAGGGCTGCCGCGAGTAAGGGTTGATTGATGTTTTCCACTGCTTCCTCTTCTAAGATAAAATCTTTGGGTAATTTTTCCCAAGTAATGTTTAACTCGGTGGTGAGTGACATTGTGGTTAACCTCTGATTTGATAAGGTTTGATGTCTTACTGATTATGGAGAATAGGTTTCTCTATTATATCTTAAGAAACTGGGTTTCTTAAGCAATACCTTCGCAATTTCTTTGTAGCCATTTCTTTGTAGGTTGGGTTGAGGCACGAAACCCAACGCATTTCGGTTCTACCGAACTTAGTATGTAAGAACTTGCCAAAAATCTTATACAGCAAGAATTTTCCGAAAAGTTTATAAAAATCGAACTATACTATAATCAAACCTTTGCCAAATCTGGCTTTTTGCTGTTTCGACTGTAGACCAAGCAATTCTAGTGAGGCTACCCCGTTCGGTAGATCCCGCGTTGGGTTTCGTGCCTCAACCCAACCTACATTTGATAAGTTGTTACGCATTGAAAATTCCTAAGTAACACAGGCTTCCTGCCTGTGACAAGGGTGACAAGCAGGATGCTTGTCCTACTTTATGTGGTAATTGTCATTCAACTAATAAACAAGTGTCAGAAATCCGGTTATGAAGACGATCGCGCTCCTCGTTTATACTTTAACCGTCGAAATCCCATCCCAACAACTCATTAAACTGGAGAGGAGCCAGAGATTTTTTCCTTGAATGTTGAGAAAAAAGATATAAACATAAGAGTTATTCAGCCAATTTTTCCCGTAATATTTCCTGATGAATTAAGGCTCGATCTACTAAATATTTTATGCGATCTTGAGACAGTCTTTCTCCCTGGTTATAATGTTCAATCCACACTTGACTAATCCGAGCCGGATCATTCGGTAAATCCGATAAGAGATAACCTGTCATTTCTAACTCATCCATGAGGTTAGTAACTTTGGGATCGTAACTTAAAGGAAAACAATTACATCCCGCCGCGGCTGCCATAATTATACAGTGTAATCGCATCCCAATTGTCATGTTTACACCCGTAAATATTCCTTTTAATTCTCTGGGATTTGTCAAGGATAAAATTTGACTATTTTGGGGGATTTTTTGATGGATTTCTTGGGCAATTGGCAAGTCTTGGGATGCTTGAAATGGTAAAAGTAAAATAAATGTTTTAGTAACTTTTTGAAATTCGATTAATGCCTGAGTCAAAATGGCTAATTTTGTCGGGGTTAAACTCGAATGCGATCGCAAATTGACCGCGACTCTGGGAGTAGGTAAATTCTCTAATCCTACGACAGGTAAACTGTCTAATGCCCAAACCGGATCGGGTGCTAAAGTAAAGGGTATTTTCCACTTAGTCAGAAGGGAAGCCGAACCCCCATCGCGGACACTCACCGCGGTACAACCTTGAAAACATTTTTGGGCAATGGCACGGGTAATGGGAGAATTTAATGGCCCGATTCCTTGGGCCCACGCGATCGTTTTTAATCCCTTTTTTTGGGCTAATCCCATTAGTCCACCATAATAAAATGAATTGGTTAAACTGGTAGAATCTTGGATTAAACTACCACCTCCCCAAATGAAAATATCAGATTCTTCTAATAGTTGAAAAATCGGAAAAGTCTTCATTCGATCGCGTGCTTCTACCCCATATCGTTGACGGGTTTCCTCTGGGTTTCCCGATAAGACAATGGGCTCAATCGAAGGGGGTAACATTTGCAAGAGAGTGGCTAATAATGCCTCATCGCCACCATTCCCTTTTCCGTAATAACCACATAAGATAGCTTTTTTCATGTTAAACTAAGGAGATGATATTTAGTAGTTGCACGGCTACTTATAGCCTAGTTTCTCCAAAAAACTTGGTGGATTGAAGAAATTTTGTCAATATGTAGCATAATAATATAAAATGGGAAAATTATATCTCCTATCAACTAATGAATGCTCTATCTATCCCAACTTGGATAATTCACGTTTCTAGTGTCATTGAGTGGACTGTCGCGATCTGGTTAATTTGGACCTATGGCGAACTTACTCGCGATCGCGCTTGGTGGGGACTGGCTTTCGCGATGTTACCCGCGTTAATTAGTGCGATGTGTGCTTGTACTTGGCACTATTTTGATAATAATCCATCTTTGCAATGGTTGGTAACACTCCAAGCCAGTATGACTGTAGTGGGTAATTTTACTCTCTGGGCGGCCGCGTGGTGGATTTGGCGTAACTCCCAATCTCAACTCAAAGAATAAATAATTTCTTATTACTCGTTCCTTTTTACCCATTACTATTACCTATGTTATCGAAAGATAGTTTGTTTGCTCTTTCCTTATTTCCTTATCTCGGTTTTTTGTGGTTTATGACGCGATCGGGTAAATTTCCCCGTCTCGCGGTTTGGGGATTTTATGGCACATTAGTATTTGTTGGTGTCACCATTCCCGCGGGAATTTATGCCAAAGTTGTTTATCATGAAGCTTTAGCTAATATTGATTGGTTACATGGCAGTGCGGAAGTGTTTTTAACTTTGACTAATATCTTACTTGTTTTAGGTTTTAGACAAGCTGTACTCGAACAAAAAAAAGCTTCCGAAAATGTCAAATAGTGCAGTAGGAAAGGTGTTAGGTGTTAGGTTTTATCGCCTTTCTCTGTGGAGTGCAATACAGACTACGATCGCGCAGGGCTGTTTCATTTTCTCAATGGGAGAATGAAACAGCCCCCCTAACCCCCACTACAGGGGGGGCTAGGGAGGGTGGGGGGTGGGGGGATTGCGCGATCGTGCTAGGAAGGAAAAGGGTGTTGCATAACTTTTGAGAAGTGGTATTAAAATGAAATGGTATTCGCCATGACTCATTACCCATTACTCATTATTTATCACCGATTACCTATTGCCAATTAACCGGAGAGTACCGACAATAATTTTATGCTCTTGAATCTGAATGCGCGCGTGTAAACTTTCCGGGGTATCATCAGGGAAAATAGGAACAGCAGCTTGCATTAAAATTGGGCCACTATCGACTTCTAAACACGCGATATGCGTCGTACAACCGGTAATTTTAGCCCCTGCTTTTAAAGCTTGTTCAACTCCATTAATACCCGGAAAACTCGGTAATAAACTAGGGTGAATATTAATCACTTTATTAGGAAACGCGTCTAATAAAACAGGGGTAATAATTCGCATCCATCCTACCATCACCACCCACTCAACATCATATTCTTTAAAGGTTTTAACAATATCCCCATCTAACGCCTCTCGACTGGGATATTTTCGGTGATTTAACAAAATAGCTGGAATGTCAAATTTTTCGGCCCGTTTTACAACACCCGCCCCCGAATTATTATAAATTAATACTTGAATTTTAGCATTAAGTTCCCTAGCCGCGATCGCGGAGGCAATTGTTTCAAAATTACTACCACTACCGGAAGCCATAATGCCTAACTTTAAACATTTTCCCTGGGTGTCCAAAGGTGGAATAGAAGGTGAAATGAAACTCGTAGTCGAATCAAGAGAATCAGAAGAAGAAGTCATAACCGTTGGCAAAAATTAACTATTTTTACCATTAAGTATAGCAGAAGGAAGAAGGAAGAAGGAAGAAGGAAGAAGGAAGAAGGAATAAAATCAAGGGTTTCAGCCATTAAGAACGTCCTAACCGTCTTGCCTGTTACTATATATCATAATACTCTTCATTCTAGTATAATGAATGCTATCTAAAATTAGGACTTACGCTCCTCAACCCGGTTTCTAGGAGAAATCTTGGGTTGGGAGGTGAAGGATCTACTCAGAAAGCGGGTTTAAGGCCCCTCATGCGTAAGCCCTGTCAAATGTAAAATCTCAAATACCAATGATTTCAGTGAAATCGAAGCAGAGTCAAGCATTAGATAATGACACGATCGCGGCATGGGTATTTCTCGCCCCAGCATTTTTGCTGTTAACCATATTTCTCTTAGGGCCGATCGCGTATCTGTTTTATCTAAGTTTTACCAGTGGGAGTTTTACCCTCACCGGAGTGCGTTTAGTGGGCTTCAATAATTACTTACGACTGTTAGTATCACCTGACTTTTGGCAAGTATTGGGAAATACAATTTATTTCGTACTCGCGACAGTGATACCGAGTTTAATCATACCATTAGGACTCGCGGTATTATTAAATCAGAGCTTAAAATTAAAAGGTATTTTGCGAACCGCGTATTTTATACCTTCCATAACCAGTTTAGTCGCCGTCGGTTTAGGATGGCGATGGCTATTTCAAAATGATGGGCCAGTCAATGGGTTATTACACTTTATTGGGATCGGAGAAATACCTTGGTTAAGTAGTACAACTTGGGCAATGCCTGTATTAATCCTATTAAGTATTTGGAAACAAATAGGCTTTAATCTCGTAGTATTTCTGGGGGGTTTACAAACAATTCCTCTGAATAGATATGAAGCCGCGGAATTAGATGGAGCGAATGGTTGGCAACAATTTTGGTATATTACCTTACCGGGCTTGCGATCGACGTTAGTCTTTGCCATCGTCACCACTGGAATTTTTACCTTAAAAAGTTTTGAACAAGTTTATGTAATCACAGGAGGCGGGCCCTTAAATACCACAAATTTATTAGTTTATTATATCTACGATCAAGCCTTTGCTCAATTTGATTTTGGTTATGCGGCAGCCGCGGCTAGTTTATTAATGATTATTGCCTTCATTTTTGTTTATCTGCAATTAAAAGTATGGGGGGACGAAGGTTAAAAAAGAGGAGAAAGAGAAGAACCCCCCCTTGGTTTAAGTAAGACGATAAACTTTGGTGTAAACTTAAGAGAAAACCCTTAGACATCTCCCCAAATAAGATTTTTCTTCAGACAGGGCAAGGGTTTTATTTTTTTTCGCCGATGTCTATTTAGGAATGAAAAATTAATAACGTAGTGCAGGCATCTTGCCTGCTTTGGGGCCTAAGGGCGAAACTACCAAGCACATAGTCAATTTATTTATAGTAATTCCTAATAAGAATGAAACAGGTAGGTTGGGTTGAACGGTAGTGAAACCCAACTTTTCTGACTGATGGGAAGTTCCAACTTTAATTGGAATTACTATAATTTCCATTCCTTATCAGAAGATAGACAAGGGAGTGAGAGCTGATCGGGAGCATCCCAAATCAGCCAAAAAACCTTAGGCACTACTATTCATAGCTTTATTTTCTGTGCTTTAATAATTATACCATTAATAGGCACTACTGCCCCAGTCCTCTTTAATTGAGAGTATTTCTATTTTAGCATATTTTTTTGAGGACGAGCTCCGATAAAATCTTCTTGACAATAGGAAAAAATCACTCCGATGAAATATTCAAAATAACCCCTAATAAACCCGGTTTATTTTGTTGGTAGTGCGCGAGGAGTCTACACGCGTGAGGACGCGGATACTTCCTTTGATATCATCATTTTCGTGAAATGGTGTTACCAGGGAAGCAGGTTTCTTGGTGCTAGGGTTAAAAATTTTTGTATCAATAGGCTCCTGGGATACCCCATCAAAGGTAACATCAATCCCAGTAAGAGCTCTGAGCACTAGGGATAAATCTTAAATGAATATACAAACCATCTCAACGACTCCTTTTAATGACCAAAAACCAGGGACTTCTGGGCTGCGTAAGAAAGTCCCCGTCTTTCAACAACCCCATTACCTGGAAAACTTTGTTCAGTCTATCTTTGACAGTCTCGAAGGGTATCAAGGCCAAACCTTAGTCCTAGGGGGTGATGGTCGTTACTATAACCGTGAAGCGATCCAAATTATCCTTAAAATGGCCGCGGCTAATGGCTTTGGACGCGTTTTAGTCGGTCAAGGTGGGATTTTATCCACTCCCGCGGCTTCCTGTATCATTCGTAAATATCAGGCCTTTGGCGGTATTGTCCTCTCCGCGAGTCATAACCCCGCGGGGCCGACGGAAGATTTTGGTATTAAGTACAATATTGGCAATGGTGGCCCCGCACCGGAAAAGGTGACGGACGCGATTTTTGCCCGCACTAAGGTTATTGATCAATATAAAATTCTCCAAGATGTGGGCAATATTGATCTGGATACTTTGGGCTCCTCTGCATTGGGTACGATGACGGTGGAAGTTATTGACTCGGTTTCTGATTATGCTGAGTTAATGGAATCTTTATTTGATTTCGAGCGTATTTCTCAACTCCTCACTTCTGGTAATTTCCAAATGTGTATGGACTCGTTACACGCGGTAACAGGTCCCTATGCCTACGCGATTTTTGAGAATCGTTTAGGTGCTCCCTCTGGTACGGTTCAAAATGGCATTACTTTAGAAGATTTTGGCGGCGGACATCCCGATCCCAATTTGGTTTATGCCCATGATTTAGTCGAATTATTGTTTGGGGAAAATGCTCCTGATTTTGGCGCTGCTTCCGATGGCGATGGCGATCGTAATATGATTTTAGGTCGTCGTTTCTTTGTGACTCCTAGTGATAGTTTGGCCGTCTTAGCCGCGAATGCTAAATTAGTCCCCGGATATAAGTCGGGGTTAGCGGGAATAGCGCGATCGATGCCTACCAGTCAAGCCCCCGATCGCGTCGCGGCTCGTTTAGGAATAGAATGTTATGAAACTCCGACGGGTTGGAAGTTTTTTGGCAATCTTTTAGACGCGGGAAAAGCCACCCTTTGCGGTGAGGAAAGTTTCGGGACCGGTTCTAATCATGTCCGTGAAAAAGATGGTCTTTGGGCGGTATTATTTTGGTTAAATATTTTAGCCGTCCGTCAAGAGTCCGTCGAGCAAATTGTCCGTGAACATTGGCAAATTTACGGTCGCAATTTCTATTCTCGCCATGACTATGAAGCGGTAGATAGCGATCGCGCCAATACTCTGATCAAAGGATTAAATGAGAAATTACCAACCCTAAAAGGGCAGAAATTTGGTAATTATGAAGTCGCCTATGCTGATGACTTTAGCTATACCGATCCGGTGGATGGTAGTATTAGTAAAAATCAAGGTATTCGCATTGGATTTACTGATGATTCTCGCATTGTTTTCCGCTTATCGGGAACGGGAACCCAAGGCGCGACATTACGGGTTTATTTAGAAAGTTATGAACCCAATATCGCGAAACATCATCTCGATCCTCAAGACGCGTTAAGTGGTTTAATCGCGATCGCGGACGAAATCGCGCAAATTCGCACCTTTACCGGAATGGATAAACCCACTGTGATTACCTAATTCTTTAATAAAGATTTAGTCAAGAAACCTGGTTTCTCTCAGGAATGAAAATTTAATAAAGTAGTGCAGGCATCTTGCCTGCTTTCGCTCTCAAAAGAAACCGGGTTTCTCTCAACAGAAATCGGGTGCTTGGGATTTACTTAAGAAACCCGGTTTCTGAGCCGATTTTGTCAACCAAGCAAATTTCTCTCAAAAGAAACCGGGTTTCTCTCAACAGAAATCGGGTGCTTGGGATTTACTTAAGAAACCCGGTTTTTGAGCCGATTTTGTCAACCAAGCAAATTTCTCTCAAAAGAAACCGGGTTTCTTTCAACAGAAATCGGGTGGGTGCTTGGGATTTAGTTAAGAAACCCGGTTTCTGAGCCGATTTTGTCAACCAAGCAAATTTCTCTCAAAAGAAACCCGGTGGGTGCTTGGGATTTACTCAAGAAACCCGGTTTCTGAGCCGTCAAGAATATTAAAAAAATCTATATTTTTTTATTGATGGAGCCAAAAATGTTATAGATTCATGATATTAGGAAAATTGCCAATCCTAAATCCCAAATCTCAAATCCCAAAACCCAAAACCCAAATAGAGATAACGTGCTATAACCATTAATAGAGATGTAGTAACTCTAAGCATATTAAGGAAAAAGGAATGACTCAAAATTTACTCGAACAACTGCGGGAAATGACAGTCGTTGTGGCCGATACGGGGGACATCCAAGCAATTGAAACTTTTACCCCCCGTGATGCCACCACAAATCCATCTTTGATCACCGCGGCCGCGCAAATGCCACAATATCAAGAAATTGTGGATGAAACTCTCAAAAAAGCGAAAAAAGATGCGGGCTCTGGTGCATCGGATCAAGAAGTTCTTTCCCTGGCGTTTGATCGTCTCGCGGTATCCTTTGGCCTTCGCATTTTAAAGATTATTCCGGGGCGTGTTTCGACGGAAGTTGACGCGAGATTATCTTATGATACTGAGGGAACAATTACTAAGGCTCGTCAATTGATTTCCCAATATGAAGCCGCGGGGGTAACACGCGATCGCGTATTAATTAAAATTGCCGCGACTTGGGAAGGAATACGCGCCGCGGAAGTATTAGAAAAAGAGGGTATTCATTGTAATCTTACTCTATTATTTGGGCTTCATCAAGCGATCGCGTGTGCGGAAGCCGGAGTGACTTTAATTTCTCCTTTTGTCGGTCGAATTTTGGACTGGTATAAGAAAGAAACCGGGCAAAATTATACTTCCGCAGAAGATCCGGGGGTGTTATCCGTTACCCAAATTTACAATTATTATAAAAAGTTTGGTTACAAGACAGAAGTCATGGGCGCAAGCTTCCGTAATATTGGCGAAATTACCGAGTTAGCCGGATGTGATTTATTAACGATTTCCCCTGGTTTATTAGCGGAATTACGCTCAACTACCGCGGAGTTACCCCGCAAACTTGATCCGGAAAAATCCGCTCAAGACGCGATCGAAAAGGTGACAATTGATAAAGATACTTTTGACGAGATGCACCAACGCGATCGCATGGCAAATGAGAAACTAGAAGAGGGAATTATTGGGTTTACCAACGCGTTAATTACCCTAGAAACACTATTGGCGAAACGTCTGGCGTATCTCGAAGGCGAAGAAGTAATTAATCACGCGGCAGAAGATATCTTCCGGGTGTATGATTTAGATGGTGATGGTTTTATTACTCGTGAAGAATGGATGGGAACCGATGTTGTGTTTGATGCCATTGATTCCGATAAAGATGGTAAAATTACACCCGAAGAAATGGGTGCTGGTTTAGGTGCAGCCTTCCATCTTGCCCAAGTCTAATCAAGCGCAAAAGAAGGAAGAAGGAAGAAGGAAGAAGCAAGAAGCAAGAAGGAAGAAGCAAGAAGGAAGAAGCAAGAAGGAAGAAGCAAGAAGGAAGAAGGAAGAAGGAAGAAGGAAGAAGGAAGAAGGTTAAAATAGGAGAATTAACAATTAATAATTATCCATTGACAATTGTTAATTATTAATTCTCCCATCACTACTCCCCAATCACTACTCCCCAATCACTATTCCTTATTCCCCCTGATAACTGATATAATCTCCGGGGGATTACCAATCATAAAATCTCTTGAAGTTGACAAAAAAAGTTTTATTTTTCATAAAAATCACAGCAAAAACATAGTAAGATAGAGAGGATAATCAAAATGAATAAAAATATTAATCCCCCAATAATACCAATGGAAGATAATCGCACAGGTTTAAGTGTGGAAACGCTAAAACGTGCTATTCTTGATAATTTATTTTATGTTCAAGGTAAATTCCCCGCGATCGCGACACCTCAAGACTATTATCGAGCTGTGGCTTATACAGTACGCGATCGCTTACTGCAACACTGGTTTAATACTAGCGAAACCTATCTCAAGGAAAATGTGAGAATAGTCGCTTATCTTTCCTCGGAATTTTTATTAGGGCCCCACTTGAGTAATAATTTAATTAACTTAGGAATTAATGAAGCCGTTTGTCAAGCCGTAACAGAATTAAAATCAGATTTTCCCAATATACCAGATTTTGCCGAAATTCTGGAAATAGAAGAAGAGCCAGGTTTAGGAAATGGTGGCTTAGGGCGTTTAGCCGCGTGTTATATGGATTCCTTAGCCACTTTAGAAATACCCGCGATCAGTTATGGTATTCGTTATGAATTTGGGATTTTTGATCAGGAAATAGAAAACGGTTGGCAAAAAGAAATTACCGATAAATGGTTGAAATTTGGCAACCCCTGGGAAATTGTCCGTCCCGAAGCCGAAGTTAAGGTAAAATGGGGGGGTCATACTGAACCCTATTTTGATGAAAATGGACGTTACCAAGTTAAATGGATTGCCCATAAAGAAGTTAAAGGTATTCCCTATGATACTCCCATTTTAGGTTATAAAAAATATACAGCTAATACTCTGAGATTATGGAAAGCCGAAGCCGTTGAGTGTTTGAATTTTAGTATTTTTAAAGCCGGTGATTATTTTGACGAAGTTCAGGATAAAGTCGATTCAGAAAACCTGACCAAAATCCTTTATCCTAATGATGATACCTGTTTTACGCCCCAGCCATTACGCTTAGAACAACAATACTTTTTTGTCTCGTGTTCCTTACAAGATATTATTCGTTTACATCTTAAGTATAAAGGCAGTTTAGACACACTCCATGAGAAATTTACTCTCCAATTAAATGATACTCATCCCGCGATCGCGATCGCGGAATTAATGCATCTTTTGGTGGATGAACATCACCTGGAATGGGAGCAAGCTTGGGACATTACCACAAAGACTTTTGCTTATACTAATCATAGCTTATTACCGGAAGCATTAGAGCGATGGTCAATTCGTTTGTTTCAGAGTTTATTACCGCGTCATTTACAAATTATCTATGAAATTAATTACCGTTTTCTTCAGGAAGTCGCGTTAAAATATCCCGACGATCGCGATCGGCTCCGTCGAATGTCCCTCATTGATGAAACGGGCGATCGTTATATCCGCATGGCTCATTTAGCATCTGTAGGAAGTTATGCCATTAATGGGGTTGCGGCATTACATACAGAATTACTAAAAGAAGAGGTATTGCAGGATTTTGCCCAAATGTATCCTGAGAAATTCAGCAATAAAACCAATGGTGTCACCCCCCGCCGTTTTCTCTTATTAAGTAATCCCAAATTAGCCGATTTAATTAGCCAAAAAATAGGGGAAGACTGGATTAATAATCTGGAGGAATTGCGACAATTAGAAAGTTTTGTTGATCGCCCAGATTTTTGCCAAAAATGGCGTAATATCAAACTATCAATTAAGCAAGAATTAGCCCATTATATCGAACAAGAAAAAGGGATTAAAATCGATCCTTATTCTTTGTTTGATATTCAAGCAAAACGCATCCATGAGTATAAAAGACCCCACTTAAATGTGCTACATATTATCACATTGTATAACAAAATCAAGGCAAACCCAGATATTGATATCACACCAAGAACTTTTATTTTTGGTGGAAAAGCAACCCCCGGTTATTTCATGGCTCAATTAATCATTAAATTGATTAATTCTGTCGCAGATGTGGTGAATAATGATCCCGATGTACGCGATCGGCTTAAGGTAGTATTCCTGAAAGATTATAACGTAAAATTTGCCCAAAGAGTTTATCCAGCCGCGGACTTATCGGAACAAATTTCTTTAGCAGGAAGGGAAGCATCGGGAACCGGAAACATGAAATTTGCCATGAATGGCGCGTTAACCATTGGCACTTTTGATGGGGCAAATATTGAGATACGCGAAGCCGTAGGATGTGATAATTTCTTTCTTTTTGGTTTAACAGAAGAAGAAGTTTACGCGTTAAAAGCCAGTGATTATAATCCCTGGTATTATTATCATCAAAATTCCTATTTAAGACACGCGATCGATCAAATTGGATATGGTTTTTTCTCCCCCCAAGATCCCGAATTATTCCGTCCTTTACTGGATAATTTAATGACGAGTGACGAATATCTACTCTTAGTGGATTATGGTTTTTATATAGAATGTCAAGAGCGAGTCAGTCAAGCCTATCGAGATCTAGAAAACTGGACAAAAATGAGTATTCTCAATGTGGCGCGTATCGGCAAATTTTCCTCCGATCGCGCTATTCGAGAATATTGTCAAGAGATTTGGCACGTTGAGCCAGTGACAGTTGAACCCAAAAACTATCTGTAATTAATCGTAGGTTGGGTTTAACCAAGTGAAGCCCAACCTACAGTTCATAAAAATTAAGAAAGCATAACTATTGGGAAAAAATCATGCTTTTTTGTAATAAAAAGTAAGGGTTGTCTGGAAAAATGTAATAATACTTAATCAGAGAAAAAGAATAAAAATCCGAAATAATGTTATGATACTGTTAAGTCTTGAAAAGTTCAAATAAGTATGAGTCAAACACAAATAGTCATTCCCACAGTGCGGCCTTGCCAAATCGACAAGAGTGGAGTCGAACCCGTTGATTTAGTAATTGTTATTGATACCAGTCCCTCAATGAGAGACGAAGCGGAGGCTCTTAGTAAAGCCGCGGAAGCCGCGATTACTTCGGCATCTTCAAGCTGCCCTTGCGATTTGAGAGTAATTTGGTTTGGAATTGAAGGTACTTGGAAAGGGACAAATTTTCACCAGACAATTCGAGATTATCTCATTAAAGAATGTCAAGTTTCTGACTCAGATATTCGTGGGAGAAAGCGAGGTGAATTAGCCGACGCGGGATCTCAAGAAGATGCGGCGCGCGCGATCGAAGATATCTCCAATCATTTCAATTGGCGATCGGGTGCTACGCGGGCGATTTTCTATCTAGGAGATGAAGCTTTAGAAGGTGGTGGCGATAAAACTGAGGAGAAAGATATCATCGCGGCAAATAAGGCTATTCAGGCCGCAAAACAAGGGGGAGTAACTATTCACACTTATTTTGGTACATCTAAGAGTAAGTTTCGAGATACTATCCAAACAGAATACGCGAGACTGGCAACAGAAACAGGGGGACAAGCTTTTACTGATCGTGATGCAATTAATGGTTTTGCAGAGGTATTGACCAAAATTATTTGTAATACCCGCGCCGTTGGTATTTATTTGGATATTCAGCAACCGATACCCTGTTTTGAGTTAAGCAGTGCCAACAAACCCTTTACGACTAAGGGTGCTGAAACTGTTACGATTACCGCGTCTAACTGTTATTCTAATGTCACTTTTAAGGGTTTAAAAGTGGTGGTATATCCCGTAATGAAATCCAATGGAACTCCTGTATTGACGCGAGAAAATGGAACTCCTGTCGTCGCGATTAAACCTTCTCCAGAAATCGTTTTTGGCGATTTACTTCCCGTAGATAATCGGGGCAATTCTACACCTGTATTAAGGGAAATTGTCATCGAAACCAATGGCGGAAATAGTGGAGATTATGCCTTGAAAATTGATTCTTTCTATCAGACAGAATTTAATTTCTTTGCCCATGATGAATTTGCTGTGTAAATAAATCGTCAATAAATTTAGCTGACAAGCTAATGAGTAGGGTGCATTAATGCACCCTATTACTAATTTCATATCCGCGTCCATTTCCCCATCATTAATTACGATCGGGGATTTATTTATTAACCCTGCTCAAAAGTTCTAAAAACAACCCTAAAGTTAAGGGATCAGGAGTAGTTTCTCGTAATTCATTAATTTCAGAAGTATCGCATCCTTGGGACTCCATCATATCTAAAACCCAATTCGTCGCAGTGGAAATATCAACCCATTTTGCCCCTGAGCACAGAGGACAAATTTCCTGATTAATTTCTCCGTTTCCATTACATTGTGGACAATGATAACGAGTCGGAATTGGGCTTAAAATAATGGGTAAATGTCTCATGGTTTCCCGTCAGAAAGATGTGAGATTGAGTGATTTTCAAATTTTAGCTTAAACCTAACCACCCATCCCCAAAAATCTTTCTTCTCATTAGGAGGCCGGTTTCCAAGTCCCATGAAATCCCATTGGCACAACATGAGGTAATTCTAATATACATAAGGGAGCGCGATCGCGGCCAAGCGGCACGCCGAAGGCTTCGCACCCTTGTGCATCCAACACCCAGACGAAACTTTTATCAATATTACCATCATAAACCACTGTTAAGAGCCATCCTTGTTTGGGATCTAAGGCATCGGGTACAAAAATCGGTTCCATTGGATAACAATTTTCGCCAAAGTCTCTTTCTGTGAGCCTATGAGTTTCCGTATCAAAACACGCGATCGCGTTATATAATTCTTGACAAGGATCAACATTTTTACCATGTAAAGAAAGATAAATATAACGATGTTTTTGCCCCACGTCAAAGGGAGAAACAATAGGAAATTCACAGGAGCGATCTAACAATTGTTCATTACTTTTAATGAGAGCCGTTTGGGGATCAATAGAAACTCGCCAAAGGGTACTTTCTGCCATTGTATGAGTTTCCCCCATCGCCACTTCTCGCAAACGTTCATTCGTGCTAAAATCATCATATCGGGCAAAATCAACAATAATAAATCCCTCTTCATCCACATATCCATTAGCAAAATGCCATTGATACCAAGGATCAGTCTCACCTTGACTAACTAAGGATAAAGTTTCACAATCAAAAATGAGAATTTTAGTCCCTAATTCTGGTTTCCATTGCATTGAGTCGCAATAAGATTTCCACCCGAATAAAATCGGGAAAAGACTAATATAGACAGGAGAAATAAAAAAGACTAAATAAGGTCCGGCTAAGACAAAATCATGTAATAAAGGAACACCCTCTAAAGGTGTGTGTGTGATTTGCAGAATATTACCACTTGCATCACTTTTGTAAATATTAAGTTGAGTCGTTGCGCCCGGAGTGACACCAAAATTATAAATGAATCCGGTGCGAGGATCTGTTTTATAATGGGCAGAATAGGGAAAACCTTTTTTAAGTCCGTTTAAATCATCAATTCCTTTAGTTTCTAAAGTTTGTAAATCCAACGCGTAGGGAAAACCGCCTTCCCAGAGAGCTAAAAGTTTATCAGGAAGGGCTAAAACGGAGGTATTCGCGGCATTTTTTACTTGTCTTTTTCCCCGTTGCCAAAAAGGGCCTTTCGGTGTCATTCCATAGTTACCATAAAGGTATTCATTGGCGGCTTCTTCTTCTTGATATCCCGCGGTTTGGACGTAACGATAAGTCGCGGTGACACCCCCCTTATCCCCTGGGGAAGGGGGGGTAAAATGAACGGCAAGAATAGCACCATCACCATCAAACCAATGGCCAACACGGACACCATTTCTTTCTAATTTTCCGGGGCCATTTCGATAAAGAGTACCCCGTAAACCAGGGGGAATTTTACCTTGAATAATTGGAAGGGGGGTGAGGGAAAATTCTTGCGCGGGTGTGAGTATGGCTTTACTCCAAGCCCGTTTGGATAAGAGGGGATTGCTGGTTTTCATGTTGTTGAGAGATAATTAGATATTTTGAAGTATAACAGTAATTGAGAGCCATAAACCACATATCTAACACCTAAATGTTATTATCTCGACGGCGTTTATTAACAATGTTTGGCTTAAGCACGATAGCTACGCTTCAGCCGAAGGCTATCACGTCTTATTTGCCGATCCACAACAACATTAGTCTATCTGAGATATCGGAGCCATCTTTAATTAAACCACCGAGATTAAAAATCGGGGATACCATCGGATTAATTAACCCCGCGGGTTTTAGTTATCCCCAGGAAATCGCACCGATTTTGCCGATTTTATCTCAATTGGGATTTAGGGTAAAATTAGGTGAACATATTTTTGATCGTTATGGTTATTTAGGGGGAACCGATCGCGATCGCGCTTCTGATGTTAATCTCATGTTTGCTGATCCTTCGGTAAATGCTATTTTAGCTGTCCAAGGGGGATGGGGATGTAATCGGATTTTACCCTTAATAGATTATACACTAATTCGTAATCATCCTAAAATTATCATGGGATTTAGTGATATTACATCTCTGTTAATCGCGATTTATACGAAAAGTCAAATTGTCACATTTCATGGTCCAGTAGGGATATCAAATTGGACAGAATTTACGATTAATTCTTTTCAGCAAGTTGTCGTTAATAATGATAAAAATCCTACTTTAGCTAATCCATCTCATATTAAAGTAGAAACTATTACTCCGGGTAAAGTCAAAGGTGAATTAATTGGGGGAAATTTATCGGTTTTAACCGCGATGATCGGTTCGGTTTATCTTCCTTTTTGGCAAAATAAGATATTATTTGTTGAAGAAGTGGGGGAAGATATTTATCGAGTGGATCGAATGTTAACACAATTAAGGTTAGCCGGAATTTTGGAGCAAATTTCGGGGTTTATTTTCGGAGAATGTACTAACTGTAAACCTGAAAAACCCGAAGAGTCTCTGACTTTATCACAAGTCTTAAGGGATCATATTCAACCTTTAAAGATTCCCGCGTGGTATGGAAGCGCGATCGGGCATATTTCCGATATCTTTACCTTACCTTTGGGGATAGAAGTGGAAATTAATGCCCATGATGGTACTATTAAATTATTAGAATCTGCCGTGAGTGAAAAAAATTAAGGGATTGAGTATAATAGAAAATAAAGAGGACAGGGAAAGACGCGATCGTGTCTTAAATGCTGATCATTATCCAGAGCCAGAGGAAATAATTTAGATGGAAACCAAAACAATAAATACAAAATTAGTTGAATCATTGGTAGCCGTTATTCGCGCTCTTTCCCAAGAGGAACGATCTCTGTTAGAATCAAAATTATTTGGAGAAATATCCGAACCTTCTACCCCAGAAATAATGCAACTGGCTGCAAAGGGTAGTTCCTTTGATTTTCTCTATAATGAACCGGATTTATATACCCTTGAAGATGGAGAAGCCTGTTGGCTAAGACAGATACAATAAGACGCGATCGCGCTCCTCTGATAATAATTAAAATTCTCCTCCTCTTTGCCCTCTGTGCCTTTGTGGTTTTCCCTACCCTAATATATAAGATAAATCACCTAATTATGTAGTACGAGCGTCTCGCTCGTTAAGGGTATTTCTCCCTCGTTAAGGGTATTTGGGGAGCGAATTATGTAGTACGAGCGTCTCGCTCGTTAAGGGTATTTCTCCATTCCAGGCATTTTCGCAATTCGCTTTAATGGAGATATCGGCAGAGTTATTAAAGCGTTAATTGAGATTGCAGGGGCTTCTTTTGACAATGAATATCAAGATAGAATTGAGCATATTCCTCACCTCTAAAACCCTAATTTTAAAGGAGACGATCGCGCTTCTTTAACTCCCATTATTTTTCCAGAAAGAAAAAAAACCGGGTTTCTCTGGGAAGAAACCCGGTTTTCTAACGATTAGCCATTAATAATGACTACCCGACTTACGATAATGAACTGCTGTGACACCATCGGATAACAAATGACCATTTTCTACCGTGGCATAAACCACCCAATGATCGCCACATTCCATGCGGTTTGCCACCACACATTCTAAATAAGCTAAGGCATCAGAAAGCACCGGACAACCATTATTCGCTTCCTGAATATTTAACCCCGCAAAACGATCCTCTCCAGGGGCAAAATTCTTGAGAAAATGACGGCGTAATTGTCGCCCTTCTGCCAAAATATTTAATACGAATTTATCCCCATTGTGCATTAATGATTCTAAGGCGCGATCCTTGGCGACTGCTATTGTTAAACCCGGAGGATTAAAGGTTGCTTGAGATATCCAAGATGCTAACATGGCACTGGTGACATCTCCCCGTTTGGCTGATATAACAGATAGGGAACCTACTAATCGCCCGACTGCTTGCTCGGTGCGATCGCCCTGTACTCCCACAGAAGGACGAGGAGCCCTTAATTTTTGTGATTTAATTAATGCTTGAGCGAAATCAATTCCCGCTTCTTTGCACTGTTGTAATGTAATATCAGTGGGGGTAAATTTAACCCGAATTGAGTCAAATCCTAAGCGAAAACCGGAATCTTTTAATTTTTCTTCCACAATATCAACGGCTTCCCCACTCCATCCATAGGAGCCAAAAACACCCGCGAGTTTATTCTTTGCAGCAGTGGATAAAACTACTCCTAACGCGGTTTGAACTTGGGTGGGCGCGTGTCCCGCGAGGGTGGGAGTTCCGATAATAAATCCGGCACATTTTTCCACAGCTTCTTGAATTTCAGAAGGTTCGACAAACTCACAATTTATCATTTCTACCGCGACTCCGGCTTTGGTAATTCCCTTCGCGATCGCGTTAGCTAAAGTCGCGGTATTACCATAGGCAGAAGCATAAATCAAGGCAACTGTCAAGTCTTTTGAGTTTTGTTGTTGACTCCATTCTCGATATAAATTAGTCAATTCCTTCAGCCCATATTTGACTAAAGGCCCATGTCCGGTGGCATAAAATTGTACCGATAAATCGGCAATTTTATCAAGGGCGGCTAATACTTGTTTGGCTTGGGACGCGTGCAAAGAGTCATAATAGAAACGACGATCTTCGCTATAGAAACTCCATCCTTCATCAAAGACTTGATCGCCACAATAATGAGCCCCAAAAAGTTTATCGGTATATAAGATTTCCGTTTTAGGATCGAAGGTAAATAATTGATCGGGCCAACGGGGCGTTGGTGTCGCGATAAAGGTCAATTCGTGACCTTTTCCTAAGTCTAAGGTTTCTTCTCCCCTGACAATATTAATGTTTAATTCTTGATCGGGAAAGGCTCCACGCAACGCGATCGCGCCTGGGTTTGTACAAACAAAAATTAATTGCGGTGCGATTTCTAAAAGGGCTTTAATGGTAACAGCACGATTCGCGTTAAAATGACTTAAAATGACATAATCAATTTTGCTAACATCGAGACGTTTTCGCAAATTATCTAAGTAATTTTGGGTAAAAGATTCACCAGGCGGATCGAGAATTGCCATTTTATCCCCTTGAATCACAAAGGAATTGGCGGTTGTCCCTTTTTGCAGTGAATATTCTACTTCAAATTTTAATCTATCCCAAGTCCGCGATCGCAAGATAAAGGTATCAACTGCTATCGGCAAAAATTGAACATCACGCGGTTGTGTCATAGTTGGAAAATTAGTAATGGGTAATGGGGAATTGGTAATGGGGATTGGGGAATAGGGAATAGGGATTGGTGATTGGGGAATAGGGAATAGGGATTGGTGATTGGGGAATAGGGATTGGTGATTGGGGAATAGGGATTAAAGGTTTATTTCCTTCTTCCTTCTTCCTTCTTCCCTCTTCCTTTGTGCCTTTGTGCCTTTGTGCCTTTGTGGTTAATTCCCTCTTCCCTCTTCCCTCTTCCTTCTTCCTTCTTCCCTCTTCCTTCTTCCTTCTTCCCTCTTCCTTCTTCCTTCTTAATAGTGATTTCCGACTTTGCGATGGTGAACCGCGGGAATGGCATCAGGGTTAGAAACACGGCCCGATTCAACACTCGCGTAAACGATATAATGATCGCTTAATTCCATCCGACTTACCACTTCACATTCCATATAGGCTAACGCGTCATTTAAAATCGGACTACCATTATTTGCCGGTTGGGTTTTTACTCCCGCAAAGCGATCTGCACCAGGGGGAAATCGCTTGAGAAAATGTTTCATTAATGCTTGATAATTCCCCTCTTCAAGCACATTTAAAACCAAGGTATCCCCCGTGTGCATCATTGATTCGATCGCCCGATCTTTGGCTACAGCAATGCTTAAACCCAAAGGTTGAAAACTCGCTTGAGCTACCCAAGAAGCTAACATCGCGCTGCTAACATCTCCCTTTTTCGTGGTAATAATATATAAACCGCCACTGATACGGCCTAATGCTTTATCCAAGTCACTATCAAGGGATTTCATTTGCTTTACAGCTTTATCCCGTGTTAACCATTGCCCTAAGTCGGTTCCCGCTTCATCACATTGTTTATACGTCGCCTCCGTTGGTGTTTCCTTAATCAAAATCGCGGGAAATATCTCCTTTAATCCCAATTCCTTTAACTTATTTCGGAGGGGATAAACTGATAGATCATCGCCGCCGCCAGACTCAGAAACACCGAAGGATTTTTTATTCGTTGCTACGGCTAAAATTGTGCTAATTGCTGTTTCTGCATTCTCCGAGCCTAAGCCGGAGACGGGAGGAGTACAAATCACCAAACCAGAGGCCGTTTCTACTAATTCTCGTACCTCTTGAGGTTCCGCGGTTTTGATATCCATCATTTCTACCACGACACCTGTTTTTGTTATCCCTAAAGCAATGGCTTGAGACACGCGATCGCTATATCCATAGTCCGACGCGTAAAACACTGCAACTGTAGTTTCGGCTTTGGTTTGGGCTTTACTCCACTTTTGATAACGCGCCGTTAATTCGACCACATTATGACGTAATAAGGGGCCATGTCCCGTCGCGATCGTCTTAATTTCACCCAATTCTCCCATGCGTTTCATGGCACTTAAAACCGATCGCGCATTCGGTCCCATTAAACACTCATAATAAAACTGGTAATCTTCCTCAAGAGCACTTAAATCCTCATCAAAGGTAGCGGAGGAACAATAGTGCATCCCAAAAGCATCACAGGTAAAAAGAATTTGATCTTTGTGATCATAACTAAAGATTGTATCAGGCCAATGTAAATTCGGCGCAGAGACAAATTCAATGACATGATCATTGCCCAAATCCAATTTTTCGCCATTTTTCACTTGGAGTTGATTAAACTTTTGATGCACCAAGTTCTCTAAAAATTGAATGGCGACTTTTGACGCGACAATGGTAACGTGGGGTGCTAATTCTAACACCTCTTTCACTAAACCACTATGATCGGGTTCCGTATGACTGATAATTAAATAGTCTAATTGAGAAAAGTCGATTAAACCTTTGAGAGTATCGAGATATTGTTCCCGAAATTTGGCGTGAGAAGTATCGACAAGGGCTGTTTTTTCCCCCCGAATGATAAAGGAATTATAGGTTGTACCGTTTTTGAGGCCAAATTCAATGTCAAAACGATCGCGATCCCAGTCTAAACAACGGATGGCCGTCGTATCTGGGGCAATTTCCTCCGTTTCCAGTGTCAGTCTACGTTGTACTTTCTCGGCAAGGACTACCATTCGTAACCTCCCTTCGCGTTATCGGTTATATCTTCCTTTCATCATATTTTTACATAAGTTCACAAAACTGGGAAATAAAATATCCTATCAGTCAGTTAAGATTATCAAAACCCCCCTTCAATTCTAATCAAAAATCAAAAAAATATAGCAAAAAAGAAACCGGGTTTCTGGCTTATCCCTTGACAATTGTTTTTTGTGGAAACGAAACCCGGTTTCTGGGATATCAACTGGAGAGGGTTGCTCCTGGTAAAAAAGAAACCGGGTTTCTGGGATATCAACTTGACAATTATTTTTTCATGGAAAAGAAACCCGGTTTCTGGGATATCAACTGGAGAGGGTTGCTCGCGGTGAAAAAGAAACCGGGTTTCTGGCTTATCACTTGACGAATAGTCGCGGAAAAGAAACCCGGTTTAATAAGAAACTTTAAGAATTATCTAAAGGTAATTCGATAATAAATTCTGTTCCTTCACCCGGTTGGCTGACACAACGAATATCGCCATTATGTCCCTTCACAATTACTTGATAACAAATGGATAAACCTAACCCCGTTCCTTGTCCGACGGGTTTTGTGGTAAAAAAAGGATCGAAAATTTTAGATTTAATTTCTGGGGGAATACCTGAACCATTATCGCGAATTGATATGGATACTTTATCCGGCGCACTTTGCCATGTTTTTATTATTAATAATCCTTCATCATCCCTATTTTCTAAAGCATAGAAGCTATTAGAAATAATATTAAAAAATGCTTGATTAATTTGACTAGCATAACAGACAATATTAGGGATTTCTCCGTAATTCGTCTCAATTTTAATCTGAGACTGAGGATATTGTAAAATTGCTAAAGTGCTTTTTATCCCTTCATTTAGGTTAACTTTTTTTCTTTCGGATTCATCTAATCTGGAAAAATTGCGTAAATTTTGCACAATGACTCGAATGCGATCGCTCCCTTCTTTCATCGACTTGATTAAGTTGGGAAAATCTTGCATAATATAGTCTAAAAATTCCGGTTCTAAATCCTCATCTATTTCGGCTAAAACTGTGGCCAATTCCGGGGAATTTTCCAAACTATATTGACAAGCTTTTGACAAAGTATTAACATATTCACTGGCATGGGGTAAATTTGCCCCGATAAAATTATTCGCGTTATTTATCTCATGGGCTACCCCCGCGACCATTTGTCCTAAACTTGACATTTTTTCACTTTGAATTAATTGTTGTTGCGTGTTTTTTAATTCCTCTAAAGTCAATCTTAATTGTTCCGCTTGTCTTTGAGATTCTCGGGCGGTTTCTTGTACTTTTGCATACAATTCTGCTTGATAAATAGCAATAGCTAATTGTTGTCCTAATTGTTCTAATAAATCTATTTCTTCCCTAGCCCAATAGCGATGTTGATGACATTCATGGGCAATTAATAAACCCCAGAGGTGATTGGGGCTTTTCTCTGGGGAATTGGTAATTGTTAATGAATCTGAGGCCGGGGAAGAAAAACTATTATTACTATTAAAAACAATAGGAACAATGAGATTAGATTTGACTTCTAATAGTTCTAAAAAATGGCGATGACATTCATCAAAAACATCTGTTTTTATATCATTCATGGGTCGCACACGACCTTGTAAATAACGTTCCGCGTATTCTCCTTGAAAACAATCATCTTTCACCATTCCCTTAAAACTTTCTGGCCAAGGAAAGCCCAAATCTTCTACGACGATTTCCCCTTCCCATTCTTTTTTAAATTGATAAATTACCACTCGATCACAGTTCAATAGTTTTCGGACTTGTTGCACCGCGGTTTGCAAAATAAAATCTAAATCAAGGGTACTACGAATTTGATTCGCGATCAGACGTAATAAACGCTCTCTTTCGGCTTGTTGACGAGTTTTTGCATAAAGTTGGGCTTGATTAATCACGATCGCCAATTGTCCCGCGACTTGCTCTAATAATATTTGTTCACTTTTTGTCCATTCTCGATGCCGATCACACTGATGTAAACCAATAATGCCATTTACTCGACCTTGATAACGAGTCGCGATCGCCAACATTGAACGAATTCCTAATTGTTCAATAATAGTTTGAGTTTCTTTTTCCAAACCAGGAAAAACAGGAAAATTTGTCACCGCCAAAGGTTTCTCTTCTTCTATCAATATTTGTAAATGAGAGTTACCTTGAAGAGGTACTTTTATCCCCAATTGAATCGGATAATCACCATCATTATATTCCCCCCTGGTAATCATTACCTCTTCATAGGATTCTTTGACAATGGCACTAACACGATTACACTGGAAAGTTTCACCCAATAAACGACAGGCAGTTGTCAATACTTCTTCTAAATCAAGACTATTACGGATCTGATGATTGATCTCATTAAGTAAATGTAAAAGTTTGATCTGTTCTTGTAATTCTAAAGTCATCATAATTTTCTCTCATTTTTATCATTGCACCCGATCGCGTATCTTTATTTTCTGAGGCCTGATTCAATCTCCCCTCATTATACAGTAAGCTCTGAGGCATTTCCACCACAGAAAGTAGGACAAGCATCCTGCTTGTCACAGGCTTGTCACAGGCTCCAAGCTTGTCACAGGCTCCAAGCTTGTCACAGGCTAATGCCTGTGCTACTTAGGAATTTTCAATGCGTAACAGCTTATTTTGACTTACCGATGAGATAAGCTTATTCTCTACAGCAGGCGAGAGAGAAACCAGCTAAAAACAATGAAATATGAGATAAAATTGCCAATATCTCAAAAAATCTAACTTTACCCATTACCCATTACCCATTATGGTTTTTAATTGGTTTCGCCGTCAATTTGATGATAAGTCCCAAGAGACACCCCCCCAAGAGTCAGAGCCCACTCCTGTTACTCCTGAAACACCCTCTGCCAAATCCACGGAATCGGATATTTCCTCTGATAGTACAGAAGACTATCTAAATTGGGCAAAAGCCGCTTACAAAAATTTACAAAAGCACAAAGAAGAGCCCTCAACTTCTGAAACGGTTATTGAGGAAACGGTAACTCCAACTCCTACGGAAGAAGCCATTGTCGAAGAGTCTGAACCCCTTATTACGGAAACCGTCGCGGAAACTCCCACGGCAGAAATTGTCGCGGAAATTCCTCAACCTATTATTCCCGAAATGGTAGAAATTTCCGCCCCATTGCCTCTGTTAGAAGAGAGAGTGGAAGAGATTTCTACCCCTGTGATAACAACAGAAGTTTCTCCAGAGGAAAATACGATCGCGTCTCCCCTACCCTTTTGGGCAAAAGCTGAAACAGACAGACTTGCGCGTATCGAACAATTAAAAGAAACAGCTATTATCGAAGAAGAGGAAATCATTACTTCCGCCTCCGATAGTGACATTTTCGATCCCATCCCTGATTTTATTTTAGATGAAGGATTTCTCTGGTCCGCTGAAATTTTAGCAAGTCAAGGCCGTCGTCCTGATCAAGTTTCTTTTGAGGAAATTACTTGGTTACAAAAACTTCGTAAAGGGTTAGAACGTACTCGTCGTAGTTTAATTAATAGATTAAGGGCTATTGTTGGTCAAGGACCTTTAAATCAAGACGCGATCTCCGAAATTGAGACTCTATTATTACAGGCCGATGTCGGTGTTCAAGCCACCGATTTTGTCATTAATTCCCTCCAAGAAAAACTCCGCGAAGAAGTCCTGCCCCCCGATAAAGCGATCGCGTATTTAAAACAAATTTTGCGTGAAGTTTTAGAAGCACCAACCCAAGAAGTATCCCAAGGAAGTCCCCTTTATAGTCTCACCTTTGCCCCCGAAAAAGACCAATTAAATATTTGGTTAATGGTAGGAGTCAACGGCGCGGGTAAAACCACCACCATTGGCAAACTTGCCCATATTGCCCAAAAATCAGGATATCGCACCCTGATCGCGGCCGCAGATACCTTTCGAGCCGCCGCGGTGGAACAAGTCAAAATTTGGGGACAACGCAGTGATGTCGAAGTGATCGCGAACCCAGGGAAAAATACCGATCCCGCGGCCGTTGTTTTTGACGCGATCTCCGCGGCTCAAGCCCGAAATAGTGAACTCTTAATCATTGATACCGCGGGACGGTTACAAAATAAGAAAAACCTCATGGATGAACTCAGTAAAGTGCGACGGATTATTGATAAAAAAGCCCCCGACGCGATCGTAGAATCCTTACTGGTATTAGATTCCACCCTGGGTCAAAATGGATTAAGACAAGCAGAAGTGTTCGCACAAGCCGCCAAACTGAGCGGAGTAGTATTGACAAAACTCGACGGAACTGCTAAAGGTGGTGTTGCCCTCGCAGTAGTAAAGCAATTAGGTTTACCCATTCGCTTTATCGGAGTTGGGGAAAGCATCGAAGATCTCCGTCCCTTTTCAAGTTACGAGTTCGTCGAAGCCCTTCTGAGCAGTTAATCTCAGTTGAGAGAGAAAAAAGGAATTTGAGTCCAAGACAAAAAGCACTTATAGAGAAACCTGGTTTCTTTTTGCCCTTTTGTGTCAGAAACAAACTGACACAGAAATATTTATGCAATGGGTTTCTGATGACAATACCTTTGCCATTTTTTGTAAGTTGGGTTTGTGGCCTGAACCCAACCTACCAATCAAGGCATTTTTCCTCAGAGGCGAAGGCATTGCTTGAGAAACTCGGTTTCTGAGGTGACAAAACTGAAGGAGCCGAGGTATCACATCAAAACTGGAAACAGCAAAACTCAAATTCCTTTTTCTACTCTACAATGAATCCACTCTCCTCTTCATCCAGTCCCGACGGAAAATGACTTCTGTACCCTTGTCTCGATCCACCCCTCCCCCAGATCGTTCTGGTCTCATCTCTCAAGATATTACACCAGTTTTCGCCCTTAAGGAACTGGTGGCACGTTTACATCGCGAACACCATAATGTTCAAGATATGTTAAGTTCTCTGGGATTTGCTCTGAGAAGTTTCAATAATTTGAATCAATTTTTAGAGTTAATTTCCCTTGTCGCGACTCGTTTAACAGATACAGATGGAGGCGCGTTAGTCTTATTTAAACCCAATGGTCAAATTAGATTTCATCAATTACATTGTCAGGAAGGTCGTCAATGTCAAGATGTTCGTTGGGCCCTAGAAAACGCGACTCGTGAAATTACTGGAAATGGTTTACAGGCCTTAGCTGAAGCCGAGGTTCCTCTGAGTTCGATCGCGAGTTTAGATTTTAAAGTCAGTCGCTATTTAGGCCCTGATGTTCAATTATTTGGCACTCCTATTTTAGTAAAAAATATTGAACGGGGACGGTTATATGTATTTAGCCACGATCCTCAATATACTTGGACTCCTAGCCGTCAAAAATTAATCCGTTTAGTCGCGGATCAAACCGCGGTCGCGATCGCGACGGATGAATTATCTTTGAAATTAAAGGAAAAGGAAAGATTAGATAAAGAATTAGAAATCGGAGCCGAAATTCAATTAAGATTATTACCGAGAAATTGTCCCAAAATTCCCGGGGTAAATATCGCGGCACGATGTCAAACCGCGGATCGAGTAGGGGGAGATTATTATGATTTTATTCCCACGGATTACGATCAAATCGGACAATGTTATGAGGAAGATTCGATTTGCCGTCAGGGACATCAAAAAACCTCTAATAATCAGAATCATTGGAGTATAGTCATCGGCGATGTCATGGGAAAAGGAGTCCCCGCGGGTTTAATTATGACTATGACTAGGGGAATGTTAAGAGCAGAGGTTTTAAATCGTCATTCTCCCGCGAAAATTCTCCAACATTTAAACCGAGTCATGTATGCAGACTTGGAAAATTCCCATCGTTTTGTCACCTTATTTTATTCTGATTATAATCCTCAAACGCGGGTTCTTTCCTATAGTAATGCCGCCCATCATCCCCCCATGCTTTGGCAAGCATCAACTGATTCTATTACACGTTTAGACACATTAGGAATGCTGATCGGATTAGATATTGATTCGGAATATCAAGAAGGGCAAGTGCAACTTTATCCAGGGGATACTATTATTTATTATACCGATGGATTTACCGATGCGGCTAATCAAGGGGGCGATCGCTTTGATGAAGAAAATTTAAGTCTCGCGTTTCAATGGGCCTGTCAAAATTATGAAGATGTCCAATCAATTTTAGATTATCTTTTTAATCGTGTGCAACAATTTATCGGCCTAGACACCCGCAATGGGGATGATATGACTTTAGTCGTTTTTCGCATTCAATCTCATTCTAATTAGGAGTAATTAATCATGGTTATTCATGGGATTTTTAACACGATTTCTGGGACTTTTGCCCTTAATATTATCGAGCATAGTTCTTTAAATTGGTTATTTGACGGCATTTCTCAGAGTACGTTTTTAGCACAACAAGTCGATGTTGATATCTGGAAAAATGCTCAACAAGCTTGGAATAATTTTGTCAAAACTGGACAAATTTGGGCCTCAATCATTGGGTTTATTCTCGGCTGGATGATCCGCGATATTTTACCTTAAATCAACGGCAAAAATCTCATTTTGTGTCAAGATACACCGTTTGAGGTGCATTCTCTCCCCATCATTAGGGAAAGACTCTCAGAGATGGGCGAATTCTGGGTTCCCCGTCTCTGACTCTAAAACATTACACTGAAAAAAATTACCCATGACGACACAAAAACAATCCACTTGGAGTCAACGCTTTGAAAGCGCGTTACATCCCGCGATCGCGCAATTTAACGCGAGTATTAGTTTTGACATCGAATTAATAGAATATGATATTACGGGCTCCGTTGCCCACGGTAAAATGTTGGCGAAAACGGGCATTATTTCCCCAGAAGAAGGGGAAAAATTAGTCGCGGGGTTAGAGCAAATTCGTCAAGAATATCGCGAGGGCAAATTTACTCCGGGTGTTGATGCCGAAGATGTCCATTTTGCTGTGGAAAAACGTCTCACCGAAATCACAGGTGATATTGGCAAAAAATTACATACAGCCCGATCGCGTAATGATCAAGTTGGGACCGATACTCGCTTATATTTGCGAGATCAAATCCAACAAATACGTCAACAATTACGACAATTTCAACAAGTTTTACTCGATATCGCGACAAAAAATGTCGAAACTCTCATCCCGGGTTATACCCATTTACAACGGGCACAACCCGTTAGTTTAGCCCATCATTTATTAGCCTATTTTGAAATGACTAATCGTGACTGGGAAAGGTTAGGAGATGTTTATAAACGAGTTAATATTTGTCCCTTGGGCAGTGGAGCCTTAGCCGGGACAACGTTTCCCATCGATCGTCATTATACCGCGTCCCTCTTGCAATTTGACGAGGTTTATGCTAATAGTTTAGATGGGGTTAGCGATCGCGATTTTGCCATAGAATTTCTCGGAGCCGCGAGTATAATCATGGTGCATTTAAGTCGCCTATCAGAAGAAGTCATTTCCTGGTCCTCTCAAGAGTTTGGCTTTGTTACCCTCACCGATAGTTGTGCCACGGGATCGAGCATTATGCCTCAAAAGAAAAATCCCGATGTCCCCGAATTAGTCCGAGGGAAAACTGGACGAGTTTTTGGGCATTTACAAGCTTTATTGGTATTAATGAAAGGATTACCTTTAGCCTATAATAAAGACTTGCAGGAAGATAAAGAAGCCTTATTTGATGCCGTTAAAACCGTGAAAGCTTGTATCGAAGCTATGACAATTTTAATGGGAGAAGGATTACAATTTAATCGCGATCGACTGCTTAATGCCGTCAACGAAGACTTTTCTAATGCCACAGATGTCGCGGATTATTTAGCCGCCAAAGGAGTACCCTTCCGAGAAGCCTATAATTTAGTCGGCAAAGTCGTGAAAACCTCCCTAGCCGCGGGCAAACTGCTCAAAGATTTAACCTTAGAAGAATGGAAAACTTTACATCCAGCCTTTGAGGGAGATATTTATGACGCGATACAGCCTCAACAAGTAGTAGCAGCGCGTAATAGTTATGGAGGCACGGGATTTAACCAAGTCAGAAAAGCCCTAGAAATCGCCCTAGAAAAAGTCAAAGAGAATGACTAACAGGTAATAGGTAATAAGGCATAGGGAGTCATTAAGGCGACAGATAATAATTATTAAGAGTCAGGTGCGTGGCGTTGTTTTTACTTACTTATGTAACCTATATTTTAAGTATCATTTAAGTAACGATCAACCACGCACCTCCTCGCCTATAAATGGTTAATCGAGAAAATATAACAATTACCCATTATTTATTACCGATTACCGATTCACGATAGAAAAAGCTTAAGATTCAGCCATACTCATTTCATCGGAAGGCTTCTCAGGAGAGCGGCGCTTTCTAAACATATTTAAGCCCGTCATTTTGCGCTTGCGAAACTTGCGTGCGTAAGCTTGATTACGAAGTGCCTTTTCTTTCTTAAGATTGCGGCGTTTAGCCATCTTATACTTTCCTCAAAAACAACAAAAACGGCTGCATTCCTTTTCGCAGCCTTGGTTAGGCCTTGCTGATACGCGATCGGCCACCCGTCGGGATTATTGTACACTCCTAGAGCAAGGAGAAACAACTAACAGACTGTGTGACTGACAAAAGTCCAGACTGACGCGTGGTAACACCGAGAATCTGGCGCAAAGAGAAAGCATCACCCAGATGCACCTCCGATACCTAAGTCAGAAATCCACGAAAAGCTGGCATTATTTAATGATAACAGTTAGTTGACCTTCTCAAAGAAAAATCTGCCAAACTCATCAAAAAGCCCAGCCATGACACTAAAACCCGGAGATTTAGCCCCTGATTTTACCCTCCCCGATGCCCAAGGCAATCTCATTAACTTAGACGAGTTGCGGGGCAAACGAGTCATTTTGTACTTCTATCCCCGCGATAATACCCCTGGATGCACCAAAGAAGCTTGCGCTTTTGAGGAAAAATATCCAGAATATCAGTCTCGTGATATCGTGGTACTGGGAGTGAGCACAGATGATGCCAAGTCCCACATAAAATTTACCCAAAAATATCAATTATCTTTTCCTTTGTTATGTGACATAGACGCGTCTGTTGCCACATCCTACGGTTGTTACGGATTAAAAAAATTTATGGGTAAAGAGTATATGGGAATAACAAGAATGACTTTTGTGATTGATGCCGATGGGACAATTGAGAAAATTTACCGCAAAATCAAGCCCGAATTACACGCGGCTGAAATCTTAGCTGATTTACCCGAAAATTAAGCTCAATTGGCGGGTAAATCTCCCCGAGTAAATGGACACAATACTTACAGAAAATAACCCAAAAACCGGGTTGATTAAATTTTATTATTTATGCCCCTCAATAACTGCCAGAAACCCGGTTCCTTTTGTGGCTATCTATAAGTCATGATCGATAAAATTCCCTATCCCCCATTACCCATTACCCATTACCCATTACCCATTTTCCAACTATGTCTCGTGTCAGAGCTCCCGAACTTCCCCAAAATGCCCCTTGGTTAAATACTGATAAACCTTTATCATTGGCCGCGTTAAAAGGTCGAGTTGTGATTCTCGACTTTTGGACTTATTGCTGTATTAATTGTTTACATATTCTACCCGATTTAAAATATTTAGAGCAAAAATATAAAGACTCTTTGACAGTGATCGGCGTTCATTCTGCTAAATTTGAAAATGAGAAAGATGTTGAGAATATTCGTCAAGCTATTCTCCGTTATGATATCGAACATCCGGTTTTAGTGGATAGTGATTTTAATGTTTGGCAAGAATACGCGGTACGGGCTTGGCCGACGTTAATGATTATTGATCCAGAAGGTTATGTTATTGGTTATCTCGCGGGTGAAGGTAATAGAGACATTCTGGATGATCTGCTGCAAAAAATGATTAATGAACATCGACAGAAAAATACTATTAATTATCAAGAAATTTCTTTTATGTTAGAAAAACAAAATCAAACTTTAGTAACACCTTTGGCTTTTCCGGGTAAAGTTTTAGCGGTTAAGAAGGCCGATCGCGTGTTAATTGCAGATACGGGACATAATCGTATTATTGTCAGTAAAACCGATGGAGAAGTTTTACAAATTATTGGCAATGGCAAACCGGGGTTAATCAATGGAAGTTTTACCGACGCGCAATTTTGCGCCCCCCAAGGCATGACATTTGATGAAGAAAAAGAGTATATTTATGTGGCAGATACCGAGAATCATGTCTTAAGAAAAATTGATTTAAAACAAGAGACAGTGGAAACGATCGCGGGAACTGGCTCACAAAGTCATCATATCGCACCCCATTCGGGAAACGCATTAGAAACTCAATTAAATTCTCCTTGGGATTTAATCAAAATCGGGAATAATTTATTTATCGCGATGGCGGGTTCCCATCAAATTTGGAAAATGGATTTAGAAACGGGAATTATCGGGACTTACGCGGGAATTGGCCAAGAATCTTGTGTCGATGGTAATTTATTAGACGCGGCTTTTTCGCAACCCAGTGGCATCACAACGGATGGGTTAGAATTATTTATCACCGATAGTGAAATCAGTTCGATTCGAGGTGTGGGAATTAAACAAAATGCCCAAGTGAGAACGATTTGCGGCAGTGGTGATTTATTTGGATTTGGTGATACAGACGGACATCGAGATGAGGTAAGATTGCAACATTGTTTAGGGATTGAATATACACAGAATTATGTGTGGATCGCGGATACTTATAATCATAAAATCAAGCGTTTAGATCATCGCACTGGATTATGTTTAAGTATTTTGGGAGATGGTACTCCGGGCTGTGAAGATGGTATCGGAGAAAATGCCAAGTTTTTTGAACCCTCCGGCTTAAGCGCGATCGGGCCCTATTTATTTGTCGCGGATACCAATAATCATGTTATTCGTAAAGTGAATTTGGAAAATTTAGAAGTCACTACCCTAGAATTTTCGGGGTTATGTGCTCCTGATATTTGTTTTCCCAATGCCTCTTAGGTAATCTGTAATATTTATGCCACAGTAGGTTGGGTTGAACAAAGTGAAACCCAACACAACCACTCTGGCAAGACTTTTTTAACTGATAAGCTAAGGAATGGAAATTAAATAACTTGAGCATTGGCTTTTTCAGTGAGATGATAAGTGAGT